>Ga0209477_1000052_pt1 | contig 53756 bp, 43 predicted proteins | sample KloWWTupernatant_FD_187180 | JGI IMG/M metagenome (GOLD analysis project Ga0209477, IMG submission 187180) | Active sludge microbial communities from Klosterneuburg, Austria, studying microevolution and ecology of nitrifiers - Klosterneuburg... | ecosystem: Engineered > WWTP > Aerobic digester >...
TCCCCGCCTGGCTCCACGAATACAATCACCACAGGCCCCACACCGCCATCGGAGGCAAAACACCGATCACACGGTTAACTAACCTGGCTGGGCAGTACAACTAGGGCGCAGCGGGCAGTCGCGCAGTCGCTCGGCCGCTCAGTTGCTCAGTCACGCAGGTCAGCCGCTCAGCCCACCCGCACCGCGTTTCGAACGCCCGCACTCGTCGTCCCCAGGGGCGAGGGTGCGGGCGTTCTGCGTTGGTGCACGTCGGCTGGCGCCGTGGGGTGGATGCCGCGCCCTAACGTGCAGGAATGGTGCGTGACACAGAACCGGGGGCGGAGGCATCTCCACGCGTGCGTCTCGGGGTGGGCGCCGTGATCGTCGTGGTGCTGTTGGCGCTTGCTGCGACCGTTGCGATCGCGCTGTTTCGCGGGCTTGGGGCACCGAGCGAGGTGGTTCCGCTCGGCGAGAGCCGCGAGACTGTCGAGTCCGTCGTCGACGGCAAAGCGTCTGATCGAGGCACGGAATCTGACGGTGATGCCGATGCGATCATCACGCGGGGCGAGGTCTACGTGCACGTGTTTGGTGCGATCCAGGCGCCGGGCCTCTATCGCCTCGGTGAGGGTGCCCGGGTGGTTGACGCCGTCGCGGCTGGGGGCGGGTTTCGTGATGACGCCGAACCCTCCGCGGTCAACCTCGCGCGACCGCTCAGCGACGGTGAACAGCTGTATCTCCCGACCGCGGAGGAAGCGCAGGCGGCACGAGCCGGTGGCTCGGCGGTTGGTGGGGCGGGGGTGGGTGGCGGAGGGGGAGCGACCGCGCCCGGTGCAGTGGGCGCCGACGGGCGGATCAACCTCAACACGGCGAGCGCCGCAGAGCTTGACGCCCTTCCGCGCATTGGCCCGGCAATGGCACAGCGCATTGTCGCGTGGCGCGAGACCAACGGCAGGTTCACCAGCATCGAAGACCTGCTTGCCGTGCCCGGCATTGGTGAGAAGACCCTTGAGAGCTTCCGTGCGCTGGTGTTCGTATGAGGCGCGACCTCCGGCTCGTGCCGTTCGCCGTGGTGTCATGGGCTTCCGCGTTTCTCTCGATCAGCGTCCCCGTCGCCGCGCTGGGTGTGGCGATCGGGCTCTGGTGCGCAACGGGGCTGGTCCTGTGGTTGAGCGTGCGGCGCGGGCGCGGGCGCGGGAGGGGGCGCTGGCGCGCCGCGCTGGCGCTGTCAGCCGCCTGCATGGCGCTCGCCGCGGTCACCGCCTCCCACGTCGCGTTGGCGCAGGGGGAGCGCACGGGCCTCGATGCCATCGGGCTCGCGGGCGGCCGTGCCGTCGCGATCGAGGCGCAGGTCACGTCGAAGGTGGAGGTGACAAAACAGGGAGCACTGCGATTCGATGCTGACGCATGGCAGATCGACGTCGGCTCACGCGCCACCCCATTGCGGGTCCCCGTCACGATCACTGTTGATCCCGCCGCCGTGACGACGCGCGCGGGCGAAACACTCGATCTCGGCAGCACAGTCCGGGCATCGGGCACCAGCAAGCGCACCGACCCGCCGCGCCGCAGCGTGCTCCTGGTGTTTGCATCGCGCGGGGTGGAAGTGCTGCGGGGGCCGCCCTGGCCGCTCGCGATCGCCGCCGATACCCGCACGGCATTTGTTGACCGATCGGCAACGCTGCCAGCACCGGGCGGCGATCTCCTGCCGGGGCTTGCCGTCGGTGACACCCGCGCGGTGAGCACAGAGCTCGACCAGGCGATGAAGACGAGCTCGCTCAGTCACCTCACCGCGGTTTCGGGTGCCAACTGCGCGCTGGTCGTCGGCATCGCGTTTGCCCTCGCGGCGCTGTGTAGCGCACCCCGATGGGGCAGGGTGGCAACCGGGGTCGCCGCGCTCGCCGCATTCGTCGTGCTGGTAACGCCCGAACCGAGCGTCATCCGCGCGGCCGTGATGGCCACGATCGCGATGCTCGCCGTGCTCCTCGGGCGCACCGGGCCCGGCATCGGGGTCTTGTCGTTGGCGGTGACCCTCCTCCTGGCGGGCGACCCGTGGCTTGCGGCATCCCTCGGATTCGCGCTCTCCGCAGCGGCAACCGCGGGGCTTCTCGTGCTGGCCCGCCCACTCGCGACGTCGCTTTCGAGATGGATGCCTCGTGGCCTCGCGCTCGCTCTCGCGGTGCCGCTCGCGGCACAGCTCGCGTGCGGGCCGCTTCTCGTGCTGATCGCACCGCAAATCCCCGTCTACGGGGTCGTCGCGAATCTCCTGGCGGCGCCGGCCGCCCCAGTGGCGACGGTCGTTGGGCTCATTGCCTGCCTCACCGCGGTGGTGCCATGGTTGGCGATGCCGTTCATGTGGGTGGGCTGGGTTGCGGCGACGTGGATCTCGGCGACGGCGACAACCTTCGCCGGATTACCGTTCGCGAGTGCGCCCTGGGCGGAGGGGCTGTTTGGTGCGCTCGCCCTCGCCGCCGCCGGGGGAGCCATCGTGTGGCTGCTGCACCGGCCGCGCGAGCCCGGGCGGGTGCAGGTGCGTGTGCGCCGGGCTGCGCTGCTGACGCTCGCCGCGCTGCTCGGCGTCGCCGGCGGTTCGACGCTCGTCCGCACGGCGATGGCGCCCGCACTCCTGCCCCAGGACTGGGCGATCGCGTTTTGCGACGTCGGGCAGGGCGATGCGATCGTCGCGAGGGGCGGCGGGCAGATCATGCTCATCGACACCGGGCCCGACCCCGAGCCGCTCCGCGCGTGTCTCGCGCGCCTTGGGATCTCGCGCATCGATCTGCTGGTGCTGACGCACTTCGACCTTGACCACGTGGGCGGGGCCGAGGCGGCGCTCGGCATGACCGACCGGGTGTTGCATGCGCCGGCGGCAGCGGCATCCGATCGTCGTCTCATCAAACGGTTCACGGCAGCGGGCGCCGAGGCTCGCACGGCGGCTGCGGGCGGGCGGGGCGCGCTCGGCGATGCCCGCTGGCGCGTGCTCTGGCCGCGGTCCGAGGGTCACGCATATCGCGAGGGCAACGATGCGAGCATCGTCATCGAATTGGATGCCCCACCCCTCCGTGCGATCTTTCTCGGCGATCTGGGCGCCGGCGCGCAGCGGGCGTTGCTCGCCTCGGGCGGGCTCGCGGGCGCGTACGACCTCGTAAAGGTCGCTCACCACGGCAGCGCCGACCAAGCGCCCGAGCTGTACGAACGTCTGGATCCGGCGCTCGCGGTCTTCACCGTCGGCGCCGAGAACACCTTCGGGCACCCGCGGGCGGAGATTATGTCGGCGCTCACCGAGGGCGGTGCGGTGCTTGCGCGGACCGACGAATCGGGCCTGATTTTGGTCTCTCCGGAGGGCGCGGACCTGCGCATCTGGCGTGAGCATACGCCAGGGGAACATGGGAGGGGGCCGGAGGGACTACCTTTGGATAGTGACTGACACAGAAATTCCGGCTCCGGTCGACACACCCATCGAACCTGCCGCCCCTACGTTTAGCGAACTGGGCTTGAGCGATCCCGTGCTCAAGGCCCTTCGCGATGTCGGATATGAGACGCCTTCGGCTATCCAAGCCGCCACTATTCCCGCGCTGTTGCGCGGCCGAGACGTCGTGGGCTTGGCCCAGACTGGCACCGGAAAGACGGCTGCGTTCGCGCTGCCCGTGCTCTCACGCCTCGACGTAACCCAGAAAACCCCGCAGGCCCTCGTGCTTGCACCAACCCGTGAGCTCGCCCTCCAGGTATGTGAGGCGTTCGAGAGCTACTCGGCACACATGCGCGGCGTGCACGTGCTTCCTGTCTACGGTGGCCAGGGCTACGGCGTGCAGCTTTCGGCGCTCCGCCGTGGCGTCCACATTGTCGTCGGTACCCCCGGCCGCATCATGGACCACCTCGAAAAGGGCACGCTTGACCTCTCGGAGCTCAAGTACCTCGTGCTCGACGAGGCTGACGAGATGCTCAAGATGGGCTTCGCTGAAGACGTCGAGACGATCCTCGCCGACACGCCAGATGACAAGCAGGTCGCGCTGTTCTCGGCAACCATGCCCGCGCAGATTCGCCGGATCTCGGCGAAGTACCTGAACGACCCCGAAGAGATCATCGTCAAGAACAAGACGACGACCTCGGTCAACACGACCCAGCGTTATCTGATGGTCTCGTACCCGCAGAAGGTCGACGCCCTCACTCGCATCCTCGAAGTCGAAAACTTCGAAGGCATGATCGTCTTCGTTCGCACGAAGAACGAGACCGAGACGCTGGCTGAAAAGCTGCGGGCGCGCGGCTACTCCGCCGCCGCCATCAACGGCGACGTGGCGCAGGTGCAGCGCGAGCGCACCGTCAATCAGCTCAAGTCGGGCAAGCTCGACATCCTCGTTGCGACCGACGTGGCCGCGCGCGGCCTCGACGTCGAACGCATCAGCCACGTGGTGAACTTCGATATTCCGACCGACACCGAGTCGTACGTGCACCGCATTGGTCGCACCGGTCGTGCCGGCCGGAGCGGAAGCGCGATTAGCTTCGTAACCCCTCGTGAGCGCTACCTGCTCAAGAGCATCGAGAAGGCGACGCGCCAGCCGTTGACGCAGATGCAGCTGCCGAACGTCGACGAGGTCAACGTCACGCGCCTCGCGCGCTTCGACGATGCGATCTCGGCAACCCTTGCCGATGTTGCGAGCATCGACGTCTACCGCGACATCATCGCGCACTACGTGCGCGAGCACGATGTGCCCGAGGTTGACGTTGCCGCCGCGCTCGCTGTGCTCTCGCAGGGTGAGACGCCGCTGCTGCTCGAGCCTGAGCCTGTCCGCGCGCAGCGCGAGGAACGCTTCGACCGTGACCGTGACCGTGACCGCGACCGCGATGGTGGTGGCCGCAACGACCGCTTCGACCGCGATCGCGACCGTGGCGACCGCGCAGATCGCGGCGAGCGTCGCCCCCGCTCGGGTGGTGGCAACATGACCACGTACCGCCTCGCGGTGGGCCGTCGCCACAAGGTCGAGCCTCGCCAGATCGTCGGTGCGCTCGCGAACGAGGGTGGCCTCAGCCGTGGCGACTTCGGCGTGATCCAGATTCGTCCGGACTTCTCGCTCGTCGAGCTTCCGGCAGACATGTCGAGCGACGTGCTCGACAAGCTGGCAGACACGCGAATCTCGGGCAAGCTCATCGAGATTCGCCCGGACCGTGGTGCCCCGAACCGTCGTTCATTCGACGAGGACGAGCGCCCGGCCCGCAAGCCGCGCCACTAGGACCGAGTGTCGGTGGCGGCCGGTACTCTTGAGTCATGGCCGCCCCCGCACGACGTACCCCCGCCCGCGCGGCACAGAAGTCGGTCATCCGGCAGTTGCACTGGCGTGAGCCGCAACCCGCACCGATCGTTCTTGTTGCGGGCCCCGAAGAGGTGCTGGCAGAGCGCGCGATCGCGGGCCTCCGCGATTACCTGCGTGCCGAAGATCCGTCACTCGAGATCACCGATCTGCGCGCCGACGACTACGCGCCCGGCACGTTGTTGGCAGTCTCTTCGCCCTCACTTTTTGGTGAACCCCGCCTGATTCGAGTCTCCGGGGTCGAGAAGTGCAGCGACGCGTTTCTGCAAGAGGCGCTCGGCTATATCGAGCACCCGCAAGAAGGCGCAACCGTCGTGCTCCGGCACAACGGGTCAAGCGTCCGTGGCAAGAAGCTGCTCGACGCGATCCGCGCCGGCACCGGCGGTGGGGTCGAGATTCCCTGCGCCGCAATCAAGCGCGACTCAGACCGTGTTGACTTTGCGGCAGGCGAATTCCGCACTGCAGGCAAGCGAATCATCCCTGCCGCGCTACGCGCGCTCGTCCAAGCTTTCGCCGACGACCTGACCGAGCTCGCGGCCGCGTGCCAACAGCTCATCAAGGACGTCCCCGGCGAGGTCACCGAAGCCGTGGTCGAGCGATATTACGGCGGCCGTGTCGAGACGACGGCGTTCGCCGTTGCCGACACCGCGATCGCCGGCCGATATGGCGAGGCGCTCATCACGCTTCGCCATGCCCTGGCGTCCGGCGCCGACCCCGTGCCGATCGTGGCGGCGATGGCATCCAAACTGCGCACCATGGCGCGGGTGTGGGGGAGTCGTGAGCCGGGCGGTGCCCTCGCCGCACGCCTGGGGATGAAGGACTGGCAGGTCGACCGCGCACGGCGCGATGTTGCAGGGTGGTCTGATACCCAACTTGGGCTTGCGATTCAGGCGACCGCCCGCGCAGACGCCGAGGTGAAGGGCGCTTCGCGCGACCCGGTCTTCGCGCTCGAACGTATGGTGACGGTGGTTGCGACGCGAGCGCCTTTCGGCATGAGCGTGGCGGAGGCATCCGCTCGGCGCTGAGGCGCGCGCACGAATGGTCGGCGATGAGTGGCCTCCTGCGGCACAAAAGGGCACCGTGGCAACGCAAAAGGGGCCCGCGAATCGCGGACCCCTGAAAGCGTGTAACCGGCGCTTAGAGCGCGGCGACCTGCTTGGCAATAGCCGACTTCTTGTTGGCTGCCTGGTTCATGTGGATGACACCCTTGCCAGCGGCCTTGTCGAGCTTCTTCGTCGCGATGACGAGGGCTGCCTGAGCCTTGTCCTTGTCACCAGCTGCGATGGCGAGGCGCGTTGCGCGGACTGCCGAACGCATTTCGCTCTTGACGGCCTTGTTGCGAGCGGTCGCCTTGGCGTTGGTGCGGATGCGCTTGATCTGCGACTTGATATTTGCCACGTTTTCAACGTTCTTTCGTTAGGAAATGGATGAAGAAATCCATGCAACGAGAGAGGGAGTCGCATGGGAGTTCGTGAAGGAGATCTCCCACACGCAAGCCAAGAGTCAATGTTAGCAGGTGCGGGGTCATGCTACGAACTCATTCTCGCCGGGACCCTCGCGCAAGGCCCCGACCGTGGCTACCGCGAGGTCGAGCACGGCGTTGAACACGCGCGGCCTCATCGCGGTCACGAGATGGCTGGTCTGTGGCACCACAATCAATTCCGCATGCCGCGCCACCCGGGTGAACAGGCGCTCTCGCACGCGGAGCTGGTCATATTGTCCGTTCACGAACCAGATCGGCACCTGTATGCGGCGCAGCGACGTGAGAACGTCGAGCTCGGCGAGGGTGCCGAGCGCCGTGTCTTGCATATCGAGGGCGTAGCCGCCGGCGCCGAAGTCGGCCCGGGTCTCGCTCGGCAACGTCCGGTCGAGCAGCCGCTCGCTGAACCACATGCCTCGGCCGGGAAGGGCATCGACACCGCGTGCAAGCGTGCGATATGTGCCGAGGGCGAGCCCGCGAGGCACCGCTGTGCAGGATGCCGCAACAAACGCATCGACCGGTGGCGGCGTCTCACGCCCCATGTACGCGATCGAGATCAGCCCACCCAGTGAGTGCGACGCGAGCACGACGGGCCCACGCGCGGCGGCGCGGTGCACGGCGGCATCGATGGTGTCGAGCGCGCCGTCGAGGGTGAATGTCTCGCTCATCCGCGTGCCGTGGCCGGGAAGGTCAACGGCTTCGGCCGGGATGCCGCGCTCGCGAAGGTGCTCGACCTGGGCGCGCCACATGCTCGCCGAGGTGCGGATGCCGTGCACGAGCACCACAGAGATGGTCATGATTCGATCTTCGCTGAAGCGAGCGCATCGCAAAAGGTCGTGGGACCCGTCCGAAGACGAATCCCACGACCTTCACTGCTTGTCACACTGCTCGTAGCGCTGCTCGCAACACTGCGCGTTCGGGCAGCGCCCCGCGCTTAGAACAGCACCAGCACTCTCGCACGGGAACTTGTCGAGCCGGTGACCGTTGTCGGGTCGCTTGGCACGAAGACCGCCGTGAACGTGTGGCTGCCGCGGCTCAGCTTGGGCAGTGTGGTGGATACCGCGCCACCACGCACCTGCACCGTCGCGACGACGCGGCTGCCTTCACGGAACTCGACCGTGCCCTTCGCTGCCTGCCCGTTGTCGAGCGCGACAAAGGCGAACAGCGTGGAGTGCAGCAGGCCGTTGATCTGCACCGGCAGTACCGGCAACAGGGTGGTCCGCGAGGTGGCCGCCTTGACGGTGACCGCAACCGATGCCGACTCAGAAGCCGACACGGTGTCGGAGCCGAGGTAGCGTGCGATCACCTGGTGTGTGCCCGTCGTCAGCGAACCCGGTAGCGCCAGCTGCGCGCTTGCGCTACCGCCGCCTACGGTTGCCGTTGCAACGACGGTGCCATCGACCACAAACTCGACGGTGCCGCTGGCTGCGGCATCCGAAGTCACTGTCGCTGTTGCCTTGACGGTGCCCGGCGCTCCGGCGACAAACGAGGTTTGTCCGAGCGTCAGGGTGGTGGTGGATGCCGCGGTACCAGCTTCGATCGTCAGCGGCACCGTCACGCGGGTACCACTCGGATCGGCCGACAACACCAGCTGTGCCGCGCCAACGGGCGCGTCTGCAGGCAGTGTGACGGTGACCGTTGCCGCGCCATCGGTGACGGCGAATGAGCCGAGCACCGTGTCGCCGAGCGATGCCACGAGGTTGGTGTTCGCCGGCGCACCGCGGCTCGTGAGGTTGAGCCCACTGACCTCGAGCGTGACGACGTCACCGGGGGCGGCTGCCGTGGGGGCACCCGTCACCGACACCGCGTGCTTGCTGTATGACGGGGCCACCGGCGAGTTCTCACCGAGGTAGTCGATCCAGGCCTCGTAGTCGAGCAGGCCGGTGTCGACGTAGTCGGTGCCCTCGGTAAACGCCCGGTAGTTGTCGCCACCCGTTGCGAGGAACGACAGGGTGCCAACGCGGTAGCTCGCGTTCAGATCGAGCGGTTCGCCGTCGATCGTGACCGAGGTGATGCGCTCGTCGCGGGGCAGTGACTCGTCGTACGTGTAGGTCACGTTCTTGCTGAGCCCGAGTTGCAGGTAGGCCCGCGTCGGCGTGCTGCCGTCGGCGAGTCGCTGCCACTGCTGTTCAAGGACTGCCTTGAACTGCGCACCCGTGAGCGTGACGAGCGCCATCGTGTTGTTGAACGGCAAGACCGCGTTCGCTTGTGAGAACGAGATCGTGCCATCGGGCATGCCGGGAACGGCGGTTGTGCCGAACTCTGCCTGCGTGTTCCACAGGTCGGAGCGGAGGCCGCCGGCGTTTGTGACGCCGATGGTCGCACCGTTGGGGATGGCCGACATTGAGTCGAGCAGCGCGTCTGCGACGAGGTTGCCAAGTGTCGACTCGGCCGCGCGGTTGTCGCGCGCTCCGCCGGTCCACACGCCATCGACAAACGCACCGCCGCTAAATGCGGTGGTGATGTCTGCGCTCACTTCGCCGACAGCGGTGTTGCCGACCTCGGCCGCGGCGGCAAGCGCTGCCACGACGATGTCATTCACCTCTGACACCCGGGGGTACTGCGCGATGAGCTCGTTCTTCGGCGTCGCCGTGCGAGCGACGTTGCGCTCGGTGTGTGCCGTGACCTCGAAGCTCTCGGGATCGATCGTCAACACAATTTCGCCGACGTCGCTGCCGTAGGAGCCGCTCTGCACCACGGGGCGAGTGCGCTCGGTGCCGGCAACCGGTGCCGACCACGCATACGCCTTGTGCGTGTGGCCGCCCAAGAGCGCCGCCACCTTCGGCGAGGTGTGTTCGACGATGTCGGCGAACGCACCGCCCTTGGCCAGCTCGGTCTCGAGCGTCGCGCCCGGGACGCCCTCGCCGGCGCCCTCATGGAACGACGCGATGAGCACATCGGCCTCGCCGTTGGCGGGGTCACCGTCGGTGAGCTGGTCAGCCACGCGGTTGATCGCCTCGACAGGGTTGCCGAAGTCGAGCGTGGCGATGCCGGATGGCGTCACCAGCGACGGTGTCTCTTCGGTCACCGCACCAATCACGGCGACCGTCATGCCCTTGACCTCGAAGAGCTGGTACTCCTGCATTGCGGGCGTCTTGGTGCCCTTGAGGTAGACGTTCGCTCCGATGTACGGGAACTTCGCCTCCTTCATCACCCGATCCTTGAGATCGGCGAAACCGCGGTCAAACTCGTGGTTGCCGACTGTGGCAACATCGAGGCCGAGCGCGTTGAAGACGTCGATCGTGGGCTTGTCCTTTGCTACCGATGACGGGAACAATGACGCGCCGATCAAGTCGCCCTGTGCGAGCGCCAAGACCGGACCGTGTGCCGCGGCACGCAACTCTTCGAACGTGCCGGCGACCGAGACGGTGTTGCCATCGATACGGCCGTGGAAGTCGTTGATGCCAAGCAACGTCAGCGAAACCGGCGCGGCATCGGCGGTGAGGCCGACCTTGACCGGGTCGTGGTCGGAGGAGCGGTAGGCATCCGGTGCGTAGAACAGCGTGCCGTGTGCGTTGTAGCGGCTGTACTCCAGCGCCACGGACTCACCCGAGTTGATGTTCCAGATATCGGCACCCGTTGCCCGGTCGAGCGCTGCTTCGTTGAGCAAGACGTGGTCGAGCGAGCCCGATTGTCCGCCGAACGAGTAGCTGGAGCTCTTCACTCCGAGCGCGTCTGCGGCGTTGGCGTAGCCAGCGTTGTAGAGCACTTCGAGCGGGTCTTCCATGCCATACGAGTTGAAGTCGCCAACGAGCGCGACCGACTGCGTGTCACCCTGGATTGCTGCCACCCAGTCGCGCACTGCGGTTGCCTGCAGGATGCGTGATTGGTTTGACGAGCCCTGACCATCGCCGGTATCGGCATCGCCGGGCCACGGGCCCGCCGATCCCTTCGACTTGAAGTGGTTGACCACGACGAGCACGTTCGCACCGCCACCGGCCGGCGCAAATGCCTGTCCGATCGGTTCACGAGCATTGCCAAATGCCTGGTCGGCGCCGCTCTGCGTGCCGAGGGCACGCGACTTGCCAACGGGGGTAGCGGCATCCACCTGATAGATGATCGCGTTCGTGATGACGTCTTGCTCGGCGGCAGGCGGCAGCTCTGACGACGAGGGCACGAATGCCCAGCGCTTCGTACCGGCGGCCGAGTTGAGTGCACCAACCAGCGTTGCCGTCGCCTCGTCGGCAGTTTCGCCGAGAGCCGCGGAGTTTTCGATCTCCATGAGGCCCACCACGTCTGCATCGAGCGCGTTGATCGCCGCGACGATCTTGTCTTGCTGACGCTGCAGGTCTGCGGCGCTCCATGCGCCGCGCTGGGCGCAGCCCTCACGCACCGTCACGCCGTTGCCGGCACGGTCGCGGTAGGGGACACAGGATGCCGTCTGGTCGCCGAGCGTGGTGAAGTAGTTCAGCACGTTGAACGACGCGATCGACAGGTCTCCGCCGACCGCCGCGGGGGCGGTGGTGCGGGGGTTCGAGAACGATGCCGGGTTGTCTGCGGGGGTCGCAGCCGACAGCGTCGACGTCGGGTTCAGCTTCCAGGTGTTGTTGCGGTAGTCGACGATCACCGGATCGGTGAAGGTGACGGCCGCTCCCACCACGACCGGCGCGGTGAGCGAGACCCACGGGGGAGTCAGGCCGCTGTTCGAGCCACTGAGGAAGTTGGTCGAGGCTCCGTCATCAAGTACGACGGCGCGTGCGGCATTGTCGGCTGCGATCGCGCTCGCCTCGGGCGAACCCGGGCGTGCGACGTCGGTGGGCTGACGCAGCGGAGTGGTGCCCGATGCGAGGCCAACCTCGCCGTACTGGTTCGTCGAGTAGGTGTTGCTCACGGTGAAGTCACCCTGCGGTGCGAGGAGCATGCCCTCGAGCGTTTCGCGCTGCGCGTCTTGGCCGGGCCATGCGAGCGCGGCCGCTGTTGGAGCGACCACCTCGTCACTGAGCAGCACCAGGTCGGCGGCGCTTGTAACCGTGATCTGGGTCATGCCGTTGAACTCCGACACGGCACCTGTCACCTGCACGTAGCTGCCCACGGCAACCGAGTCGGCGGTTGCCTGGCTGTACACAAACAACCCGTCCGATGCGGTGTGCGTGGCGAGGTCGATCGCGCCGGTGCCCGGGGTCTGGATGAAGTAGCCGCCAAAGCCGCCATTCGGATACGCGGCCGTGACGACGCCCTTCGTGGAGACCGTCTTGCCGACCAGGGGCGATGCGTTCCCGGTGCCCTGCACCTCGGCAATCGTCACCGCCGCGACCGGCTCAGGTTCGGGATCTGGATCTGGGTCTGGATCCGTGCTCGCCCAAGCGACCGGTGTCGGGGCGCCAGTGGTGAAGTCGTGTGCGTTGTCTGCGGTGTTCGCATGATCGGCACTGCGCGAGACGGAAGTGGCATTTGTCGTGCCCGGAGCCGGGGCGGTGCCGGCATAGCCGCTTGCGTTGCTGCCGAAGCCCACGAAGTCGATGACCTCGGGGAGGGTGTCGAGACCCGCCGCGCCACCCAGCGCGGTCGTGCTCTGCACCAGGGCGACCTTGCCCGCGGTGCCGCTCATCGGAATCGTGCCCTCGTTGTTCACGGTGATTCCCGGCTGTTCGCCGGCACCCTTCGCCTGCCCGACGACCCAGGTCGCGCCGGCCGGGACGGTGCCACTCAGCGGGGTTACCTGCCAGGCCGTCCCGGTAGCCGAGGAATATTGCACGCTCCAGCCGTTCAGGTCGACGGCGGCGTCGGTGGCATTCACCAACTCGACAAAGTCGCGGTTGATTGGGGCGCCGCTATTGCCGCCGCCGCCATAGACCTCGTTGATCAGCACGCGCGGCGTCGTGCCCACGGCGGCGTTCGCCGAGATCGGGGCAAGTCCAAACAGTGCAACCGCGGTGACCATGGCGGCGGTTGCCGCCAAAGGTCTTACGCCGGTGCGTCGGGCTTGCGAGGCGGGTAAAGATGCGGGCTGCACAGGGTTCATTGGTCTGCTCCACACTGAGAAGGGTGCCGCAACAGGGATACGCCGCGGCGAAAACCAGCTAATTGGTCAAGAGCTTCCCGCACTCTCTGCGCACTGGCAAGGGCCCCCTGATTAACGATTTCTCACAATTGGGCGAATGGATGCCGCTTCCTCCGGCGTGGCGGAACCGGACTTGCGGCAAGATCGGGGCAGCACTCGAATCGACACCAGCTCGGCGCTTCGAAAGGTCTCATGTGCGCACCCTGAGTCGCGGCATCCCACCCAGTCACGAGCGCGCGCACATGGGCTCGGCGCCCCGGCGTGCCGGTGGCGGATGGTTCACGCTCTTCACCCTCGCGTGGCTCGCAATCTGGACGGTGCAGCTCACGCCGGTGCAGTTGTTGCTTCCGCTCCAGCTCAACACGCCCGACGACGCCAGCGGCTGGATCGGCGGCGTGGTCTCGTCGGGCGTGATCATGGCGATCGGTGGGCTCGTCGCGATCATCGCGGGGCCCGTCTCGGGTGCCCTTTCGGACCGAACGCGATCGAAGTGGGGGAGGCGGCGCCCGTGGGCGCTCGCCGGGGTGTGGCTGATGGCGCTGTGTCTCGTGGCGCTCGCGTCCGCGACGTCGGTGTGGGCAGTCGCGCTCGCCTGGGTCGGAGTGTCGGTCGGTGTGGCGGTGGCTTCCGCGGCGTTCACCGCGCTCATCGCCGATCAATTGCGCGAGCAGCGGGGTGCGGCATCCGCCGCCGTCAGCTCTTCGCAAGCGCTCGGCATCATCGTCGGTGTCGGCGCCGTCGTGCTGCTGGGCCTCGGCGTTGCCGACGCGTACCTCGTGCTCGCCGGGTTCATCGCCGTCGTCGGCACGGTCGCCACCGCACTCCTGCCCGACCCGCTGCCCGCACGCAGCGCCGAACCCGCCGGAAGTGCCAGCGAACGGGAGGCCGTGGCATCCGCCCCTGCACGTCGCTTCACGGCATTTCGCGATCGAAATTTTGCCTGGATGCTTGGAGCCCGCCTCGTCGTCAACATCGGCAATGCGCTGGGAACCGCCCTGCTGCTCTTCTTCATCCTCTACGGACTGCATGAAGACCCGGGCACGGCCGAAGACCGCTTGCTGCTGTTGATTCTCGTGTACACGGTGTTTGTGGTCGGCGCGTCGATCTGGTCGGGTCGAATTTCTGACCGCAGCGGCCGACGGAAGGGAATCGTGGTGGGCGCGGCGATCCTGCAGGGCCTCGCCGCCGCGCTGATTCTCGCGGTGCCGACGTTCGAACTGACAATGGTGGCTGCCGCATTCTTGGGGGTCGGCTACGGGGCCTTCAGCTCGGTGGGTCTCGCGCTCGCCACAGACCTGCTGGCGAATGAGCGCGACCACGCCCGAGACCTCGGGGTGGTCAACGTTGCGATGGCGCTCGGCCAGCTGCTGGGGCCACTCATCGGCGCCGGCCTCGTGGCCCTCGTGGGCGGGTTCTGGCTCGTCTTTGCGGTCTCGGCTGTGCTTTCGATCATCGGAGGGCTCATGCACCTGCCGATCGTCGCCGCCCGCAATCGGCCGAGCGGTGGTGAGCCGTGCGTGGCCTGGGGGCGGTCGGCGCCACATCCCGATAGAATCACTTGGATATGTCACCACGTGCCCTGAAGCCGCTCGAGCCCGCCGCCACGGACCCCGCTCGCATCCGCAACTTCTGCATCATCGCTCACATCGACCACGGCAAGTCGACCCTTGCTGACCGCATGTTGCAGGTCACCGGATCTGTTGCAGACCGCGACATGCGGGCGCAGTACCTCGACCGCATGGACATCGAGCGCGAGCGCGGCATCACCATCAAGAGCCAGGCCGTGCGCATGCCGTGGGCCACGGGTGCTGGTGGCCCGGGAGAGACCTACGCGCTCAACATGATTGACACGCCCGGTCACGTCGACTTCAGCTACGAAGTCTCGCGCTCGCTCGCCGCGTGCGAGGGCGCCGTGCTACTTGTCGACGCCGCGCAGGGGATCGAAGCGCAGACGCTTGCGAACCTCTACCTCGCGCTCGAGAACGACCTCCACGTGATTCCGGTCTTGAACAAGATCGACCTCCCGGCCGCCGACCCCGAAAAGTATGCGGCCGAGCTTGCGGGCCTCATCGGCGGCAAGCCCGAAGACGTGCTCCGTGTCAGCGGCAAGACGGGCATGGGCGTCGAGAGCCTGCTCGATCTGATCGTTCGTGATATTCCCGCTCCCAAGGGCGATCCGGATGCCCCGGCCCGCGCCATGATCTTTGACTCGGTCTACGACTCCTACCGTGGCGTTGTGACGTACGTCCGTATGGTCGACGGCAAGCTTTCGCCGCGCGAGCGCGTGCAGATGATGTCGACCCGCGCTGCGCACGAGGTGCTTGAGATTGGCGTGTCGAGCCCTGAGCCGACACCCTCGAAGGGGCTCGGCGTCGGCGAGGTCGGCTACGTCATCACCGGTGTGAAAGACGTGCGCCTGTCGAAGGTGGGCGACACGATCACGTCGCTACGCAACCCCGCGACCGAGGCTTTGCCTGGCTATACCGAGCCCAAGCCCATGGTCTATTCGGGTGTGTACCCGATCGATGGCAGCGACTACCCGCTGCTGCGCGAGGCACTCGACAAGCTGAAGCTCTCTGACGCATCGCTGGTGTACGAGCCCGAAACGTCGGTCGCGCTGGGCTTTGGGTTCCGATGCGGATTCCTCGGCCTGCTGCACCTCGAAATCATCACCGAGCGCCTCGAGCGCGAGTTCGGCATCGACCTGATCACCACCGCACCGAGCGTGATCTACCAGGTGCAGACCGATGACGGTCGCGAAATCACCGTCACGAACCCGAGCGAGTACCCCGAGGGCAAGCTCAAGAGCGTGGCCGAGCCGATGGTGAAGGCCGCGATCCTGTTGCCGAAGGATTTTGTTGGCACCGTGATGGAGCTGTGCCAGGCGCGGCGCGGCACCCTGCTCGGCATGGATTACCTGAGCGAGGAGCGCGTCGAGATTCGCTATAACGTGCCGCTCGGCGAGATCGTCTTCGACTTCTTCGACCAGCTCAAGAGTCGCACGCAGGGCTACGCCAGCCTCGACTACGAACCCAGCGGCGAGCAGCAGGCAGACCTCGTGAAGGTCGACATCCTGCTGCAGGGCGAGAAGGTCGACGCCTTCAGCTCGATCGTGCACCGCGACAAGGCATACGCATACGGCTTGCTGATGACCGAGCGTCTGAAGAAGCTGATCCCACGCCAGCAGTTCGAGGTGCCAATCCAGGCGGCGATCGGTTCGCGCATTATTGCCCGTGAGTCCATCCGTGCGATGCGGAAGGACGTGCTTGCCAAGTGTTACGGCGGTGACATCAGCCGCAAGCGGAAGCTGCTTGAAAAGCAGAAGGAAGGCAAGAAGCGTATGAAGATGGTTGGCCGAGTCGAGGTGCCCCAAGAGGCATTCATCGCGGCGCTTTCGGGCGACGTGGAGACAAAGGACGCGAAGTAGCCCGCCCGCCGCGGACTGCTCGCAACGAGGCTGAACATCATGCGTCGAGAAAGCTTTCGAGACGACACGGTTGATTACGCTGCGGTCGGAGCGACCCAGGCGAGCGACCTGATGCAGTACCCGCCGCACGGCTCACGCCCGGCTGAAGAGTCGTGGCGCCTTGGTAGCGGCGAAGAACGATTCCGCACGGCCGGCGAATCGCTGCTCTCGTGGCAGGCGCTGAAGGCGGGCGGTCTCACGATGAGTGAGGTGCGCCCCGCGTCGGCACCGGGGTATTCGGGCGTGAGCTTCGATGAGGACGGCAAACCGATCGTCCCGCCGAGCCTCATGGCCGAACAACGCTTCGACGCAGACGGCACGCCGCTCGTGAGCGCCGGGTCGAGCGTGCGCGTGCACGGTCGCCTTGGTGGCCTCAAAGTTGACGCCGATCTGCGCGTGATCTTCGCGGTTGAAGAGGCCCGGCGCATCGGCTTCGCGCTCGGCACCGTCGGCGATTCTGTCGTGAGCGGCGAAGAGTCGTTCATGGTGACGTGGTTGCCGAACGACGAGGTGTGGTTCACGGTGCGCGCGTTTGACACCCCCGCGGCGTGGATCTACAAGGCCGTGCCGAAGCTTGTGCAGCGCCGCCGGAACGAGCTCTTCAAGCGCTACCTCCGCGCGATGTCGCCACTTTGGGTGAGCCCCGCGTAGCGGGATCCATGGCCGGCCCACTGCCCATCGGCGATCCCGCCCCCGCCGATGGCGCGCTTCCACGCGACCTCATCATTGGCGACGACACCGACTTTGGTGTCTATCTGCACGTGCCGTTCTGCCGCGTGCGGTGCGGATACTGCGACTTCAACACCTACACGTCCACCGAGCTGCACGGCGCGAGGCAAGACGAATACGCCGACACCCTCCTGCGTGAGGTCGAGTTTTCGGTGGGCGTGCTTGAGCGTGCCGGGGTGCGGCGGCGCGAGGCATCCACCGTCTTCGTCGGCGGCGGAACGCCAACGCTCTTGCCGCCGGGAGACCTGGCGCGGATGCTTATCGGCGTGCGTGATGCGTTCGGTCTTGCACCCGGCGCTGAGGTCACCGTCGAGGCCAACCCCGACACCGTGACTCCGGCCGTCGCGCAGGAGCTGGCCGCGGCGGGCGTGACGCGCATGTCGATCGGCATGCAGTCCGCGGTGCCGCACGTGCTTGCGGCGTTGGAGCGCACGCACGACCCCGCGAACATCGCGACGGCCGTCGCCGCGGCGCGCGGTGCGGGGCTCGCGGTGAGTCTCGACCTGATTTATGGGGCACCGGGCGAGAGCCTGGCCGATTGGCAGTCGTCGCTCGAGATGGCACTTGCACACGAGCCCGATCACCTCTCGGCGTACGCGCTGATCATCGAGGACGGCACGAAGCTTGCGCGACAGATTCGTCGCGGCGAAGTGCCAGCCCCCGACGACGACCTGCAGGCCGATATGTACGAGCTCGCAGATACGACCCTCGCGGCGGCCGGATACGAATGGTACGAGGTGAGCAACTGGTCGCGGGGTGAGGCGCAGCGCTCGCGCCACAATCTTGCGTACTGGCGTGGGCAGGACTGGTGGGGGTACGGCCCCGGCGCGCACAGTCACATGGCAGGGCTTCGCTGGTGGAACGTCAAGCACCCGGCCGCGTACGCGCAACGCCTGGCGCTCGGCGAGTCGCCGGCGGCCGGTCGCGAACGCCTCGACGACGACGTGCGAGGAATCGAGCGGCTCCTCCTCGAATCGCGCATCCGCGAGGGTGTGGGGATCGACGTTGTGACCTCTGAGAAGCGCTCGGCCGTGGCCGGCCTCATCGCCGACGGGCTGATCGACGGCGGCGAAGCGATCCGCGGGCGGGTCGTGTTGACCCTGCGCGGGCGGCTCCTCGCCGATGCGGTTGTGCGCGCGCTGACGCCGTAGCCCGCCCAACATGGGTAGAATTGGCACTCTCAGAGTTCGAGTGCCAGGCGGGAGGTAATCATGGTCTCAGAGCGTGGCCTGCAAGTATTGCGGGCAATTGTGCAGGACTATGTGCAGACGCACGAGCCCGTCGGGAGCAAATCGATCGTCGATCGCCACTCCTTCGGTGTGTCGGCGGCGACCATTCGCAACGACATGGCGCTCCTCGAAGACGAAGAACTCATCGTCGCGCCGCACACCTCCTCCGGGCGCGTGCCGACAGACAAGGGCTACCGCGTCTTTGTCGATCACCTCGCCGAGATCCGCCCGCTTTCGAGCGCGCAGCGCTCTGCGATTTCTGGGTTTCTTGATGAGCCGGGCGATCTTGACGACCTCCTTGCGCGTACCGTCCGGGTGCTTGCCCAGCTGACCGGGCAGGTCGCGCTCGTGCAATATCCGTCATTCGAGCGCGCGCACGTGACGCACATCGAGCTTGTGGCGCTGTCGACCAGCCGACTGCTCGTGATTGTCGTCACCGACACGGGGCGTGTGAGCCAGCGGATCGTCGCACTGCGTGGCGAGGTCGATGAAGCGGATGTCGCGGCACTGCGCGCGCGGCTGGGCGCCCTCTGCTCGGGCTTCACTATCAAGGAGTGCGCTGAGCGCCTCGACGCGGCTCGTGTGGCCGAAGATGCGGCCCCGGGCGGGCTCGGCGCGCATCTGGCGATGGTCGCGGGCGTCATCTCCGAAGAGCTGGAAGGCTTTCGTGCCGACCGCCTCGTCATGTCGGGGGCGGCGAACCTTGCCCGGCGCGAACAAGACTTCCGTGGCAGCATCTACCCCGTTCTCGAGGCGATCGAAGAACAGGCGACGTTGCTGCGGTTGATGACCGAGATGGTTGCCGACCGGCAGGGGCTCGCCGCGAGTATCGGGCGCGAGAACGAACCCTTCGGCCTTCCCGAGACGTCGGTGTTGACCAGTCAATACGACGCCTCCGGTGCGATCGCACGCGTCGGTGTGCTCGGCCCGACCCGCATGGACTACCCCTCGAACCTTGCGGCGGCTCGCGCCGTTGCGAAATACCTCTCACACCTGCTTGATGCCGACGAAGCTCGTCGCTGAAGCATCCTTCGAACCAGACAGATCAAGATTCGCGCCGCGTTGCGGTGCGCAGAAAGGCCACAGTGGCTGACCACTACGACGTCCTCGGTGTGTCGCGTGACGCGACCCTCGACGAGATCAAGAAGGCGTACCGCAAGAAGGCACGTCAACTTCACCCCGACGTGAACCCGGGCGAAGAGGCATCCGAGCAGTTCAAACTCGTGACGCACGCCTATGACGTGCTCAGCGACACCGAGCAGCGCCGACGCTACGATTCGGGCGGCGACTCGTTCGGTGGCCAGGGCTTCGGGGGCTTCGGCGACATCTTCGAGACGTTCTTCGGCGGTGGCGGCGGGGGCTCGCGCGGCGCACGTCCTCGTTCGCGCCAGGAGCGCGGCCAGGACGCGCTCGTGCACGTCACCCTCGACCTCGGCGACGTGGTCTTCGGTGCGCACCGTGATATCGAGGTCGACACCGCGGTGCTCTGCCAGACGTGCCAGGGCGAGTGCACGCGGGCCGGCACCAAGCCGGTCACGTGCGACATCTGCCATGGCAGTGGTCACGTGCAGCGCCAGGTGCGCTCACTGCTCGGCAACGTCATCACGCAGGTGCCGTGTGGCTCGTGCCACGGCTACGGCACGGTCATTCCCTACCCCTGCGACACCTGCCAGGGGCAGGGACGCGTGCGCTCGCGCCGCACCGTGTCGATCGACGTGCCCGCGGGCGTCGAGAGCGGCCTCCGGCTGCAGCTGCCCGGTTCGGGCGAGGTCGGGCCCGCCGGTGGTCCGAACGGTGACCTCTACATTCAGGTCGAGGTGCAGAACCACCCAATCTTCAGTCGCGAGGGCGACGACCTGCTCGCCACCCTCGAGGTCTCTATGACCGACGCAATTCTCGGCACGACGACGACGATCGACGGCCTCGACGGCCCCGTCGATCTCGAGATCCGTGCGGGTGTGCAGGGTAGCGACGTGCTCACGATCAAGGGTCGCGGCATCACCCCGCTTCGTGGTTCGCAGCGTGGTGACCTTCGCGTCGGCGTGCAGGTCGTGACGCCGACCAAGCTCGACTCGGCCCAGCGCGCGTTGATCGAACAGTTTGCGGCAAAGGCGAAGAGCCCGGCGCCCAAGCTCGGCGAGTTCCACCAGGGCCTCTTCTCCAAGCTGCGCGACCGGTTCCGGGGCGCGTAAAGCCGTGGCGCTGCACTTTCTCGTCGACGAGCTGGGTGTGTTGGTCGACGATCGTGGCGACCTCCTCGCTGACGCCACGGTCGTGCTCACCGGCGCCGAGGCGCGGCACGCCGTGACGGTGCGTCGTGTGCGGGTGGGCGAACCGATGACGGTCGGCGACGGCCGCGGGACGCTCGCCGACGGCGAGTGCGAGAGCGCGTCGCCCGCAGAGGTCGTTGTGCGAGTGCATGCGGTGCGAGTGGTGGATGCCGCAACCCCGCGTCTGGTCCTCGTGCAGGCCCTCGCGAAGGGCGATCGCGACGAGCTTGCCATCCAGGCCGCGACCGAACTCGGTGTCGATGTGGTCCTCCCGTGGGCCTCATCGCGGAGCGTGTCACGCTGGGACGGGCCCAAGGTTGCCAAGGGCTTGGCTCGCTGGGCAACGATCGTGCGCGAAGCGTCGAAGCAGGCCCACCGGGCGCGGGTGCCCGAAGTCGGCCCGCTCGTGACGACCGGCGACCTGGCTGCCCTCGCGGCGACGACGCAGATGTTGCTGCTCGAGCCCACCGCCGACTTGGCGCTCACCGCGTTGACGTTGCGTGGTGATGCTGGCGCTGCTGATGCCGCGCTTGAGGGTCGCGACCTCGTGCTCGTGGTCGGCCCCGAGGGCGGGTTCTCACCTGAAGAACTCGCGCGGCTGGCCGATGCCGGTGCGACGGCCGTCCGGATGGGCGACACGGTGTTGCGCACATCAACCGCGGGCCCCGCCGCGCTTGCCGTCGTGAACGCGTTGCTCGGCCGCTGGTAGGCGAACCCGAGGCCACCCACCACGCGGCGCCCAGTTGAATGGCGCTTCGCCGCAGCGACGTGGGGGAGAAGCGGGCGAGGGTCGGGGGAAAACCCGAAACTCCTGGATCGAGATGTGTCCGATACTCGCTCTGGTACGTACCAATTCGACACCGCCGTCGATGAGTGCTCCGTGCTCAGCGCAGCATTGCCGCTTGAATTCGACGGTCGAGCTCGTCGAGTTCGGCCAGCGGCTCTGACGCGACCCAAACACGATTCTTCTTGCGCCCGGTAATTTCTTCGATGTAGCCCGCTTCGACCAGTCTGTCGACAGCTCGATACGCCTGGGACACTGCGGTCCCGGCACGGGCTTCGATCTCTTCAGTCCCCATCACGGGGTGGTCATAAAATGCGTGAATGAGAGTGGCCGCTGCCGATCCCGCTCGTGGGCGCAGCTCGGCAGTCCAATCGTCGGGGATCGACTTCAATCGCGCGATCGTCGGACGAGAACACTCGGCGGCAACCCGCGCAGAACGCGCAAAGAGCGACAGGATGGCTTCGGGATTGCCGCGGCGATATGCTTCCAAAGCACGAAAATAGTCCCCTCGCAATGCCAGCAGCCCGCTTGCGAGCGGCACCACAGCATTCCGTGTCACGCCACGTCGTCGAAACACCGCCGAGACCATTGCGCGTCCGATGCGCCCGTTTCCGTCGGTAAAAGGGTGGATCGACTCAAACTGTGCGTGGCCGATTGCGGCTTGCGCGATCACTGGAACGTCATCCCGGTTGAGGTACGTGATGAGATCTTCCATGAGTTCTGCCACGCGGTTTGGTGCCGGGGGCACGTGTAACGCGCCCCGTGGGGAATGATCGCTGCCACCGATCCAGTTCTGCATATCTCGAAGTTGCCCCGCATAGGAAGCCTCGTGGGGGTCGTCTGCCATGAGCGCGCGGTGCGCGCTCAAAAGCTGCTCAAGGGTGAAGCGCCCGGAGGTGCCAACAGCATTCACGAGTTCGTGCAAGGCAGAGGATGCCGCAACCATGCTCGCTGCAGAGCTATTGCTGCGATTGCCGGCCATTGCCATCGCGTAGTCGAGGGCAGTCGCGGTGATCCGCTCGATCTTTGAGGAAGCCACTGACTCCGATCGGATCATGAATCTGCTGAGCGACGCCGAGTGGCCCTCGGCGTCGGTATCGGCCTGAGCAACAGCAAGGATCGCCTGCTCAGATGCAAGCACCTCCGTGAGCGTTGGGGCGTAGTGAAGCGCGCCGATGAACGGCGGGACAGTCGCATTGACACTGTTGAACATGCGATCGTCCCGCGTACCAGCTCGCACTTGTTGTTGCCAAGGCAACGCTTCAGCGCCATGTGCGGGCCAGAGGGCGTGCTCGCTACGATCGCTCATAAGCACAAGTGTGACACGTCTCATTGGTGCTTATTTAGTTATTCACATGTTTGCGTCGACAAATTCGTGTTTAGGGGACGGATTGCTGCGTGGAGTGCCCGGCACTTCGGCATCTTGGCAGGCTTGTCGACAGGTTGATTCTTGGCCGGTACATGCAAAACCTCATCGGGCGGCGAAACGCTTGGCTGAAAAGCGAGCTCGAGCGATAACTCGGGTGTTGTCGAAGCGTCCCCGCGACCCGCGAACGGGCAAAGGTAGACTTGTGGGCATGAGCGACACTTCGTCTTCTTTGCATGAGCCCTCGATCTTCACCCGCATTTTCGCGGGCGAAATTCCGGGCACGATTGTGGGCGAATCGGAGCACGTCTTCGCGCTCGTCGACATCGCGCCCAAGGCGCCGGTGCACCTCCTCGTGATCCCCAAGACGCCGGCGTACCGCGACGTCGTCGAGCTTGCCGCCGGCGACCCGGCGCTCCTGGCCGAGATGGTTGAGCTTGCCAATACCGTTGCGGTGGCGCAGGGCGTGCCCGAATTCCGGCTCGTGTTCAACACTGGCGCGGCGGCCGGGCAGACGGTCTTCCATGTGCACGCGCACGTGCTCGGCGGCAACCTCGATGAGACGAGCCTTGGTGGCTGACGCCCGCACCCCCGAGCCTGAAATGGCGGCGGATGCGGCATCCGAGACTTCCTCTTCGGCAGCGTCCGCAACCGAATCTGACGCGCAGGTCGTCGAGCGCATCTACGCCGACGGCGTCGCGATGGTGCAGTTGCTCGGCCCGCAAGACCGGCTTCTGCGCGTCGTTGAGCGGGAGCATCCCGCCGTCGACGTGCACGTACGCGGCAACGAAATCGCGCTGACCGGGGAGCGCACCGCTGTCGACAGCGCGCTGCGCCTCGTGAACGAACTGCTCGAGATGACTCGCTCCGGGCACGACTTGGCACCGTTCGATGTCGTGTCGTCCGCGCGCATCTTGGAGCGTGAAGACGGTGTCCGCCCGTCGGAGGTGCTGGGCGAAGCGATTCTGACCTCGCGTGGCCGCGTCATTCGCGCGAAGACCGCCGGCCAGCGCGCGTACGTCGATGCGATGGAAGAGAACACGATCGTGTTCGGCATCGGCCCGGCCGGTACCGGCAAGACCTATCTCGCGATGGCCATGGCTGTGCAGGCGCTTCAGCGCAAAGAGGTCAGCCGCATTATTTTGACGCGCCCCGCAGTCGAAGCGGGGGAGCGGCTTGGCTTTCTCCCCGGCACGCTGAACGACAAGATCGACCCGTATCTCCGGCCGCTCTACGACGCACTCAACGAGATGATGGATCCGGAACTCGTGCCCAAGCTGCTTGCGGCCGGCACCATCGAGGTCGCACCGCTCGCATATATGCGTGGGCGCACGCTCAACGACTCATTCGTTGTGCTCGACGAGGCGCAGAACACGACCCCCGAGCAGATGAAGATGTTCCTGACGCGTCTCGGTTTCGGCACGCGGATGGTCGTCACCGGTGACATCACGCAAATCGACCTGCCGAGTGGCGCGTCGGGCCTGCGGCTCGTGACGCGGGTGCTCGACGGGATCGACGACATCCACTTCGCGCGATTTACCAGCGATGATGTGGTTCGCCACACGCTCGTCGGCAAGATCGTCGACGCCTACACCGAGTACGACGAGGCCCGTGTCGCGGCGCGACACGAACGTGATGAGGCCGCCCAGTTCGCGGCCCGTGCCGACCGGCGCGGCGCACGCGAGGCACGACCTGCCGGGCCCAACGAAAGAATTCCCAAGCGGGGACGACCGTGACGCGAGGACGAGCATGACCATTGAAATCAACAACGAGTCGACCATCGAGATCGACGAGACCCGTGTGCTTCGGCTCGTCGAGTACATCCTCGGCGCGATGCACGTGAGCCCCGATGCGGAGCTCGCGATCGTGCTCGTCGACGAGGGCGCGATGGAGGCGCTGCACGTGCAGTGGATGGACGAGCCGGGCCCGACCGACGTCTTGAGCTTCCCGATGGATGAACTGCGCCCCGGAACCGACGATGCCCCGACCCCTCCCGGGCTCCTCGGCGATATCGTGCTGTGCCCGCAGGTCGCCGAGACACAGGCACTCGCTGCCGGCCATTCCACCCTCGACGAGCTGCTGTTGCTGACCACGCACGGCCTGCTGCACCTCCTTGGCTTCGATCACGCCGAGCCTGAAGAAGAGCGCGAAATGTTCGGGTTGCAGCGCGAGCTGCTCCAGGGCTTCGTCGCCTCTGAACGACGACGATGAGGGCGTGACCGGTTCAGCATGATCGCCACGCTCCTGTTCATCGCGGCCGCGCTCTTGCTCGCGGCCGGTGGCTTGATGGCGACGCTCGATGCGGCGCTGACCGTCACGTCGCGCGTCGATCTCATTGAACTCTCGAAGTCGGGCCGCAACGCCGGGCACCTGCGAAAGATCTCAGACGACCCTGAGCGCTCGCTCAACGCCGTGATCTTCTTCCGCATCCTCGCCGAAACGTCGGCGGCGGTGCTGGTGACGGTCGCCTTCGATGAGCTGTTCGACAACATCTGGTGGGCGATGCTTGCCGCCGCTGTGATCATGACCGGCGTGTCGTTCGTGCTCGTGGGCGCGAGCCCCCGCACCGTCGGGCGTCAGTACGCGAAGGGTCTCCTCCGCGGCGCCGCGCCCATCGTGCGCTTTGTGCAAATCCTGCTCGGCCCGCTGTCCGGCGCCCTCGCCTCACTCGGCGATCGGGTCACGCCCGGCACGCCCCGCAGCTCGTCATTCAGCTCTGAAGAGCAGCTCCTCAGCATCATCGACGAGGCCGCCGAGAACGAACTGATCGAAGAAGACGACCGCGAGCTCATCCACTCGGTCTTCGATTTCACCGATCGCTTCGTGCGTGCGGTGATGGTGCCGCGCACCGACATGGTGACGGTGGATGCCTCGGCCACCACCAACGACGCAATGCAGCTGTTTCTCGACACCGGCGTCTCCCGCGTCCCGGTGATCGATGGCGAGGTCGATGACGTGGTGGGCGTGCTCTACCTCAAGGATCTCGTGCAGATTGGATTCCGCGGCGATGCTGGGTGGCGCGAGACCGAGATCCGCGGGCTCCTTCGTCCGGCCGCGTTCGTGCCCGAGTCGATGAAGGCCGAGACCCTGCTGCAGCAGATGAAGCGCGACGCCGTGCACGTGTGCCTCGTCGTCGACGAATACGGCGGTATCGCTGGGCTCGTTACGCTCGAAGACCTGATCGAGGAGCTCGTCGGCGACATCGCAGACGAGTACGACGTGCCCACGAGCGACATCGTGCAGCTCGCACCCGGGCAATACCGGGTCAATGCGCGCCTCTCGTTGGCCGAGCTCGGTGACCTGTTTGGCATCGAACTCGACGACGAAGAGGTCGACTCGGTGGGCGGGCTGCTGGGCAAGGCGCTGGGCCGCATTCCGCAGCCTGGCGCGCAGGTGCATATTGCAGGTTTGAGCATGACCGCCGGGCCTCCCCGGCGCCGCGGACGGGGCATCGGCACCGTCTTTGTAGAACGCAGCGAGGGCATGGATGCCGCCGCCACCACCATTCCCGAGAACCGGAGCGATACCCGTGCCTGAACAGACCCCGAACCCCGATTTCCGATCCGGCTTTGTCACCTTCGTTGGTCGACCGAACGTTGGCAAGTCCACGCTCACCAACGCGCTCGTCGGCACCAAGGTTGCAATCACCAGCGACAAGCCGCAGACCACCCGCCGGGCAATCCGCGGCATCGTGAACCGGCCCGATGGGCAACTCGTGATCGTTGATACCCCCGGCATCCACAAGCCTCGAACGTTGCTCGGCAAGCGACTCAACGACCTCGTCGATTCGACGCTGCGCGATGTTGACGTGATCGGGTTCTGCGTGCCCGCGACCGAGAAGGTCGGCCCCGGTGACCGCCGCATCAGCGAGAGTCTCGACGGCTTTAGCCGGGCGAAGAAGATCGCGCTCGTCACCAAGATTGACGCCGCAAAGCCGGAACAGGTCATTGAGCGGCTGATGGAGGTCAACGCGCTTCGCGACGACTGGGCCGCGGTGATCCCGCTTTCTGCGGTGTCTGGTTCGGCCGATGCGCTTGACCAGCTCAACGTCCTGTTGGACCAGGTGCTCGGCCTGATGCCGCACGGCCCAGCGCTCTACGACGAGGGTGTCGTGACCGATGAATCGCTCGAGAACCGCGTCGCCGAGATTATTCGCGAAGCGTCGCTCGAGGGCGTTCGTGACGAGCTGCCGCACTCGCTGGCCGTCACGATCGACGATATTTCTGAGCGTGAAGACGGCTCGATGACCGACATCTACGCCAACGTGTTTGTTGAGCGCGATAGCCAGAAGGCCATCGTGATCGGCCACGGGGGTTCACGCCTGCGCGATGTTGGCGCGCGCGCGCGAGCACAGATCGAGCCGCTTGTCGGCACAAAGGTGTTCCTCAGCCTGCGTGTCAAGGTCGCGAAGGACTGGCAGCGCGACCCCAAGCTCCTCGGCCGGCTGGGCTTCTAACAACCGGCGTTGGCCGGTTCACGGTGCCTCGTCTGTGCGAGCGCGGGTGCCAGCGCTAACCGCGTTCGAGCAGTCGCTCGACGACCTCTGCGTACATCGTGGCCTTGATTGAGCCGAGGGTGCGCGGGTCCTTGTCGGCGAGGCCGGCGACTCGCGCCCGTGCGGTTTCGAGCAGGTCGCCCTCCGTTGCCGTCGCATCGACGAGCCCAGCGGTGAGTGCGTCCTCGCCGCCGTAGCGCCGACCGGTCGACATCGCGTCGAGCGCGGTGCGAGGCGTGAACTTGGCCTGGATGAGGGAGCCGAAGCCGCGCCCGAAGGGCAGCTTGATGTCGACCTCGGGGAAGCAGAAGTAGCCGCGGTCGCTGCGCATGACGCGCCAGTCGTGGGCCGTGGCAAGCAGTGAGCCTGCGCCAAATGCGTGCCCGTTGACCGCGGCGACGGTCGCGACCGGAAGCGTGAGGAACCGGGCGAGGAGCGCCTTGACCCGCGCGGTGTAGTCGGATGCTTCGGTCGGGTTCGCGCGCATCCAATCGAGGTCGAGTCCGTTCGAGAAGAACTTGCCATCGGCAATCGTCACGAGGGGTGCGGGGTCGGCCACAACTGTGTTGAGCGCGGCCTCTACCTCGCCGACCCATGCCACCGTGAAGCGGTTCTCATCGCTTCCCAGGTGCAGCACGTACAGGCCGTTTTCTTTGGTCAGTGTCGGCATGTTCAGGACTCCTTTGTCGAGTGAAACGCGTTGCTCGTGCCGCCATTGGCACCTGGCGCCGATGCGATTGCACGCCATGACCAGACAGTATCGGAAGAGGCATCCTTGTCGCGGTATTCGGGGGAGCGGCGTCATCTTTGCCTGCCAACTCTGCGGTCCCGCGCGTAACTGACCCCCGCATCCCTGCTACCATTCTTGGTATGCGCTTCGGCCAGCTCCTTCTTAGCTGCCGCGACGAGTCCTAATTCTCAGGCCTCCCTCGTCGCGGAGTTTGTGTTTGGCCTCCCAAAACTAGCGAGAAGAAGCCACATCATGGACAACACACAAAAGCCCTCCGGCATGCCGATCCACAAGTACCGTGCATTCCACGAGCAGATCCGCGTCGACCTGCCAGATCGCACCTGGCCCGATGCCCGCATCGAGAAGGCCCCGCGCTGGTGCGCGGTCGACCTCCGTGACGGCAACCAGGCCCTCATCGATCCGATGAGCCCCGAGCGCAAGCGCATCATGTTCGAGCTGCTCGTGAGCATGGGATACAAAGAGATCGAGGTCGGGTTCCCGAGCGCGAGCCAGGCCGATTTCGATTTCGTGCGCCAGCTGATCGAAGAAAACCTCATCCCTGATGACGTCACGATCCAGGTGCTGACCCAGGCGCGCGACCACCTGATCGAGCGCACCTATGAGTCGATCATTGGCGCGAAGCAGGCGATCGTGCACCTCTACAACTCGACCAGCATCCTGCAGCGCGAGGTTGTTTTCCGCACCGATAAGCAGGGCATCATCGACATTGCCCTCGAGGGTGCGCGCCTCTGCCGCGAGTACGAAAAGCGGATCCCCGAGACCAAGGTCTTCTACGAGTACTCGCCCGAGAGCTACACCGGCACCGAGCTCGAGTTCGCCGTCGACATCTGCAACCAGGTGATCGAAATCTTCGAGCCCACCCCCGAGCGCAAGGTCATCATCAACCTGCCGGCAACGGTCGAGATGGCGACGCCCAACGTCTACGCCGACTCGATCGAGTGGATGAGCCGTCGCCTCGCGCACCGCGAGAACGTCATCCTCTCGTTGCACCCGCACAACGACCGCGGCACCGCGGTTGCAGCGGCAGAGCTCGGTTACATGGCTGGCGCCGATCGCATTGAGGGATGCCTCTTCGGCAACGGAGAGCGCACCGGCAACGTCGACCTGGTCGCACTGGGCGTCAACCTGTTCACCCAGGGCATCGACCCCGAGATCGACTTCAGCGACATCGACCACGTCAAGCGCACCGCCGAGTACTGCAACCAGTTGCCTGTGCCCGAGCGCAGCCCGTGGGCCGGCGACCTGGTCTTCACCGCCTTCAGCGGCTCGCACCAGGACGCCATCAAGAAGGGCTTCGAAGCAATGGCGGTCACGGCTGCCGAGGCTGGCGTGACGGTCGACGAGATCGAATGGGCCGTGCCGTACCTGCCGATCGACCCGAAAGACCTGGGCCGGAGCTACGAAGCGGTCATTCGCGTCAACTCGCAGTCGGGCAAGGGTGGTGTCGCGTACCTGCTGAAGGCCGACCACAATCTCGACCTCCCGCGCCGCTTGCAGATTGAGTTCTCTGGCGTCGTGCAGGCCAAGACCGACGCTGAGGGTGGCGAGGTGTCGAGCGACGACATCTGGGCAATCTTCGGCGACGAGTACCTCCCGTCGAAGGTCGATGAGAGCCGTTGGGGTCGCTTCGAACTCGTCGGTACCCGCACGTCAAGCGACATGAGCGGCGACATGGTCCTCGACGTCACCCTGCGTGAGGGCGACGAGCAGGTGCAGGCAACCGGCAGCGCAAACGGGCCGGTCGCCGCCTTCACTGAGGTGCTGCGTCAGCGCGGGTTCGACATCACCGTCTACGACTACGTTGAGCACGCGCTCAGCGCCGGTGGCGACGCGCAGGCCGCGGCATACGTCGAACTGCAGGTCGATGGTGAACGACTCTGGGGTGTTGGTATCGACTCCGACATCTCGACCGCCTCGTTGAAGGCGATCGTGTCGGGAGTGAACCGGGCGATTCGCGCACGCGAACTCGTTCTCGCCTCCGCATAGCTGCTCACACAATGGGCATCGCCGTGGGCGTGGGCCGTCACGAACCGTTGACGCCCCGCGCCCGCGGCTTCTTTCGTTGCGGCCGGGCGTGCGTCGTGGCGCCGACGCGCAGGGCGGCGCATCGAGGCCGCTGTCAGCGGTACCGAGCATAATAAGAGGATGGCCACTTACCGAGACGAAGCTGTCGTGCTGCGCACGCACAAGCTCGGTGAAGCCGACCGCATTGTCACGCTCTTGAGCCGCGGGCACGGCAAGATTCGTGCCGTCGCCAAGGGGGTGCGTCGCACGTCATCGCGCTTTGGTGCAAGGCTCGAGCCGTTCATGGTCGCCGACCTCCAGCTCTATGCGGGCCGCAATCTCGACGTGATTCAGCAGGCCGAATCGCTCGGGTCGTACGGTGCCGACATCGTCATCGACTACGAGCGCTATACCTCGGCCAACGCCATGGTCGAAACCGCCGACCGCCTGAGCGAATCAGAGGCGACCCCGCAGCAATACCTGCTGCTCGTCGGCGGGCTCCGCGCGCTCGCGGGGCAGCAACAGCAACCACGGAGCATCCTCGATTCGTATCTTTTGCGTGCGATGTCGCTCGCTGGATGGGCGCCAAGCCTTGACGGGTGTGCGCGGTGTGGCATCGAGGGCCCACACGAACGCTTCGTGGCGCAACTGGGCGGCATGGCGTGTGCGAACTGCGCGACGCCGGGCAGCCCCCGCGTCGATCACGACACGATCATGCTGCTCGACGCCCTCATCCGGGGCGACTGGCCGCGGGTCGACGCGGCGCCCGCCGCCGCGCACAACCGGGCATCCGGCCTCGTCGCCGCGTTCGCGCAGTGGCATCTCGAACGCGGCATCCGCTCACTTGCACATGTCGACCGCATGCGGCGCGACGACCACACCGTCTCTGGGGGAGCTCGATGAGCGCGAAGCCGTCCACACATCCTGACGCCGTCGAGTACCGGCCGGTCGACTGGACCGGGGTCTACCCGCCCGAATTTTCGCCGGGCAAGAAGCCGCGCCACGTCGCGATCGTGATGGACGGCAACGGTCGCTGGGCGAACCGCCGCGGCCTGTCGCGGGTCGAGGGGCACAAAGCGGGGGAGGCCTCGCTGCTTGACGTGGTGGCCGGCGCGATTCAGGCGGGCGTCACGCACCTGAGCGTCTACGCGTTCTCAACCGAGAACTGGGCGCGGTCGCCCGACGAGGTGCGCTTTCTGATGGGCTTCAACCGCGACGTGCTGCACCGGCGCCGCGATCAGCTCAACGAGTGGAACGTGCGCGTGCGCTGGGCCGGGCGCAAACCCCGGCTGTGGGGCAGCGTGATCAAAGAATTGCAGTTCGCTGAAGAGCTGACCGCGAAGAACACCGGGCTGACGCTGACGATGTGCGTTAACTACGGCGGGCGCACCGAGATCGCTGACGCGGTGCGGAGCATTGCCGACGATGTCGCCGCCGGCCGGTTGCGCCCCGGTGCCGTGAACGAGAAGCTCATCGCGCGCCGGCTCTACCTGCCAGACCTGCCCGATGTCGACCTGTTCGTCCGGTCCTCCGGCGAGCAGCGCACCTCAAACTTCTTGCTCTGGCAGTCGGCGTACGCCGAGATGGTGTTTCTCGACCGGCTGTGGCCAGATTTCACGCGGACCGACCTGTGGGAAGCGATCGAGCTTTACCTGGGCCGCGAACGACGCTTCGGGGGCGCGGTCGATACGCCCGAGGCATCCGCCGCTGTCGTCGCCCAGCCCTGATCGCACCGTACCGCAACGGACGCGCCACAAAGGGCGCACCGCAACGGACCCACCGCAGCCGAGGTACCGTTTCGGGAATATGTCGGGTGGGGTCATCGTTGTGCTCAGTGTGAATGAACCCATCAAAATTGACGTCTGGTCCGATATTGCTTGCCCTTGGTGCTACATCGGAAAGCGCAACCTCGAAAGCGGACTCGCGGTCGCCGCGCAGTCGGCTGACGCGCCGGTGGTTGAAGTCACCTACCACTCTTACGAGCTCTCGCCCGATACTCCCGTCGACTTCGACGGTTCTGAGATCGACTTCCTTGCCGGCCACAAGGGCATGCCCGCCGAGCAGGTGAAGCAGATGCTCGAGAACGTGACCGGTGTCGCGGCGAACGCCGGCCTCGAGTACAACTTCGACATCCTGAAGCACACGAACACCGTGAAGGCGCACGAACTGCTCCACTTTGCAAAGGAGCAGGGCGTGCAGCCCGAGATGATGGAGCGCCTCATGCGCGCCTACTTCACCGAGGGCAGCCACGTTGGCCGCGTCGAAGACCTCGCGGTGCTGGCGAGCGAGGTCGGCCTCGACGCCGACGCCACGCGCGAAGCGCTCACCTCGGGCCGGTTCACCGCGGCCGTGCGTGCCGACCAGGCGCAGGCCCAGGCATATGGCATCAACGGCGTGCCCTTCTTTGTCATCGACGGCAAGTACGGCGTTTCGGGGGCACAGCCCGCCGAAGCGTTTACGCAGATCCTGCAGCAGGTGTGGGAAGAGCGGGGTACTGCCGCATCCGAACCAGAAATGGCATAGTTGGGCCATGACGAACCCCACAAAGCCCGCGGTTGCCGACGAGGCCGTTCCCGTCGCGAAGCCGTTGCTGATGACCCCGGCCGCCGCACAATCGGCCAACGTCTGCGCGGCTGGCGAGGTCTGCAGCATCTGAACGGCGAAGCGGCTCGAAAGTCTGGGAGAATAGGGGAGTGACTGCCCCCCTGAGCTCCTCGACCCTCGCGCCCGCACCCCTTCGGTTCGGCGGGCTCGAGATCGACGTTCCCGTCGTGCTCGCGCCGATGGCCGGGATCACGAACACCGCGTTTCGTCGGCTGTGCCGCGAATACGGTGGCGGGCTCTATGTGAGCGAGATGATCACATCGCGCGCGCTCGTCGAACGCAACGAAACGACGATGCGCCTCATTCGGCACCACGAGAGCGAGACGACCAGGAGCATCCAGCTCTACGGTGTCGACCCGCAGACGGTCGCCGAGGCGGTTCGTGTCATTGTCGCCGAAGATCACGCCGATCACATTGATCTGAACTTTGGATGCCCCGTGCCAAAGGTCACCCGCAAGGGTGGCGGCGCGGCGCTGCCGTGGAAGACCGGGCTTTTTCGCGAGATCGTCGAGGGCGCGGTGCAGGCCGCCGGCGACCTGCCGCTGACCGTGAAGATGCGCAAGGGTATCGACAGCGACCACCTCACGTACCTCGAGGCGGGCCGCATCGCCGAGGGTGCGGGTGTTGCCGCGATGGCATTGCACGCGCGCACGGCCGCAGAGTTTTATTCGGGCCAGGCTGACTGGTCGGCAATCGCCAAGCTCAAAGAGACGATCACGAGCGTTCCTGTGCTCGGCAACGGCGACATCTGGTCAGCCGACGACGCGCTTCGCATGGTCGCCGAGACAGGCTGCGATGGTGTGGTTGTTGGTCGTGGATGCCTCGGCCGCCCCTGGCTCTTCGGCGATCTTGCCGCGGCCTTCCGTGACCCGAACGGCATGGTGGGCGAACGCGCCAAGGCGATGCCCGGGCTTGGCTCGGTCGCGACCGCGTTCCTGCGTCACGCCCAGCTCCTCGTCGAATTCTTTGAGGACGAGGGTCGCGGTTGCCGCGACGTCCGCAAGCACGTTGGTTGGTATTTCAAGGGATACCCGGTCGGCGGCGACACGCGTGCGGCGCTGGCAACGGCATCCAGTCTCGAAGAAATCGAAGAACTGCTCGGCACGCTCGACCACACCGCCCCCTACCCGGGCGAAGCGGCCGAGGGTCAGCGTGGTCGCGCGGGCCGCCCCAAGCGTCCGTCGCTGCCGCAGGGCTGGCTTGATTCGCGCGAGATGGGGCTCGAGGCCCGCGCCGAACTCACCGAGGGCGAAGCAGACACCAGTGGTGGCTAGCGCGGGCGGTCGCCCCGCCGGCTACGACGACGCAGACGCCGAGCGCTGGGTCACCGAGACGCACCGCTCCTCGCGCGACGATTTCGCCCGCGACCGCGCGCGCGTGCTGCACTCGGCTGGGCTTCGCCGGTTGGCTGCCAAGACGCAGGTGCTGAGCCCCGCCTCGCCTGCCGACTTCGCCCGCAACCGGCTGACCCACTCGCTCGAGGTTGCGCAGGTCGGGCGCGAGCTCGCGGCGCAGCTGCGCCTTTCGCCGGATGTCGTCGACACCGCGTGCCTCAACCATGACCTCGGGCATCCGCCCTTCGGACACAACGGCGAGCGCGCCCTGAACGCCTGGGCCGAAGACATCGGTGGCTTCGAGGGCAACGCCCAAACGCTTCGCATCGTCACGCGCCTCGAATCGAAGGTGTTCGCGGTCGACGGCTCAAGCGCTGGCCTGAACCTCACTAGGGCGAGCCTCGACGCGACCTGCAAGTACCCCTGGACCGTCGACGAACCCGTGGCAGACCCGGGCGGCCGCATGAAGTTTGGCGTGTATCCCGACGATGAGCCGGTCTTTGCGTGGATGCGCAACGACGCCCCGGCCCGCGTGCGCTGCATCGAAGCCGAGGTCATGGACCTCAGCGACGATATTGCCTATTCGGTACATGATTTTGAAGACGCGATTGTCAATGGATACCTCGACCCTGCCCGCCTCGCAGACCCCGCCGAGCGCGACGCGCTGGTCGATGGGATCCAGGCCTGGGTCGGTTATGACCTCGCGCGCGATGAGCTCGACGCCGCCCTTGCGCGGCTCACGGCGGTCCCCGAGTGGATTACCACGTTCGACGGATCGCGCGCATCGCTCGCGTCGCTGAAGAACCTCACCTCGGGGCTGATTGGTCGATTCGCGCGCGCGTCGACCTCGGCGACCGAAGCCGCCTACGATTCACCGGTGCTCACCCGCTATCGCGCGCACGTTGTCGTGCCGCGCGACGTCGAGTGCGAGATCGCGGTGCTCAAGGGCATCATCGGCGCGCACGTTGTGACGATCGCCGGGCGTGCGTCGTTCTATAAGGAACAGCGTCGCCTGCTCAAGCGCCTGGGCTCGGCCCTGCTGGCAGCAGGCCCAGGTGAGCTTGAGCGGCCATTCGCAGATGACTGGGCTGCGGCATCCACCGATGCTGCGCGAAAGCGGGTCGTTGTCGATCAGGTTGCGAGCCTCACCGACCAGTCGGCGCTCACGTGGCACGCGCGCCTCGTCGGCGAGATCGATGCAACGACCGTGGGGATCTGGGCCGGCCATGCGCGCGTGCCGATGACGCCGCCAGCCGGCGCGGCTCGGCCTGGCGTTGCACACCGCCCCACCCCGGCATCCGGCTCGTTAGGCTAGCGACCATGGCTGGGCGCATACGACAGGCGGATGTCGAAGAGGTCAAAGCGCGCACCAACATTGCCGACATTATCGGCGAACGGGTGGCGCTGAAATCGGCGGGTGTTGGCTCGTTGAAAGGGCTGTGCCCGTTTCATGACGAGCGGTCGCCGAGCTTCAACGTGCGCCCGCAGGCCGGTTTTTACCACTGTTTTGGTTGCGGCGAGTCGGGCGATGTCTATTCGTTCCTGCGCAACATGGATCACGTCACCTTCACCGAGGCGGTCGAGCGCCTGGCCGGTCGCATCGGCTTTTCGCTGCACTACGAAGACGGCGGGGCCGCCCCCGAAACGAACAGTCGGGCGCGCCTCTACAAGGCCAACGCCGCCGCGGCCGCGTTTTTCACCGCGCAACTGCGAATGCCCGACGCAGAGGCCGGGCGCAAGTTCTTGGGGGAGCGCGGTTTCGACGCCGCTGCCGCCGCCCATTTCGGTGTCGGGTTCGCGCCGAAGGGCTGGGATGGGATGCTCGGCGCACTGGTTGCCGAGGGCTTCACCCGCGAAGAGCTGAGCACCGCGGGCCTTGTCTCGACCGGCCAGCGCGGCGTCTACGACCGTTTTCGCGGCCGCCTCGTGTGGCCGATTCGCGACGTCACCGGCCAGGTCATCGGCTTTGGGGCGCGCCGTCTTTTCGACGACGACAAGGGGCCAAAGTACCTCAACACCCCCGAGACACCGATCTACCACAAGGCCCGCGTGCTCTACGGGCTTGATCTCGCGAAGCGCGATATCTCGCGCCAGCAGAAGGTCGTCATCGTCGAGGGCTACACCGACGTGATGGCCTGCCACCTCGCCGGCGTCACGACCGCCGTCGCCACGTGCGGCACCGCGTTCGGCAGCGACCACATCAGCGCGCTTCGCCGTGTGATGGGCGACGACACGGCTGCCGGCGAAGTGATCTTTACCTTCGATCCGGATGCCGCAGGCCAAAAGGCGGCGCTTCGCGCCTTCGCTGACGAAAAGCGCTTCGCCGCCCAGACGTACGTGGCCGTGCCACCGAGCGGGCTTGACCCGTGCGATCTCCGACTGCAGCGCGGCGACGGCGCCGTTCGCGCGCTCATGGACGCGAAGAGCCCGATGTTTGAGTTCGCCATCGACCAGGCGCTGCAGCGCTTCGATTTGTCGACGGTCGAGGGCCGCGCGGGCGCATTGACAGCGGCGGCGCCGATCGTGGCCGAGATTCGCGACCCCGCGATTCGCCCTGGCTACACGCGCGTGCTTGCGCGCAAGCTCGGCCTCGAGCTGAGCGAGGTGCGCGCAGCCGTCACGCAGGCGGCGCGGCGCGGCGCGGCGGCGGCAGGCGGTGCCGGGGGTGCTGGGAGTCAGGGCGCGAGCCCCCGCGGCAATGCGGGTGGCACCGCAGGTGGCGGCGGGGCCGGGGGCACCGGCAACGGTGTCGGCGGCGGCGCGCATGCTGCGGCATCCGCACCGCTTGCACCGGTCACGCTTGCGAGCCTGCCGCGCGACGGCGATACACGGCTCGAGCGCGAGGCGCTGATGGCCTACCTGCAGTTTGGCCACGCGATGGGCGAGGAGCTCTTGGCCCGGGTCATCGAGGTGCCGTTCCTCCACCCGGCGCTCGACGCGGTGCGCGCCGGCATCGCGCCGGCAACGGTGAACGCGGCACGGCACGGGTGGGCGGCGGCCGCAATCGACGGCGTGCGCGAGCCGTACCGGAGCCTTGCGGCCGAGCTGCTGACCGAGCCTTTTCCGGCGAGCGACGAGGCGAGGGCGGTCGCGTCTGCAATCTCGATCGCAACCCGCGTGCTTACCCGAGCGCTCGATCGCGAGAAGGCGGCCCTTCGCGGCACGTCGCAGCGGCTCCCAGAGGGCTCCGATCAGTGGCGCGAGGTGCAGTTGCGGCTTCGCGACATCGAGCTCGAGAGCCGGGCGCTGACCGCCGCTGACTAACCCCAGCTGGTGCTCCGGCACGCAGAGAGGCAGGATGACAGCATGGCGAGAGTTCGAGAAACCCACCTGGCGGTCCTCGCGCGCGATCTCAGTGTGGGCCACGCGGCCGGGCGCGGCACGGCCGACCGCGCGGTCGATGGGGTTTCGTTCGAGCTGCCGTTTGGGGCATCCCTCGCCATCATGGGTCCGACCGGCGCAGGCAAAACAACGCTCGCGGCTGCGCTGACGGGCGCCGAACCGATCGCGGCGGTGCTGGGCGGCGAAGCCCACGTCATCGACCTGCCGGTACGAACGCTCTCGCGTGCCCAGCGCCGAGCCCTGACCTTTCACGTCGGCTACCTTTCGCAGAGCGCGAGCGTCGAACTTTCGCCGACGCTCACCGTCGGCGACATCATCGCCGAGCCGCTGACGAGTCGCGATCGTCGTCTCAACCCGCGCGCGCTCGCGCTCCAAGTTGCGGGCTTGCTCGACGAGATGCAGTTGCCCCTCGGTGCAGCGGCAAGGTTTCCGTACGAACTCAGCGCGGGGATGCGCCAGCGCGTCGCCGTCGCGCGCGCTCTGGTGCTGCAGCCGAAGCTCTTTGTTGGTGACGAGCCACTCGCCGCCCTTGACGTTGAGGTGCGCGGCGCCGTGATCGCGGCCCTGCAGCGGCGCCGAGATGAGTACAACATGGCGAGCCTGGTGGTCACGAACGACGCCGAGCTTGTGCACGCGCTGGATGCCGCCGTGCTGGTGTTGCGGCACGGCTCGGTCGTGGCGCAGGGCCCGCGCGAGGCCGTCCGCTGGTCGGCATCTGTAGACATCGACCACTCGTTGCTGGCGATCTGACGCGGCCGCCCGCAATCTGACGCGGCCGCTCGATCGGGTGCGAGGTGCCAACTCGCGTGGAGGAACGAGAAAGGCCAGGGGTGGAAGCCCTGGCCTTAGTTGAGAGCCGCGCTAGATAACGCGGGTCTCTCGCTCCCCGGCTTGGACTCGAACCAAGAACCTATCGGTTAACAGCCGATTGCTCTGCCAATTGAGCTACCGAGGAATACTGCCGGGCCGGAACCTGGCAACTCAACGATGCTACCAAAGACGGGGGCAAGTTGCTAAATCGGCGGGGTCCCGCGTGTCTTGCGCACGAACCCATTCGCCGAATCAATGGCATGATGGATTCATCATGTTGATCAACGATGCGCAGCGCCCGCTGTACGAACTGAAAGCCAACCTCTTCAAGGGGCTGGCGCATCCATTTCGCATTCGGATTCTTGAACTGCTCTCTGCGGCAGACGAAGTCAGCGTCGCGCAGCTGCTCGACGACACCGGTTTAGAAGCATCGCACCTGTCGCAGCATCTCGCGGTGTTGCGCCGCCACCGCCTTGTCGGCTCTGAGCGGCGGGGGAGCCACGTCTATTACCGGCTCGCAAACCCAGCCACGGCCGAGATGCTCGCGGTTGCTCGTGTGCTCCTGCTTGACATGCTGCGCACCGAAAGCGCGCAGCTCGAAGAAACGCGGACACTTCCCACGCTCTCCGCACTCCCGGCAGGCGGATCGGGCACGCGTTGAGTACACGGCGAGGTGGCACGCGGGCGGGCGCATATCTGCGGAAGATCCTGCCCTCGGTACGCGACTACAAAGACGTACCGCGCACCTGGCGGGGCGACCTCGTTGCCGGTGTCACGGTTGGCATTGTCGCGCTCCCGCTGGCACTTGGCTTCGGGGTGAGTTCGGGGCTGAGCGCCGAAGCCGGCCTCATCACCGCGATTGTTGCGGGGCTCATTGCCGCGATCTTCGGCGGCTCAAATGTGCAGGTTTCGGGCCCCACCGGGGCCATGGTCGTTGTGCTCCTGCCGATCGTCGCGATGCACGGCGCCGGGGCAATCGCCGTTGTGAGCCTGATGGCCGGCGCGATCGTGCTGCTGGCCGGGCTCCTGCGGCTCGGTCGCGCGGTCAGTTTCATTCCATGGCCGGTCATCGAAGGCTTCACCCTCGGCATCGCGGTGATTATCTTCCTGCAGCAGGTGCCATCGCTCACCACGCCCGAGGCGCTTGATGCCACAACGACAAGCTCGAACGCTGTCGTTGCCGCCGTGCAGGCGGTCGCAGCCGCCGACTGGTCGTATCTGCCATGGGCGGCGGGCGCGGCGCTCATCGTGGTCGTCTGCATGCAGGTTTCACAGCGCATCCACCCCGCGATCCCGGGTTCGCTCGTCGGCATCGTGGTCGTCACGGTGCTGTGCCTGTTGCTCCCGAACCCGCTCGCCGTGATTGGAGCCCTCCCCAACTCGTTGCCGTTCCCGAGCATCCCCACCGTCGATTCCGCAGTCCTACCGAGTCTCGTGGGCCCGGCGCTCACCGTCGCGGCACTGGCCGCAATCGAGTCGCTCCTATCTGCCCGTGTGGCCGCGTCACTCGATGCGACGGGCCCGTACGACGCCGATCGTGAGCTGTTCGGTCAGGGTCTGGCATCCATTGGTTCAGGACTTTTTGGCGGGATGCCGGCAACGGGCGCGATCGCACGCACGGCCGTGAACGTACGATCGGGCGGACGCACCCGGCTCGCTTCGGTCTTGCACGCGGTCGTCTTGCTGCTTGTCGTGTTGGTGGTCTCGGGGCCCGTCGGCATGATCCCGCTCGCGGCGCTTGCGGGAGTGCTCATGCTGACCGCGTGGCGCATGGTGCACAGGGCAACCGTGCAATCGATTTTGCGTTCGACGCGGGCAGATGCCGCGGCCTTTGTGGTGACCGCCGTCGTGACGGTGTCGGTTGACCTCATCGTCGCGGTGTTGATCGGCATCGCGTTTGCGGGCGTGGTGGCGATCCGGCAGCTGTCGCGGCGCACCGGCGTGCAGTACGAGACGATCGAGCGTGATCCAGTGGCGGGCGATGAGCAGATTGCCATCGTGCGATTCGATGGCCCGCTGATTTTCGCGACGGCCGATCGCGTGTTCGAAGAGGTCACCAAAGCGCGGGGCGCGAAGGTCGTGATCTTGCGGATGTCGAAGCTTGAACACGTGGATGCCACTGGCGCACACATCCTCGCCGACATCGTGCTGGCGCTGGAACGACGTGGCGTTACCGTGCTCATCAAGGGCGTGCAGCCCGCGCATGAGGGGTTGTTCCGGACGATTGGCGTGCTCGCCTCGCTCCGTGACCAGCGGCACCTGTTCTCAGATATCGATGCCGCACTCGCTCACGCGCGCGACCACGTTCGCCGGCTGGCACCGAACTGACCCGCGGGGTGCATCGCCGTGCGTGCCTCGGGCGTACCCTGGGGCGCGCAAACGCCTAGTCTTCGAGGTGATCGACGCCCGGCATCCACTGGTTGCCCGGACGATTCCAGCCGCGCTTCTTGGCGATCTTCTGGGCCGTCTTCCAGTCGCCGTCGTCGAGGCGGTCGACATAGATGATGCCGTCGAGGTGATCGAACTCGTGCTGCATGATGCGCGCGCGCCAGCCGTCGACGTCGATCAGCACGGGGGTGCCTTCGAGGTCGATGCCTGTGACTCGCACGCGGTCGGAGCGGCGGAGCGGGAACCGCTCACCGGGGAACGAGAGGCACCCCTCAGACTCTTCGTCTTCATCGGGTGCGCCCGGAATGGGGGGCGTCATCCACAATTCGGGGTTGATAATCACGCCGCGCCACGGGGCATCTTCGTCGTCGACGTAGCTGTAGGTGTAGAGACGGAGCCCGACGCCCACCTGTGGGGCGGCCAAGCCAACCCCTGGTGCGGTGTCCATCGTCTCGAACATGTCGGCAACGAGCTGACGGATCTCGTCGGTAATAGTGTCGACGGCGTCGGCCGGTGCGTGAAGCACGGGGTCGCCCATGATGCGAATCGGAAGAACTGCCACGCCTTAACCCTAGCTGTGAGTGCCGCCGGGTAAAGTCAGAGGGTGATGTGGAGCCTTGCGATTACTGATGAAGTTGGCGACCAGCTGGTCGGCGCCTTCCAGAACCCGGGGCTCCTTCTCGGAATCCCGCTCGCCCTTGCCGGCGCCGTATTCATGTCGTTCGGTGCGCAGTATCAGCACCGCGGCGTTGAGAAGGTCGAACGGCTCAGTGGGCAAGACGGCGCGAAGGGCCTCACTGGCGCTCAGCTGGCGCGACTCTTTTCGCGGCCGTCATGGGTCGTCGGCACCATCATGCTCGGGTTGGCAATCGTGTGCCAGCTTGGCGCGCTCTCCGTCGCGCCCCTGATCGTGGTGCAGCCGCTCGGCGCGATTTCGCTGGTCATCACGACCCTGCTCAATGCGCGCATCAGCGGACATTCACCCACCCGCAAGTCGGTGACCGCGATCGTGGCGTGTGTGGGTGGCATTTTCATCTTTGTGCTGATTGCGGCCATATTTGCGAGCGAGCGGGATGTCACTGAGCGCGACTTGCTCGTGATCCTGGCGCTCCTCGGCTTCGTGATCGTTGTGTTCACCGCGTTGTGGTTGTGGTTGCGTCGCAAGATCGGCGCGCTGTTCTACATCATGGCGGCGGGCGTCGTCTACGGTTTCGTCGCCACGCTCGCGAAGGTCGTCATCAAGCGCCTGCAAGCGGGGGAGTTCGAGTGGCTCACGCTGGTGTGCCTGGTCGCTCTTATCGCCGCGACCGCAGTCGGGGCCTACTTCGTGCAGACCGCGTACGCGTCTGGTCCGCCAGACCTCGTGATCGCCGGGTTGACCGTTGTCGACCCGATCGTCGCCGTGCTGATCGGCCTGCTCGTGCTCGGCGAAGCATCGCACGCGCCGCTCTGGGCGTTCATCGGTTTCGGCATCGCCGGTGCCATTGCGATCTGGGGTGTCGTGCAACTTGCCCGCTATCACCCGCAGGTCGTGCACGACAGTCGTGAGCTTCCGATCGAGCGCGGGGGCGGCTCCAACTCCTAGCGCGGCCCGCCTGATGGTGTGCAATTGGTGCGCGCGCTGGGCGAATAGAATCAAGAGCGCGGGGCGTTAGCTCAGCTGGTCAGAGCAGCGGACTCATAATCCGTCGGTCATGGGTTCAAGCCCCATACGCCCCACCGCGACACGAGACGATCAATCTCGGATGACTGTCGGTCCGCTGTAGCCCTGTATTTCGTCGCATGCGGTCATTACCATGAGCGCATGCGACGACTCTTTGTGCTCGCAGCCGCAGCCGTAGCCGTGTCCGTTCTCCTGCTCGCCGGGTGCAGCTCATCGACGCCTGCTCCGCCCACGCCGTCCACCAGCGCTTCTGGCGGCAGCGCCGCGTCCGCTCTGTCTTCCACCTCGCCGTCCGCATCGCCTACGCCGAGCGCGACGAACAGCGAATTCGGTGCCTTCGGAAGTCGCGACGCGCTGATCTCGACGTGCATCACCCTCGACAAAGAGAAAGTGGGCTCCGAGTACCTCACGATTCAGACCGAGCAAGCCCGGGTTGAACGGCGTGTGGTTGCTCCTGAGTGGCTCGTCTATATTCCGGCGACGAACGAAAATGGTGACGTTGCCATCCACTGCATCTTCGGCGGAAGCCCTGACGACATTGAGTTCATGACGGTTGGTGGGGTGTTGCCGTTCTCGGAGGACGAGATTCAACGAGACATCGCATCGAACGACAACTACACGTATTGAATCGCGGCCCGCGCTGCGGTGCGCAACGACCTGAATCGACACATCGGCGCAAGAATCGGCCAGAGGCCCGCGTGTTCAATATGATGTCGGGATGTCCCAGTCATCACGCACACCTCCGGTCCTCATCGTCGTGGGCACGCGCCCTGAGGCGATCAAGATGGTGCCGGTCATCCGTGCCTTTCAGGAGAGCAAGCGCGCCCACCCGATCGTCATTTCCACGGGACAACACGCGCAGCTTGTCGCCGAGGTGTTGGCGTTCGCAGGCATCGAGCCCGATGCGACACTGACGATTCGTGATGAGGAGCGCACCCTCAATGGGCTCTTCGCCGCTGTGCTTCGTGGGTTTCAGGAGTACGTGGCCGAATCGTTCGGCGAGCACCCGGGCATCGGAGTCGGTCCCGCCTTCGACGGCTTTCCCGTTGCGACGCTGGTGCATGGCGACACTTCAAGCGCGGCGGCCGCGGCACTGGCGTCATTTCACCTTCGTATCCCGGTTGCGCATGTCGAGGCAGGGTTGCGTACTTCTGACACGCTCTCCCCATTTCCAGAAGAACTGAACCGCCAGCTCATCTCGCGCATCGCTGCCGCACACTTCGCGCCGACGCCGCGCAACGCGGCGAATCTGATGCAGGAGGGCATTGCGCTTGGCAAGATTCTGGTGACTGGCAACACGGCGATCGACGCGCTGGCGTTCGCGGCCGAGCACAGCACCACTTACGGCGCGCCTGAACTCGAAGATCTTGAGGACGATGAAGACACGCGTGTCATCGTGGTCACGGCGCACAGACGCGAAAACTGGGGTCGCGGCATCCGTCGAATTGGGGATGCCGTCGCCGAACTCGCCGACCTCTACCCGCACGATCGTTTCGTGGTTTCGCTCCACCCGAACCCGGCGGTCGCAGACGTGCTCCGTGAGCGACTTGACCACTTTGACAACGTTTCGCTTGTGCAGCCCCTCAAGTACGCAGCATTCGCACGTCTGCTGGGCCGGGCCTACATTGCGATGACAGATTCTGGCGGCATCCAAGAAGAGGCACCGACGCTCGGCACACCAGTCATCGTGTTGCGTGACACCACTGAGCGGCAAGAGGGCGTCGAGGCCGGCACGGTCGAGCTGGTGGGGACCGAGACCGAAGCGGTCGTGGCGGCGGTGCGGGCCCTGCTCGATGACGATGACGTCTACGCGCGCCGAAGCTCGCGCGCGAATCCCTACGGTGACGGGAACGCGGCGTCACGCATCGTGCAAGCAAGCGAGCACATCGCATTCGGCACCCCCGCACCGATGCCGTACGCCAGCGGGCTCGACCGGGCCACGGTGCTGCGGGCCGCTGGGTATTTGGAAGATCCCGTCGATGTGCGGCGTGAATTGTCGGCACGGCGTTCCGAAGCGCTGAGGGGAGACCTCAGCGATGAACTCTGACGGTCTCGACGTCGACGTAGAGCTCTTCGCCGGCACGCCGCTTGAGCTGCAGATCCTGTTCTACGTGGTGTTGGCGATCACCCTCTCGTCGTTGCTTTCGCTCACAGTCTTGGTCGTGGCATCCTCTCGGTATCGGCGCCGGCGCAAGCGCCCGCATCCGAGCGGAGACGTTGGGGAGAGCGATTTCCTGTGGGTCTTCATGGTCCCGGCACTGAACGAAGAGGTCACGATCGCCGACAGCGTTTCGCGGCTGCTGCAAACCCAGTGCACCAACAAGATCATTCTTGCGATCAATGACGGGTCTGAGGATGCCACGGCCTCAGTTCTCGCTGGTATCGAGTCCGACAACCTGCACGTGCTCACCCGCGTACCCCCGCGCGCACGCGTGGGGAAGGCAGCGGCCCTCAACGAGGCGTTCGAGCATGTCCGGACCAATCTCTTGAGGCAGGACCGGTACGCGCGCTTCAGCCCCGATCAGGTGATCCTCGGCATTATTGACGCCGACGGTCGGCTCGACATCGACGCGCCCGAAAAGGTCGCATGGCACTTCGCCGACGAGCAGCTGGGTGGCGTGCAATTGCGCGTGCGCATCTACAACCGTCGCGGCTTTCTCACCTGGGCGCAGGACGTCGAGTTCAGCGCGTTCGCCTACGTGTTCCAATCCGGTCGCGCTACCTGGGGTACGGCGAATATGGGTGGCAACGGACAGTTCAACCGCCTCAGCGCTCTGGCCGAGGTCGCCGAAGACGAGGGGCCTTGGCGCGATCGCCTGACCGAGGATCAGGATCTTGGCGTTCGGCTCGTGCAAGCGGGCTGGCGGGGATCGCAGGAGAACCTGGCGGTCATCAACCAGCAGGGCTTGAACAACCTCCGCCGTCTGCTGCGACAGCGCACACGCTGGGCGCAGGGAGCATGGCAGGCGCTTGACCTGCTACCCGCGAGCGCTCGGATCAATGCCGCGTTCGTGGCGCGCGTCGACGCCGTCTTCTATCTGCTGACTCCGGTGTTGCAGCTGATCACCGGGGTCGCGCTCGTCGCAACGCTGATTCTGGCGGGCGTGCACGGCATCTCACTGATACCGAGCACGCCCGTCTTCATGGTGTTGTTCCTTTGCCTTGGCTTCGGGCCAGGGCTCGTCACGTTGCTCCTGCGGGGCAATGGGTGGCGCCAGTTCGGCTACGCGTTGCTCGTTGTCATTCCCTACACGGCATATTCGTGGCTCGTCTTTCCCGCGCTCGTGCGCGGACTTGGCCGGCACCTTGTGGGTCGCCGGACCTGGGCGAAGACCGCGCGCGAACCACTGCAACTCGAGAGCGACCCAGACCCATCGGCATCCGATGCTCGCGTGGGGTGAGCGCCTGCGAATCACAGTGTTGTGATTCTCAGCGCGCATGGGGCATAATGGTCGCGATTGCACAATTGAACACGCACGTTGCCTGTCCCATCAGGGGTGTCAGCTTCGAAGCACAGATCGTAGGGGAAGACGTATCTGCGCACGAGACACCAACGATCGGAGACACCATGGCGACACCACAGGCGCGCGGAGTGATTTATGTGCACTCAGCGCCACGTGCGTTGTGCCCCCACCTTGAGTGGGCGGCCGGTCGCGCGCTTGGTCGCGCGGTCAATTTCGAGTGGATCGATCAGCCCGTTTTGCCGGGGAGTCGTCGTACCGACTTCTACTGGGAAGGCCCCGCAGGCACCGGCGCCGCGCTTGCCACCGCGATGCGCGGTTGGGAACACCTGCGGTTTGAGGTCACTGAGGATCCCACGCCGCGCAGCGATGGCGGGCGCTGGCTGCACACGCCGGATCTCGGCATCCATTACGCCCAAACCGACACCGTCGGCAATCTGGTGATCGGCGAAGATCGCTTGCGCGCAGCGATGGAGCTTGCCGCCGGTGACTTTCGCGCCCTCGAGCGAGAAATGAGCCTCGTGCTCGGTGCCGCGTGGGATGACGAGCTCGAACCGTTCCGCAATGCGGGCGACGACGCGACGGTCGTTTGGCTGCACAAGGTCGGCTGATACAACTCCACAGACTCAGGCAGGATCGGCGTCAATACCGGAAGTCGGCAGGGCAGACCCCCGGCATCGGGAACGCGTAGATAACGAGCCTGACAACGATAAATGCCTCCGGCCGAGAAGACCGGAGGCATTTATCGTTTGCGTGAGCCGCTACGAAACCGAGGCGAACGCGGCGACCGCGTTGTGGCCACCGAAGCCGAACGAGTTGCTCAGCGCGAGCACATCGCCGGCGGGGAGGGCTTCGGGTGCGCGGGGCACGTTCAGCGGGATCGCCGGGTCTTGGTCGTTCAGGTTGATCGTGGGCGGCACGGTGCGCTCGTAGAGCGCCTTGATCGTGAACAACGCCTCGATCGCGCCGGCGCCACCGAGCAGGTGGCCGGTCGATGCCTTCGTCGCGGCGACGGTGACATTGTCGAGGTGGTCGCCGAACACGCTGCGCAGCGCGTTGTACTCGGCGATATCGCCGACGGGCGTGCTCGTCGCGTGTGCGTTGACGTGGACGACCTCGTCGAGGCTGCGGCCCGCACGTTCGACGGCCTGGCGCATAGCGCGCGAAGCGCCGGCTCCCTCCGGGTCTGGTGCGGTGATGTGGAATGCGTCGCTGGTGACCGCGCCGCCGAGCACCTCAGCGTAGATGCGTGCCCCACGCGCGACGGCGTGCTCGTAGGTCTCGAGCACGAGTGCCGCGGCGCCCTCGCCGAGCACGAAACCATCACGCGACACGTCGTACGGGCGCGATGCGGTGGTCGGGTCGTCGTTGCGACGCGACAGCGCCTGCATCGCCGCGAACGATGCGATCGGGAGCGGGTTGATTGCGGCCTCGGAACCGCCGGCGATGATCACATCGGCGTAGCCAAGCTGCAGGTGCTCCCACGCGTTGATGATCGACTCGGTGCTCGACGCGCACGCCGAGACAACCGTGCGGATGCCGCCACGGGCACCGAGGTCCATGCCGATTGCCGCGGCGGGGCCGTTCGGCATCAGCATGGGCACGGTCATCGGGAGCACGCGACGGGGGCCGCGTTCGCGAAGCGTGTCGTATGCATCGAGGAGCGTCCAGACGCCGCCAATACCGGTTGCCCAGTCGATCGCAAGGCGATCAGGGTCGACGTCGGGGGAGCCCGCATCGGCCCAGGCTTCGCGCCCGGCGATGAGTGCGAACTGGCTCGACGGGTCGAGGCGCTTGGTGACCACGCGCTCAAGCACGTCGGTCGCCTTGACTGCCGCCTGCGCGGCGAAAGTAACGGGAAGGTCGAATTTGGCGACCCAGTCCTGCTCAAGCGGGCTGGCGCCAGAGGCACCGGCCAACAGGTTTTGCCAGCTCTCGGCGGCGGTTCCGCCGAGGGGCGAGGTTGCACCGATACCGGTGACGACGATGCGCTTGGTGCTCATGACACGGTTCCTTGGAAGGGAAGGGACTCGGATGCCGCGGCCGACGAAGAACGTCAGGCCGCGGCATCCAGAAAATTAGTCCTGGGCGTTGGTGATGAAGGTGACGGCGTCACCGACGGTCTTGAGGTTCTTGACCTCGTCGTCAGGAATCGTGACGCCGAACTTCTCTTCGGCGTTCACAACGATGGTCATCATCGAGATCGAGTCGATGTCGAGGTCGTCCGTGAACGACTTCTCGAGGGCAACCTCGTCGCCAGCGATGCCGGTCTCGTCGGTGATGAGCTCTGCGAGGCCTGCGAGGATCTCTTCGTTGGAAAGTGCCATGGTGTTCTCCTTGGGTAAAGCGGATAGTTGCGGATCGTGTCGTGACCGAAAGACAGTCTAGGGCGCGAGCGCCGCTGCCTACGGAAGGACGATCACCTGAGCGCCGAACACGAGGCCCGCGCCGAAACCGATCTGCAGGGCGAGGCCGCCGCTGAGTTCGGGATTCTCTTTGAGCAAACGGTGCGTTGCGAGCGGGATCGATGCCGCCGACGTGTTGCCGGTCGTCTCGATGTCGCGTGCGATCTTGACCGTGTCAGGAAGTTTCAACTGCTTCGCGAACTGGTCGATGATGCGCATGTTTGCCTGGTGCGGAATGAAGGCGGCAAGATCGGATGCCTCGATCCCGGCTTCTTCAAGCGCACGCTTTGCGACCTTCGCCATCTCCCACACAGCCCAGCGGAAGACCGTCTGGCCCTCCTGACGCAGGGTCGGCCACGGCACTTCGCCGTCGCGGAACTGCGTGAGTGTGGCGTTCATGCCAACGGCATCGGCCTTCGAACCGTCTGAGCCCCAGACGGTCGCAGAAATGCCGGGGTACTCACTCGGGCCGATGAGCGCGGCGCCCGCGCCGTCGCCGAGGAGGAATGAAATGCTGCGGTCGGTCGGGTCGACGACGTCTGAGAGCTTCTCGGCGCCGATGACCAGGGCGTACTTCGCGGCGCCGCTGCGGATGAGGGCGTCGGCCTGGGCCACGGCGTAGGCATAGCCCGCGCACGCGGCGTTGACGTCGTACGCGGCGGCCGGGTTGGCACCGACACGGTCGGCGACAATTGCCGACACCGACGGCGTCTGCTTGGGGTTACTGACGGTCGCAACGATCACGAGATCGATCAGGGCCGGGTCGATGCCCGCGCTGGCGATCGCTTCGTCACCGGCGGCGGTGGCGAGGTCGATGGCATCGGTGTCGTGCTCGGCGCGCATGCGCGTGATGATGCCGGTGCGCTGCTGAATCCACTCATCGCTCGAGTCGATGGGGCCGATGAGCGCCTCGTTGGGCACGGACACCTCGCCGCGGGCGGCGCCGTAGGCAAGCACTCGCGTGTAGGCGGGGCCGGTTGCCTGGCGGAGAGTCGGGTGAGCGGTGGCGGTCATGATGCATCCTTCGGCGCGGAGTCAGTAAGCAGTGCGACGGCTGCGGCGAGGTCGTCGGGGGTCTTTACGGCCACCGACGGCACGCCACGAAGCGCACGTTTGGCGAGGCCGACGAGCGTGCCTCCGGGGGTGAGCTCGACGAGGCCGGTGATACCGGCATCCGCGAAGCCTTGCATGCAGAGATCCCAACGCACCGGCGCGGCAACCTGACCGACGAGCAGTTCGAGGGCGCGTGCTCCGGATGCCACGGTTGTGCCATCGCTGTTGGTCCACAGTGGGGTGGTGGGGTCGGCAACCTTGCCGCCCGCAACCAGGGCCTCGACTGCGGCGCGCAGCGCCGGGCGGGCCGGTTCCATGTACGTGGTGTGGAATGCGCCGGCAACTTGGAGCGGCACGACACGGGTACCGCGCGGCGCCTCGGCGGTGAGGGCCGCGAGCGCGGGCAGCGCGCCGGCGGCGACGATCTGGCCGGCGCCGTTGTAGTTTGCGGGGGTCAGTTCGAGCTCGGCGAGGCGAGCGAGCACATCAGCTTCGACGCCGCCGACGACGGCGCTCATGCCGGTCTGCGCCTGTGCTGCGGCTTCGGCCATTGCGCGACCGCGCACGCCCACGAGAGACATGCCGTCTGCGGCATCAATCACGCCGGCGGCCACGACGGCGGCGATCTCGCCGACCGAGTGCCCCGCCAAGCTGCCAGCGGCGGCGCGGGCGTCGCCCAGCGCGTGCCAGGCGACCAGGCTCGCGGCCACGATCAGCGGCTGCGCGATGCTGGTGTCACGAATCGTGTCGGCGTCGGAGACCGTGCCGTGCGCGATCAGGTCGAGCTGCGCGGCGTCCGAAAACGCCTCAAGGAGTTCGCGCACCCCATCGAGTTCGAGCCAAGGGGAGAGGAACCCGGGAGTTTGCGACCCCTGGCCGGGGCATGCGACGACGATCATCTCACCAGTTTGCCAACGCACGCCCGGCGTGTTGTGGCAGTGACCTACTAAGAATGTGATTGCCGTTTGTGCGAGGCCGACAGAGTTCCCGGTCTGCGGCGCGCCGCGTCGGGCCCGGCCACTGAACCGAGGATGAGTGCAGACTGCAAAATAAGCGCCTCACGTGCACCCGTGGCATCCCAACCGATCACTTCGCTCACGCGTTTGAGCCGATAGCGCACGGTATTCGGATGCACGAACAGCTCGCGAGCGGTCGCCTCGAGGGAACGGCCGCTGTCGAGATAGGTCCACAGCGTGGTGACGAGGTCGGAGGAGTGCGCCTGGAGCGGGCGGAAGATCCGGTCGACCAGCGTCGCCTTGGCGAGCGGGTCGCCGGCAAGGGCGCGCTCGGGCAGGAGGTCGTCGGCCTCGACGGGGCGAGGTGCATGACGCCACGAGCGGGCGACGGCGAACCCGGCGAGTGCGGCGCGGGCGCTTTGGCCCGCCTCGACCAGTGCGCTGACGGTCGGACCAAGCACCAGGTGTCCGGCGCCGAAGCCGGGTTCGAGGCGAACCGCAAGTTCGTAAAACGAGAGCTCGGGCTGGGCCGGTTCTTCGGATGTGGCACCCGGGATCTCGGCGCGGCCGATCACCAGCACGAGCCGTGAGCCCTGCACACCGATCAGCACGTCGGCGTGCAACTTGCGGGCCGTGCGACGCAGATGATCGACATCGAGCTGCGCGGGAGTGGTGCCAACGAGCACACTCACCTGTCCGTGCCCGTGCCAGCCGAGGGCCGCGATGCGGCTCGGCAGTTCTTCGTCGGCTTCACCCGTGAGGATGGAGTCGACCACGAGCGCCTCCAAGCGGGCGTCCCATAGGCCACGGGCCTCGGCGGCGCGAGCGTAGACATCGGCGGACGCAAACGCGACGTCGCGCGAGTAGAGCAGGATCGCTTCGCGCAGGTGTTCGTTGCGCCCGGCGACCCGTTCTTCTGTGACCTGCACGGTCACGCGGATCAGTTGGAGCGTCTGCTGCAGGCTCACGCTTCGGAGCAACTCGCGCGGCGCCGCGGCGAACACATCGGCCGCGATCCATGGCGTCGACGACGGGTTCTCGTACCAGGCGATAAACGAGGTGATGCCCGCCTGCGCGACGAGGCCTACGGCCGAGCGCCGCCCCGGAGGCATGCCCGCGTACCAGGGGAGTGTTTCTTCGAGTCGCGTGGTCGTCGCGGTCGCGAGGTCACCCGAGATACGGCGAAGCCAGGCGAGTGTCTCGCGTTTGCTCGCACTGCCTTCGCCAGTGATGGATCCGCCCATATGGGTTTAGCTCTCCCCGCCTGCGTTGCCGCTCGTGCCCGCGTTCACATCGTGCAAGCGGTACTTTTCGATTGCCTCCGCCGAACGGGAACGTTCGACGAGCCCTTCTTCTGCCAACGACTGCAAGGTCCGCACCACGAGCGATGGGCCGTCGATTTTGAAGAACCGGCGTGCTGCCGCGCGCGTGTCGCTGAAGCCAAAACCATCGGCGCCGAGCGTTGCGAAGCGCTGCGGTACCCACGGCCGAATCTGATCTGCAACCGCGTGCATCCAGTCACCGACGGCGATGACCGGGCCCGTGGCATCCCGAAGCTTCTCGGTCAAATATGCCGTGCGCGGTTCAGCGTCGGGGTGCAAGAAGTTGTGCTCGTCTGCGGCAAGGCCGTCGCGGCGCAACTCGGTCCACGAGGTGACCGACCACACATCGGCGGCGACGCCCCAGTCGTCGCGCAGGAGCTGCTGCGCTTCGAGCGCCCACGCAACGCCAACACCCGAGGCAAACAGGTTTGCGCGCGGCGCGCCCTCGGGCCCTGTGCCGACACTGATGCGGTGGATGCCTCGCACAATGCCATCGACGTCAACATTCTCGGGCTCAACCGGCTGAACCGCCGGCTCGTTGTAGACCGTGATGTAGTACATGACGTTCGGGTCTGGGTGCTGGCCGCCGTACATGCGATCGAGGCCGGAGCGCACGATGTGCCCGATCTCGTAGCCGTAGGCGGGGTCGTACGCGATCGTTGCCGGGTTGGTGGATGCAAGCAGGTGTGAGTGGCCATCGGCGTGCTGGAGGCCCTCGCCCGTGAGGGTGGTGCGCCCCGCGGTGGCGCCGATGATGAAGCCGCGCGCCATCTGGTCGCCCGCCGCCCACATGGCGTCGCCCGTGCGCTGGTACCCGAACATCGAGTAGAAGATGTAGACGGGAATCAGGACTTCGCCCTGGGTTGAGTACGAGCTGCCGAGGGCGGTGAACGCGGCCATGCCGCCCGCCTCGTTGATGCCCACGTGCACGATCTGGCCCTGCGGGCTTTCTTTGTACGCGAGCAAGAGTTCGCGGTCGACCGAGGTGTAGTGCTGGCCGTTCGGGTTGTAGATCTTCGCCGTCGGGAAGAAGGCGTCCATGCCGAACGTGCGCGCCTCGTCGGGGATCACCGGAACGATGCGGGCACCGAAGTCTTTTGCGCGCAGGAGGTCTTTGAGGAGGCGCACGAACGCCATGGTCGTGGCGATCTCTTGGGTACCTGAGCCCTTCTTCACCATCGCGTAGGCGCTGTCATCGGGGAGCGTGATCGCGGTGTGCGCAGTGCGCCGCTCGGGGAGGAACCCGCCAAGATTACGGCGGCGCTCGAGGAGGTACTCTATGGTCTCGTCACCCGGTGCCGGCTTGTAATACGGCGGCAGGTAGGGGTTCTCTTCGAGGGCCGCATCCGTGATCGGAATGTGCATCGTGTCGCGGAACAGCTTCAGCTCGTCGAGCGTCATCTTCTTCATCTGGTGGGTCGCGTTGCGCCCCTCGAAGTGCGGACCGAGGCCGTAGCCCTTGATGGTCTTCGCCAGGATGACGGTGGGCTGGCCCTTGTGCTCGCTCGCAGCCTTGAACGCGGCATAGGCCTTGCGGTAGTCGTGCCCACCGCGGCGCAGGCCCCAGACCTGCTCGTCGGTGAAGTCTTTGACCAGGGCGAGCGCACGTTCGTCGCGGCCGAAGAAGTGCTCGCGCACGTAGGCGCCGCTCTCGGCCTTGTAGGTCTGGTAATCGCCGTCGGGCGTGACGTTCATGAGGTTGAGGAGCGCACCGTCGGTGTCGCGGGCGAGCAGGTCGTCCCACTCGCGGCCCCACACAACCTTGATGACGTTCCAGCCAGCACCGCGGAAGAAGCTCTCAAGCTCCTGGATCACCTTGCCGTTGCCGCGCACCGGGCCATCGAGGCGCTGGAGGTTGCAGTTGATCACGAAGTTCAGGTTGTCGAGCTTCTCGTTCGCGGCGAGCTGCAGCTGGCCGCGGCTTTCGACCTCGTCCATCTCACCGTCGCCGAGGAACGCCCACACCTGCTGCTCCGACGCGTCTTTGATGCCGCGGTTCGTGAGGTACTTGTTCGTCATCGCCTGGTAGACCGCGTTGATCGGCCCGAGCCCCATCGACACGGTGGGGAACTGCCAGAAGTTCGGCATCAGGTGCGGGTGCGGGTACGACGGGATGCCGTTGGGCGCCATCGACTTCTCTTGGCGGAAGCCATCGAGCTGGGCTTCAGAGACCCGGCCCTCGAGGAAAGCGCGCGCGTAGATGCCGGGGGAGGCGTGACCCTGAATGAAGATCTGGTCGGGGCCGCCGGGTGCATCGTGCCCGCGGAAGAAGTGGTTGAACCCGATTTCGTAGAGCGAAGCGCTCGACGCGTTCATGCGGCAAGTAGCGCTAGCGGCCTGAGCGAATTTCGAAGCTTGCCGTCGGCCCTCCGAACCGCGCCGTCATCCCGGGCTTGACCCGGGATCCATCCGAGGGCTCGGGAGCTTTACGATGGATCCCGGATCGGCGCTGCTGCGCAGCTTGTCCGGGATGACGGACACCTCGGGTTGGAGGCCTCACGCTACCTGATAGGCGAATTGCCCCCCCTCGACCGAAACCTTCGCCTCGGTCAGCGGCTTCTTCT
>Ga0209477_1000053_pt1 | contig 53211 bp, 40 predicted proteins | sample KloWWTupernatant_FD_187180 | JGI IMG/M metagenome (GOLD analysis project Ga0209477, IMG submission 187180) | Active sludge microbial communities from Klosterneuburg, Austria, studying microevolution and ecology of nitrifiers - Klosterneuburg... | ecosystem: Engineered > WWTP > Aerobic digester >...
ATATCTGAATATAATTTATCTCAGAGGTAACGGCGAACTTGCAATCTACTGTACAGCACTAGTCGGAGCGGCACTTGGATTTCTCTGGTATAATTTTTATCCGGCGCAGGTATTTATGGGAGACACAGGTTCACTGGCACTTGGAGGAGCAGTCGGTACATTGTGTGTGCTGGTAAAAAAAGAATTCATGCTGCCGATACTTGGCGGAATATTTTTTATGGAAGCAATATCAGTAATACTGCAGAGATATTATTTTAAATACACGAGAAAAAAATACGGTGAAGGAAAAAGAATTTTTAAAATGGCGCCAATACATCATCACTTTGAAATGAAAGGAATACCTGAGCCAAAGATAGTGATCAGATTTTATATAATTGCAGTGATACTTGCAATAATAACTTTAGCGTCATTAAAAATCAGATAAAATGTAATGACGGATAAACGTTCTTTTACAATACTCGGTGCAGGCAGAAGCGGAATAGCAGCGGCAGGACTTTTAAAAAAAAACGGTTATGAAGTATTTCTGAGTGAGGAAAATCAAGAAGATTCTCTGAAATATTTTAATAAAGAATTTCTTTTAAAAGAAAAAATCGAATTTGAAACCGGCGGACATTCGGAAAGGATCTATGACAATGATGTATTCATAGTCAGTCCGGGGATACCACCTGAAAGTGAAGTGATATTAAAAGCTGTCAGACTTGGGAAGAAGATTCTGTCTGAAATTGAAGTTGCTTCGGAATTTTGTAAATGTCCGATAATAGCAATTACCGGTACAAATGGTAAAACAACAACGGCAGTACTTACAGGTGAAATATTCAGAAATGCCGGCTATGATGTAAAGGTCTGCGGGAATGTCGGTTTAGCATTTTCTGAAATAGTGAGTGATCTGAAAGAAAATTCTATAGTGATACTTGAGGTGAGCAGTTTTCAATTAGAGTACACGGAAAATTTCAGACCTGATGTTTCGGTGATTCTTAACATTACTCCTGATCATATTGACTGGCATAAGAGCTTTGAAAATTATTTATATGCAAAGGAAAAGATCAGAAGAAATCAGACAGTGGAGAATCTTTCTGTTTTAAATTTTGATGATAAGATACTAAGAGATGAACTTCAAAATTCAAATGCAGCGGAAGCATTTTTCAGTATAAAAAATGATATTCAGGAGTCAGAAATAAAAAGGGGATGCATGATAAAAAACAACAGAGTAATTTATTTTGACAAAAGTAAAAATATAAATGAAATTATAATGGAAACTCACGAGATCAACATAAGAGGTAATCACAATCTTTACAACTCACTTGCTGCATTAATTTCTGCAAGGGCTTTTGATATAAAAAAGGAAATCATCAAAGATACCCTGATAAGATTCAAAGGTGTCGAGCACCGAATTGAATTTGTAAGGGAGCTCGACGGTGTGAAATATTATAACGATTCCAAAGCTACCAATATCGATTCGGTCATAGTAGCGCTTGAGTCATTTGAAAAAGATCTGATTCTGATACTTGGCGGAAAGGAAAGTGGAAATGATTATTCTGTGATCGATAAGCTGGTTTCAGAGAGAGTGAAGATTATTGTAGCAATAGGTGAATCGAAAAATAATATTATTGAGCATTTTTCAAAAATAGTAAAATGTGAATCCACAGAAAGTTTAGATGAAGCTGTAAAATATTGCAAAGTAAATTCATCACAGGGAGATTCAGTACTGCTGTCGCCGGCTTGTAAAAGTTTTGATATGTTTGACAGCTATGAGCACAGGGGAAAAGAGTTTAAGAAAGCTGTAAATAATTTATAAAAAGTTAAGTAATAATAATTGTCACATAAGTATAAAATAGATGTCTGGATATTACTGCCTGTTCTGGTACTGATGGGAATCAGTGTGGTAGCGGTTTACAGCGCGAGTTCTACATTTGCAATGGACAGATTTCAGGACAGCAATTATCTTATTAAGCAGCATATGATAAAAGTTGGGATTTCAATCATACTTATTTTTCTTATAGCAAAATTTGATTATAAAAATTACAGACAGTTTGCGAAATATTTATTGTGGGGTACAATAATACTTTTGATTTTAACTTTATTCATTGGCAACGAATTAAAAGGCGCCAGTCGCTGGATATATCTGGGACCATTTAGTTTTCAACCGTCTGAGCTGGCAAGATATTTTATTATAATGTACATCGCACTTTTGCTGGCAAAGAAAAAAGATTATCTCGATCTATTATACAGGGGATATCTGCCAATAATTTTTTATGTACTGCTTGTATCAGGACTGATCCTCATACAGCCGAATCTTTCAGTTTCGCTGATCATATTTGCAACATGCATGTCGATGCTTTTTTTATCGAATGTAAAATTCAAACACTTAGTTATTACATTACTTTCTCTTGTACCGCTGGTGGTAATTTTCATTCTTTCAAAAGATTATATAATAAAAAGAATTGTGTCATATTCAGAACATAGTACAGGCGGAGAAGGAAGTTATCAGCTTCAGCAGGCACTCATTGGATTTGGAAACGGAGGACTGCTTGGCATAGGTCCCGGAAATTCCAATCAGAGGGAATATTTTTTACCGGAGGCACATGGTGATTTTATTTTTTCGGTGATCGGTGAAGAGTATGGATTCATCGGCACATTTCTGATCATAGCTTTATTTTTTATAATTCTTTACCGAGGATACAAAATAGCGAAAGATACAAAAGAGGATTTTGGGAAATATATGGCATTTGGTATTACGACAATGATCGTACTGAATGCAGTAGTAAATATGGCAGTGGCAAGCGGAGTATTTCCGACTACAGGTGTGACTCTTCCATTTGTAAGTTACGGCGGAACTTCGATCTTATTCAGCGCGATAGCAGTCGGGATTTTACTGAACATATCTTCATTCAGGGACGAGATAAATGAAGAAATCACTCTGGAGTAGAGTAATGAAATATTTATTTGCAGGGGGCGGAACAGGCGGTCACATATTTCCGGCGATAGCAATTGCCGATGAGATCAGAAAACTTGATCATGAAGCTGAGATACTTTTTGTAGGAGCTAAAGGCAGGATCGAGGAAAAGATTGTACCACAGAATAATTATAAGCTTGAAGTAATTTCAATATCAGGATTTGACAGACAAAATTTTTTTAAAAATATTTTATTACCGGTAAAAGTAATGACATCGATCACACAAAGCAGAAAGATAATAAGAGACTTCAGCCCTGATGTTGTCATAGGCACAGGCGGATTTGTATGTGGACCGGTCATTTATACAGCTAAGAGAATGGGAATTCCCTCATTGATACAGGAAGGAAATTCATTTGCAGGTAAAACGATAAAGATACTTTCTGAAAAATCCGATAAAGTTGTGATCAATTTTGAGGAAACAAAAAATTTTCTAAAGAGAAAAGATAACATAATAAAGATCTCGCATCCGGTAAGAAATTCTCTGAGCATAAAGAACAGGGAAGATTCCCTTCTTAAATTCGGATTAGAGACAAAGAAGAAATCTCTTTTTATTTTTGGCGGTAGTCAGGGTGCAACAGCAGTAAATTCTGCATTAATAAAAATAATACCTGATCTGAATAAAGAAGATATCAATATCATTTGGCAGACGGGTGAAAATGATTTTGATAAGATAAGTGAGATGCTTAAAGAGTTAGATCATAAGATCCGAATATTGAAATTTGTTAACAACATGGATGAAGCATATTCTGCAGCAGACCTGATAATCTGCCGTGCAGGGATTACAAGTATAATGGAGATAGCTTTATTAAAAAAAGCAGCTATACTTATACCATTCCCTGGAGCAGCAGAAGATCATCAGGTAAAAAATGCAATGAGTCTGAAAAAAATGAATGCGGCAGAAGTGATACTTCAGGAAAACATTGAAAAAGAATTGCTTCCCGGTATCCTTAGACTTATAAGAAATGACAACGCTTTGAATGAACTAAGAAATAATGTAAGTGAATTTTCTGATAGAGATGCTGCCAGAAAAATAGCCGAAGAAGTTTTAAAACTTGCAAACAAAAATTGAATAACTTAATAAATGAATAAGAGAGCATATAAATATAAACTGGATTTCTATTACAAGTCATTAGCGCTGTATCTAATCACGCTGGTTATTTATATACTTATCAAAGGAAAATTTTTTCAGGCAAGATTTGAAGTGGTTGTAAAAGATCCGATAATTTATATAATTTCAATATTCATTTTCTTTTATTTGATTCTGCTTGTTCTTAATGCGCTCAGAGGCAGAGAGATTATTTTTGAAACAGACAGTATTATATTTAAAAACAGGTTTGGTCAAAAAGTTATAAATCTAAATGAAATTATTCAGATCAGATTTTCAAGAGAAAAAAAACGGATGAGAGAAGAAAGAAGCGATTCAAGAATAATTAAATTAAAACTGAACCACAGACGGAGAATGATAAGAGTAAAGCTTAGTGATTTTAATGATGAGAAGGAATTGATGAACGAATTTAAAAATATTTCAAAAAATTTAACACAAAAATAATGGATGCATCTGAAAACATTTTTAATAATGTAAAGAAAGTTCATCTGATAGGTATTGGCGGGATAGGAATGAGCGGAATAGCTGAATATCTTGTACGTAAAGGATTTAAAGTTTCGGGTAGTGACCTTAACCCGGGTTCGTCCGGAAGAAAGTTAGAGATTCTGGGTGTGAAAATTTTCAAACGGCATGATGCAGAAAATCTGCCGCCGGATACTGAACTTGTAATTTACACATCAGCAGTAAATGAAAGTAATGCTGAAATGAAAAAGGCAACTGAGCTGAATATCAAAACCATTAAAAGAGCAGCAGCTCTTGGAAATATTGTAAATGAAATGTTTATGATAGCAGTCTGCGGAACTCACGGAAAGACTACGACTTCGGCTATGATTGCAAAAATTTTGATAGACAATAAACTTGATCCGACAGTCTTTGTCGGAGGGAGTATGGAATTTCTTGACGGAAGCTCATCTAAGATCGGCAAAAGTAATATTGCAATTGTAGAGGCAGATGAATATGACAGAAGTTTTTTGACTCTGAAGCCGGATGTTGTAGTAATAACAAATATTGAAGCAGATCATTTAGATATATATAAAGACATTGATGATATAAAAGATACTTTCAAAAAATTTCTTGATAATGGAAAAGATGATATGAAGATCATTGCCTGTGGTGATGATAAAATAGTATCGGAGCTTATTGCTGATTATCCTAAAAAAATTACTTATGGATTTGATAAATCGAATGATATAGTGATTGAACATATGGGTTATGAAAAGTCAAGTATAGTTTTTCATGTAGATAATGAAAACCTGAGGATTAAGGTTTTCGGAAATCATAATGTTTTAAATTCAACTGCAGCTTATGCAGCAGCAAATAGTTTTGGAATCAAGTCTGAAGGATTTAATGACAGCATGAAAACATTTACCGGTGTTAAGAGAAGAATGGAATTGAAATACAATAACGGAATAAAAGTATATGATGACTATGCGCATCATCCGACTGAAGTAAAAGTTACACTGGAGGCAATCAGAAAAATGTATGAAGGCAGGATCATTACAGTATTTCAGCCTCATCTTTATTCGAGGACAAGAGATTTTTATAAAGAGTTTGCTGAATCATTCAAAGATACGGATATTCTGTTTCTGGCAAAAATATATCCTGCACGGGAGGAAAGTATTCCGGGAGTTACAAGTGAGCTGATCTTAAATGAATATACAGTGCTTGGAAAAGAGGGATATTATATTGATGATAATGATAAACTACTTTCAAAACTAGAGAGCATCAGTAAAGACGGTGATGTTTTTATATTTCAGGGTGCAGGCGATATCACAGAGTTAAGAAGCCGGTTTGTAAAGGAGATGAAAAAAAATTCTAACTGGACAGTACCGTTGTGAATATTAAAAAAGCAATATTAGTAATCATATTTACTGCACTTGGAACGTTAGCCGTTTTATCGTTAAGCTGGAGAAGTGAGAATCCTGTGGAAGTAATTTCTGTATCTGGAAATTATTCAATCTCCAGGGAAGAGATATTGAACTATGCTCATCTGAATGATACTTTGATAAATCCTGAATCAATCGGGATAGATCTGATACAGGACAGGATCTCCAAACATCCTGAGATCAAGAGTGTTTATGTTAGTTTGGTACAGCCATCAGAGCTGAAGATCGAAGTAGTTGAGAAAAGACCTGTTGCAATTCTTAATGGAGAAAGTGAAATGTATCTCATTGATGACGGACTTGATGTGTTTCCTTTCAGAAATTATTCGAAGCTGTATGATCTTCCTGTGATCAGTGGAGTCAGGATTGATATGAATCCGAAAAGTAAAAATAAATTTAATACAGAAGATCTGAGGACAGCTTTATTTATTATATTGAATTCATATAAAGATAGTAAAGCGATGTACAATAATATTTCGGAGATAAAACTTTCTGATACAAATAAATTAATAATTTATCTGACGGAAGATTCTACTCCGTTTTATTTTCCAAGATATAGTGATAAAAAAATTGCTGATAAAAGTTATCAGAAAGAGCTTATGGATAAATTGAAAATTTTTAAAAATTATTTAAATCAGTCACTTGCAGATCAACTGAAAGAAAAAGTAAACTATATAGATCTTCGGTTTAAGAATCAGATAATTGTAAATTCAAATAACCAATAATGGCAGCTAAAAAAAAGAAAAAGAAAAAATCCGATGAAGATATAATAGTGGGTCTTGATGTAGGCACTACAAAGATCTGCGTAATAGTAGCCAAAGTAAAAGATGATAAAAACATCGACATACTCGGGATTGGCAAAGCTCCGTCTCACGGACTTCACAGAGGTATAGTAGTAAATCCTACAAAGACTTCAGAGTCAATTAAGGCAGCCATTGAAGAAGCGGAAATGAATTCGGGAATTGAAATTACATCAGCTTCGGTGGGAATTGCAGGTCATTACATAAGATGTATTCAGTCAAACAGCGCGATAGGAATCAATAATCCTGACAGAGTGATACAGGAAGAAGATGTGATAAGACTAATAGAACAAGCAAGGATCATTAAACTTCCAAGCGACACAATGATCATTGATGTGATCCCGCAGGAATATATCATAGACGGAAAAGACGGAATTTTTGAAAATCCCGTTGGAATGTTCGGGACAAGATTAGAGTCTAAAGTAAATATTATAACAGGACTTGTATCTTCAATGGACGATCTTTCCAAGTGTGTAGAGAGCTGCGGAATTGAAATCGATGACATTGTACTGGAGCCGATCGCTTCTTCACATTCAGTGCTTGATGAAACCGAAAAGAAAGTCGGTGTAGCAATGATCGATATTGGTGGTGGAACTTCTGATATAGCAGTTTTTAAAAAAGGAGTTCTGAAATATACAGCCGGTATAGGAATCGCAGGAAATTTAGTAACGAATGATATAGTGGAAGCACTGGGAATTACTGATGAGGAAGCCGAAAGAATAAAACGTGAATATGGATATGCGACTTTATCTGAAATTTTAAATGATGATGAAATAGTAGTTCAGTCCATAAGGGACATTCCAAAGAAGACAAGTAAAAGTATTCTTGCACGGATCATACAGGCGCGGATGCAGGATATATTTGAACTTGCAGCAATTGAAATTCAGAATTCACAAATATCAAAAGAGCTTCATGCAGGAGTTGTAATTACGGGTGGAGGTTCGCTGGTAAAAGGAACTAAAGAACTTGCAGAAGGAATACTCGGAATGGAAGTGAATCTCGGAATACCTACCGGTCTGACAGGCGGATTAATAAAGGAAGTGGAGAGTCCGATATTTGCGACAGGAGTTGGACTTGTGCTGCATAGAATAAAGACCATGAATGAGGACAGTAAGATAAATGATTTCAAAAAGAAAAGAAAAGGTGGATCTCTTACTATGAACGGATTTTTAAAAAAAGTAAAAACATGGTTTGATGAGCTGTAAAAATTTGTAAAAGAGAATTAAAAATTTTATATAAAGTAAAAATCTTATTAATTAAAATAAGAAAGGGTAAATTAAAATGGCAATAAGAATAGCTGATTCACTGAACAGCGGCGCAAAGATCAGGGTCGTAGGAGTGGGAGGCGGAGGCGGAAACGCTTTGAATTCCATGGTAAATAAAGGTATTGAAGGAGTAGAGTTCATCGCAATAAATACTGATGCTCAGGTCCTTGAAAAAAACAAAGCTGAAACCAAAATACAAATCGGCAGAAATCTTACAAAAGGTCTCGGCGCAGGTATGGTGGAAGAGATTGGTTACAAAGCAGTGGAAGAAAGCAGAGAAGAAATTGAAGCTGCATTAAAAGGCAGCGACATGGTATTTGTAACAGCAGGAATGGGCGGCGGAACAGGTACTGGCGGTGCTCCTGCAGTAGCAAGGATCGCAAAAGGTCTGGGTTCACTTGTCGTGACAATCGTTACCAAACCATTTAAATTCGAAGGCAAGCAAAAGATGTTACTTGCCGAAAGAGGAATTGAAAAACTGAAAAATGAGATCGACAGTCTGATCGTGATTCCGAATGAAAATATACTGAAGCTTGTAAGTAAAGAAGCAACCAGTAAGGAAGCATTTGAAGTCGCAGACAGAGTACTGCATAATGCTGTCAGCGGAATTTCAAAGATCATCACAGAGACAGGAGAGATCAATGTTGACTTTGCAGATGTAAAGACAATCATGAAAGACATGGGAGATGCAATGATCGGAACAGGAATTGCGAGCGGAAAAGACAGAGCAATACAGGCAGCAGAAGATGCGCTGCTGAATCCGCTTCTTGACGAGATAAAGATCGCCGGTTCGAAATGTGTCCTTACAAATATATGCGCCAACGGATTAAAGGTAGGCGAGATAGAAATCATTAATGAGATCATACAAAAAGCAGCAGGTGAAGATGCAAAATTTATTATGGGATGGGTAGAAGATGAAAACATGGGAGACGATATAATGGTGACTCTTATTGCAACAGGTTTCAATCAAAATGCCAAAGTAAATATTCCGCTTGATGAGGTGGGAGCAATAGCAGATAGCAGAGTAAACGTCAATAAGCTTGAAAACAGCTATGCAGGTTACAGTAATAAAGGCAGGATATCTACATTACCAAATCACGAAGAACTTCCGATATATGATGAACCGGCATATACCAGAAGGTCTGTCGATCTGACTGATGATCTGAGTGAAAAAAGAATTAAGCCGCCAGCAGAAATTGATGAAGACTTAGATTTTAATGATATCGAACTTACTGATGATTTTGAAAAGCCCGCATTTTTGAGAAGGTCAGCTGATTAAATCTTTCAAAAATACAATTTAATTATCCCTTATATTAAAACAGCAGTCTGAAAGTGACTGCTGTTCTTAAAATTTTAAATTATGAATTCTTAAATTTATTTAACCAGCGACAGCTTTTTTGTCTGGTTAAAATTATCCGCCGAGAGCTTGTAAAAGTAAATCCCGCTTGCAAGTCCGCTGCCATCAAATACTGCTTTATAATATCCGGCTTCCCTGTATTCATTTACAAGCGTTTTTACTTCTCTTCCCGAATTGTCAAATACTTTTAATGTAACAAAACCGCTTTCTGAAAGTCTGTAGGAAATATTCGTAACGGGATTGAAAGGATTCGGATAGTTCTGCTGAAGCTCCGTTGATGAAGGAATGCCGATCACTGCTTCGCTTGTCAGCATGAAATATTCATATCCGCCGTTGAAGTCGATCTGCTTCAGACGGTATTTGTATTTTCCTGATAAAAGATTTTTGTCTTCGTATGTATAATTAATTTGCGTGCCGGAATTTCCCGCGCCGTTTACAAAGCCGGCTTTCTTCCACGCTTCCGGACCGGCGGCGTCATTATCCGATCTTTGAATTTCAAATCCGGAATTATTTTGTTCCAGAGAAGTGGACCAGTTAAGTTTTACGGAGTTTAAATTTACGCTCGAAGTAAATGATGCAAGCTCCACAGGCAAAGGACTGTCTCCGTTGAGGAGGATTGCGGCTTTTGAATCACTTGTTTCAAATACAATATCTAAATCTCCGTCATTATCCAAATCAGCAGTAGTGTGTCCTTTTCCATAAAAAGAATTACTTCCTATAAAATAATCTTGGAAATTTCCGGTTCCATCATTTAAATGCGTAAGTAGTGGAGATACTCCAAATATTTGAGCTAATAAATCAATTTTAGTGTCACCGTTAAAATCTCCATCAATTGTAGTACTAAACGCATTTAACATTCCAGCTATAGTAAATAATCCATTACCATTATTTTCAATTATTAGTCCGGGAGAAATTATGTCAATCAACCCGTCATTATTCTTATCAAATAAGTGTGGATCTCCAATATTAGTTACCCAATAAGGTAAACCATTCTCACTGTGAGTAAACAATAGTTCAGGCAAAAATTTACCAGATCCATTATTTTTAAGTAAAGAGTATATTTGACAGAAATCATAACCATTTAAAATACCGCCTCCGGCATTCCCATTTATTAAAACCAAATCTAACATTCCGTTGTTCGTCATATCTTCGATTAAAATTCTTTTATCAAAATCAGGATGAGGGTTGCATGGTAAATTAAAATCAACATTATAAGTTGTGTCAAATAAAAAATTACCGAGTATGTTTTTGGCTATATTAATTTCCTTTGCGCTTTGAGGTGAAAAGTAAGTAACATCAAAAAACCCATTCCCGTCAAGATCACCATAACTGTGAAGGCTACCCGGAAAAGTTGAAGTCTGAGTAAAATCTCCCAGACCGTTATTGCGAAAAAAATAATTTACGTTATTAACAGTTACTAATATGTCTAAGTCTCCGTCATTGTCAAAATCCGCCAGCAAAGTATATCCCGAAATTGGTATTGAAGAATAATATGAAAAATTTGCAGACCCGTCATTTTTATAAACTTTTTCATTGATGAGGAGATCAATATCTCCGTCTGAATCAATATCTCCGGATCGGACATAATCACTATTGGAGTTTATCTCTGACGTTTTAGTAAAAATCCCCGTCCCGCCAAGAGCTTTTACACTGAACGAATACACGAAAGGTGAAATACTTTCATTTAAAATTGTTTTTAATCCTGAAGTAAGAGTAAGGCTTATATTCTCACCGTTCTTAAATTCATTTACAGGATTTATTGTCAGTGTATTTGAAACGGAATTATAATCCAATGATGCTGTCATAAGTCCCGTCTGATATCCGAATATTTTTATATTATCGGAAGTCATTAGTGAACCGTTCATAAGCTGTGCGAAAGTAATGACAATGTCCGATGACTTTACAACACTGTTAGCGTTCATTGGAGGAGATACTGTATTGATAAATTGATTAATTGGATTTGACTTTAGGGAAATCGAAAAGGCGAAAGTAAAAATAAAGATTAAAATTAATTTGTTTGGGATTTTCATATATACTCCGTTATTTTTTTAGTTTAAAATTAAAAAGTTAAATTATTAATTAAGGACTTATTGTCATTACTAAATTTGAAGAATTATTTTCAACAATAGCTGCATCAGACAGATCGACGGTAAAATCTCCGTTAACATCCGAGTTAACATAGCCAGTAACGGAGAAAAAAATGTCATTATCAACTATTACTTCATCTGAAAAATCTATTAAATTATCATTATCCAAATCTCCTGAAAAAATACAATATTCGCTCCCCACATTTACCAGATTTCCTCCATAAGCAGCGGAATATCCGGTAGTAAAATCATAATTAGCATCAACGCCGTTAGAAATTGAAATTGTATTTGCACTCCATGTTTCAAGAGAATTTCTTCCAAATACGACAACATAATAATTCCCCGGCGATACATGCGGAAAAATAAAATTACCCAGAAATGTTACAGAGTCAATTACGGATTTTACTTCGGAAGCTATTCCATAAGGAGAAGCCGAATTTCTTAACTGCGCGGATAAAGTGTCGCGTAAATTATGCTTTCCGGTTCCGGTATTTAAAAAGCCTTCTACCGCACAATTTATATTTACAACTGAAGGAGGTCTCCATTCATTTAATTTATCAATGCTCATTTTAGAAAGATAAATACTATAGTATTTACCATTAATTTCAGAAAATTGTCTAGTGCTATATACGCAGTTTTGGGTAAAATAAAAGGAATGAAGAATTGTACTTTCTGCTGAATAAAAATAAACAGAATCTCCTACTATCGTACCAACAGAATAAATTGTATTAATAGAATCGTGTAAAGCCATAAAAGGTTGTCTGTTATTTGTTCTGTGCCAATCTTCACCATTATCAGACCACATTAATTCAACATCTGATGTATATTCAGGATGAGTATGAGGCCAATTATTATTTTCCCCGCCATTATTTCCAACTCTATACATTCCAACTAAGCCCCACCAGTCTTCCCCGTTTCTGAAAACCTGCATGTAATATGTTTGAGTACGATAATCAGGTGAGGCTGGATTGATATATTCTAGAGTGTCAATTTCAACTATTACATTTGGATTACTCCAATTTAAAGTATTTGGGAAATAAATACTGTTTTTCATTAAAGCTATTTTTCGAACTCCATCACCAAACGAAACACACCCTGATGTGAAACAACATGAAGGTTCAATGTTATAAGGTCTCACATATCCCCAGTATTCATCAGTGTCTTCATTCCAAATAAAAGATTTATCTTCTCCAAGTTCCATTACTTATGTTTTATTTGAAAAATTAAATCCCCCATCAGTTGAAACCATAGAATAAAAAAATGATCTATTTGTACCACTTACAATTCTCCAGTCATTATATCCCATAAACATTTTCATAGAATCTGGATTTAATACTATCGATTCATACATACTGTCCGTAAATACTCTTTGCGTATCAGTCCATGTAATACCGTAATCAGTTGATCGAGCAAGATATCTTTTATCCCAGGAATTGCCATTGAGATAATACATTTTAAAAGTATCTTGCCCTGCATTATCCTCATATATCATAGGCATATAAAGAAAAAATAATCTGTTACCATCGCTGTTATGCGGAATTACGGCTGTTGGATATCTGACGGGATAAGTAAGCTGACTGAAAGAATTTGTAGGGAAGATGAAACTTAAGCAAGCAAGCAAGCAAGCATTTTTAAAGGCAGTAATATGATTCTTCATAACTTCTCCTTTTATTATTTATTGGAACTTATGTATAAGGATTATTGAAAACAAGACTTATTTTTTTGCTGACGGAATTTTTACAAACCGAACCATGTAAGTTACTAAGCAAAAAAAAAAATTATTTTTTGTCGTGGGGAAAGTAAATTCTTGACTTATTTGTTTATAGACGCTTCTCTCACTTAGAGCAACAACGGCAAACAAAGATAAATTTTTTCCCCGGTTTTTGGAGATAAATGTCATAGTGTTTTCCGTTTGCGGACATTCATTTATTTTCAAAACCGGATACATAATACTAAATTGTATTTTCATAATACAAGAATTATATTGACAGAACGAAATTGTTCTTAGTAATCTGACTTATGGAGAAAGGTGGAGGGATTAGGCCCTATGATACCTTGGCAACCGTCTTCCTGAAAACGGGAACGAAAGGTGCCAATTCCTACTCCGGGATTTCCGGAGACAAGATGAGTCGGAGGATTGCAAACATTATATACCAATATAAATTTTGAAATCTCTTCCGGCTATTGCCTGAGGAGATTTTTTTTTTAATCATATAATTATAAGACAACAAGATTTACGAATTTAATAATCAAAAAAATTTGAATGAATGACATTAAAGAAATTTTAAAGAACAGAATACTAGTTCTTGACGGCGCAATGGGAACTATGATACAAAGGCACATACTTGAAGAAGAAGACTTCAGAGGTGAAAGATTCAAAGATCATTCTCATCCGCTGAAAGGCAACAATGATCTTTTGTCTATTACCCGACCGGATATTATAAAAGAGATACATACCGAATATTTCAAAGCAGGTGCAGACATTGCTGAGACAAATACATTCAGCTCGACTACGATCGCACAGGCGGATTATAAACTTGAGCATATTGTATATGAGCTTAACTTTGAATCAGCGAAACTTGCAAAAGAAGTTGCAGATGAATTTACAAAAAATGAGCCCGAAAAACCGAGGTTTGTTGCCGGTTCAATGGGTCCGACAAACAGGACAGCTTCACTTTCACCTGATGTAAATGATCCCGGATTCAGAGCTGTTACTTTTGATCAGCTGATGGAAGCATATTATGAACAGGCAAAAGGACTGATGGACGGAGGAGTCGATATCTTATTAGTTGAAACTATCTTTGATACACTCAATGCCAAGGCAGCTTTGTTTGCCATAGAAAAACTTTTTGAAGATACAGGAAAGAAAATTCCTGTGATGGTGTCAGGTACAATTACTGATGCGAGCGGAAGGACTTTGTCTGGACAGACTGTTGAAGCATTTCTGTATTCAGTAAATCATCTTGAACTTTTAAGTATAGGATTTAATTGTGCACTGGGCGCAAAGCAGCTTCGACCGCACATCTCTACTATCTCAGAAAAATCTGATCTGCTTATCAGCGCTCATCCCAATGCAGGTCTTCCGAATGAGTTCGGCGAATATGATGAAACACCTGAATCAACTGCTAAACAGATAGAAGAGTTTTTAAATGAGGGTCTATTGAATATTGTAGGCGGATGCTGCGGTACAACGCCTGAGCATATTAATGCGATCTATGAAGTCACAAAAAATTTCAAGCCGCGAGTTCCGCCGGTGATCACAGACATTCCTAGATTCAGTGGTCTGGAGCCGCTTGAAGTTTACAAAGGAAGTAATTTTGTGAATGTAGGCGAGCGGACGAATGTTACAGGTTCAGCACAGTTTAAAAAATTAATAATCGATGAAAAATATGAAGACGCACTTGCCATTGCAAGACATCAGGTAGAAGGCGGTGCTCAGGTGATAGATGTGAATATGGATGAAGGTATGCTTGACTCTGAAGAGGTGATGACAAAATTTTTACATCTGATCGGTTCAGAGCCGGACATTGCAAAGCTTCCTATCATGATCGATTCATCTAAGTGGTCTGTCATTGAAGCCGGTTTGAAATGCGTTCAGGGAAAGGCAATTGTCAATTCCATTTCAATGAAAGAAGGTGAAGAGAAGTTCATAGAAAGTGCACGCAAGGTAAGGATGTATGGAGCAGCAGTGATTGTCATGGCATTTGATGAGACTGGTCAGGCAGATTCTTATGAAAGAAAAATTGAGATATGTCAGAGAGCTTATGACATTCTTACAAAGAAGGTCGGCTTCAATCCGTCTGATATTATTTTTGATCCGAATATTTTAACAGTTGCTACTGGAATAGAAGAGCATAATAATTATGCAGTCGATTATATCCAAGCGACAAAATGGATAAAGGAAAATCTGCCCGGTGCTCAGGTGAGCGGTGGTGTGAGTAATATTTCATTTTCATTCAGAGGAAATAATGTAGTGAGGGAAGCTATGCATTCAGCATTTCTGTATCATGCAATCAAAGCAGGTATGGATATGGGAATTGTAAATCCGGGTATGATAGAAGTGTATGAAGAAATTCCAAAAGATCTCCTGGAAAGAGTGGAAGATGTTTTACTTAACAGAAGACCTGATTCAACTGAAAGGCTTGTTGAATTTGCGGAAAATATAAAACATAAAGGGAAAGTTCAGGTCAAAGATGAAACATGGAGAAAGATGGATGTGAAGAAAAGACTTACTCATTCACTTGTCAAAGGAATTGTAGATTACATAGTCGAAGACACAGAAGAGGCGAGGCAAATGTTTGATAAGCCAATTGAAGTGATCGAAGGTCCGCTAATGGACGGAATGAATGTAGTCGGTGATCTTTTTGGTGAGGGGAAAATGTTTTTGCCGCAGGTGGTAAAAAGTGCACGGGTGATGAAAAAAGCTGTAGCATATTTGCTGCCGTATATCGAAGCTGAGAAGACAGTTGATTCAAAACCTAAAGGTAAAATTCTGATGGCAACTGTAAAAGGCGACGTGCATGACATCGGAAAAAATATTGTAGGAGTTGTACTTGGCTGTAATAATTATGATGTCGTTGATCTTGGCGTGATGGTGCCTTGTGAGAAAATACTTGAAGCAGCGAGAAATGAAAAAGCTGATATCATCGGACTTAGCGGACTTATTACTCCGTCTCTTGATGAGATGGTTCATGTTGCCAAAGAAATGGAACGCGAAGGATTTGACATTCCGCTATTGATCGGAGGAGCGACTACATCTAAAGTTCATACAGCGGTAAAGATCGAACAGAATTACAAAAGAGGTCAGACGATCCATGTACTTGACGCTTCGAGGTCAGTGCCTGTTGTCGGAAATTTACTTAATGAAAATAAAGGAGCTTTTGAGTCCGGAATAAAAGATGAATATACAAAACTCCGTGAGCATCATTTGAAAAATAAAGTTCAGAAAAATTATTTAAAATATGAATATGCAAAGAAAAATAAATTTGAAATAGATTTCAAAAAAGAAGATATAGCTGTACCTGAATTTAAAGGTATAAAAATTTTAAATGATTATCCTCTACAGGAGATCGCTGAATACATAGACTGGACGCCGTTTTTCAGGACGTGGGAGCTGGCGGGGAAATATCCTGAAATTTTAGAAGACAAGGTTGTCGGTGAGCAGGCTGCGAATTTATTTCTGGATGCAAAGAATCTTTTGAATATTATCATCAAAGAAAAAAGACTTACAGCAAATGCAGTATTCGGAATTTTTCCTGCGAATTCTGTCGGTGATGATATTGAAGTTTATACAGATGAAAGTAAAACTGAAGTACTGAAAACAATTCACACTCTTCGACAACAAAATGAAAAAAGTAAAGGTCAGCCGAACTTAGCTTTGTCAGATTTTATAGCTCCAAAAGAATCAGGACTTACAGATTATATTGGTGGGTTTGCAGTTACTGCAGGTATGGGAATAGAAGAATGGATAAAAAAATATAATGAAGATCATGATGATTATAATAAAATTATGATGCAGGCACTGGGAGACAGACTTGCTGAAGCGTTCGCTGAAATGCTGCATAAAAAAGTGAGGACTGAATACTGGGGATATGATAAAAATGAAAAACTTGAAAATGAAGATCTCATTACTGAAAAATACCGAGGCATCAGACCAGCACCGGGCTATCCAGCATGTCCTGATCATACAGAGAAGTGGACGTTGTTTGAATTACTTGATGCAGAAAAAAATACAGGTATAAAACTTACAGAAAGTCTTGCAATGTATCCGGCTTCATCGGTCAGTGGTATGTATTATGCACATCCCGAATCAAAATATTTTGGACTTGGAAAGATCAGCAAAGATCAGGCGGAAGATTATGCAAAGAGAAAGTTGATGACTATTGAGGAAGTAGAGAGATGGTTATCGCCGGTTTTGAATTATGATTAATAATTCTTGTCTCCGCAGAGCCTGGAAATCACGTGACTCTGCGGGTACGTTATAAAATCAAAATTATTTACCTTCAGAACTTTCATCATCCTGATTCATTGTATCTATAGGAATTCCTAATATTTCCTTTGCCCGGTTCAGAGCATCTTCTATATTACCTTTTACATTTTCAATTCCGATTTTTTCTATAAGTCCGGCTTTCTCTGCAGCAAACAAAGGCTGAGCGTGAATACCTGACAGGATCAGCACAGATTTTTTATTCCTGCAATCTTCATAAATATTTTCTATAGTATTGATTCCTGTAGCATCGATTGCTGGAACATTTCTCAATCGTAAGATCAATATTTTGGATTTAGAATGAATTGTCCTTAAAACATCATTGAATTTACCGGCAGCACCGAAAAAGAAAGGACCATTTACTTCATATATCACAACACCATCCGGAATATTTTTGTTTTGAATAGAATTTATTTCAGCATCTTCTGTATCAGAATCATCATTTAACTCTCTGGTAATAATTCCAATGTTAGCTACCTTTGCCATCCGATTCATAAATAAAAATGCCGACAGTATCATCCCGATCTCGATTGCAATAGTTAAGTCAAATAATATTGTCAGAAAAAAAGTAGAGAGGAATACGATCACATCACTTTTAGGCATCTTTAGCTGTGATCTGAATTCTCTCCAGTCGAACATATTATAAGCTACAGCAACAAGAATTGCAGCCAGTACACTAAGCGGTACCATACCGGCATATTTCCCAAAAAAAATTATGACAAGAAAAAGAATTAATGAATGAATAATTCCGGCAACTGGTGTACTACCGCCACTTTTAATATTCGTCACAGTTCTGGCAATTGCACCTGTCACTGGTATTCCTCCAAAAATTGGTGAAGCAATATTTGCCGCACCGTTGGCGATGAGTTCCATATTTGATCGATGCCTTCCTCCGGTCATACCGTCTGTTATAACAGCACTAAGTAAAGATTCAATTGCTGCAAGTATGGCAATTGTAAAAGCCGGCCCAAGTAAAGCATAAACTTTTGTATAAGAGAAAACGGGAAATGAAGGAGATGGTATTGAATTGGAAATTTCACCGAATCTTGAACTTATAGTTTCTACATTAAATCCAAAAAAATGTGTAACCAAAGTTCCAACTACCAGAGCAAGAAATATTGCAGGGATCTTTCTTGTAACATAAGGCAGAAAAATAATTATTAGTAATGTGATCAGTGATATTATAGCAGTATCAGTATTTATTGTATTAAAATTTTGAATATATACAGGGATTTTTTCCAGGAATTCTGCAGGGAGATTTTCAATTTTTAAACCAAATAGATCTTTTAATTCTGTTGTAAATATTATAAGCGCGATTCCGGAAGTAAATCCGGCGATGAGAGGAATTGGTATGAATTTTATAAGATTACCAAGTTTCATAAATCCCATAATTATAAGTATGACACCTGCCATTATTGTAGCTATCATCAAACCGTCAAGTCCGTAGTTGTGAACAATTCCGTAAACAATTACAATAAATGCTCCTGTCGGACCGCCGATCTGAACCCTGCTTCCACCTAATACTGAAATTAAAAATCCACCAATTACAGCAGTAATAAGACCTTTTTCAGGAGATACACCTGAAGCAATACCAAATGCAATTGCCAGAGGAAGTGCAATTATCCCGACAATTATTCCTGCAATGACATCTTTATAAAATTGTTTTTTATTATAAGTTTTTAGAGTTGTAAATAATTTAGGAACTAGCATATCTCAATTTAAATATTTTGGTGAATTTATTAAATGAGTTTATATTTAAATCTAAAAATCAGTTCAAATGAAAAGAAGCTGTAAACCAGATAGGTATAAAAGTTTTATGTGATTGATAATAATAAATAATAACAGAGAAGAAGAAAATACGGATTGAATTTCTGAAACTTTTTATAAAAGAAGGTAAATTCTTATTCCTCAGTGTCTGAAAACAAATTTCCGGTATTGGGGTAAAATAAATTGCTGCTTATTCCGCGGAGTCCGAAAATTAAGTAACTTTGAGGTGACAATAAAATTATTTTTATATCTCTAAAGTCAGAAAAACACTTGACTCAGCCGAAACGGTTAAAATTATTTTACAAGAAGCATTTTTTTTGTAGATGTAAAAAATTCTGTTCCACCTGTAACGGATAATGTATAGTAATATAATCCGCTTGAAAAATTACCTCCGTCAAAATCCACGGAATAACTACCGGCTGTTTTATTTTCATTTACTAAAGTTATCATTTCTTTTCCAAGAGCATTATAAACTTTTATTGATACAAAGTTGGATTTTGAAATCCGGAAATTTATTCTTGTATTTGGATTAAACGGATTTGGATAATTCTGATCAAGGTTATATTCAGATGGAATTTGACTGTTACTATTATTGATTCCAACAGTATTTCCGTATCTCATAAACACTCCTGCATTTCCGGCTGAATATCCAAGTGTTCCGTTTAAAAATTCCATTTGATTGATTCCACCTGAAGTTCCGGCAGATGGTAAAGAATCAAGAGTCCAGACATCTCCAAAATTAGTAGTCTTGAAGCAATAATTACTGGATCCGAAAATTACACTGACTCGGATCACATTTGAACCGTCCTTGATCCCGGACATATACCTGTATCTTTTTACTCCTGTTAAAGGCACATTCAGAGCTGAAGTCCATGTAATTCCTCCGTCAGTTGTTTTTCTCATATCACCTTCGAATGAACCTGCCATTCCGTTATTGGCATCTGTAAATGCGATAGCAGTATAATATAATCCAATGTTTTCACCGGTTCCGGTAATTGGTGTAGAATTCCAGACTCCACCGGCAAATCCTGAAGTTGTATTTATAATTCTTGTTGAGGTTGCATTTGCAACAGGATTTCCGATACCGAGCCATATCTTTGCAGTATCAATCCAGTCCCATGCATTTACTACTCCGTAATCATTTGTTGATAACGGTGAGTTTGGTGAAAGTAACCAGTTGTTTCCCCCGTTAGTTGTATATCTGAACTGATAAGGCTGCCCTGATCCTGTCGGATCCCCGTAGTAAATTCCATAATTTTGATTAAACATTTTTACACCGTTACTAAAACTTCCGGCTAAAGAAAACTGAACAGTCCAGTTAATACCGCCGTTTGAAGTATGATAAATACTACCTGTTTCAGTTCCAACCCAGCAACTGGAAGTATCCAAAGCAGAGATCCCGATTAGACCTGTAACCGGTAATCCTGAATTTCTCAGCATCCAGTTTACACCACCATTTACTGTCTTGTAAAGAACTCCTCCGTTACAGGAAACCCAGATGACATTCTGATCGGCTGCAGAAATTGAGTTTACACTTGGATTACCCGGAATTCTGCTTATAAAAGTCCATTGACTGAAAGCACTGGTAGATACTAACATAAAGATAATCAGGAAAAATTTTTTCATTTGGATTATTATTATAGGAGTAATAAATATTTTCGGATAATATATAATATAATTTTGTCAAGTATAATGTAAATTTATGAATGTGAAAATTGTTTAAAAGAAAATTATAAATGAATAAGTTTTTTTACTCACTATCACAGGCATTGTGCGATCTGCATAATAAAGAAGTGCTGTATTATATGAACTTGGCAAAAATCGAATCAATGATTGTGTTTATATTTCTCAAGTAATAAATAAAAATTGTTTATTACTCCGCAGAGCACGTGACTTTGAGTAAAAGATTATTGACGTGTTATACAAACATTAATTTTTCTGCATCCAGAAACTCCCACCGCTTCTCATTTTGTCAGGTTTGGTCCAACTATTTGAATCTATTTTAGTTTTATTAAAATGTTCCAGAAAGGTCTTATAAGATGAATATAGTGAAGTGTAACTGTTGCTGTTAGCAAGGATAGAGGCAAGTAAATATTGTTCATTATAAAAGGTACCTCTTCCATAATAAACCGATCTGCTGTAATCATAAGGAAGAAAAATATCATGTATCTGCACCACCACACCTTTTTGCAGCATAGGCAGAAGTTTTATAAAAAGATAACTGACATCTGAATCCCTGTTCACAATATGGGTCGTGTCAATAAATAAAATATCATTTTCTTTCAGTGATCTTATCTGATTTGTTACACTCCGGTCAATATCCTGAATTTTATTTTGTATCAATGTAATTTTATTTTCTTTCTCAAGTTTAAGCAAATGCTCTCTCGGATATGGCTCAATTGCAGTAATAATTGTTTTCAAATTTATTATGTCTGTAAACATAGTAGAAAGACATGTGGAATATCCTGCACCGACCTCAATGATTCTTTCGGGTTTGTAATTTTCTATTATCGAACAATAGGCAGCCAGATCAAGTACAGGAAACATTGGGTTTTCCTGCAGCCAGTCAGGAATGATCTTCTCATTAAGTATTCTGTCTAAATTTTCTTTTATAAAAGAAAAATCATACTTTATATTTAAATCCAGAATTTTATCATCTTCTGAGATATCAGTTATATCAATATCTCTGAGATCTGGAACAGGTTCATAAATATCAACCGGGAGTATGCTGTAATTATAATTTTGCTGAAATTCTTTTAGATTTGATATTCTGTCCGGATCATTGAAAGAAAATTTTTTCAGATCAATATTAACTTCTTTTGAATTTTTGCCGAGCAATTTATTTTTTATTTTTTTTAACAATTGTAACAGTAAATTGATGAATCAATATGAAAAACTTTTGAAAGAAATCTTTAATTTTCAGTTGCTTATAAAATATGAATTTTTTCTATAAAAAAATATAGCGATATTATCTTAATAAAATGTTGTCGGAAGAATTTACATTATAATCATTAAGAATAATTTTTATAGAAAATTTTCAGATTACAGTTTTAGTTTTTGATACCAAATATTATACAATGACAATTATTTAAACATTTTCTCTTCATGCAGATTCAAATTTTAAACTATGGATCTGTCAATACCGGATATTAAAATCTTCTGAAGAAATTAAAAAAAATTAAAATATATCTAAATGAAAAAATACAAACTCTATATTGTATTTCTTATAAGTTGTATTTCCTTAATTACTTTTTTACAATATATCCCTTTCAATAAAACCTCATCTTTTTCTGATTTATCAGCAGCACTTATAAATTCTGAAGTAAATTCTGTTAATGGAAACTATGACAGCATTAAAACTAATATTAGTAGTAGCTGCTTTGATCAGGCAGACCATAAAGTTCAATTTATTGAAGTTGAAAAAGATGTAAAGCTTGAAGTATTAGACTGGGGCGGTAAAGGTGAATATCTTGTATTGCTAACAGGTCTAGGAGATAATGCTCATGTGTTTGATAATTTTGCTTATCAGTTCACAGACCTGTATCATGTTATCGGAATTACGCGCAGAGGTTTTGGAAATTCTGATAAACCTGCAACAGGTTATAGTGAGGAAAGAAGAGTCCAGGATTATCTTAATGTACTCGACAGTCTGGGAATACAGTCAGCATTGTTTGCCGGTCATTCGATTGCAGGCGGTGAATTGTCACAGCTTGGGATCTATCATAAAGACCGTGTAAAAAAACTAGTTTATATTGACGCTTCTCCTGATTTCGGACAACATAAATATCTTGATCAGCCACCATCAGTGGATTACAGCGAGGAAGATCTTATGTCAATAGAAAGATTTATTGCTGCAACTACGAGAAAGTTTGGATACCGTGAACCAAACTCTGCTGTCTGCAATGGTTATATTATTGGAAATACTGGAGAAATAGTTGATTTCAGGTCACCGCCTGAAGTCTCCTCTCAGATTATTCAAAGTGCTGAAGATAAAGACTTTACAAAAATTGATATTCCTGTGCTTGCACTTTTTGATGAATTCACTCTTGATTACCGATTTCCCTTTTACTGGTATCTCGATGACAAAAAACAGGAAGAATATTTACAGGCTTGGAAACCACTTGTGAAATGGCAGCAGGATCTGATAAATAGATTCCGGACAGATGTAAAAAATATTAATATAATAATGCTGAAGAATGCATATCATTATATATTTATTAATAAGGAGTCAGATGTAGCAAGAGAGATGAGAAGGTTTTTGATGCAACAATAATCCCTGTCCAATACAAAAATTGAAAGAAATCGATAGAATATTTTAAATTATATATAAACCTGATTCTTTACCAAAGGAATAATTTAAACCTGAATTTTTTATTCAGCACATATTGAAACAGTATTTTCTCAACTGCACAAATTTCCCATGACCATATAGATGAAGAAAATTTGATCCAGATCAATTCTTCTGATAACTTACAGCATTTTGGAAATTTATTGTGGTGTTCAATTTTATTACACTTTAATCTTTAATCTTCTATTTCTGCAAGCTAAAATATCTACCTGTGGAAATTCTGATTCAAACTTATAATAAGGTTCGAAATTAATAAAAATAGATTTAATCAAATATGTTTTATATAAATTTTTATGTACAGAAAATATTTAAGTTATACCCGAATTTTCATTTTTAAAAATTAAACTTCCATCACCATAACTCAAAAACCTGAACCCATTTTCCAAAGCATATTTATAAATTTCCTTCCAGTCATTACCTGCAACTGCTGCAACCAATAGAAGCAATGTCGAATCGGGCTGATGAAAATTTGTAACTAATGCATCAGCTATTTTTAATTTGTAAGAGGGGACTATAATGATCTGAGTCTTACAAATTAATCTGTACAGATTATTCTTTTCCATCCATACAAGAATTGAATTTAAGGATTCTACAGCAGAAAGTTCTGTATCAATCTCATAGGGATCCCATTGTTTAATTTCAATTTCATGAAGTTTTGAATCAGGATTCAGATTCGCTTTCACCCCCATCCAGTAAAGTGATTCTACAGATCTCAGTGAAGTAGTTCCAACTGTTGTGATAATTCCTTTATGTTTAATATCTGAATCTGATCTTAAAAGCTTATTTAAAATTTTTTGAATGGTTTCTTTTTTTATATCGATCCATTCCGAATGCATTTCATGATCATCAAGAATTTCACTTTTCACAGGTTTGAATGTTCCTGCTCCGACATGAAGTGTAACGTAGTCGGTTTCTATTTTTTTAAATTTTAAATTGTTAATTATATTTTGAGAGAAATGTAAACCTGCCGTTGGTGCAGCAACAGAGCCGTCATTTCGGGCATAGACAGTCTGATATCTTTTATCGTCAATTTCCTCACTGTCTCTTTTGAGATAAGGTGGTATTGGCATTTCACCCAAGCTTTCTATTACTTCAGCAAATGTAAGCTCTTCCGGATGCCATTTAAATTCTATTACATAAGAATCAATTTTCTTTTCAATAATTTCAGCACTCAGAGTCAGTACATCTGATCTCAGTTTAAGTACTTTTTCCTTCCACTTATTCATTCTTCCAATCATACATTTCCATTCAACACTTTTTTTATTTGACATTGAAGTTACTGTTTCAGAATTATCCTCAGCAGGCTCAAGACAAAAAATTTCAATCTTTTCATCTTTGGAATTTCTGAAAATAAGTCTGGCATGAATTACTTTTGTGTCATTAAATATCAAAAGTGAATCTGCGGGTAAATACTTATCAATGTTTTTATAAACATCTTGAGAAATCATTCCGTCTCTGTAGATCAGTAATTTACTTTCACCTCTTTCTTTTAAAGGATATCGGGCAATCCGATCATCAGGAAGATAGTAAGAATAGTCTTTTATCTGAATATACTGAGGTTTTGTTTGTGGTTTCATATTGATACTGCAGAAATGATGATTTGAATTTATAAATTACTTTTAAAATGGATCTAAATTTGTTGTTTAAATTATAACTCAATTCAAGTATTTATTTCTTTAATGACAATTTATTTAAAATTTCCATTCCCAAAATATTTAATAGTATCAGCTCCATTCCATAAAAAATATCTTCAACAGGTATTGTCATTATTCTTATTCCTATTATTTCATTTTCATTATAAAAAACCACAGGTGCATCAGGTCCGGTACCGGTTAGGATTCCGTTAATAATAAAAAAGGGAATCAGCAAAATCATAAAAGTAAAATAGAAATTCCCGAGCCAATTCTGTTTTAAAATGAATGTAACCAAGGTCAATACAATTGCCAGACTTAAGAATGTTGTCACAGTATATGCCTTATCAAAATGAATAATTCCTGAGATAAGGAGACCTGTAATTACAATAATTGAGATATATCTGCTTTTATTATTAAAAAATTTTAATGTTAAAAATTTTTTGAAGCAGTAATAGGTAAACGCACATGCATAAGGAATGCAGATGAAGAACAGTATTTCCTCTATGGGTAAATTGAAAATATAAAATCCGGAAATATAATTTTCATTGAACCACCAAATCCCATTAGCTGTAAAGATTACATCCCATATTATGAATATTGCCGAAACAATCAGTAGTGTCGGTAAGAAAAATTTCCATTGTTTGTAAAACAGGATCTTTGGATGAAATGAATAGATAAAAGGAACAAAAATGGCAGCAATATTAATTATCAGATACGTCCATTTCATTTATGATTGTGAAGTATTTTTATAAAATTTTGATGTTACCCATAGCATTCCAAAGCATTCACCATTTTCCTTTTGAAGATGTTTATGATGAATTTTATGTGCTCTTCTTACTGCATTTAAATATCCTGATTCAGATTTCTTTAAAAATTTAAATCTCTGATGAATGAAAATTTCATGGACAAGAAAATATGCCAATCCGTAAAGTGTTATACCAATCCCTGAAAAAAACATAATATCAAATCCATTATTCAAACCAAAATAGATAAGCAGCATACCCGGAATAGCAAATATCAGAAAGAAAAAATCATTTTTTTCAAAAAAACCAGAGCTTTCTTTTGTGTGATGATCTTTATGCAAAGTCCATAAAAACCCATGCATTACAAATTTATGAGTAGCCCATGCAATAAACTCCATAAATGCAAAAGATACAATAACAGTAAATATGTTTATAATAATCATATATTCTTTAATTCGAATTCCGGGATTTTACTCTCCGGAAAAATATTTTTAATAATCTTACTTCTGAAGTTAAAAATTTCAGTGAGTTTTTTCCGTACAATAATTTTCTCCAAATAAGTACCTAAGCTGCCAAAGGGAAGCTGATATTGAATATGATCTTTTACTAATACGCCATTGTTAGTTTCAGAAAATTCATGTTTATGTATCCAGACTTTATATGGACCTGTTAACTGCTCATCTGTAAATGCGAACGGAACATCAACATCTTTTATCAATGATATCCATTTTACGGGAATTCCCAAAACCGGTTTGACACGGTATTCTATTTCCATCCCTTCATAAACTGTATCTTCAGTTTCTGTGATTATCCTGAAGTCAAGTTCAGGTGGAGTTATCTCTGATAAATTTATTGGTGAAGAGAAAAATGTCCAGACTGTTTTTAAATCAGAATGTATAAGCTGTTCTCTTTTTAACTCAAACATTTATATTTAAAATATATTTTATATAAAAAATTAAACTTCACCTGCTAATTTTCTAGCAAACAAATTTATAACCAAACCTGCCTTTACCCCATTGGAAATTCTGATCCTTCGCTTCATTATTTCTTTGGCAGGAAGTCTTTTTATTTTCTTAAAAAGTTTTAAATAATAGAGATAAGCAAGATATACGCCTTTTCTGGAGGAGACAGGTAGTTTACCTATTCCTTCCAGAGCAGTTATTAATTCATTTTCTATATCAGATTCTATTTTCCTTTTATCGTCGTCTGAAAAATTATCAGGGTTAAAATTTGGAAAATAACTTCTGCTCAATTCATTATAATCAGTTTTAAGATCTCTAAGGAAATTAATTTTCTGAAATGCTGATCCGAGTTTCATTGCAAAGGGTTTTAGCTTTTCATACAAACTTTTGTCCTCATAGGTAAAGATTTTCAGACACATTAAGCCAACTACTTCAGCAGATCCTAAAATATAATCGTTTAATTCATCACTGTCGTATGAAACTCTATTGAGATCCATTCTCATGCTGCTCAAAAACTGCTCAATAAGCTCATTTGGAATTTCATATTTTCTGACTGTATCCTGAAATGAATTTAGAATAGGATTTAGGCTGATTTTTTTTTCAATAGCTTCAAAAGTATCATCTGAAAATTTATCAAGTAATTCCTTCTTATCAAAATCATGAAACGAGTCAACAATCTCATCGGCAAATCTTACAAAGCCATAGATATTGTAAACAGGATTTCTTAGATCTTTATGAAGAAATCTGATTCCTGCTGAAAAACTTGTACTGTAAGTTTTAGTTACAAGTTTGCTGCATTCGACCGAAATATTATCAAATAATGTTTTCATTTTATCTAAAAGATTTAATTAATTCATTTGCTGCAATTTTACCTGATAAAATTGCAGGTGGTACGCCCGGACCCGGCACTGTTAATTGTCCTGTGAAAAAAAGATTATTTATTTTTTTACTTCTGATTTTTGGCTTTAAAACTGCTGTTTGTCTTAAGGTATTTGCAAGTCCGTAAGCATTACCTTTATATGCATTATAGTCAGATATAAAATCGGAAATACAATAACTTTTTTTATAATCTATAAATTGTCTTATTTTCTCTGAAGTAAATTTTTCAATCCTGTCCATCATGATATCAAAATACTTCTCACGAATCTTTGTATCATCTTCAAGTCCGGGAGCAATAGGCAAAAGAAGGAATAAATTTTCATGACCTTCAGGGGCAATGGTCTTATCTGATTTAGAAGGACAGCATAAATAGAACAGAGGTTGTGTCGGCCATTTTGGGCTGTCATAAATTTCTTCTGCATGAAGATTCAAATCATTTTGAAAAAATAAATTGTGGTGATTTAGATTTTTAATTTTTTTTGTAATTCCAACATAATATATCAGACAGGACGGAGCGAAAGTTTTTTTATCCCAGTAAGATTCAGAATAATTTCTGAATTCATATTCGAGCAATTTACTTTCTACATGATGATAATCTGCTGAAGCTATGATTGCATCTGTGTTTACATCAACACCATTTACTCTAACCGCCCGGGCTTTATTCTTATTAACAATAATAGAAGATACAGGTGAAGATAAATTTATTGGAATAGAATATTTTTCAGTTACTTTTTTAAATGCATTTATAACATTTCCAAAACCTCCTTCAGGATACCATGTACCAAGCTTTAGACCGGCATAATTCATCAGACTGTAAAGTGCCGGTGTTTTCGATGGCATAGCACCAAGGAACAGAACCGGAAATTCCAGTATTGAAATGATAGCTGGGTGACTGAAATATTTCCTGATATGAGAACTAAAGCTTGAGAACACATCCATTGAAGCTAATCCTTTTAAAAATCTGAAATCAAAATATTCAAACAGAGAATTACCCGGCTTTTGAGCAAGCTTATTCATTCCAAGATTATATTTATATTCTGCTTCATTCATAAATTTTTTCAGTTTCCCTGCACTTCCGGTTTCAAGACTTTCGAATAATTCACATAACTTTTCATAGTCCGACGGAACATCTATCACAAAATCATCTTTGAATATCATTTTAAATGAAGGATCAAGTAGCTTTAGTTTATAAAAATCACTTTGGGAAAATCCAAAATTATTAAAGAAATTTTCGAAAATCTCCGGCATCCAGTACCAGCTTGGCCCCATATCAAATGTATATCCATTCTGAGTTTTAAAACTTCTGGCTCTGCCGCCAATATCATCATTCTTTTCATAAATCTCCACATCTATACCTTCTTTGCCAAGATATGAAGCCGCTGCAAGACCTGAAAATCCTGAACCAATAACTGATGCTTTCATCTGTTGATAAAAATTTGAAAATACTTAAACAATTAATCCCCTTCAATTATTAGATCTTCCGGCTTTAATATACAATTACAGTTTTTAGGAAGTTTAATCCCTTTTATTAGATCCGGTTTACATGAAAAGTGGACACTCTGCTTACTGAAAGATTCGGATAATTCTTTTAAATATTTCTTAAGTTCATTTGTGTCATGATTTGAAACCATAAAGAAGTAAAGGTCTGTGGCACTTGTTAGTCTGACTGATTCTTTTAATGATTCGAGAGGTACATTTGCTCCCAAATAAATAACTTTGATTTTTTTTATACGGAGCAGATAGTACGAAAAAAGCAAACCGATTTCATGATTTTCATATTCAGGAAGAAATAATAACCAGGTTTTTTTTCCTAAAGAGTCCAGCGAAATTGTATCAATGATTGACATTAATTTCATTTTAATAAGCTCAGTCACAAAGTGCTCCTGAGCTGGAGTCACTGTAGCCTGCCTCCATAGAAGTCCTAAACGGTTTAAAAAAGGAAGTAAAATTGAAACATATGTCTTTTCAATTCCAAATTTGATTAATGAGTTTGAGAAAATTTTTTCAAATTTATTCTGATCGAAATTTAAAGAACTTACAATTAATTCATTGATGAAATATTCGTTTAACTCTTCACCTGTATTATTCTGCTTTATTATTTCATCTATAAATCTGGAAATTTCCAATTCTCCCATTTTACTTATTTCTGATATTTTCAAACCGTGCTTTCTCATTGATGAAATATTCAGTAATCGTTTCAGATCATTTTCATCATAATATCTTGTGTTTCCCAGTGTTCGTTTTGGTTTTAGTATATTATAACGCTGTTCCCAGATCCTGATTGTATGCGCTTTTATTCCTGTGTATTTTTCCAGATCAGAAATGAAATATTCAGACATTGATATTTGTTTAAGATTATTTTAAATTACTTAAACAAAATAATAATTACAACACCATAAATTATTATTTTATAAATCGAAAAAACCAGATATACAAAATCTTCATATAATAAATAAATTTATGACAATCAAATTCAATATTAAATATACAGTAATTTTATCTTTCCTTTTTTTAATGATATTCGTATCCGGTAGCTTTTCACAGTCCACTGGTGTAGTTTCCGGAAAGGTAATTGATATAACAAATCAGCAGCCGGTTTCAGATGTATCGGTTTCAGTATTAAAGGATAAGCAGGTAATCGGCGGATCTGTAACTGATGATAAAGGATTTTTTGTGATAACGGAAATCCCTGTAGGTGAATATTCACTCCGATTTAGTCTCACCGGATATTTTACATATTTTATAGACAACATTGTTGTAAACAGCGGTGCACCAGCGGATGTTTTGGCAGAGATTGAAACAGTTACAACTGAAGAGATCGAAGTTACAGAAGAGAGATTCAGAAACCCAAGTGACATTTCAAACTCATTTAAAAATTTAACTTATGAAGAGATCAGACGTGCACCAGGCGGATTTGAAGATATTGGAAGAGTAGTGCAGACTCTGCCCGGAGTTGCTTTTGTGAATGACGGCAGAAATGATCTTATCGTAAGAGGCGGTTCGCCGAGTGAAAATCTTTTTCTGGTGGATAATGCAGTTATACAGAATATAAATCATTTCGGATCACAGGGAGCAACAGGCGGTCCGGTTAGTATAATAAATCTTGAACTTGTCCGTGACGTGAGCTTTGTAACCGGTGGCTTTCCCGCAAAATTTGGCGACAAGCTTTCTTCTGTGCTTGAGCTAAAGCTTAGAGAAGGAAACCGTGACAGATTTCTGAGCAATATAAATCTAAGTGCAACAGGTTTCGGAGCGGTGTTTGAAGGACCGTTAGGAAATGACAAACAGGGATCATGGATCTTTTCAGCAAGAAGAAGTTATCTTGATTTTATTTTTAATGCATCAGGCTTTGGGTTTGTACCGGCCTATTCTTCATTGCAGCTGAAAGGTGTTTATGATTTTAATAATAAAAATTCACTCACAGTAAATGTTTTCGGTAATCTGGATAATGTAACTTTCAATAATGACACGGAAGAAAATATTCAGGACAATGAGACTATTTTAGATAATGATCAAAAGGGTTATGTAAATACTTATGAGTTTAAAACTCTTTTGTCAAAAAAATCTTTTGCTTTATTTAATCTTGGAAGGACATTTAATAATTTCAGTTATGAAGGCAGAGATTCCTCATTCAATCAGATATTTACAAATAATTCAAAAGAAGGTGAGACCACTTTAAAAGCTGAATATTTTTTAACTCCTGAAGCCGAAACGCAGCTTGAGTTTGGAGCTGCATGGAGATTTGTCGATTTTGAAAATCAGATATTTCAGGATGTGGATACAACTTATTATATTTCTGAAACTACGAATGAAAGATATGTTCTGCCTGCTCTTGATATTAATGATGATAATAAAACCAATAAGGCTTATGCATTTGCTCAGGTTACTCAGACATTGTTTGGTAAGGTTAAGCTGAATGCAGGTCTGAGGTATGACTACTTTGGATTCATAAATAGCAAAAATTATATTTCGCCGAGAGCTTCTGTGATCTATCCGTTTTCTGAAAAACTGAATATGAGTTTTGCATATGGAACATATTATCAGTCTCCTTCATATGTCTGGCTGATCGCAAATCCTGCGAACAGGAATTTGGACGACATTCGTGCTGATCATTATATAGCGGGATTGGAATATTTATTCGATGCAGATTTCAGAGTTACAGTAGAAGCTTATTATAAAAATTATTCAGATTATCCTGTCAGTACTTTACGTCCATATATAATTCTAGCAAATACCGGCGGAGATTTTGAACAAACTGATGATTTTGGATTAGAGCCACTTGTGTCAGCAGGTACAGGATATTCAAAAGGAATTGAATTATTTATTCAGAAAGCTTTAACAAATGACTTTTATGGAACGCTGAATCTGTCTTTGTTTGAAGCAAAATATACTGCACTTGACGGTATTGAAAGGACGAGTGACTTTGACAACAGATATATTTTCACTTTAACAGGAGGATACAAATTTGCTGAAAGCTGGGAGGCAGGAGCGAAGTTAAGACTTGCCGGAGGAAGACCTTACACGCCGATAAATCCGAATGACGGAACAAGATTAGTATCTGAATATAATACTGCAAGACTGCCGGATTACAGCAGACTCGATGTAAGAGTTGATAAGAACTGGAATTTTAAAAAATGGACTTTGGTGACTTACATAGATATACAAAATATCCTTAATAAGAAAAACATAACTGCAATCGACTGGAATCAATATACAAATTTAATAGAAGAAAATGAAAGTATCGGAATCCTGCCATCAATTGGAATTAATGTGATGTTTTAGAATACAAAAAATTAATTAAAGGAATTCTTATCGAATTGCATTAAATTAAAGCATTGAACGTTGAACATTTAAAATTGAAAATTAAAAAGTGAGGGTTGGTTTTTTGGAACTACAATGATTTTAGCAAAAGGATTATTTCTAAAAATAATTTTTTGCTATTAGAACTTACATATATTATTGAAATTAGTTTCAACTTATCCTAAAAGAAATTATTCATATCTTCAGAGGTAGTTCATTAAAGGGCATATTTTTATTCCAATAAAAATTGTTACAACTGTTTATTTAATTATAATATATTTGAAATAACAGAAAAGAATATATTATAAACCATAGTGTCCATTCCCAAATACCGAAAACTTTTAATTTGAATTAACAGCAAATATTTTTATCTTATCTTCAAACTAATTCTTATTATTGATATCCTTCGAAAATTTATTATTGATAATTTCTGTGCTTATTGTATTAAGCATTTTAATAATCAAAGTATCTGAAAATTTCGGACTGCCGGCATTGCTGCTGTTTCTTGGTGTTGGAATGCTTGCAGGCTCAGACGGTATTGGAGGTATTTATTTTGAAGATGTAAGTGTGACTCAGTCAGTAGGTATGCTTGCACTTATCTTTATTTTATTCTCAGGCGGACTTGATACAAATATTAAAAATGTATTTCCCGTCAGAAATGAAGCGTTCAGCCTTGCTACGCTTGGTGTGTTAGCTACAACTTTTTTTACAGGATTATTCTGTTACTATGTACTTGGATTTGAACTAATCTATGGACTTCTTATAGGTGCTATAATTTCCTCTACAGATGCTGCTGCTGTATTTTCCATTCTTCGAACAAACAAGATAGGACTGAAGAATAATCTTAAACCTCTACTGGAGTTTGAATCAGGATGCAACGATCCAATGGCTATCTTTCTGACAATGACTATTACAGGGATAATAGTATCAAATGAATTCAATGCAGTCAGTGTTTCTTTAGATCTTTTTAGACAATTTGCATTCGGTGGGATCTTAGGATATGCAGCTGCCAAAAGCCTTGTAAAATTATTCAACAAGATAAATTTAAGTAATGAAGCTTTGTATCCAGTACTTCTTCTGTCTTCAGCAGTATTGATATATTCTTTTACAGTATTTACCGGTGGCAGCGGATATCTCGCTGTATATGTTGCCGGAATTATTATCGGAAACAGCAACATCATTCAGAAAAAATCTTTGTTGAGATTTTTTGACGGGTTAGCATGGCTCGGACAAATAGGAATGTTCCTGACATTAGGGCTGCTTGTAAATCCAAGTGAGCTTTTACTGATAATGGGAACAGGTATTTTGCTTTCATTTTTTTTAATTCTCCTCGGCAGACCAATGAGTGTTTTTATTTCTTTGATGTTTTCAAAATATAAATACAATGAAAAGGCTGCTGTCTCATGGATCGGATTAAGAGGAGCTGTGCCTGTGATACTCGCGACTATTCCTTTATCCGCAGGTCTTGATGATAATCATATTATTTTTAATATTGTGTTTTTTGTAGTATTGTCATCAGTTTTAATTCAGGGCTGGACAATAAAATATATTGCTGATTTTTTTAAAGTTACAGAAAAATCAGATATTGTTTCAATATCACCAATTCAATTTGAAACTTCTAAAAATCTTGATTCTGAACTTATAGATTTCATTGTACCGTTTAATTCACCGATATCAGGACAGACTATAATTGAGCTCGGCCTTCCAAAAGATTGTCTGATAATTTTTATATGCAGAGATGAGATATTTTTTGTACCGGAGGGAAATACTTTTGTTGCCGAAGGAGATATATTGCAGATATTAGTAAGCAAAAAAGAAATAAAAAATGTGATTAAAAAACTTTCGAAAACCGTTTAAATACAAAATGTCAAAGCGGTTTTTAAATTTATATGAAATTTGAATATTATTAGTAAAAGAGCATGTTAAAAAGCAAAGCGATAGATATAATTAAAACTTTTTCTCCTGAAGAATTAAAGAGGTTCGTAAGTTTTGTTTCTTCACCTTACTTTAACAATGTCAAAAGTCTGATACGTCTGAGTGAAGAATTACGAAATTATTATCCTGATTTTTCATCAGAGGATCTGACAGAAGTTTCATTATATGAAAAGGTATATGGGAAAGGCAAATTTAGTTACAGTGTAATGAAAAATCTGATGTCGGACTTGATCCCTCTTTGTGAGAAATTTCTTGTACATGACAGATTAAGAAAAGCTGTTTCAGAAAAAGATGGGAATTCCATTGAACTAATGCAGGAGCTGCGAGAAAGAAATCTGAATAATCATTTTAACAGCAGGAGTAAAAAATTTAGTGAACTTCTGAGAGGACATAAATATGATAACATTGAGCATTTTATAAAATCAAATCAACACGAGATACTAAAATATCAATATCATCTTCAGAAACACAAACACAGTAAACTAATATGGAAAGGTTTTCTCAAAAGATCAGATTTTGACATGTGCAGTATTTTTCATACTCTTTACTTAACAAGTGCAGTACTCATTCATTCGGCTGATCATTTTAAAGGTAATGAAGAAGAAAGCTTATTAGTAAAATTTGTGAGAGAGCTTGATCTTGGATCATTTTTAAAAACTTTTGATCCGAATGATTCAGAAGAATATTTTTTTATAAATCTGTATTCAAAACTTACACTACTGACTCTGGAAGAAAACGAAGACCACAGTGAAGATTATTATTATGATATAAAATCTTCTGTAATAAATAATGTAAAACTATTTTCTCAGGTGGATATATATGATATTCTTAAAAGTCTGAGAAGCTACTGTATTTCTAGAATGAGAATGATGAAAAGTAAATTTATAGATGAACTTTTTGAAATTGATAAATTACTTGTGGAAAAAGTAAACTACAATTCAGCTTATATTAAATGGTACATTGGGGAATTGTTTACAGAAATAGTTCAGCTATGTATTTACAGCAAAAATTATGAATATGCGGAATCGTTTATAGAAAAATTTAAACCACTGCTAAGTACAGATATTGTTGAGTTTGAAACGGGATTTACTAAAGCTTTCCTGTATCTTGAATATGGTGAAACAGATAAAGCTCTTGAATTATTATCTAAAATAAAACCAATTAATAATTCAATGAAATTACTTATAAAAAATTTATATCTAAGAGCTTATTATGAAAAAGGATATTTCGAAGAGGGATTTTCCATGCTGGATGCATTCATACATTTCATTAACAAAGAAGAAAATTTAACGGGAGTCAGAAGCAAACTTTATAATCTAAAATATAATGTATATTTAAAATTATATAAAATGAGAGTATCGCCTGAAAAATATTCAGGGCATGACATTAATAATCTGAGAAAAGAACTTGATAAGTTTTATATTCTGGCTGACAAAGACTGGTATCTGAATAAGCTAAAGGATCTTGAAGATTTAATTGAATAATAATAATAAACTGAAAACATTTAAAGGGAACAAACTCTTCTGAGTGATGTTGATTAAACACTAATAAATAAAGTTTAATTAGCTTTTAAATTATTAATGTGAAAAAGTATGAAATTAAAACTCAGCATTGAAGATCCATGTAATGAAAACTGGGATGAAATGAAAGAAGAATTTAATTCCAGATTTTGCAGTAAATGCAGTAAAAATGTTAAAGACTTTACCCAAATGAAAGAAGAAGAGATCCATCGGTATTTAAAAGAAAATAAAAAAGATAAAATTTGCGGACGATTTTATTCCGAACAATTAGGAATTATTGAATATAATAAATATAAAGAGAATTTTAATACTCATAAACCATCAGTTATTAAAAATCTGACTTTTTATTCTGCAGTAGCTTTAACTTCCGCAGCTATTTCACTCTCATCCTGCAATAATGAACATAGCCACACAGAAAAAATTAAGTTACAGGATAGTAACAATGTAAACAGAGATCTTGATATTCAGAATAGAAAATTGATTGATATTTCTGATAATAAAAATAATTTACAAAAGGAAAAGAAAGAAAAATATGATCTGGAAAATCCAAACAAGGATATGTTGGATAGAGCTGATAGTATAGCAGGAGCAGATAATTTTAAGAAAAATAAAGATAAGAAACCAAAAATAAATGATACAACTATCATAGTAAAGGGAGGCTTAGTAATGGGAGGAATAAGAACAAATGAAGTCAAAGGAGAAAGTACTGTATTGGGAAAATTGAAACTTCAAGAAGAGGATGATATAATTCATCCCTCAAAATTTAAATAGACTTAATTAAAATTAACAATTTTTATTTCAGCGATTACAAAATTACCAATTAAAAAATCCTTTTATTACAAATCTAATTTTGTTAAATTAAACCCTCCAAAAAACGAGAAATGAATCCTGAAACTTTAAGCAAATAATAATTTGAAATTACGTTTAGCATTTATAATTCTAACATTTTCCTTTTTTTCAGGAAATGCATATTCACAACTATTTCCGAAATTTTCACTTGCAGGCGGTCCAACGATCGGCTGGCAGTGGCAAAATGTAGATGATCTGAATGCTCAGATGACAGCTATCGGCGTACCCGGATTTCCGAAAGATGGATTTCTCACTCTTGGAGGCGGTGGATTTGTTGAACTTCCAATAAAAGGACTGGACTGGCTGCGTTTAGGCGGTTATGGTACAGGGTTTACTTATGAAAGAAGTTATACTGATCAGGTAGATAGTCTGAGCAAGACAGTTTATTATTCATTTGGAGCAGGAGGAATTACTTTAGATTATGTACTGCCTGTAACCAAAGCTTTTGATATGACATTTGGTGCTTTCCTGTCAACCGGAAATCTAACAATTCAGGTATATCAAAATACACTAAATTACGGAAACTGGAATGTGATATTTGGTGAAATTGCAGCCGGAGCTCCTTCAGAAAATATATCAAGAAAATTAACTTCCAGATTTTATTCAGTACAGCCTCAGATCGGATTTGGATTATTTATTTCAAAGCTGATATATGCAAAACTCAATGCAGCGTATCTTTTCAGTGCACAGAATCAATGGAAAGCTGACAATGACACTCCTGTTACTAATGTACCTGAAGGTATTAAACCTAACGGGTTCAACATAAACTTTGGACTTAACTTCGGATTATTCACAAAATAAATAAATGAAAAATATTTTAGTCACCGGCGGTGCCGGATTTATTGGAAGCAATTTTATAAAATATGCACTCCTTAATACAGATTTTAATCTTGTAAATTTTGACAAGCTTACTTATGCAGGAAATCTTGAAAACCTTACGGACGTTGAATTCAACGATAGATACAAATTTGTAAAAGGTGATATCTGCGAAAAAACGGAAGTCAAAAAAGCAGTTGAAGAAAATGAAATTGACACTATCATAAACTTTGCAGCAGAGTCACATGTGGACAGAAGCATTCTCGGAGCAAAAGAATTTATAAATACAAACGTAATGGGAACGCATGTTTTGCTTGAAGTTCTCAAAGATAATAAACTTGAGAAATATCTTCAGGTATCGACTGATGAAGTTTACGGTTCACTACCCGAAGATAAAAAAGAAATTCTTTTTACTGAATCTACTCCAATTACAACCAACAGTCCTTATTCAGCAAGTAAAGCATCTGCAGATCTGCTGTGTAACTCATTTCATCATACATTCGGACTGCCGATTCTGATTACAAGATGTTCGAATAATTACGGTCCGTATCAGTTTCCTGAAAAACTTATTCCTCTAATGATTGTGAAGACTTTGAACGGCGAAAAACTTCCTGTCTATGGTGACGGAAAAAATGTACGAGACTGGCTTTATGTGGAAGACCATTGTTCAGCAATTATAAAAGTTCTAACTGATGGAAAAATCGGTGAAGTATATAATATCGGCGGGAATAATGAATGGTATAATATTGATATTGTAAAACTGATATTGAACAGGCTTGGCAAAACAGATGATATGATACAGTATGTTAAGGACAGACCCGGACATGACAGACGATATGCCATTGACTCTACAAAGATCATGACGGAGCTCGGCTGGGAGCCTGCTTATGATTTTGAAAAAGGAATAGCACTTACGATCGACTGGTATATTAAAAATGAAGACTGGTGGGAAAAAGTAATGAGCGGCGAATATCAAAAGTATTACACAGAAAATTACGGAGACAAAGTTTCCTGAATAAATCCCTTTCATAACAAGTATATAATGTAATTAAACCTTTGCGGGAATTCAAAATTGGTTTGAATTTTTTTTTATAATGAGTTATTTTTAACGATATTTTAAAAATTTTATGTCAATAAAAGTAGAAAATCTATCGAAATATTATGGACAGCAGGCTGCAGTAAATAATATTTCATTTGAAATAAACACAGGCGAAATTGTTGGTTTCCTCGGTCCAAACGGAGCAGGAAAATCCACAACAATGAAAATGATCACAACATATCTTACTCCAAATAATGGTAAGATCTGGGTCAATGATTTAGATACAGAGGAAGATTCAATGGGAGTCAGAAGGAAGATCGGTTATCTCCCTGAGCAAAACCCGCTTTATCTCGATATGAACGTAATGGACTATCTTGAATATGCGGCTGAGCTGGAATCCGTGCCAAAGTCTGACATTCCAAAAGCTGTCAAAAAAATGGTTGTGGTCTGCGGATTAGGCGATGTGCAGCATAAAGACATTGGCGAACTTTCAAAAGGATTCAGGCAGAGAGTTGGTCTGGCACAGGCGATGATTCATGATCCGGAAGTTCTGATTCTTGATGAACCTACATCAGGACTTGATCCGAATCAGATAATTGAGATCAGAAATCTAATTAAAAAACTTGGCAAAGAGAAAACTCTCTTACTTTCTACTCACATTATGCAGGAAGTAGAAGCTACATGCGACAGAGTATTGATCATTAATAAAGGAGAGATCGTTGCTGACGGTTCGCCTGATACGCTTCAGGTTAAATTCAAAGGACAGCTTGAGATCACACTTATACTTAAAAAAGATTCAACAAATAAAGATCTTATACTTAAAGCTGTATCTTCAATTAAGAATATTGAAAAAGCAATTTTACTTAAGGAAGAAGAGGACGCTTTGCATTTTAGTCTTACGGGGTTAAAGGGATCGGACGTTCGTGAAGAGATATTTAAAAAAATCGTTTCAATGAATATGGTGATGCTTGGTCTTCATCAGGAAGAAACTTCACTTGAAGATATATTCAGACAATTAACATCTAATTAAACTTTTTGAATTAAGAATTAAGAAATTATTATAAATGAATAATATATTAACAATATTTAAAAAAGAATTAAGGTCATATTTCAATTCACCGGTAGCTTATATTGTACTGGTTGTATTTTTGATAATAACAGGCTGGTTCTTCACAAGTAATCTGTTTCTCAGCGGTGTAGTTTCAATGAGAAATGTTTTTGATATAATTCCTTTCATATTCCTTTTCTTTATCCCTGCAATATCTATGAGGACATTTTCGGAGGAAAAAAAATCAGGTACAATCGAACTGCTTCTGACCAAACCGATCACTGATATGGATATCGTACTTGGAAAATTTTTAGCGACAGTTGCATTAACTACTGTTGCTTTGGCAATCACACTTATCTATGTTTTCAGTCTGACATTTCTCGGACCTATAGATACTGGTGCTATCATTGGAGCTTATATTGGATTACTTTTTATGAGCGGAATTTATGTTAGCATAGGAATCTTTGCATCATCGCTTACTGAAAATCAGGTAGTTGCATTCATAATAAGTTTTCTGATTGTATTCGGATTATTCCTTTTGAATAAAGTGCTGATATTTTTACCGCCTGAGCTCTCGTCTATACTTGAGTACATCAGCGTGGATTATCATTTCAGCAATATCGCAAGGGGAGTCATTGATTCAAGAGACATCATTTATTATCTGAGTGGAATTACGATATTCCTCTTGTTCACACGGACATCTCTCGAGAGCAGAAGATGGTCTTAAATATTTTAAGTTTAAATTTAATTTTGGTTTTTCATAATGAATAAAAAAGACATTTTAATAAAACTCGCAATTGTAATTGGAATAATAATTGTAATTAATGTTATTTCCAAAAGGGTTTTCACAAGAGTAGATATAACAAAAAATAACAGTTACACTTTATCGCCGATCAGTAAAGAAGTAGTATCGACATTAGACGATAATCTTCTGATAAAAGCATACTTCAGTGATAATCTTCCCGCTCCATATAACAATGTCAGAAGACAGGTTCAGGATATTTTGGATGATTACAGATCTTATTCAAAAGGAAACATGAATTATGAATTCCTAAATCCAACATCAAGCGGTGAGGGTGAAGGAAATGAACTCGATCAGGAAGCTCAGAAATTTGGTATTCAGCCGGTTCAGATCCAGGCAATGGATAATGACAAGCTCGAAGTAAAAAGAGCTTATCTTGGATTGGTATTGCTTTATGAAGGAAAACAGGAAGTTATCCCTGTTGTCCAGAATGCTGATAACCTCGAGTATGAATTAACAAGTCTTATTAAAAAAATGATTTCGACCGAGAAGAAAAAAGTTGGATTTCTTACAGGTCACGGAGAGACAGAGCTTAGTAAACTTGCACAGATCAATGCTGCTCTAAGTGCTCAGTATGAAGTCACATCTGTAAATCTGAATGAATCTGTATCTCTTGATCCTGAAATGAAAGTACTTATAGTTATGGCACCAAGTGCTCCGTTTTCAGAAAGTGATAAGTATAAGTTAGACCAGTTTGTTATGAACGGAGGGAATGTTGCATTTCTTATGAACAGGATCGTACCGAATTTTCAGCAGCAGCAGATGGTGATCGGAAATGAAGTTACAAATAATATAGAAGATCTTTTATTAAATTATGGTATCCGGATCAATACAGATCTGGTAAGGGATCTGCAGTGCTCACCTGTACAGGTTCAGTCTGCAATTGGTTTCCCAATCTCAGTCAATTATCCGTTCTTCCCTGTGATCACTGACATTGCCCGCGATAATCCGGCATTTAAAAATATTAAAAGTGTCGTACTCACATATTCCAGTACTATCGATACAGGAATAGCAGCAGGAAAAAATCTTAAGATAAATCCTTTACTTGTAACATCAGATAAATCAGGTCTCGTAGTGGATTTCTTTTTTCTGAATCTTGAACAGTTTCAGAATATGACCAAACAGTCTGCTGATACTATGTTCGATAAGAGAGGTTTCCTTGTTGGTGCCACATATGAAGGTCAGTATAAAAGTTTTTATGAAGGAAAGGAAATGCCGTCTGACACATTATCGGGATGGGTACCACTTTCAGGGGAACGTCTGAATCAAAGTCGAAGCAACAGTAAGATCATAGCTATCGGTGACGGTGATTTTGCAAATGAGGAAAACAAACCACCAAGAGAAAACATTGTCTTTTTTATTAATATGGTAGATTATCTTATGGATGATGTTGGTTTAGCTGAGATCAGAACTAAAATGTCTTCAGAATCTCCGATCGAAGAAACTTCTGAAGAAACGAAAAAGTTTTTGAAATATTTTAATCTGATATTTCCGCCTGCTCTAATACTTTTAATAGGTTTATATAAATGGAATCAGAGAAAGCAAAAGAAAAAGAATTTACAAAAATCTTAATCATATTTAACACATATATTTTAAATGAAAAGTAGTAAAACATATTTATATCTCGGAATATTTGCTGCGTTACTAGTAGCAGCATATTTTATAACTACAGACAGGGGAGAAAAAACATCCAGTTATAAACTGACAGAACAAAAATTATTTGAGCTGGATTCTGTGAAAGCTGACAGGATAGAGATCTTGAATAATGGAAATAAAGTCGTGCTTTCTAAAGCTACCGGTGAATGGAGGTTATTAGAACCTAAAGACTACAGAGTAGTTTCAGCGAATGTAGAAAATGCAGTCTCAAATCTTTCAAGTATGAAATTAGAAAGTATAGTTTCTAAAAATCCTGAGAAAAAAGTAGCGTATGGTTTTGATGAGCCAAATGTTACAACGATCACAGTATTTGAATCGGGAAACAAAATATCAGAATTTCTTGTAGGTAATGCAGCTTCCACAACCGCATCATTCGTAAAGAAAACAGACTCGGATGTTATATATCTTGCAGAGAGTTTTTTAAGAGATAATTTTGTAAAGCCTAATAATAATGATTGGCTTGATAAGAGTATTATCTCCATTCCTAAACCTGCGATCAATTCTGTAGAGATCATAATGCCCGGTGAAAGTTTTACCGTTGCAAGGGATACTTCAGGAAATTACATGATCGGCAATGAACCGGTGGGAAAGAGTTTTGACGGTTATCTTAATCTGTTCGAAAGACTTCAGACTACAGATTTCAGTGATACAACATTAACCGAGGAATCAAATTTTACCAATAAAATAATCATCGATGCCGGAAATAAAACCGAATTGAATCTGCTGAAATTAGATACTCAGCCGGTAAAATATTTGTTGATGATACCGGGTGATAAGCAAATTTATGAGTTAGAAGAAGGATATGCAAATAATCTTTTGAAAACAAAAAAAGATCTGTTACAGTAACTTTTTTTTCTTTGTAAAAACTTGAATATCTTTTTAATAATTTTACTGCTAATTTAACGTATGCTGAATTTAGTCGGAATAATAGTTACGAGTTACCTTGTCGGTTCAATTCCGTTTGCATTAATAGTAGGAAAACTTTTCAAAAAGATCGACATAAGAAATTACGGAAGCGGTAATCTTGGTTCTACGAATGCATTCAGAGTTCTTGGAGTTCCACTCGGAATAATTGTCCAGTTGCTTGATATTTCTAAAGGACTGTTTGCAGTTTTGGTAGTAACTAGATTATTTTACCCTGACCTGCCTTTTGAAAATTACACACCTTTTGAAGATATAACCGTTTTAAAAATAATTTCCGGTATCAGTGCTGTTCTTGGACATACATTCTCTGTTTTTGTAAAATTCAAAGGCGGAAAGGGTATAAATACTGCACTTGGAATGCTTATCTCACTTGCACCAGTTGAAGTGGGAGTAAGCGTTGGGTTTTTTATTGTAACACTTTTATTCTCAGGATATGTGTCACTTGGTTCTATAGTTGCTTCATCAGTATTTCCCGTTACTATGTTTGTCAGGGAAAACTTTTTCAAAGTAGACATTTACGGATACAACACCTTAATATTTTTCAGCATAGGAATTTCATTGTTACTGATCTATAATCACAGAGAAAATATTAAAAGACTTTTATACGGAAACGAAAACAGATTTGATAAGCTTTGGCTGATCAGGATATTCAAAATCAAAGCTCCTTTCTCTTAAAAATAAAATCATGAAGATCGCTGTACTTGGTGCCGGCGGCTGGGGATCTGCCCTTGCCATTCTTCTGAATCAAAACGGAAATAAAGTTACTCTCTGGGAATTTAATCCAAAATATGCTGAGACATTATCTCTGCACAGAGAAAATTTTTATTACCTGCCTGGAATTAAAATTCCGAAAACCATTGATATTACAAATGATCTGGAATATGCTGTAAAAGACAAATCCCTTGTTGTAATTTCCACCCCGACACAATTTATCAGAAATAGTCTAAGCCGATTAAAAAATTTTGATTTTAAAGACAGTCTTTTAGTCAGTGTTTCAAAAGGAATTGAGATCTCTTCAAATTTTCTGGTTTCTGATATACTAACAGATATTTTTGGTGGGATAAAAAGAGAAAATATTCTTTGTCTGTCAGGACCTTCACATGCTGAAGAAGTTTCCAGAAAATTACCTACGGCTGTAGTCTGTTCATCATCCGACAATAATAAATCAAGAATAGTGCAAAAAGTATTTTCAAATAGTTATTTCAGAGTCTATTCGAATGATGATATTATTGGAACAGAAGTATGCGGCGCATTAAAGAATGTAATTGCAATTGCGGCAGGAATATCTGACGGTACCGGCTTTGGTGATAATACAAAAGCTGCCATTATGACCAGAGGTATTCACGAAATCATGAAACTTGGTTTAAAAATGGGAGCAAAGAAGGAAACATTCTTTGGACTTGCAGGGATAGGAGATCTGATAGTAACTTGTGGTTCTGATCATTCACGTAACAGAAGAGTTGGCATACAGCTGGGTGAAGGTAAAAAGCTAAAGGACATTCTGTCTGAATCAAAGATGGTGGCAGAAGGTGTCGCTACTACAAAGGCTGCTTATGATCTATCCAAAAAACTTAATATTGAATTACCTATCACTCATCAGGTTTATGACATTTTATATAAAAATAAAAAACCTATAAAAGCAACAGAACTTTTAATGACAAGAAATTTAAAAGAAGAATTTTAATCTACCTAAAAAAAAAGCAGGTTTAATAAAACCCGCTTTTATAAATTCTCACCGCTGTAAAACTAAATAATTTTTTTAAAAATTTATCAGAGAAAAAAACTTTAGAACAAGCTAAAGAATTTTAATCTCAGACATGTGCTGACTTCTTTTCTTCTTTTAAAATCCTTTCCAGCCTCATTGACTTGGTTCTAAATGTTTTATTAAAGGGTGCAATAATATAAGCTTTAATAATGTAAGGCCAGAATCCGCGCTCTTTAAGATGAGGTGCGATCAGATGGTCAATGCTTTTGTGTGCTTCAGGTGTTTCACTCCAGTGGATACTTGCTCTGAAATGATGTATTGTATGAAATCCGTTGTTGAATAACATAAAATTAGTTGTCGGACTTACAAAATTTCTGGAATGATTGTAGTCAGATTCTTCATCAGCGTGTACATGCTGAATGTAATTGAAAATCAACACAGAGAAAAGTGCAAACTGTTGAGGAATGATAACATACAGTAAGGCTTTTTGCCAGTCTATCAAAAGTGCAACGATAATAAACAAGCCAAGTGCAACATACTGAAAAATTGATAAGAAAAATTTTTTTCTCTTATTGTTCCACAGAAATTTAAGATAAACTACAATAGGATTCTGCTGAAAATAACTACTGATGGTCGGGTAGCTGAGAAGTGTGAAAATATTATTTTTTTCACTGACTCTGTATGTAATAGTGAAGTCACCGTCACGATTATTGAATTTATGGTGGTTCTTATTGTGAGTAGGAGTCCATGCAAAAATTGGAAATCCATAAAATAATGTGATCCAGTAATCTGTAATATGATTCAGTAACTTAGATTTCCACATTGGAACGTGATTATGATTATGGGCAATGACTGCAATTGTTACTGCAAGATAAAGTGAAATAATATAAGTAATAATATGAAATCCGAAATTCCATTGAAAGAACAGCATTGCAGTAGTTAAACTAAGAAATAAGAGGGTTTTTAAATCGGCTTTGTATTTTAACATGATGTTATAATTGAATTTTTTAAAGTATTGCTGAAGATAATTTTAGATCTGTTCTGATTAAAGAAGGAAGATAAAATTTAGATTGATATAAAGTAATCAATATCTGTGCTTAATTCAATTACAATCTACTTATTAAAAAGAAAAATAAATGATCATAAAATACAAAAAGATTTTGAAATGGTAGTTTGAAAATAAAAAAAGCGGGTTCCTCTCAGACCCGCTTTTTAAAAATCAAATTTCTTAACGAATTATTTTACAAGAGCCATTTTCATGACTTTTGTGAATCCGTTTGTTTCTAGTTTATAGAAATAAACACCACTTGAAAGATTTGAACCCTGGAAATTGATAGAGTGAAAACCTGCAGACATACTTCCGTTTACAAGTGTAGCTACTTCTTTACCTGAATTATCAAATACCTTTAAAGTTACAAAAGCATCACTGGGGATCTGATATTTAATTTTTGTTGATGGGTTAAATGGATTTGGATAATTCTGACTTAGATCAAAATTATTCGGTACTCCGATTACAACTTCACCATTCAGATTGTGATATTCAAAATTACCATTATAATCTATTTGTTTTAATCTGTAAGTATAAATTCCTGAAGTCAGATTTTTATCATTGAAAGAGTAATTTTGTGATACAGAAGAATTTCCATTACCAGTTACATATCCAACTTTATCCCAGGCATTAGTTCCTGTTTTATATCTTTCTATTTCAAAACCGGAATTATTTATTTCGCTTGATGTTGACCAGTTCAGCATAATATCATTACCGGAAATACCAGCAGTAAAACTGCTTAGCTCAACAGGTAATGCACCCCATGTAGTTTCAGTAGATCTAATAGCTGTAGTTGTTCTACCAAGTACTAAAAGCTGCAAAACAGGATTTAAAACTTCCGCTGATGAATATGTAGTTCCACCGGGAACCTCAAGAGTTGCTGAAGCTGAAATAACGTCACCTGAAGAAGCTCCTGTAACTGTAACAGTATCAGATACTCCAAATGCATTGGTACTTACTGTATATTGACTCAGAGTACCGGTTCCGTTTATTGCAAGTGTGATACTTGCTACTGCAATTGGATTTCCTGCAGTATCTAAAGTTTCTATATAAAAATCATCAGGATCTGATCCAGGTTTGATTTCAAGAGTTGATACCTGAATAGTCGAACCTCCGTTTAAATTTACATCAGCTATAATTTCTTTTACTCTGAGAATGAAATCAGCAACTGTGACAGTACCGCCTGTAATAGCTGTTATTGAATCCGGGTCAACGTTATTTCTGAAATGCCAGATTGCAAGCTGAACAGCAGATCCTTCATCATTATTGTTTGCCAATTTTCCCGGATATGTAGTTCTTGAAGGATAGTAGGTATTAGTAATATAAATTGCCTGTGGAATTGATGATGCAGAATCTTTTATAGTATCACCTAATGCTATAGGAGTACAGACATCAAGGCAATAAAAAGGAGTATTAACAACGCCATCAAGAGTCGCAGGAATTACACCGGCATATCCTGCAGCAACACCTTCATTACAATGTGCAAATGTTACATTTCTTCCTACAAACTGAGCATTGAAAGTTGTGTTTACAATAGCACGGCTGTTTCCGTATTGTGAATATGAATCACTTGCAATTGATAGAACTAAAAGCATGATTAAAAAAGTAATCTTTTTCATTTTGGGTTTTAGTGTTTAATAAAATAATTAATTAATTGTTAAGAGAATAAAAGAAATAAACTGGGGAGTCTAAATCTTTTTGAAGAATTCTAAGAAAAATATATTGATTTTAATAAGTGACTTTTTTATTGGCTATTATACCCCCTTTCTTATATATAATAAGAATTAATAAATAAATTCCTGAAAATTACTTTGGGGTATAATTTTGATAGGAATGTAAATATGTAAAAATTGAATTCAAAAATAAGCCAATTAATTTAAAAAATCAATTACTTTAATTTTTTGTGATGGAAAAATCAAATATATCTTGTCTTAAATCAATTTGGACTTGTCAATATTTTTTAGAACTAAAATTTGAAATTAAAATTATCTGCAAATCTAAGACTTTCATAATTACTAAATAACTTAGTCTAATAAAGAAAATTTTTTGATAAAATAAAAACAGCCGGCTAAACCACATTAACCGACTGTAAACAAAACAAATGAAAAACACTCTATTTTAATTTAGTTATTTTACTAATGCCATTTTCATGACCTTTACAAAACCCGGTGTTTCGAGCCTGTAAAAATAAATTCCGCTTGATAGACTTGAAGCTTTAAAGTTGACAGTGTGATATCCTGCTGAGACATTATTATTGACAAGTACAGCAACTTCTTTTCCTGAATTATCAAATACTCTTATAGATACAAATCCGTCATTCGGTAATTCGTATTTAATTTTTGTTTCAGGATTGAATGGATTCGGATAGTTCTGGCTCAATTCAAATTTAGAAGGTGTTCCAATTTCTACTTCATTAGTTAAATTGAAATATTCAAAATTACCGTTAAAATCAATTTGCTTTAATCTGTAACTATATCTGCCTGAAGTTACATTTTTATCTGTGTAAGTATATTCGGAAGAATTTAAAGTTGTTCCATTTCCTAAGACATTTCCTGCAACTTTCCATTCACCTGTTGTAACAGACATTCTCTCGATATCAAATCCTGAATTATTCAGCTCAGATGCTGTGATCCAGTTTAGACTAACATTATTATTGTTGACAGATGAAGAAAATGAAGTAAGCTCAACCGGTAAAGCTCCCCAGTCTGAATAAACTCTTAACTCACCGGGACCCGGACATGCAAGTACAACTTTCGGACAATCGTTATTAATATGTCTGAAAATTCTGCCTTTTGGCAAAATAATATTGTCAGCAGTTGCTGTAATCGTTCCTACACCTGTTCCGATCACCTGGATCGGATCTGAAATTCCTGAAGCATCTGTATTTACAGTATAAGTACTTAGTGAACCTTCTGTAATTGTTAACTGAATTCCGTTCACTGCTACACCTGAACCGGCATCATTTTTTGTCTCAATAAAGAAAAAATCCGGATCAAAATCGGGAACGATCTTAATTACTTCAGGCACTACACTATTATTTCCATTAACATCTACATTTGCTTTAATTGCATTTGCTCTGTTTCTTACTGCTGAACTAGTTATTGAATTCAGATCAAGTCCATTCATATAATGCCATATTACAGCCTGAATTGCTCCAGATTCATTTGCAAGATTGCTTAACTGTCCCGGACCTGTTGCAGCCGGATAATAATTGTAAAGAATGTAGCAAACCCGTGAAGGTAAAATTCCTGTTGAGTCATCTACATAATCAAAATTTGGAAGACAACTTGAAGGTGCTTTAATGATGTCAATGCTGTAAAAGCAGACATCCGGTCCGGAATTTGGATTGTATATTTTTCCATAAAACAATCCAACAGTTCTTGTTTCTGATTGATTTGTAATAGGATCTATAAAAGTAATATTTCGCTTTGGCGAAATACCTTCTACTGAAGCGGGTGTAAGTTGAGCTATTGAAATTCCATTAGAAATAGAAATCAATAAAGCAACAAGAAGAAGAATTTTCTTCATGGGGGTCTCTCCTTTCAAGAAAGAGGAAAATCAATTCTTGTATTGACCTTTTGGGATGGTCAATTTAATCAAATATTTGGGATATCAGATTAAAAAAAATTGATTTTCCTTAATTTAATATATTGTGTAAAAAATAGTTGTTAAAAATAAAATATTTAAATTTAGTTATCAAATAAATTTAAGTCATTTTGTGAAGTTAATAAAAACAATAATCCAGTTAAATATTTGAAAAATGCTATTTTTGATTGTTATTGATAATAAGTTTAGAATATTTAATATCTAACTGTGAAGTCTGACAAAGGATTTTTATTAAAAAAAAAAGGCGGCATATAGCCGCCTTTACGATATAAATTGAAATTATTTAATTAAAGACATTTTCATGACTTTAGTAAAGTTTCCTGCTGAAAGTTTGTAGAAATAAACACCACTGGTTAGTCCAGTTGCATTAAAATTAATTGTATGGAATCCGGCATTCAAATTTCCATTCACTAATTCTAAAACTTCTTTACCGCTGATATCAAAAATTTTCAATGATACAGCACCGTCCACTGGGATCTGGAAACTGATCTTTGTAGATGGATTGAAAGGGTTAGGATAGTTCTGATTCAGACTATATTCATCCGGTGCAGCGATCACTACTTCATTACTGAGATTGAAATATTCAAAATTACCATTGAAATCAACCTGTTTCAGTCTGTAGCTGTATTGACCTGCACTCAGATCTTTATCTGTAAATGAATAGCTTCGGGTTTCGTTAGTTGTACCGTTACCGGTTACATTTCCAACCTTAGACCATGTTTCGTTTGTCGATACTTTTCTTTCAATATCAAAACCTGAGTTATTTATTTCTGAAGATGTAGACCAGTTTAGAGTAACATTTCTTGAATTAATAACTGAAGTAAATGAAGATAACTCAACAGGTAATGCACCCCAATCAAAAGTTGCTTCTTTTTCTCCGATAGCCGGCGCAGCTATAACAAGTCTCTGCTTATTTGGACATGCATATGTAACTCCCTGCGGGATCATGCACATCGCAGTAGCAGTGATAATACCTGTTCCTGTACCTAATACAGTTATCGCTGGTGATTCACCATTTGGTAATGTAGTATTTACATTGTTTGTGCTTAACGAACCTTCGGAAATTGAAAGCTGAATATTGTTAATTGCTATTGGGTCACCATTCTGATCAAGGGTTTTGATATAAATCTCGTCAATACCAATACCTGGTTCGATAGAAAATGTAGTAACAATATTTGTTATCACCCCGTTTGCATCTGCATCTGCAATTATCTCAAGTGTTCTGACTTTGATAGTATTGTCAGTAATTGTGTTTGCATCCATTCCGTCAGAAAAATGCCAGATCGCACATTGAGTTGATGCGACTTCATCATTCAGATTTGGTAATTCTCCTACCGGATCAGGATTGTAAGGAAGGTAATTGTTTAAGACATAAACAATCTTTGAGCTTGATACTGCAGAATCTTTATGACATTCATCTGGAAAACTTAATGTCCTTCTGAGATCAATGCAGTAAAATTTTGTAGAGTTATTATCGACACTACCGTTCATTTGACCGGCAAACACTTGTCTTGAAGCATTTGTATGAGGGTCGATAAATGTTACACTTTTACCAGCCCCTGTGCCTGTTATAATTGCATCACTTAGTCCATATTGAGAATATGAAATTGAAGTGAAAACTAAAACAACAAGAATTACTAATGAAAAAATAACCTTTTTCATTTCTTTCTCCTTTCGTTTATTTTGGTTTTTTAAAATCAGAAAAATTCTGTGTTAATATTTTTGGGAAATATTAATTACAGCTTTGGGGAGACTGTAAAAAACAGAATTATTCTGAAAATCTATGTTAAAAGTTTTTTAATAAAATTTTTTTTTAAATTTTGAAATATAAATTTCGTTAAAATAATGTTGCAAAAATAAAGTAATTAATTTTTATAAACAAATAAATTTATGCCGATTTGTGAAGCAGTAAATAATGTTATTAATATAGATAACCCGATTAAGGGGATTAATTTTTAATTAGTTAATGAAAATCCGAATATAACTAAAAATTTTGTGAAGTAATCTCCCGGATCATTTACAATCAATTACTCAAATATTTGTAAAAAGTATTTATTTAAAAAAGAACTTATTATTACATTAGTAAAGAAATTTTTATTACACCGGAGAAAATTCAGGTTTTTGTATTTAGAATTAGAATCGTAAAAAAGCAAAAAATCTGCTTAATTATTTTTCTCCTTTCATATGTTTAATTTTCTTGTTCAAAAAATTTTACGTTAATATTTTGTGGGAACATTTATCACATTTACGGGGGTAACTGTAATAAACAGAAATTACTTGTATTTTATTTAATTCTTAAAAATGTATTAAAAAAATATCTGTAAAAATAATTATTTTAATTTTAAAAAACAAATCTTACTGACCCTCGTTTATCAGTTCAACAGGATCATCGCTGTTCCAGCTAAGATAATATGAAGGATCATTAACTTCTTTTGCAAATTTTGCCAGTTTTAGAGGTCTGAAAGTATCCATCATAACTGCTGTTTCTAAAGTCTCTTTTTTCCCTAAATTTGCTTCTACAGTTCCAGGGTGTGGACCATGTGGGATACCGTTTGGATGCAGACTTATTGATGCAAAGTCAACTCCTTTTCTGCTTGCAAAATTTCCATCTACATAATATAACATCTCATCAGAATCAAGATTACTGTGATTATATGGAATTGGCACTGCCAACGGATGATAATCCAGCATTCTCGGACAAAAAGAACAAATCACAAAACCTGGTGCCGCAAATGTCTGATGAATCGGAGGAGGCATGTGAATTTTTCCTGTGATCGGCATGAAATCTTCTATATTAAATATCCATGGATAGTAATAACCGTCCCATCCGACAATGTCAAAAGGATGAAACCCATAATGAAAAGTTACAACCTTCTCTCCTTTTTTTATCCTCATTCTGAAATCACCTTTTTCATCAAATGTAACCATCTCTTCAGGACATTTAATGTCTCTTTCACAATAGGGTGAATGTTCCATTAACTGACCATGTTCATTTCTGTATCTGTGAGGAGTAGAAACAGGTCCACTTGATTCAAAAATTAGATATCTTGCATCTTCAGTTTCATGAACTAATTTATAAATTACACCTCTTGGAATTACAATATAATCTCCTTCCCGAAATTTCATATATCCTAGATTTGACTGTAATGTCCCTTTTCCTTCATGGACAAATATCACCTCATCACATAATGCATTTTTATAAAAATAATTCATTTGATCCTTGACTCTGCATACACTCATCACTACATCATTATTAAACATTACAGGTTTTCTGCCTGAAAATGCATCACCTTCATGATTCATTGGTTTAGTCCTGAAATGATAAGGTCTCAAAGAAGATTCTTTCCACTCCTCAATTTTTACGATCTCAACGTCTGGGGAAATATCTTTAATTTTAGCAGGTGAATTTATGTGATATGCATTTGTAGAAATACTGTCAAATCCAATTGTCGATAAAAGTTCTTCTTTATATAAAGATCCGTCCGGCTGTCTGAATTGTGTGTGTCTTTTCTGGGGGATCTGGCCTAACTTATAATAAAACGGCATCTGGTAAGTTTAAATTTTTTCTTTTAAATTTAATTTTTATTTTACGTTTGACTTTCGGTAATACACAAAATTAATAAATTGAGTTCCTTCATAAAAATAAAATTACATTGAACATTGAACATTGAACATTGAACAATGATAATTAATC
>Ga0209477_1000057_pt1 | contig 52565 bp, 42 predicted proteins | sample KloWWTupernatant_FD_187180 | JGI IMG/M metagenome (GOLD analysis project Ga0209477, IMG submission 187180) | Active sludge microbial communities from Klosterneuburg, Austria, studying microevolution and ecology of nitrifiers - Klosterneuburg... | ecosystem: Engineered > WWTP > Aerobic digester >...
TCGGTGAGCATCACGCCACCGTGCCCCCAGTGCTGCGTGAGCACGGTCGCCAACTGAGCGGAGCCGGGTGTGGCGCGAGCGGCGAGGCACCACCGAAGCGGCCGGTCGAGATGAGCGGGTGCATCGCAGACCACCTGACGGTTGGCGCTGCCCGCGTAGATCGCTCGGGCGCCGCCGCCCCATCCGACCGCTTCGTCGGGTTGCAGTGTCATCCCGACGGCGGCGAACCGCTCGGCAGGGTCGAGCCCAGCAAGCCCGCGGCGTTGGTGATTCCGCTCGTGGGAGAGGCAGTCGCGCCAGGCGTCGCGGAGGTCGGATTGATCGTCGCCGATGGCCTCGATCACCTCCTCCCGGACAAAGCTGGGGACCGGGCCCAGCCGGCGGATGGCCTCGCACGACAGCGGCCCGTCGAAGGCGGTCTCGACGACGGAGTGAGCGCCGGCGACGGTGAACGCGGTCATCGCGAGCAGGCACTTCGAACAGGTGCCACAGTTGCCGCGCCGGTTGCTCTCCCAGCACACCTTCAGCTGCGCGGCCAACTGCGGTCGGGTGGCGACCAGAGCCGCCTTGTCGCTGCGGCTCATCGACACACCCCAGTGAGTGATGGTGGTGCGGTCGGTGGACCAGCAGGCGTCGAGGTCGGGCGCGCTGCCGTTCGCACGCGGGTAGCGAACACTGTTGGAGGAGGAGATCACGATCTCGTCGAAGAGCGGACCGAGTGCCAGCGCCGACCCCAGCAGCACCGCGCCGTGCGAATACTTCCAGGGGATGTATCGCTCGATCTCGTCACGCACGTTCGTGGTGAGCCGATGGATGGGCAGGCCGACAGCGCCGGCAACAGCCTGCGTGTCGTGCCACACCGCTGCGGCCACGTCGGCGGAGTGATTCGGCTCGAGGCCATCGATGACGATCAGGCGCGTGACACGAGGGCCAACACCGTCGAGGCTGGCGACCAAGGTGGCCATCGAGTCGATGCCGCGTGTGAACAACAGCCCGACATCGGGCCCGGCGACGAACGGTTGGCGTTCGGTGGATGCGGACACCACTGGTTGCCGCCAGCCCCACTGCCGGTGCAGCACGTGCGCCGCAGCACGGCAGCCGTGCAACTGCTGCGCGCTGATCGGGGCCTCGATGGCCAGGTCTTCGCCCAGCGACGATGCGAGCGAGAGGGCCACCGGCACGAACGCGCCTGGGCCGAGATCGATCACGCCGATGTCGTCGTGATCCGTGGCGATCCACCAGGTGTGCATCTCGCCGGAGTGGTGCACGTCGCAGCTCAACCGAGCCGAAGTGGTACCGACTTCCAAGCGTGGTGAACCCAGATGCATCTCGCTCATCCTCGCACGACGGGGCCCTCGGCCTGCAGTGCATGCAGCGGCCGTGCCACCTCAGGCTCGTGCCACCTCATGTTCGTGCCACCTCAGGGTCGAGCGGGCACCGAGTCGCGCGCCGGATCCTGCCGATAGAGCTCGGCGAGGGCGTCGTACAGGTGGGGCTTGGCGGCAGCCAGCCGCACCGGGATGCAGAAGAACGCCTCGGTGGCGACTGCGAAGAACTCGGCGGGGCTCTCCCACGCGTACGGCCGCAGCACGTGATCGGAGTCGCGTCCTTCGGTGCGGTGGAACTCGTCGCGCAGCACCCGCTGCCACCGGTCGAGTGCGGCGCCACGAAGGGGTGGCACGCCGTCGGCGTAGCCGTCGCTCATGTCGATCTTGTGTGCGAACTCGTGGATCACCACGTTGCTCCCCAGTGCGGGGCGCCTGCTGTCGGCCAGGGCTGCATCCCACGAGATCACGATCGGGCCGCTGTGCGGGCTGGCCAAGCCGATGGTGCCGATGACCTCGTCGGTGTACGTGCCGGCGACCGGGCCGGCGCGTGTGCCACTGGAGAGGCTGGCGGAGGGGCGAACGATGATGGATCGCACCTGGCGATAGGGCCAGGTGTCGAACGACAGGATGGGGATGGCGGCGTTGGCGGCGATGGTGACGAGCATCTCGTCGGTGAGCTCGATGCCGGCGACCGGTTCCCACCGCTTCGATTGCAGCAGCGCCGCGGTGTGCTCGAGCAGGCGCTCTCGCAGCGCACGGTCGAGGCGTGCCGCAATGCCCACGTTGGCGCTGATGATCGCATCGATGCGCGCGGTGTGCGGCGGAGACCAGCTGGGTGTTCGGCGCCATTGCATGATGAACGGCACCGTATCGTCGAGTGGCCGCGAGCGGGGCTCGGGTGCCGCTGCCGAGACCGACGACACGTTGACAACCGAGAGCACGCCCCTCACGCTGTGCACAACCTGCAAGGAGACCCAAGATGACCACGTATGCCGAGGCAGACCTACCGCGACTGCTCCCCGGGTCGAGCGACGATGCCGCAGGCGCGCGTGCGATCTTCGCCGAAGCACGGGCAGCCGCCCCGCTGGCGAGCGGACTGTTCGGCCCCATCGTCATCCATCACCGAGATGTCGTCGACCTGCTGCGCGACCGCCGGCTGCGCGGGCCGGGGATGGACTTCGCGCGCCTCTCGGGCATTCCCGAGGGCAGCAGGGCCTGGAATCGGCAGGCGCAGATCCTGCTGTTCATGGAAGGTGACGACCACCACCGCCTGCGCCGGCTGGTGTCGAAAGCATTCACGCCTCGCGCGGTCGAGGCCCTGCGACCGTTCACGCGTGCCACCATCGCTCGGTTGGTCGACGCGGTCATCGCAGATGGCAGCTGCGATGCGGTGCCCGCGCTGTGCGACCCGTTCCCGATCCCGGTCATCTGCGCACTCGTCGGCATCGAAGCCGACCGCCTCGACGACATGAGCCGGTGGGCGTCGGCGATTCTCCTGTCGCTGCGCCTCGATGCCGGCTCGTTCATCGACGAGATCGAGCAGGCGCAGGCCGAGCTCGACGACTACCTCGACGAGCTCATCGCCGACCGGCGTGCCAACCCGCGCGACGACCTGCTCTCCAACCTCATCGCCGTCGAGGAAGAAGGCGACCGGTTGTCGCCGTCGGAGCTGCTGTCGGTGGTGGCGATGATGTTGGTCGCCGGCACCGACACCACGCGCAACCAGCTCAGCAACATGATCCACACGTTTGCCGAGCACCCCGACCAGTGGGCGTTGCTGCGCTCGCGGCCCGAGCTGGTGGCGGCCGCGGTGGAGGAGGCGATCAGGTGGGAGCCGGCGACAGAGGCACTGCCGCGCTTCGCCACCGATGACATCGAGATCGGGGGCCATCTGGTGCCCGGTGGCACCGTGGTGGTGCTGATGTCGATGTCGGCCAACCACGACTCGGCGGTGCTGCCCGACGCGGGCCGGTTCGACATCGCTCGCGAGGTGCCCGATGGCTGGCACCTGCTCACCTTCGGCGGTGGCATCCATTACTGCTTGGGCGCCAACCTTGCCCGGCTGGAGCTCACGGAGGCGCTGGCCGAACTGTCGTCGCGCTTCGAGACCCTGGCGTTGGCCGGCGCATCGGTACTGCACCCGCCGGGCTCGGTGATCGCCGGCTACTCGTCGTTGCCCATCAGCTGGCGGTAGTCGCGGGAGGTCGCGCGCGCCCGTGGCGCAGCACGATCTCCAAGCAGTCGGCGGTGGCATCCTCCTGCGGGAAGTGGCCACTACCGACGATGCGATCGAGCGTGCTGCCCGGCAGCTGAGCGTGCCACTGCTGGGCCCACTCCCAGGTGAACACGCCATCGGCGTCGCCGAATGCCAGGTGGATGGGCAGGCCGAGTGTCGGCAGGGTGTCGAAGCACCACTGTTGGCTGGTGGCATTGCCGGCGTGAGGTTCGGCGAAGGGGATGCAGAACGGGAACCGGCGGGCACCTGCCTTCGACGCCGCGCCGTCGTACGGCGCGTCGTACGCCGCACACAGCGCGCTGCGGTCGTGGCCCTCGCGGCGCAGGCTGCCGGCAACGATGCGACCGGTGGGCATGTCGCCACCCAGCTGCTCGGGGTTGGTGGCCATCTGGCGCCACATCCTGATGCCATCGGAGTACTCGTAACCCTGGTGGTGCAACCAGGTGTTGAGGATCACCACGCGTTGGAAGCGGTCGGGCTGGTCGCACACCTGACGTAGGCCGATGGGGCCACCCCAGTCCTGTACGACGATGGTGATGTTGCGCAGATCGAGCCTGTCGATGAGGTGGCGCAGGCGCTCGCAGTGACGCTCGATCACGTACCAGTCGTCGTCGATGGGTTTGTCGCTGCGGCCGAAACCGACATGGTCGGGCACGATCACCCGGAAGCCGGCAGCCGCCAGCGGGGGTATCCAGTTGCGATAGAGGTAGCTCCAGGTGGGTTCGCCGTGCATCAGCAGCATCACCGGGGCGTCGGCGGCGCCCTCGTCGAGGTGGTGCACCCGCAACCCGTTCCATTCCAGGTAGTGCGGCTCGAACGGGAAGTCGGGCAGTGCCTCGAAGGCGGCATCGGGGGTGCGGTAGTGGTGCATCGCGGCTCACATCGTGAACGCGAGGTGACGGGCGGCGTGAGCCCCGAGTGTGCTGTCGCCGGTCCAGGTGATGCGGCCGTCGGCGATGGCGGTCTCGGGGTCGATGCGACCGCATGCGAGCAGCATGAAGGTGAGCGAGTCGGTGGTGAGCGTGATGTCGGGGGCGGGGAGCTCGTCGACTCGCGTGGCGCGACCGTCGACCTTGGCCAGCAGGCGACGGTGCACCGGCCCGGTGAGCTCGATGGCGATGCCCTTACCGTCGGCGAGCCCGATCTTCTTGCCGACGATGAAGCCCAGCGAGCCGTGCACCTCGTCGAGCGCCATCTCCGCGCTCGGCCCGTCGTCGGCGCCGTCGATGCCGAGCGGCACTCGGATGTCGCGCTCGTGCACCCACACGTCGAACACTCGGATGGCCATGAACCTGCCGTACGTTCCCGGCCCGACCGGTGTGACGGACGGGCTGTCGAACTCGTCGTCGGTCATCGTGGCCAACTCGGCGAGTCGTGCGCTGGTGACGGCGCGGTAACGCTCGGCCAACGCCGCCGGGGCGAGCGCAGCGAGCTCGCCGTTGATGGTGGGCAGCGCTGCGAACGGGTGCTCGTCGCCGGGTCGCCAGCCGGCGAGCGCGGCCTCGATGGCGGTGACGTGCACAACGACGCCGTGCACCGTCCATGCCGGGCACAGCGACGGCGCCTGCCACTGCAGTTCGGTGAGGCGCTCGATCACGGAGCCGAACGATCCGAAGACACGGCGCAGGTTGTCGATGATCTGGTTGCGGTTGCTCGTCACGCTCTGAATGTAACTATTGCCAGTCGGGGTGTCAATTGATCGCTGCGCCACCGGTGAGGTTCGGCTATCGTTCGATAGGCATGTTGATCGCGGGGTGCGGAGATGACTGAAGCAGCGACGGGTGCACTGCCCGACCGGGCGCAGGTGGTGATCGTCGGAGGTGGCGTCATCGGCTGCAGCATCGCCTACCACCTCACTCAGCTGGGTTGGTCCGATGTCGTCCTCGTGGAGCGGCATTCGCTCACCGCCGGCACCACCTGGCACGCCGCCGGGCTGATCACGTCGGCAGGGATGACCGACGAGACAGCGCTGTTCATGAGCCGCTACTCGCGCGATCTGTACTCGCGATTGGAAGCCGAGACCGGGCACTCCACGGGCTTCCGCGAGGTGGGCCACATCTCGCTGGCCACCAACCCCGGCCGGCTCGAGTCGTTGCGACGTTCGTCGGCATGGATGCACGGCTTCGGCGTGCACGAGGTGGAGATCTCGCCGAGCGAAGTGGCGGCGCTGTGGCCGCTGCTGCGCACCGACGACGTGCTCGCCGGCTTCATGGTGGCCGACGAGGGTCGCGCCGACCCCGTCGGCGTTGCGACGTCGTTGGCCAAAGGTGCCCGTGCTCGTGGCGCGCGCATCTTCGAGGGTGTCAGCGCCACCGGCGTGGAACAGCGCGGCGGCCGGGTGACGGCGGTGCTCACCGATCGGGGCCGCATCGAGACCGAGTTGGTCGTCAACGCCGGAGGCATGTGGGCCCACCGTTTCGGGGCCGCAGCCGGTGTGCAGGTGCCGCTGCAGGCCGCCGAGCACTACTACCTGATCACCGATGCCGTGCCCGGCATGAGCCCAGACCTGCCGGTGGTGGAGGACGCCGATCGCTACGGCTACTACCGGCCGGAGGGCGACGGCATGCTCGTGGGGCTGTTCGAACCGGTGGCGGCGCCGTGGAAGGTGGATGGTGTACCGCACGACTTCGCCTTCGGCACCATCGACCCGGATTGGGATCGCATGGCGCCGTTCCTGTCGCGAGCGATGGAGCGCATCCCGTCGCTGGCCGACATCGGCGTGCGCCTCTTCTTCTGCGGACCCGAGTCGTTCACCGCCGATGTGCACCCGCTGCTGGGGCCGGCGCCAGAGCTCGACGGGTACTGGGTGGCCGCAGGCATGAACTCGCTGGGCATCCTGCTGGGCGGGGGAGTGGGCAAGGTGCTGGCGCACTGGATCGTCGACGGCGTGCCACCGGTGGATGTCACCGGCTACGCCATCGATCGCACCGCCACCTACGAGACGTCGCGTCGATTCCGCGCCGAGCGCACGGTGGAGCAACTGGGAGTGCTCTTCGGTGACGGTTGGTACCCCACGTTCAAGCAGCGCACCGCCCGCAACATCCGCCGTTCGGTGGTGCACGATCGGCAGGTGGCTGCGGGCGGCAGGTTCAACGCCTCGTTCGGCTGGGAGTTCGCCGAGTGGTTCGCGGGATCCGAGCAGCCGCAGCCGGCGACGCCGGGCTTTCATCGTCAGCCCTCGCACACGTTCGTGGCTCGCGAGCATGCAGCGGTGCGCAACGGCGTGGGCGTGCTCGACATGAGCCTGATGGCGAAGCTGTCGGTGCAGGGTCCGGCTGCGGCCGCAGTGCTCGGCCGACTCTCGGCGAACGACATCGATCGGGAGGTCGGTCGGCTGGTCTACACGCAGTGGCTCGATGCGGCGGGTGGCATCGCGGCCGATGTCACGGTGTGTCGTGTTGCCGACGACAGGTTCTTGGTGGTGGCCGGCGACATCATCCATCGCCGCATCGAGCCGATGATCCGGCGAGCGTTGCGGCCCGGCGAAGTCGCCGTCGTCACCGACGTCACCTCTGCCACGACGTTGCTGTCGGTGCAGGGCCCGGCGTCGCGCGAGCTGCTCGGTCGGCTCACCGACGCCGACCTCGGCAACGCCGCGTTCCCGTACCTCACTGCACAGCACCTGCACGTGGGCTACGCGCCGGTGCTGGTGAGCAGAGTGACGTACGTGGGCGAGCTGGGCTACGAACTGCACGTACCCACCGAATACGCGATGGGTGTCTACGACGACCTGATGGCCGTTGGGTCGGATCTCGGCATCCGCCCCGTCGGTCTGGGGGCGATGGCGAGCCTGCGGCTGGAGAAGGGCTACCGCGACATGGGAGTCGACATCGACAACACCGACACCCCGTTGGGGGCGGGCCTCGGCTTCGCGGTCGCCTGGGACAAGCCGGGTGGCTTCATCGGTCGTGAGGCACTGCTGCTCGCTCGCGCCGCCGGCCCCCCGCAGCGACGAGTGGTCGGCGTGTTCGTGGACGATGCGCAGGCCGACCTGTTCGGGGGCGAGCCGGTGCTGCTCGAGGGCGAATGGGTGGGCTACGTACGAGCGGCCGCCTTCGGGCACACGCTGGGCGGGCCGGTGGGCCTGGCGCAGGTGGAGTGCAGCACCGGTGTGACCGCCGAGTGGCTGCGCGATGGCGAGTTCCAGGTGGCCACCCCTGCCCGCAACCTGAAGGCACGGTTGCAGTTCGCCCCCTTCTACGACCCGCAGCGCCTGCGCATCCTGGCGCAGTAGCTCTGGTCGCGCGAGATCCACAGTCGCGGTGGATGCCGGCCGACCGGAGGGCCGGTTCGGCGCCCATCACGGGCTGAGCCGTTCAGCTGCCGGCGCGGTGCGCGGCGGCCTGCACTCGTGGGAGTCGTGACGGAACGCGCAGCAGGGCGCGCACGACGAACGCAGCTGCCATGTCGGGTTCGTCGAGGATGCGATGCTGGCGGCGGTCGCCGGAGCAGCGGATGGCCTCCAGGATGATGGCATCCACCGCCCGCTGGGCGAACGCGACGTCGGTGGCGACGAACTCCTGCGTCTCGATCCCGCTGCGGATGATGCCTGCCAACAGCGCCTCGTACTCGCTGTTCAGCCGCCGTCCGTGCTCGAACTCGGGCAGGTCGAGCAGCTCGCCCAGGTACAACGCACGCAGGTCGAACGGGGTTTCGCGCACATAGGTGACCTCCCACAGCAGGTAGCGATAGAGCTGCACCGCCGGCCCCGCAGGGTCTTGTGCGCAGCGCTGCAACGCCTCGATGCCCGCATGCAGGTCGCGTCGCAGCAGCTCTTCGGCGATTGCGTGCTTCGAAGGGAAGTGGCTGTACATCGACGGTTGCCGGATTCCCACAGCACCGGCGATGTCGCGCGTGGAGGTGCCCAGGAACCCGCGGCCGGCGAAGAGGCGCGAGGCGTGCAGCAGGATCAGCTCTCGCGTGGGCCATCCGGCGGTGTCGAACGCCTGGCTGACCATAGGGGGAGTGTAGGCGTCGCGGGTCGCGGCGGCCGTCGCCGGTGCGTGTGATGGAGACGGCAAATCGTTCAACTACAATCACGCACTGTTGTCGTCCGGTCACTGGGAACACCGGTGATGGACGGGCGTCGACGAACGCACGTGACGTGGGGAGAGCAATGGGTTCGGGCGAAGAGCAGCTGGTCGAGGCAGTCAAAGAGCTCCGCCATGGTCGTACCGAGCTGCTGGATTCGCTGCTGGCGCTGCACGCTCGAACCGCGACGGGTGACGGGGCGCTGCTCAGCTCCCCGCGCTCGTCGGGGCCCCACGGTGCGGCGGGCGACAGCGCCGAGGCGTGGGCCGATCGCACCATCCGCTGCATCTTCGACATGGTCGGCGCCGGGCGGGGGGTGGAGGCACACATGGTTGCGACTGCAGCGGTGACCGCGTTCTGCGAGCTCGACGACGACGATCAACAGAGCCGCATCCTGGCTGCGGCGGCCGTCACCGGGCTCGGGGTGGGTGAGCTCAACCATGCCTTCGACCTTGCCGTCCGTTCGATGGTGCTGCTGTGGGGCGGGTTGCTGTCGCCCGACGCGGCAGCGTCGACCGCGAACAGCCTGGGCACGTTCTTCGATCGTCTCGGCGCGTGGGATCTCGCCATCGATCAGTTCGAGACCGCGTTGTCGACGCTCGACCCCACCACCCACACCGGTGCCCTGCGCGCAGAGCTCACGATCGTCAACCTCGTGATGTGCCTGCACGAAGTGATCAGCGACGGTCGCGCCCTTCCGGAGGCGGACCGCGTGGCCCACGTCGACCGGCTGCACCAGCTGGCGACGCAGTTGCGCGGCCACGGCCCCAGCAGCACGGTGTGGTACGGCTCCCTGCTGGCCGACGCCTCGCTGGCGCTGGTCGAGGAGCGCTTCACCGATGCCGCGCTGGCGGCCGAACTGCTGGGAGCGGTGCGCGACAGCATGGTGGTTCGCGAGGAGTTGGCCTGGCGCCTGGCGGGAGCCGCCGCGATGCTGGGCGCGCAACGGCTCTCCGACGCCGATCACTGGGCCACCGCAGCGTTGCGGCTGGCCGAGCTCGGTGACGAGTTCCGCGTGCCCGATGTGCTGCGTCGGCGCGCCGCCATCAGGTGGGCACTGGGTGATCAGAGCGCAGCGTTCAGCGACTCGATGGCGGCGGTGGAAGCGATGGCTGCCACGCGCTCGGATCGCATCATCGGCCTTGCCGCAGGGCTGGCTCATCGAGCACGGCTCGAGCTGGTTCGTCGTGAGCTCAGCGACGTCTCGGCCTCGCTGGCCATCACCGCCGCGCGCGATCCGCTGACCGGGCTGGCCAATCGTCGAGGACTCGATGAAGTGATCAGCCTGCTGGCCCAGTCGCAGCAGCGAGCGTCGATGCTGGTGGTCGACATCGATCACTTCAAGCTGGTCAACGACACCTACGGGCACGATGCCGGCGACGAGGTGATCAAGGCGTGTGCCGAGCTGCTGCGCCAGGCGATCGGCCCAGCCGGCCTCATCGTGCGCCTCGGTGGCGACGAGTTCGTCGTGGTGCTGCCCGATGGCAAGGCGCAGCCGCACCGCATCGGGGAGACGGTCTGCGAAGGTGTGCGCGGGTACGGCTGGCACACGATTGCGGAGGGTCTGCGGGTCACCGTGTCGGTGGGTGCCGCAGTCGGTGCCGCTCGCGACCTGCGCGAGCTGATGGCGCGAGCCGACGGTGCTCTCTACGACGCCAAGCGCGCCGGGCGCAACGCGGTGGTGTCGGTGGATCGCCGGCAGGAGCCACGCGGCGACGATGTCTACGAGCACCTCGCCATCACTCGCCTCGATCGCTGAGAGGCCCCTCGCCGGCACCGGTACTCTCGCCGCATGCACACCGAGCCCGTCGCCGGCCCCTGGTCTCCGCTGCGGGTGCGTCTCTATCGCTGGCTGTGGATCGCCGGTCTGGTCTCGAACGTCGGCACGTTCATGCACCTCGTGGCCGCCAACTGGACGATGGCCACGCTGTCCAGTTCGCCGACTCTCGTCAGCCTGGTGCAGGCCTCGTGGGCGGTGCCCGGCTTCCTGCTCGCACTGCATGCAGGTGCGTTCGCCGACATGCTCGATCGGCGCACGTTCATCATCACCACCCAGGTGGCGGCGTTGCTGGTAGCTGCTGCGTTGGCAGTCGCGCAGGGTGCAGGGTGGATGTCGCCGTGGGTGCTGCTGGTGGGCACGTTTCTGGAGTCGGTGGCGCTCACGTTCGCAGCGCCGGCGTTCATGGCGCTCACTCCCGAGCTGGTGGACGCACGCATGCTGCCGCAGGCGATCGGGCTCGACGGGATCTCGCGCAATGCCGCCCAGACGCTGGGACCGGCGTTCGCAGGCGGGGTGATCGCGCTCACTGGCCCGGGCGGTGTGTTCGCGCTGAACGCGATGTCGTTCGTCGGCGTCGTCATCGTGGTCAACGGGTACCGGGATGGGCCCCCGCGGGGTGCACGCCCCGCGGCCGTCGGCGGTGCCATCGGCGAGGGTGTGCGCCATGTGGTGGGCCGTGCCTCGTTGCGTCGCCCGGTGATCCGACTTGCCACGATGACAACGGTGGGCGCCGGGTTGGCCGCGGTGATGCCGCTGGTCGCTCGCGAGCGGCTGCATGTCTCGCCCACCGGATTCGGTGTGCTGGCAGCGTCGCTCGGCCTCGGGTCGGTGAGCGCGGTGTGGCTGATGCCACGTATGGGGGCGGCGCAGCACCCCGAGCGCGCGCTGTTCTGCTCCGCTGTGGTGTGGTCGGGAGGCACCGCGCTGTTCGCCGGCGCCGGCGTGTTGTGGGTGGGGTCGATCGGGTTGCTGCTGGCGGGCGGCGGCACGATGGGCGTGCTGAACGTGCTGTTCTCCAACTACACCCTGCAACTGTCTTCGTGGATGCGGGGTCGCGGCTCCGCCATCGCGATGCTCATGGTCTGGCTGGGCACCTCCATCGGCGCGGTGGGGTGGGGAGTCCTCGCGTCGGGCATCGGGGTGCGCGACTCGCTGCTCGCGGCGGCGGCGGTGAACCTGGTCGTAGCGGCGCTGGCACCGGCGTTGCTGCCGGTGCGTGGCTACTCGGGTCCGTCGCCGTCGGTTGCCTCGTCGGTGCTCGACTCCGGCTCGTCGGGGTCGTAGGCGCCCAACTGCTCGAGCACCAGTGCGGGGGCGCCTTCGTCGAGCGCTGCCGCGAGGTCGACCGTGGCCACGAACCGCCAGCCGCCGTCGCCGTCGGGGTCGACCAGCTGCTGTGTGATCACCCATCGCTGCGGATGCTCGAGCAACGAGAAGTTCACGGCTGCGCGCGCGTCGGCATCGATGCACAGCGAGTCGTGAGCGTGCCAATACGGCGCCATCGCAGTGCTCAAGCGCTCGCTGCTCCACCCGCTGCGTTCGGCGAGCACCGTGTACGACCGACGTGCCAGCAGCTCCACCCACCCGAAGGCAGCGGTGCGCACGGCCGTGCGCCATGCCGGAGGAGGCCCGGCCCGGCCGACGCTGAGTGCCTCGGGAGCAACGTGCTCGTGCACCGGCTTGCCTGCCAGGAGCGCCCATTCGTCGAGCAGCGTGGCATCGGTAGCGCGGATCAGCGCTCCCAACCACTCGACCACGTCCTCCAGCCCGTCGGTGTACACGTCGTCGGGCAGCGATCGATCGAGCGTGCGCCACGCGTCGGTGAGGTAGCGCAGCACCAGGCCTTCGCTGCGCTCGAGCCGGTAACGGCGCACGAACGTGGCGAACGTGTCGCCGCCCTCCAACATCTCGCGCAGGATCGACTTGGGTGCCGGGAGCTCGTGGATCCAGGGGTGGTGCTGGTGGTAGGCGTGGAAGCAGTCGTCGAGCAGTTCCGCCAGCGGCTTTGGCCAGGTGATCGTGTCGAGCTGCTCCATCCGTTCCTCGTAGGGCATGCCCTCCGACTTCAGTCGCGCGACCGCCACACCTTTGGCGGCGTTCTGCTGGGCGTAGAGGATCTGGCGCGGGTCGTCGAGCACCGCCTCGATCACGCTGACGACGTCGAGCAGGTACGCGGGATCGTCGCGATCGAAGGTGGCGATCACTTCGATCGCGAAGGGAGTGAGCGGCGCCGAGAACCGCAGCGCAGCGCGCTCGTCACTGCCCTCCACCAACGAGCCGACGCGCACGCCCTGACAGCGGCCACTCGCGTCGCGAACGCGCTCCGCGACGCCGGCGGCCTCCAGGCTGCGATAGACGGCGATCGCGCGCTTCTTGTGCTGTCGCCGCTTCGCTGGCGCGTCGTGGTTGGTGCGCAGCAGGTGCTTCAGTGCGCTGGGGCCGTCGGGCCGCCCGAGCACGCCGGCCACCAGATCGGCGGTCACGCGGAACCGGGAGACGAGCGGCTCGGGGCGAGCAGCGATGATGCGGTGCATGGCCGCCTCGTCGTAGTTGACGAAGCCCTCCGGCACCTTGGCCTTGCCGGCCTTGCGTCGCGCCTTGGGGTCGTCGCCTGCCTTCGCCAGGGCGCGTGTGTTCTCGATCACGTGGTCGGGTGCCTGCACCCACACGTGGCCGTCGGGGTCGAACCCGGGCCGCCCTGCGCGGCCGGCCAGCTGGTGGAACTCGCGCACGCTGAACTGGCGCACGCGATTGCCGTCGAACTTGGTGAGTGCTGTCATCAGCACGGTGCGGATGGGGATGTTGACGCCCACCCCGAGGGTGTCGGTGCCGCAGATCACCGGCAGCAGACCTTCACCTGCCAGGCGTTCGACGAGGCGCCGGTAGCGAGGCAGCATGCCCGCGTGGTGCACGCCGACGCCGTTGCGGATGAGCCGGTCGAGCGTCTCGCCGAAACCGCGCCCCATCTTCACGCCCGCCATGGCAGTGGCGATGGCCTCGCGCTGCGCACGAGTGGTGACGTTGGTGCTCACCAGGCCCTGGGCGCGCTCGATGGCGGCGGCCTGGTTGGCGTGCACCACGTAGACGGGGCTGAGGCCGTCGCGCACCGCGTCGAGCACGCTGTCGGGAACCGACGTCATCCGCCATTGGTGGTACAGCGGAGTTGGTCGATCGACGGAGGTGACCTCGCTGACGCTGCGGCCCGACCGCTGGTGCAGGTCGGTGGTGATCGCGCTCATGTCGCCCAGCGTCGCCGAGGCCAGCAGCATCTGGCAGTTGGTGAGCTCGAGCAACGGCACCTGCCACGCCCAACCTCGATCGGGGTCGGCGTAGTAGTGGAACTCGTCGAGGCAGGCGAAGCCGAAGTCGCTGGCTGCGCCCCGTGCGAGCGCGTTGTTGGCGAGCACTTCGGCGGTGCACACCAGAACCGGCGCGTCGGAGTTGATCGAGGCGTCGCCGGTGGCGAGGCCCACCTGCTGTGCACCCAGCAGGTCGACGAGGTCGAAGAACTTCTCCGCGACGAGCGCCTTGATCGGAGCCGTCCACACCGCGCGCCGTCGGTCGTTGAGTGCCAGCAGCACGCCGGCAATGGCGACCAGGCTCTTCCCCGATCCGGTCGGTGTGGCCAGCACGACGTGCTCGCCGGCAGCGAGGGCCAGCGCGGCCTCCTCCTGGTGCGAGTACAGCGGCCGGCCGCCGGCGGTGGCCCACTCGGCGAACGCATCCAGCACCAGCGAGGGGTCGCTGCCGACGGGTGGGAGAAGATCGGTCAGCGCAGACATGTCGCCTGCCAGTGTGGCGCGCCGCGGGTCGGGTCGTGTGCGCCGGGTGTATCTGCGCGGCGTGGGCCGGCTCACTGTGAGCATGACGTTGTCGGAGGACGGGTGGAGCGACTGGGCTGGTGTCGACGGGTATTCGGGTTTTCGGGTCGCAGCACCCGACGGGCAGGTGGAGATGGCGCAGGTCGGTCGCAAGGACTTCTGCGTCGGCACCAGGTTCGTGTTCGCGCACCGAGGCACCCTCGACAAGCTGCAGCGGTCGCTGGAGGCCAGGCATCACCCGCCCGACGCGGCGGCCGAGATGGTGAACAGAGCCCGCACGTTCGAGGTCGATCGCTCGCTGACCGACCTCGCGTCTGTCCCCAAGTTCATGTCGTGGTTCGAGATGCCGTACGGGCGGCACACGCTGGCGGCGATGATCCACGACCGGTTGATCACCGACGGTGACCCGAACACCGGCGCGCTCGGGAGCGACACCCTCTCCGACACGTTCTTTCGTGAGATGCTGGCCGTTGCCGGCGTGCCGGTGTTCAAGCGCTGGCTGATGTGGGCCGCCGTGGCAATGCGTACTCGGTGGGCGGCCGGTGGTTGGCGACGGACGAAGATGGTCGTCTGGGCGGTGCTCGCGGTGTTGGGCAACGTGTTCGTCATCGCGGCCGCCGGCCAGGGACTGTTCGGGTGGGGCAACCTGCTCGGCTTCTCGCCGCTCGGGTTGCTGGCGATCGTGGCCGTCCTGCCGTTCGCTGCAGGCTGGCTGTGGGGCAAGCAGTTCGGCGCCAGCGTGGTCACCGCGGCAGGGGGTGCCTGGCTCATCCCGGCGGCGGCCATCGTGCTCGTCGGCCTGCTGTGCTACATCGTCCTGGAAGGCCTCATCACGCTGTGCTGCGCCCGCCGGGCAGATCGAGGTGAAGAGTCCTGGGATCCTCCGCCGCCGTGACGTCGCCCAACGTCCGGCTCGGGCCGGCGGTCAGTTGCAGTCGGCGCAGGTTCCCACCACGTCGAGCCGGTGCCCGGAAGCGCGAAAGCCGGTATCGCTGATGGCGTTCCCCAGCACGGTCTCGATGCTGCGCTCGGCGCGCGACGAGACGACGAAGTCGTCGACGCGGCCGCATCTGACGCAGATGAGGTGGTGGTGGTGGCCCATCAGGTCTTCCGCCAGCTCGAAGCGCGCCCGATCGTCGCTGCTCACCACCTTCTGCACCACACCGACTTCCTCCAGCATGGCGAGGTTTCGATACACAGAGCTCTGCGTGAGCTTGGGTCGCGCTTCCAGCAGGTCGGGGATGGTGGCGGGGCGACCGGTTGACGCGAGCAGCTCGACGAGCTCGCGCCGCCCGGAGGTGTAGCGCTGGTCGGCGACGCGGAGCCGCGCTGCCGCCGCGTCGTGCACCTGTCCGAGGTCGATGGAGGCTCCTGTCACGCGCGGCAGCGTAACGCGGAACAGGAACTGATAGGAATGGGTGCTCGGAATGGGAACAGTTCTCGTTGGGCGTGGTAGTATTCAAGAATGTTTCCTATTCAACTGAAGTGCGAGTCAGCTCGCCGAGCGACTGTGGGTCTCGCGGCCTTGGTCGCCGTGGCGTCCGTCATCGCCGGTTGCGGCACCGATTCGTCGGGCGACAGTGCCAACGGCGGTGATCGCACGACCATCGTCGTCACCTACTCGGTGCTCGGGTCGTTGGTCAGCGACGCCGTGGGCGACAACGCCGACGTGGTCGTGCTGATCCCCAACGGCTCCGATCCTCATGAGTGGGAGCCGTCGGCCAAGGACATCGAACGGCTGAACAACGCCGACCTCATCGTGCGCAACGGCCTCGACCTCGAAGGTGGGGTGCTCGACGTGCTGAACCTGGCGCAGGAGGATGGCGTGCCGACGTTCGTGGCGTCGGACCACATCACCGTGCGCCTGGTCGGGGAAGGGGAGGGCCTGCCCACGGGCGACCCGGATCAGGAGGTGGGAGCACAGGACCCGCACCTGTGGATGGACCCGCTGACGTTGAAGGATGCGATGGTTGCGCTCGGCCCGGTGCTGGTCGCGCAGGGCATCGACGCCACGGAAGGCATCGCCGCGGTGGTGGCCGGGCTCGAGGAACTGGACGGCGAGGTGACCGACATCCTCGCGGCCGTGCCGGTGGCGAACCGCAAGCTGGTCACCGGCCACGAGTCGCTGGGCTACTTCGCCGCCCGCTACGGGTTTCAGTTGGTGGGCGCGATCATCCCCGGTCTCACCACGCAGGCCGGGGTGTCGGCGGAGGCGCTCGCGCGGCTCACCGATGCCATCGACGCGCAACAGGTGAAGGCCATCTTCACCGAGATCGGCACCCCCACGCAGGTTGCGGAGGCGATCGCCGAGGAGACCGGCGTGAAGGTGGTCGACCTGGCGTCGCACAACCTGCCCGACGACGGCACGTACTCGTCGTTCCTGCTCGGCAACGCGAGGAAGGTTGCAGCCGCACTTGCCTAGGCTGAGCGCTCCCGTATGTCCACCTGGTTGATCGCACCCTTCTCCAACAACGAGTTCATGCGCAACGCGCTGGTGGCCGGCATCCTCGTGTCGGTGCTGTGCGCGGTCGCCGGCACGTTCGTGGTGCTCCGCGGCCTCGCCTTCATCGGCGATGCGTTGGCGCACGGCGTGCTGCCGGGCGTGGCGGGTGCGCTGTTGCTGGGTGTACCAGGCATGCTGGGCGCCGCAGTGGGCTCGGCGGTGATGATCGTCGGGGTCAGCTTCGTCACCAACCGCTCTGGGCTCTCATCCGATACGGCCATCGGCCTGCTGTTCGTGGGCATGTTGGCGCTGGGCGTCATCATGGTCTCGCGCACCGACTCGTTCAACGGCGACATCGTGCGCATCCTGTTCGGTGAGATCCTGGGCATCCGTCCTCGCAACATCGCGGTGCTGGCAGTGGCCGCAGTCGTCGTCGCGGCCGGCGTGGCGATGCTGTACCGCCCGTTCCTGCTGCTGTGCTTCGACCCCGAGCAGGCCGACGTCTCGGGCTTCCCCGCCCGTCGCTACCACGCGATCATGCTGGTGATGGTGGCCACCACGGTGGTCGTCAGCTTCCAGGCGGTCGGCACGCTGCTGGTGTTCGGCATGCTCATCGCCCCGGCCAGTGCCGGCGCACTGCTGGCGCGGCGGATCTGGGCGATGATCGCATGGGCGGCCGGTATCGGGGCCTCGTCGGTGTACGCCGGCCTCCTGCTCAGCTACCACTACGACCTGTCGGCCGGCGCCACCGTCGTCTTCGTCACCGTGTGTGCGTTCTTCGTCGTGCTCGTCGTGCAACTCACCCGGCAGTCCGTGAGCAGGCAGCGACTCAGCCGCGCGCGTGGGATCGGCGTCTCGTGAGCACGGTGCCCGCACTCGATGCCGTCGAGCTCACCGTCGGCTACGGCAGCGACCCTGTCGTGGAAGGCATCACGCTGTCGTTGCGGCCCGGCGAGTCGTTGGCGCTCGTGGGCACCAACGGCTCCGGCAAGTCCACCTTGCTGAAGACGATGCTGGGCCTCATCCCGTCGCTCGCCGGCTCGCTGCAGGTGCTCGGCGGCACCCCCGGCTCGCGGCCCAAGCGCATCGCGTATCTCGGGCAGGCGCACACGGCACGGTTCGTGGTGCCCATCCGCTCGGTCGAAGTGGTGCGCATGGGTCGCTTCGCAGCACTCGGTTTGTTCGGGCGCACGTCGGCGAGAGACCGCCAGTTGGTCGCCGAGGCGATGACGCACATGGAGGTGACGCACCTCGCCGACCAGCCCTTGCGCTCGCTCTCGGGCGGGCAGCAGCAGCGCATCTACCTCGCCCAGGTCATCGCTCACGATGCCGACCTGTTGGTGCTCGACGAGCCGACCGGGGGCCTCGACATCTCCGGCCGCGAGCGGTATCGCGAGATGGTCGAGGCAGCCCTCGCGCGCGGCGCCGCCGTGGTCACCGCCACGCACGACATCGGCGAGGCCGCCACCTGCGACCAGGTGCTGTTGCTCAACCGGCGCATCGTGGCGCAGGGGCCACCGCAGCAGGTGTTGAACACGGCCCGCCTGCTCGAGACGTTCGGCATCACGTTGCAGGGCATCCAACACGACGACCACCACGACTTCGTGATCGGTGAGATGCCACACGGCCACGAGCACGGGCACGAACACGACCACGACCACCGGCACTGATGCACCGCATCGGCGCTTGCGTCGGTGCCGCAGCACTCGTACGGTGATCGGATGCCACTTCCGGCCGGTCAGCTCGCTGCCATGGGGTTCTACTTCTACCCGCGTGGTGGCAGCGCGCAGGTCGCTCGCTACCTGTCGCGGTCGCTGGCGGGCGGTCGCTGGGCACCGACGCTGTTCGCGGGTTCGCTCGGTGGGGCGGCGCAGGCGTGCAACGCCCGGCACTTCTTCGGTGGTGTGCGCTGCGAACCGTTGGACTACACCCCGGCGGCCGATGCGTGGTCGGCCGGCTGCGACCCGATGGCGATGGCGGTGCCGATGCACGCGTCGTACGAGAGCAAGGCCGACGTGCCGGATCGCGTCTTCGGAGACCTCGACGATCGGGCGTACGACCTGCAGGTGGCCAGCTGGGTCGGGTTCCTCTCCGAGCGGGCCGTCGGCGTTCCGAGTGTGGTGCACCTGCACCACCTCACCCCGATGCACGCGGCGGTTCGCAGGGTGTGGCCGCGAGTGCCGCTCATCACCCATCTGCATGGCACCGAACTGAAGATGCTGGCGGCGATTCGCGATGACCCGCTCGACCTGGAGTGCGGGCGATACGGGGTCGCGTGGGCCACCCGCATGCAGAGCTGGGCCGGTCGTTCGGATCGAGTGGTCGTGGTGTCGGCCACGGATCATGCGCTGGCGCTCGATCTTCTGCCGCTCGACCCGGGGCGCGTCGTCACCATCGCCAGCGGCGTCGACACCGACGTCTTCGAGCCCAAGGTGCGTGCTTGGTCCGAGCGGCTCGCGCTGTGGCGGCGATGGCTGGTCGACGACCCCCGCGGATGGCGACCGGGTGGCGCGGAGGGCTCCATCCGGTACACCGCACACGACCTGTCGGCGTTCACCGACGACGCCGGGCGACCGGTGCCCGTGGTGCTGTTCGCCGGTCGCTTCCTGCGCTTCAAGCGACTTCAGTTGCTCATCGAGGCGCACCACACGATGCGGTCGCTCACGGGCAACAGATCCGTGCTCGTGATCGTCGGCGGCTTCCCCGGCGAGTGGGAGGGTGAGCACCCCTACGACACCGTCCACCGCCTGGGCGCGCAGGGCGTGTTCTTCGTCGGCTGGCGCGACCACGTCGATCTCGCCGAGATCCTCGGTTGCAGTGACGTGTTCGCCGCACCCTCTGTCGACGAACCGTTCGGTCTGGTCTACCTGGAGGCGATGTCGGCCGGCCTGCCACCGATCGCCACCAACACCGGGGGTCCGCAGTCGTTCATCAACGTCGACCCTCTACGCCCTACCGGCTGGCTGGTGCCGCCCGACGACGTGGCGGCGACGGCGCGGGCGCTCGCCGAGGCGGTGTCGGATCCGCTGGCGCGAGCAGCGCGAGGGCGTCGTGCTGCTCGCTTCGTGCGCCGGCGGTTCTCGTGGGCATCGTCGGCAACGGCGTTCGAGGAGCTGTACCGCGAGGTGGTCGACGAACCCGAGCGCGGGTGGCGCTCTCAGCGTGCGCGGCCCTCCAGCGGCGTCGCATAGGACACGATGGTGCCGTGCCCGTCGTCGGGCAGCAGGTGCACCACCAGCCGGCCGTCGCGGATCTCGCACCACAGCGGGTTGTGGGTGCCTACGCGACCCGATGCCCCCTGGTAGTGCGGGAACGGCACCTCCCGTTCCATCACCAGGTCGGCGGCATTGAGCAGGCCGAGGCCTCCCAACCAGCCAGGCCCCGCGGCCAGTGCAACCTCGGCGACGCCACCGCACAGCAGGTGGCCGCTGTCCAGCCACTGGCAGTCCTGGTGGTCGACGAAGAAGCCGGGGTTCACCTTGGCAGCCAGCAGCCGCCCGTCGACGGACCAGCGATAGAAGCGGCGCGAGCCCCACGACCAGCCGACGAGGTCGCCATCGCTGCCGCAGCGGGCGATCGCCCCCACGTGATCATCCACGTCGAACGCTCGCTCGGGTTGCCCGCCGGGCTCCATGCGGTAGACGGTGGCCGAGGAGTTGGGTACGTACTCGGCGCTCGCGATCCACAGGGCCGTACCGTCGAAGTCCATGCCGCCGGGGTGGTAGCGCGCGGCATCGCCCACCGCGACACGCTCGATCTCATCGCCCGCGGCGTCGACGGCCAGGACGAAACCGAGGCGGCGATCGACATCGACCGTCGAGATCCACCACGTCGAATCCACCCGCGCCATGCCCTGCGGGTGGTGGGCATCGAACCGCAGCGGCAGTTCGCCGATCAGCTCCCAACTCGTCGAGCGGGTGGTTGCAGCAACGGTGTTCGCAACAGCCGCCCCGGCGCGTGTGTCGTTGTACAACATGCGGCGTGAAGTATCGCGAACCGGCGCTCACTTGTGACTGATGGTCGCGTCGTCGAGCTCAGACCTCGAACGTGTCGGGCACCTCGGCCTCGTATGGATCATCCGTCTGCTGGTCGGCCCTGTCCGTGTAGGCGATCGTGGCCTCGTCGGCCAGGAACGCCGCGTCGGGCATCTCGATCATCGCCACGTCGTCGATCACCGAGAAGTCGTCGATCACTGCCGAGTCCTCGATCACTGCCGAGTCCTCGATCACGGCCGAGTCGTCGATCACTGCCGAGTCCTCGATCAACGCCAGGTCCTGGGTCGTCTCCTCGGCCACGAACGTGACCTCGTCGCTCAACGCTGCAGGCACGGCATCGCTGAACTCGTCGGCGCCGAAGAAGCCACCGGGCGTGCCGGGCGCCCAACCGGGGGGCGCCAGCGTGGGCTGTGCCGGCTCCACCATCGGAGACGGCACGGAACCGATGGGGTCGATGGGGTCGACGGCGTCGAACTCCTCGGCGGTGGTGCGCAGCTCCTCCGCTCTGGCGCGGTGCGCTGCAGCAGCTTCCTTCACGCGGTCGGCATCGGCGACGCCGCGGGCCTCGAGGTCGGTGTACGCCTCGTCCAGCCGCTCGGCTTCGCGCATCTCGTCCGCGGCCTGGCGGTACACGCGTGCTTGGTCCTCCTGCTCGTCGAAGGCACGCTCCTGCCGTTCAGACCGCGCGTGCACCTGGGCGATGTCGGCGTCTCGCTGTTCGAGGCGGGCCTTGGCGTTGGCGGCTTGCACGCGGGCATCGGCCGCCGCCGACTGGGCGCCGACTGCCTGCTGGTCGGCGACTCGCGCTTCGATGTTCAAGCGAGCCCAGTCCTCCGCGCGCTCCTCAGCCATTGCGGTGTCACCCGTGTTGCGAGCCACGGTCGCGTCGCGCTCTGCCTGCTGCCGCTGGTTCTTCAGTTCGCGGGCGACGCCCTGCTTCTCCGCCACCTGTCGATCAGCATCGAGTGCGCGCGCGTCGGCCGCGGCGTGTTCGCGTGCGACTGCATCGCGCTGCATCGCGGCCATGCCCAGGTCGGTCTCGTACTCATCTCTGGCGAGGCCGCGTGCGGCGCTGGCGCCGATCTCGAGCGCGTGCGCCTCCGCAGCCAGCTGGTCGGCGGTGAGCAGCGGTTCATGGCCCCACTGCACGTCCTCCGGGAACTCGATCGGCGTCGGCGTGGGGCCGGAGGTTTCGTAGCCGATGGTGCCGTCTGGCTCCACGGAGAGCGTGTGCCCGTTGCGCATCTCCTCCTGCAGGCGACCACTGTCGATCTCCTGCTTCACCGCGACGCGCATCTGTGCGGCCTGCTCGCCGGACTGCCGGCTGTCGAGGGGGAGGAAGTACTCCAACCGCCCGTCGCTGTGAACACGGATGAGCGCACCCTCGCCGATGCCTTGATCGATGAGCAGCAACTGCTGCTCGCTGAGCGCCGGGTCTGGGTCGATGAGCACCTTCGCGCGGTGGTCGGCCCGATCGGCCGAGATGCTGCCATCCGGGTGCACGGAGACGCCGTAGCCCATCCTCGCCATCTCCACCACCATGCCGAGCTTCGATTCGATGAAGGTCTCGGCGTCGTCGGTCATCGGGTTGGTCGCGTCGGGGGAGATGTACACCGCCCCGTCGGGTGCCAGTGTCACGTTCTTGCCGGCGCGCAACGCATCTCGCATCCGGCGCAGGTCGCCGTCGTCACCGATCACGTCGGTGGGTGCTGTGGGGATGTGATCGTTACCTGCCATCTGCGAACAGTAAGCCCGAAATCTCCACCCCGTGAACGGGAGGGTTCCCGGTCGGCTCGTCGTTGTCCTCCGTGCGGGCCGCAACGGCGGTGACCTTCGCCCCTTCCCGCTGGCTGCTGACGGTGATGCGATGGCGGGGTCGACCGCGGTCGTGGCGAAAGGGGTCGCAGCGACGAGGGTCGGGGAGCGGAGCGGGGAGGGAGCGTCCATGCAGCAATCGGTCGCATCGTTCGAGGTGAGCCCGGCCACCGTCATGACTGCTCCTGCGAATCGGTCGCCGTTCCATGCTGTTCGCTGATCGCGCTGAAGCGGGTCGACGTCTCGCACTGGAGCTGCGCCATCTGCAGGGTGACCCGTCGGTGGTGGTTCTCGGCCTGCCGAGAGGAGGCGTGCCGGTCGCGTTGGAAGTGGCGAGATCGCTCGGCGTGCGTCTCGATGTGATGATGGTGCGCAAGCTGGGCGTGCCGAGGCAGCCGGAGCTGGCAATGGGTGCCATCGGCGAAGGAGGTGTTCGCATCGTCAACGAAGATGTCGTGCGACGTGCAGGTGTCACCGAGCGCGAGCTCGAGGAGGTGGCGGCGAAGGAGCTGGTCGAGCTCCAACGGCGAGCACTGCGGTTCCGTGGGCCGCGCCGGCAAGTGTCGCTGCAGGGTCACACGGTGGTGGTGGTTGACGACGGGCTGGCCACGGGAGCGACGGCACGGGCCGCATGCGAGGCGGCGCGCGGGCAAGGTGCCGCACGAGTGGTGCTGGCAGTGCCGGTGGCCCCGCACGACTGGGTCGAACGCATGGCGGGCAGCGCTGACGAGTACGTCTGCGTGAGTGCTCCGCTGCGGTTCTCCGCAGTGGGTGAGTTCTATGGCGACTTCTCCCAGACAACGGATGAACAGGTCATCGAGTGCCTCCGCCGCGAAGGCCCCGTTCGCTGATGGCCTCCTCTTCACGGGTTCGCAGGGTGCTTCGCGTTCGCGGGGTGGTGCAAGGCGTCGGTTTTCGACCGTTCGTGCATACTCTGGCGACGACCCTCGGGCTCGCTGGTTGGGTCTGCAACGACGACGAGGGTGTGCTCATCGAGGTCGAAGGAGCCAGTGAGGTGGTCGATGAGTTCGGCCTGCGGCTGCGCCGGCTCTCACCGCCGATGGCGCACATCACCTCCGTGGAAGCAGCATCCGGCACGTGCACGGGCGACATCGAGTTCAGCATCGTGAGATCGGTCGCCGGTGGCAGCACGGCACATGGAGCGATTGCTTCGCTGCCACCCGATCTGGCGGTGTGCTCCGATTGCCTGCGGGAGATGTTCGATCCTCGCGATCGCCGCTACCGCCACCCGTTCATCACCTGTACGAACTGTGGTCCCCGGTTCACGATCGCGCTCGGTCTGCCATACGACCGGGCACGCACCACGATGGCCGCCTTCGAGATGTGCGCGGCATGCGCGCGCGAGTACCACGATCCCACCGATCGGCGCTTTCACGCGCAGCCAGTGGCATGTCACGAATGCGGGCCGCGACTGGAGCTGATCGACCGTGGCGGCGAAAGGCTGCACACTGGCGAGGGCGCGTTGCGCGCCACGCAGCGACTGCTCGTCGACGGTGCGATCGTTGCTGTGAAGGGCATTGGCGGGTATCACCTGATGTGCGACGCCACCAACCCGCTGGCCGTCGCGACGCTGCGCGCACGCAAGCGGCGCGGTGGCAAGCCGCTGGCGGTGATGGTGGCTGGTCTGGAGGTGCTCGCCGGCGTGACCGTACCGAGTGCCGCTGAAGTTGCTGCCCTGCTCGGGCCACAGCGCCCGATTCTGCTGCTGCGTCGCGACGGCCGTGGCTCGCTGCAGCCCGCGTGGCCGATCTCCGTGGCCGGTGACGCCGCGGATGTGGGGGTGATGCTGCCCTATGCCCCCGTGCATCACCTCCTGTTCGACGGGCTCGCCACGCGAGTGCTGGTGTGCACCTCCGGCAACCTGGCCGATGAGCCGATCGTCACCGACGACGACGAGGCGTTCGAACGGTTGGGAGCGATCGCCGACGCCTGGCTGCGTCACGACCGCGTGATCCATCGACCATGCGACGACAGTGTGGTGCGCGTCGTCGGCCACACGGCAGGACCCGTCGTCAGTCGCGCCGTGAGCGACCCGGACGCCGCCGACCGGACACTGGTGCGGCGATCGCGAGGGTGGGCGCCGTTGCCCGTCGAACTGGGCAACTGGCACGGCGAGGAGCTGCCGGGAGTGCTGGCCATGGGCGGCGACCTGAAGAACGTCGTCGCGGTCGCCTCCGGTCGGTCCGCCTGGCTGTCTCAGCACCTGGGTGACCTTGGCGAGCTCGCCACCTATCGGGCTGTGCGGCGGGCGGCCGAGCAGTTGCTGTCGCTCACCCGAGTGAGCCCGACCCTGGTGGCGATCGACGCGCACCCCGCGTACCTCTCGGCGCGTCTCGGCCGCGAGATCGCCGGCGACCTGGGTGTTCCGGTCGTCGCGGTGCAGCACCACCACGCACACATCGTCTCCGTGCTCGCCGAAGCCGGCCGGGCTGCGACCTCCGCGAACCACGATCCGGTGATCGGTTTCGCCTTCGACGGCACGGGGTTCGGCCCCGACGGCACCATCTGGGGCGGTGAGGTGCTCGTCGCCGACGCCGCGCATGCCGAGAGAGTCGCTCACCTTGCCGCCGTTCCACTGCCGGGCGGCGATGCCGCCATCGAGCAACCGGCCCGAGCTGCGCTCGCTCACCTGTGGGCGGCAGGCTGCGCGTGGGACCAGCGCCTCCCGTGCGTCTCCTGGTTCGCCGAACCTGAGCGGGCGGTGGTGCGGGTACAACTCGAACGTCGGCTGGCGACGGTGCCGACGTCGAGCATGGGCCGTCTGTTCGACGCGGTTGCCGCGCTGGCGGGGGTGCGCCAGGTCGTCGAGTTCGAGGCGCAGGCGGCGATCGAATTGGAGGCCGTGGCCGACCCCGACGCCGATGGTTCGTACGGCTTCGCGTTCGCGGACCGGGATGGTTCGATCGATGCAGGGCCTGTGATCCGCGAGGTTGTTCGCGACGTGCTCGCCGGAGAACCTGCCGGGGTGGTCTCCACCCGCTTTCACCGCGCCGTCACGGCCATGGTGCTCGACACAGCCCGGCGCGCCCGGCGCGCTCGTCGCCTGCACACGGTGGTGTTGACCGGAGGGGTGTTCCAGAACGTCCTGCTCATGCAAGGGTGTGCGGCATCGCTCGAGGCGGATGGGTTCGAGGTGCTCCGCAACCGTCTGGTTCCCACCAACGATGGCGGTCTCGCACTGGGCCAGGCCGTGGTTGCCGGCACGGTGTTCGCCCACCTGCCGGCGATGCGCAAGGATTGACGCATGTGCCTTGCCATCCCCGGTCGAGTGGTGGAGCTGCACGGACAGCATGGCGAGCTGGTCGCGCTGGTCGACTTCGACGGCACCACGCGCGAAGTGGTGGTGACGTTCGTTCCCGAGGTGCAACTGGGTGACTACGTCATCGTTCATGCCGGCGTGGCACTGCAACGCCTCGACGAGGCGGCGGCCGCCGAAACCCTGGCGCTCTTCGCCGAGATGGGTGACGGCGAGCCGGTGTGAAACACCTCGACGAGTTCAACGATCCGGAGCTGGCGCGGCGTCTGCTCGACGAGATCGCGCGAGTCAGCACCCGCCCAGCGGTGTTGATGGAAGTGTGCGGAGGCCAGACGCACTCCATCATCCGCCACGGCATCGACCAGCTGTTGCCCCCGGGGTTGGAGCTGCTGCACGGTCCGGGGTGCCCGGTCTGCGTGACCCCGCTGGAGACCATCGATCGTGCACTGGCCATCGCGGCGCTCACCGATGTCATGTTCTGTTCCTTCGGCGACATGTTGCGGGTGCCTGGAAGCACTCACGACCTCCTGACGGTGAAGAGCAGAGGTGGCGACGTGCGCGTGGTGTACTCACCGCTCGATGCAGTTCGCCTGGCCGAGCGCCATCCCGAGCGGCAGGTGGTGTTCTTCGCCGTCGGCTTCGAGACCACCGCGCCGGCAAACGCGCTGGCGGTCGAGCAGGCGCGGCGGCTCGGCCTCGACAACTTCTCGCTGTTGGTGTCGCATGTGCTCGTGCCGCCGGCCTTGGAGGCGATCCTGCAGGCCCCGACGTGCCGGGTGCAGGGCTTCCTGGCTGCCGGGCATGTCTGCGCGGTGATGGGAGTCGATCAGTATCGAGCGGTGTGCGATCGATACCGGGTGCCGATCGTCATCACCGGCTTCGAGCCGCTCGACCTGCTCGACGGCATCCGCCGCGCGGTGGTGCAGCTGGAGACTGGCCGCGCCCAGGTGGAGAACGCGTACACGCGGGTCGTACGTGACGAGGGCAATCCGGTGGCACGGGCGCTGCTGGCCCGGGTGTTCGAGGTGTGTGACCGCACCTGGCGCGGCATCGGGCTGATTCCCGACAGCGGGTGGCGACTGCGGCCCGACTTTCGGGCATTCGACGCCGAAGCGCGTTTCGATGTCGGCCGAATCCACGCGGTCGAGTCGCCGTTGTGTCATTCGGGCGAGGTGCTGCAAGGCCTGATCGCTCCCACCGGATGCCCCGCCTTCGGCCGCGAGTGCACACCGCGCACGCCGCTGGGGGCGACGATGGTGTCGGACGAGGGCACATGTGCGGCCTACTTCACTCATCGTCGGGTGGCGGTGGGTGGTGACTGACCTCGGTTCCGCCGACGATCCGCTCGATCCTGCGAGCTGGTCGTGCCCGACGCCAGTCGCCGGTCGGGGCGAAGTGGTGATGGGGCATGGAGGTGGCGGTCGCTTGACCGCCGAGCTGGTGGCACAGGTGTTCATGCCGGCGTTGCACAACGACGTGCTCGACCGACTGGGCGACTCGGCCGTCGTCTCGGTCGACGGCACGCGCCTGGCGTTGACCACCGATGCCTATGTGGTGACCCCGCTGTTCTTCCCCGGGGGCGACATCGGTGCGCTGGCTGTACACGGCACCGTCAACGATCTCGCCTGCGCCGGTGCCGTGCCGCTGTACCTGACCGCTGCATTCGTCATCGAGGAAGGGATGCCCTTCGATGACCTTGCTCGCATCGCGGCCTCGATGGCTGATGCCGCACGGTCGGCCGGGGTGGCGGTGGTGGCCGGCGACACCAAGGTCGTCGACCGGGGTCGCGGTGACGGCGTGTACATCACCACGGCCGGTGTCGGTGTGCTGCGCCACGGGTTCGATGTCGGGCCGGATCGAGCACGGCCCGGTGATGTGGTGGTGGTGTCAGGCCCAATCGGTCAGCACGGGGTAGCGGTGATGAGCGTGCGCGAGGGCCTCGAGTTCGGCACCCCGATCATCAGCGATACGGCTCCCGTGCATGGCCTCGTCGCTGCACTGTTCGAGGCCGGCGTCGAGGTGCACGCGTTGCGCGACCCCACACGCGGGGGAGTGGCGGCAGTCTTGAACGAGATCGCATCTGCCTCGCATGTCGGTGTGGTGATCGACGAAGTGACCGTACCGGTGGCCGCCGAGGTGCGCAGTGCCTGCGCACTGCTCGGCCTCGACCCGATGCAAGTGGCCAACGAGGGGCGGTTGGTGGCATGGGTGGCCGGTCGTGACGGCGAACGAGCCGTGCAAGTGCTGCGCGCATGCACCGGCGGAGAGCAGGCGGTGGCAATCGGCCACGTTGTCGACGAACATCCGGGCATGGTCGTCGGCCGCACGGCCATCGGCGGCACCCGCATCATCGACGTGCCGCTGGGCGAGCTGCTGCCCCGGATCTGCTGACCAGCGAGAGCAACAACTGCTCGAGCTGGTCGACGAGCTGCGCCGTGGCGAGGTCGCACGCAGATGCGACGGGTGCGCTGAGGCCCTGCCCGAGCTCGAAGTCGGCGCCCTCGATGCCCACGACGTCGAGGTCGCGCGGCAGCAGGCAGAGGGCGCGTGCCAGATCGATCGCTTCACCGAGCCCGAGCAGGTGACCGCCACCCAGCGCGATGCCGTCGGCCGCGGCGCCGGAGATGCCGTCGGCCCGGAAGTGGTGGATCGTGCCAGGTGGGTGCAGTGACCGTACGGCATCGATGATCAGCACCGTGTCGGAGCCCTCCCACGACTGGATGAGGCGCACCGGCTCGCCATCCAGCTCGACGAGACGAATGCGCTGCTCCGCTGCGAACCGTTGACTCAACGATGCGAGCACCACCAACCCGGCAGCGTCGTCGTGGCGGTACGGGTTACCGATTCCGATCACGGTGATCGGCGGCGCTTGGCAGCCGGTGGCGAGGCTCATGTACGTACGACGCGCATGTCGAGGAAGTGGGTGGCGCAGGAGATGCAGGGGTCGTAGTTGCGCACTGCTTGCTCGCAGAGCGCCTCCAGCGCCGAGTCGTCGAGGTGCAGTGAGTGCTCGATGAGGTGGATCAGATCGTGTTCGATCACGGGTTGGTTCTGGGACGTGGGTGGCACGATGTGCGCATCGGTGACAGTGCCGTCGGCCGAGAGCTCGTAGCGATGCCACAGCAGCCCCCGCGGGGCCTCGCTCCATCCGCACCCCGCACCGGCTCGCGGGGGCACATCCACCGCTGGCCGCGGGGGCACCGCGTAGGCATCGGCGATGGCGAGCGCCACTTCGCAGGCGTGCAACGTCTCGATGGCGCGCACCACGATGCTGCGGAAGGGGTTGCGTTCCGCGGCGGTGAGGCCGAGTTCGGCGGCGAGCGCGGCGGCCCGCGGCGAGAGGTGGTCGGCGTTGAGCACGAAGCGGGCGAGCGGGCCGACGAGGTAGTCGCCGCCGGCGAGCTTGCGCCCGTGCAGCGCGGTGGAGTGCTGCACGTGCTCTTCGGTGAAGTGGGCGAGGTACTCATCCGCGGCGATGTCGAGCCCCGATGTCGAGACCAGCCGTTCGCCGAGCATCGGGTACTCGGTGGGGTGGCGCAGCGCCACCAGATCGGTGCCGTCGGGCAACTCGTGGTCGGGGATGGGGAACGTCGCCACCCAGCGGGCGACTTCCTCTGCCGCATCGGTGGCCCAAACCAGTTCGGCGGCGAGGGCACGCATTCGGCTCGCGTCCGGTGCTTTGTAGAAACCACCCAGCTTCACGTTGACCGGGTGCACGGCGCGGCCGCCGATCACTTCGACGATCTCGTTGCCGATCTTCTTCAGCCGCAGTCCTCGCTCGAGCTCGGCACGGTGATCGGCCGCCATCGCGATCCCGCTGGGATAGCCGAGGAAGTCGGGGGCGTGCAGCAGGTGGATGTGCAGCACGTGGCTCTCGATCCACTCACCGCAGTAGAGCAGGTGACGCAAGTCGCGCAATGGTGCGTCGAGGGTGACGCCGCAGGCCTGCTCGATGGCCTGGCACGCACTCATCTGGTAGGCAACCGGGCAGATGCCACAGATGCGCGCCGTGATGTCGGGCGGCTCGGTGTAGGCGCGACCGCGCAGGAACGCCTCGAAGAAGCGCGGCGGCTCGAAGATGCGCAAGCGCACGTCGCGGACCGCTCCGTCGTGGATCTCGACGATCAGTCCACCCTCGCCTTCGACGCGTGTGAGGGCCTCCACCTGGAAGCTGCGCGTGCGGTGATCGTGGCTCATGGCCGGAGTGCTCCTCGTGCGTCGCCGTCGGCGGCGGGTGGTGCGTGGCCGGCGCTGTAACGAGCGGCGGCGTCGCCGAACGCAGGAGCACCGGCGTTGAACGTGCGCAGCAGCCTGATCAGCACGTCGTCGCCCGTTCCGGCCGCGAGCAGCGCGGTGCGCAACCCATCGACGTTGGCCGACTCGGAGGGGCCGAAGCATCCGAAGCATCCACGGTCGAACGAAGGGCACAGGGCATCGCATCCGCCATGCGTGACAGGCCCGAGGCATGGCGTGCCGTGAGCGACGAGCACACAGGTGTTGGCCGCCTGCTTGCACTCGACGCAGACGCTGTGAGCCGTGAGCGGCAGCCGCCGGCGGGCAAGGAGGGCGGTGATCGTTGCGAGCAGCTCACGCTTGCTGATGGGGCAGCCGCGAAGCTCGTGGTCCACCGTCACGTGAGCAGCGATCGGCGTGCTGGTGGCCAGTGTCTCGATCCAGTCGGGCCGGGCGTAGACGACGGAGCAGAACTCGTCGATGTTGGCGCCGTTGCGCAACGCCTGCACGCCACCCGCCGTCGCGCAAGCGCCGATCGTGACGAGCAGACCCGAACGTGCCCGGATCTCCTGGATGCGCTGCGCGTCGTGAGCGGTGGTGACGGACCCTTCGACGAGGGAGACGTCGTAGTGCTCGAGCAGCTCCGAGGGGCCGGCCTCGAGGAACATCCGAATGTCGAGTGCGGCAGCGATCGCCAGCAGTTCGTCCTCGCAGTCGAGGACCGTCAACTGGCACCCGTCGCACGAGGCGAACTTCCACACGGCAAGGGTGGGTGCGCTCATCGCCCGCGCACCGCCATCAGCTCGGCCGCCCGATCCCATCGCACCACTGCGCCGTCGCGGCACAGCAACAGCGGGCCGAGCTGGCAGCGGCCGCAATGCGCGATGCCGCAGTGCATGTTTCGTTCGAGCGAGACGTACAGGTGATCGGCGGGCATGCCGTTGTTCATCAGCGCCCGCACCGAGGCCGTCATCATGGCCTCAGGGCCGCACACGAAGGCGATGTCGGCAGTCACCGGTTCGCGCTCGAGCAGGGTGGTCACCACACCGACGGCGCCGTGCCAGGTGCGGTCGGCCATGTCGACGGTCGTGTGCACGATGGCACCCAGGGTTGCCCAACGAGCAAGATCAGCGCGGAAGAGCAGGTTCGTCGGGCTGCGCGCGCCGACCAGCAGGGTGATGCTCGTCGGCGGCGACTTGCTCTTGAGGATTGCGTCGATGGCCAGGCGGAGCGGCGCGAGACCCAGGCCTCCTGCCATGATCACGATGTTGCGCCCCGCTGCTTGCGACACCGGCCACGACGTGCCGAAGGGGCCCCGAAGGCCGAGCACGTCGCCGATCTGCGCCTCGGTGATGGCTGTGCTGGTTGCTCCGACTGCTTGCACGGTGAACTCCAGCGAGCCGTCGACGGCAACGTTGCTGACCGAGATGGGAACCTCGCCGACGCCGAACACCCACAGCATCATGAACTGGCCAGGCTCGGACACGGGCAGCGCGCCGGCGACCGGGACGATTCTCAAGCTGACGACCTTCGGGCCTTCGACGACCCGCGAGATGACCCGGTGGGGTTGAGGTTCCATCGGGTCGGTGTGGGTCGCTGCCCGGCCGGAGGAGAGGAGATCAACGCGGCTGGCCATACACGTCCATCAGTTGCAGCCGGGTGCCCTCGAGTCGTGATGCGATGACACGGGCCAGCCGATGAGAGACCTCGTAACCGAGGTCGTGATCGCCACGACAGGCCGCTCGCAGAGCAGCGCCGTCGATCGCGATCGTCCGGGTGTGATCGAGCGTCAGCACATCGAAGTGCCACACATGCGGAGCGAGCATCCACGACCAGCCGAGCACCTCGCCAGGATGCACGGTGGCGACCACCAGCGGGTCGCGCCCGGCGGCGGCGACTTCGATGGCGAACCTGCCTTCCAGCACGAGGTGAAAGGTGTCGGCCGCGTCGCCGCGCAACGCGACCCATGTGCCCGCCGGGTACTCGCCGAAGCGCGCCATCCCCACGAGCACGTCGATGTGCGCCGGCGTCAGGCCGTCGACGAAGCGGTGGGCGGCAACGCTGTCGTGGAGCGTGGCGGTGGTCATCGTGTTCCCCCTGTGAGAGCGATCGCTTCGTCGACGATGTCGATGCCCGCAGGGCACCAAGTGGTGCACCGGCCACAGCCGACGCAGCCGAGCGTGCCGAACTGCTCGGGCCACGTCTGCAGCTTGTGCGTCAGCCACTGACGGTAACGAGCTGCGGTGGTGCCGCGAACTGCCCGACCACCGAGGTGAGAGTGCTCCAGCTGGAAGCACGAAGCCCATGACTGTTCACGCACGGCCTCGTCGGTGCCGAGGGGTGTGTGGTCGCTGAACGTGCTGCAGAAGCAGGTGGGGCACACCGAGGTGCAGTTGCCGCACGACAGGCAGCGCTGCGCAACGGCGTCCCAGTGCGGGTGTTGCGCGGTGCCGGCCAGCAGTTCGGGCAGCTCGCTCGCCGGTAGCCGCGCCGGCATCATGGCCGCGGAGCGAGCCATGATCGCTTCAGCCTCTGCCGTGTCCGCGTCGGTGGCTGCGACCGAAGGAACTCGCTGCAGCAACTCGCGACCACGGGTGGTCGCGGCCTCGACGAGCAACCGGTGGGCTGTGCCCGAGCCGGCCGAGATCTCGGTGATCTTGAGATCGAAGCCCTCGATCGGGTCGGGACCGCCGCCGATCGATGTGCACCAACACGTCGCGCTGGGCTCGCCGCACGCGACCGCTACCACGAAGGTGCCTGCACGTCGATCGGCGTAGTGGTTGTCGGGGTGGTCGGGCTCCAGCAGCACGCGGTCGAGAATGCTGAGTGCTCGCACTTCGCAGTCGCGCGCCCCGATCAGCGCCAGGGGTCGGTCGGGCGGCGTGGGGCCGGTCGTCGTCCATGAGCCATCAGTTCGGCGAATGCGCAGCACTTCCTGGCGGGCGGGGAACACGAATCGCTTCCATGAGTCTGCGCCAGGAGTCCATGAGAAGCGGGACGAGTCGGTGCCGTGGTGCAGGCGCCACCTTCCCGGTGATTGCTCGACGCTGCAGCCGACCGGCATCTCGGCCTCCGTGGTGAGGTCGTCGTACGCGATGACGCCGTTGCGGACAACCGGCCCGATCACTCTGTAACCGTCGGCGGCAAGCACGTCGAGCATCGCCTGCAACCCGGCGCGTGGGTCGATGCATCGCCGGTCGTTGGTAGCCGGCGCGTGCAGGCTTGAGGCGTCACCGTCGACCATCACAGGACCACCGTACGTGCCGTCGCTGGTGGCAGGGGAGAGGCAAAGGTCACCGACCATGGCCCCTGGTGACGTGGAGCGGCCGGGGTCGACGATGCAGCCAGGAGGCCGTCTCGATGAGAGCTGTCGTGCTGCTGAAACAGGTCCCCGACCTTCGCCTCGGTGGCGTCGGCGTGCGTGCCGACGGCACGATCGACAGGGCGGCGGCGCAGCCGATCACCAATCCTGCCGACCTGCACGCGTTGGAGGCGGCGCTGCAACTTGCCGACGAAGTGTGCGCGTTGTCGATGGGGCCTCCGCAGGCCGAGACGACGTTGCGTGACGCACTCGCCGTCGGCGCGCAACGTGCAGTGCTCGTGTGTGACCACCTGTTGGCGGGTTCCGACACGTGGGCCACTGCCAACGCACTTGCAGCCGCGGTGCGGTGGATTGGCGATGTCGATCTCGTGCTGTGTGGCATCTCCGCCTTGGACGGCGAGACGGGTCAGGTCGGCCCGTCGGTGGCTCAACGGCTCGACTGGCCACAGGCCACGGGGTGCGAATCGCTCACCGTCGATGGCCCGTCGCTGATCGCCCGGCGCGTGGTGGAAGGCGGCTACGAGCGGTTGCGGCTGCCGCTGCCGGCGCTGGTGTCGGTCGGCGAGACCGGGTTCGAACCTCGCTACCCCACGTTGCCGGGTCGCCGGCGGGCGGCTGCTGCCGTGATCGAACGGGTCGGTGCTGCCGACCTTGGCGTCGGCGCGGCCGACGTGGGGCTGGCGGCTTCGCCGACCAAGGTCGCCAAGATGACACCTTCGCCCTTCCCCGATCGCGGCTGCCGGTTCGTCGACCGCGACGGGTTCGGGTTCGACGACCTCATTCGCGAACTGATCGCTCGCGGAGCCTTCGATCAGCGCGAGGCGGTGGCGGAGGATGTGGTGGGGGCACCGGTGACGACGATCGGGGCGCCGGTGCACGACGGCGATGCCAGCCTGTGGGTGGTGGCTCAGATGGTGGATGGCACCTTGGACCGCGCCACGCTCGAGCTGCTGTCGAAGGCGACGACGCTTGCACCCCAACTCGGCGGCGGCGTCGGAGCAGTCGTGCTCTGCGCCGATGCCGATGTCGATGTCGATGCGTCGGTGATGGCCGCGGCGCGACACGGGGCCGATGTCGTCTACCTGGCTCGGGCCCCGGCGTTGGCAACGTACCGGGCAGAGCCGTTTGCGCGGGTCATCGCTGATGCGGCCGTGGCTCGCAGGCCCAACGTCGTTCTCTTCGCGGCGACGACCACCGGTCGCGATCTGGCCCCACGGGTGGCCTCGCTGCTGGGAACCGGCCTGGCGGCCGACTGCACCGATCTGTACGTCGACTCCTGGAGTCGAATGGGCGTCACCTACGAGCAACTGCTGCACATGGTGCGCCCTGCGATGGCCGGAGGCGTGCTCGCCACCTGTCTGTGCCCACGAGCGAGGCCGCAGATGGCGACGGTACGGCCAGGCGTGTTCGAGCTTCGGGCCGCTCCCCGGCGTCCACGAGTCGTACCCCTCGACGTCACGCTGTCTCCTGCCGATCTGCGCGTCGAGGTGCTCGAGCGCCGAACCAGCCCGGCCGACGTCGACCTGCGCGACGCCGATGTGGTGATCGCCGGTGGTGCCGGCTGCGACGAGGCCGGCTGGCACTTGGTGGAGGCCCTGGCGAGCGCGATCGGCGGTCGGGTTGCGGCCTCGCGAGGTGCCGTCGAGGCCGGGCTGGCGGTTCGGGCCCAGCAGGTCGGTCAAACAGGTGCGACGGTGCGCCCGCGGCTGTACGTGGCCTGCGGCATCTCCGGCGCACTGCAACACGCAGTCGGGATGCAGGAGTCGGCGACGATCATCGCGATCAACCGCGACCCGAATGCCGCGATCTATCGACTCGCCCACTTCGGCATCGTCGCCGATGTCCGTGAGGCCGTTCCGGAGCTCGTTGCGGCTCTCGGTCGGGGTCGGCCGCACGCGGGCTGAGCCGTGCCCTGCTCGAGCATGCGTGCCATGTCGTTGTGCCCTTGTGCCCTTGTGAGTGCGGTCGGGTGAGGCGTACCTCGGTGAGTGAGGGGTGACAGCATGAGCGAACACTTCGACAGCCGCATGAACCAATCCGACGCCACGATGTGGCGCATCGAGCGCGACCCGAGCCTGCGCACCACCATCGTCGGGCTCGCGATCCTCAGCGAGTCGCCGCAGTGGGAGCGCCTGCGCACGCGCATCGAGGAGATCACGTGGGAGATCCCCCGTCTGCGGCAGAAGGTGATGACGCCTGCGTTCGGCATCGGCACACCGCGCTGGGTGCAGGACGAGGACTTCGATCTCGACTACCACCTGCGTCGCGTGGTTGCACCCGAACCCGGCGATCTGCAGGCCGTGCTCGACCTGGCCGGCCCGATCGCGATGACCGCATTCGATCGAGCGCGCCCGCTGTGGGAGTTCACCCTGGTCGAGGGTCTGGCGGACGGCCGTGCAGCGCTCATCCAGAAGATCCATCACTGCCTCACCGATGGGGTGGGCGCGATTCGCATGGCTCGCATCGCCTTCGACGAGCAGCAGCACCACTCGCACTCGCCGCATCGCCCGCTCGCCGGCGGTGAGCATCGCCCCAGCGGCCTGCGCCTGGCGATGGACACGATGGCAGAACAGGCGGCCGACGCCGCGCACCTGGTCGGCCGCACCGCGAACGCCATGCCCGACGCGATGAGCGACATCATGTTCCATCCCATGCGGGTTGCGAACACCGTCGTCGGTACCGCGCAGTCCATCGTCAAGATGGTGCGCCCGGCCAAGGAGCCACTGTCGCCGGTGATGCGCGACCGCGGCATGTCGCGGCGCTTGGCCACCATCGACCTCTCGCTCGCCGAACTGAAGGATGCCGGCCATGCCGCGGGCGGCACCATGAACGACGCCTTCCTCGCGGCCATCGCCGGTGGCATGCGTCGCTACCACCAACGTCACGGTGTCGAGGTGGCCCGCCTGCGCGTCACGATGCCGATCAACCTGCGTGTGCAGGGCGACGCGATCGGGAACAACCGCTTCACGCCGGCCCGCTTCGCACTGCCCATCGATGTGGTCGACCCGACCGAACGCATGCAGCAGCTGGGCGAGATGGCCCGCTCCTGGCGCAAGGAACCCGGGCTCAAGTTCACCGATGTGGTGGCCGGTGCCCTCAACCTGATGCCGGAGGCGATGACCACGGCCGTGTTGGGCTCGATGCTGAAGGCGATCGACTTCGTGGCCACCAACGTCCCCGGCATGGACCGGCCCGCGCATCTGGCCGGCGCCACCGTCGAGCAGCAGTTCGCGTTCGCGCCGCCCTCGGGCGCGGCGTTCAGTGCCGCGCTGCTCTCGCACCTCGACCACTGCACGCTCGGATTGGTGATCGACCACGCGGCCGTGCGCGACCCGGAGGTGCTCGCGGCATGCATCGCCGAGGGCTTCGAAGAGGTGCTCGAGGTTGGCCGGGCGTCTGCACGTCGGCCGCGCGCGGCGAAGAAGACCCGGGCGCCGGCGCGGCCTCGCAACGCAGCGCACTGAGGTCGCGTCGCTCCGGGCCCTCGGCTCGGAGCGTACGGTGAGGACCCATGGATGCGCACGAGGTTCCCTTCGGTCGGTGGCCATCGTCGGTGACGCCGCAGATGCTGACGGAGGGCGCGGTCGGCCTCGTCGACGTCTGGCTCGGTGAGTGGCGGGGCGCGCCCGCCACCGTGTGGTTGGAGAGCCGCCCCAGCGAGGCAGGCAGGCTGCAGTTGGTTGCGCTCGGCAGCGACGGCGAACCTCACGACCTGTTGCCCGAGGGGTTCAGTGCTCGCTCAGCGGTGCACGAGTACGGCGGCGGCGCGGCGTGGGTGGCAGGCGGCTCCATCTGGTTCGTCAACTGGGCCGATCAGCGACTCCACCTGCTGGCTGCCGGTGGCGTGCCGGTGCCGCTGACACCCGAGCCCGACTCGCCGCGCGCGCTGCGCTATGCGGACATGCGGGTGTCGCCTGAAGGCCAGTGGATCGTCTGCGTTCGCGAGTCGCACGGCGACGACGTGGTCAACGAGATCGTCGCCCTGCGCGCCGGCCGGCCGTCGGAGCCGATGGTGCTGTTCGCGGGCACCGACTTCGTGGCCCAGCCCCGGTTCGTCGGCGCCGGCAGGCTGCGGTGGATCGCGTGGGATCACCCCAACATGCCCTGGAACGACACCAGCTTGTACGAGGCGGCGTTCGACGAGGCGACAGGCCGCATCGGCGACCCCGTGCTGCTGGGCAGCGAGCAGTCGTTCATGCAGCCTGTCGGGGATCTCGTGATCAGCGATCGATCGAACTGGTGGAACGTGTGGCGGTTCGACGGCGACGAGCCGCGACCCGTCGCTGCGGCAGCTGCCGAGATGAGCGCGCCCGCGTGGGGGTTCGGTGAGCGCGACTTCGTGGTGGCGGCCGACGGACGCGTGGCGTGGGCGGTAGGGGGCACGGTGGTGATCGACGGCGTTCCGCATGGCACTCCGGCTGCAGGCTTCGATCATTGGCTGATCGCCGGCTCCACCGTCACGGTCATCGCCCGTTTCGCCGATCGTGACGCGTCGATCGTCAGCTTCTCCCTCGATGACCCTGGCGACATGCGCACCGTGGTGCCCGGTCGCCGGCTTCCGCTGGAGCGCTCCGACATCGCCGCCGCCGAACCGATCGAGTTCCCTACGACTGCCGGCACGCCGGCGTACGCGTGGTACTACCCGCCCACGAACGCCGCGGTGCACGGCCCTCCCGAGCAGCTACCACCGCTCGTCGCCATGATCCACGGCGGGCCCACATCCGACGCGGTGCCATTCTTCTCGCTGGCCAAGCAGTTCTGGACCAGCCGCGGGTTTGCGGTGGTGGATGTCAACCACCGCGGCTCCACCGGCTTCGGCAGGGAGTTCCGCGACCTGCTCGACGGCCAGTGGGGCGTCGTCGACGTCGAGGACTGCTGCGCGGCGGCACAGTGGCTGGCCGCCAGCGGGCGCGTCGACCCGGCACGCATGGTGATCCGCGGCGGGTCGGCGGGTGGTTTCACGGTGCTCGCCTCGCTGGCCAACGCCGACGTGTTCGCTGCCGGGGCCAGCTACTACGGCGTCGCCGACCTGTCCGCGCTGGCAGCCGACACGCACAAGTTCGAGGCGCGCTACTGCGATCGGTTGATCGGCCCGTGGCCCGACGCGCGCGAGCTGTACGAGGCGCGGTCGCCGATCAATCACCTCGACGGCTTCGACCGCCCACTCATCGTGTTCCAGGGCCTCGACGACATGGTGGTGCCGCCCAGTCAGAGCGAGATGATCGTTGCTGCTCTGAGCGAGAAGGGCATCGAGTGCGAGTACCACGCGTACGAAGGCGAAGGCCACGGCTTCCGCAATGCCGAGAACATCGTCGCCTCGATCACGGCCGAGCTCGAGTTCTACCGACGAGTGCTGCAGCTCTGAGCACGGTCACCGTCAACCGGCGTCGAGCAACGGGCTCACCGGGCAACTGTGAATTCACGGAAGCCGACGTCACCGGCGGATTCACGGTTGCGACTGGGGCAGGTGACGGTGGAGCGGGTGACGGGAATCGAACCCGCATAGCCAGCTTGGAAGGCTGGAACTCTAGCCATTGAGCTACACCCGCGAACAGGGCCGGGCCCTGCGGCACGCCTCGGCATGTTGCCCCGAGACTGGCTCGTGCCGTCCCGCAGCGTAGCGCCACCGCCCGCCTCGACCGCGATGGCGGATCGCCACGCCGTTCTGGCCTGGACTGGATCCCGCCGTCTGAGCCGTCCGAAGGTGGTCAAGTAGTGGTCATATGCCTACACTGCGTGGTGGTGTCTGCAATCACGACCATCTCCGACGGCGCGTACAACGCCAATCGGCCGAGTTCGCCGCGTGACGCGCCGCAGGATGAGGCGTTCTTCCGGCGCGCCTCGTTGGAGCGGCGCCTGGACGCGTTGGACGAGCAGGCGCGGCATGACGCATTCGGCACGGCAGCGGCGGTGCGCGTCTTGCTCGACGAGCTCACCGACGCCGATCTGGCCGTCGCCGGGCGGGCACATCATGTGCTCGGCCTCGCTCTCGCTCACTCCGACCTGGCGATCGATGCGCTGGCCGCGATGGAGCTGGGCTGCGACGAGCTGCTGCAGGCCGGAGAACGCCAGTCCCTGGGCCGGCTCGTGCGCGATCTCGCCAACTTGCGTGGCAACCAGTTCGGCCAGACGGCAGAAGCCCTGGAGGGCTACGAAGTGGCGCTCTCGATCGCCAACGAGGTCGGCTCCACCGCCGACCAGGGCAGCGTGCTGAACGGGATGGGTGTGCTCTTCGGCCGGCTGGAACGGTGGGACGAGAGCGAGCGAGCGCTGCGCCGCGCGGTCGAACTGCTCGGCGCCGGCGATGTGGGTACCGAGCTCGGCAGCGCTGTCAACAACCTCGGCTACCTGCTGGGGCTCAGCGGCAGGCACGAGGAAGCGAGCATTATTCTCAGCGATGCGTTGCAGCTCGTCGACCCGGCGCGCGATCCGCGCACGGCGATGACGATGCGCATCTCGCTCGCCTTCGTGAAGGCCGAGCTGGGCGACTTCGCAGGGGCCTCGCAGCTCCTGGAAGTCGGCGACGACCTGCTCAACTCTGCGGGTACGTACCTGCTGGTCGGGCGTCTCGACACGCTCGGCCGGATCCACCTGCGGGCGGGCGACAGCGCCCGCGCGATCGACCTCCTGAGCCAGGCGCTGGCGCTCGCCGATGCTCATGAGCTGGTGGCGCTGGCGGTCGACAGCGTTCGCCATCTGGTCGACGCCTCGGAACTGGCCGGCGACCTCGCTGCGGCGCTGGCCTACGAGCGCGACCTGCGCCGACGCGAGCGGGAGATCTTGGATGCCGACGCCGCCGGTGCGTTGCGCCGGGCGGAGCTGACGCTGCAGGTGGAGGCATCCAACCGAGAGAACCTCGCGCTCGAAGCAGCTCGCCGTGACCTGGCCGCACGGGTGGAGGAACGCACTGCCGACCTGCGTGCCGAGGTCGAAGAACGTCGTCGGGCGCAGGAGAGCGCGGCGCGTCTCTCGCGGGTCGACTGGTTGACCGGGCTGTCGAATCGCCGACACTTCGAGACGCTCTTGCGCGAGCGTCTGCAGGCCGATCTGCCCGGCGTGCTCGGGCTGCTGTTCGTCGACCTCGACCACTTCAAGGGCGTCAACGACCGGTACGGCCATCTTGCGGGTGACGAACTGCTGCGCGAAGCGGCGGTGCGGTTGTCGCTGCTGGTTCCACCTGATGCACTCGTGGCGCGCTTCGGCGGTGACGAGTTCGTGGTGATGCTGACGATGGCGACGGTCTGCGAGGTCGACGCGCTCGCTGCTCAGGTCGTGGATGCGTTCGCGACGCCGTTGGTGGTGAGGCAGCAGGCGATGCAGCTCACCTGCAGCGTCGGCGCGGCCGTGCATCCCGACGCCGCCGGCGGTGCCGACAACCTCATGCAGCGAGCCGACACCGCACTGCTCGACGCCAAGCACGCCGGCCGTAGCTGCTGGCGGCGGCTCGACCCTGCCGGCTGGGAGCGCGCCACCTACTCGGCGCACGTCATGGGCGAGCTCGCAGGAGCGTGTGATCGTGGCGAGCTCTCGCTCGCGTTCCAGCCGCAGTGGCGGCTGAGCGACGGTCGTTGCGATGCGATCGAGGCGCTGCTGCGCTGGCGGCACCCGACGCTCGGCGAGATCTCGCCGTCGGTGTTCATCCCGCTGGCGGAGGACGGCGGCACGATCCAACGCATCGGGCGCTGGGTGCTGGAGCGTGCCTGTGCGGCCGCCGTACTGATCGAGTCCGAAGGCCACCCTGCGCTCAGCGACGACTGGGCCATCTGCGTCAACGTCTCGGCGCGGCAGCTGCAACACGAAAGCTTCAGCCTCGACCTGCGCGATGTGGTCGCGGGATCGGGTTGGCAGCTCGATCGGTTGGAGCTGGAGGTGACCGAGTCGATGCAGCTCTCCGAGAACGACGCGGTTGCCGCCAGCATCGCGGCGGTCGAGGCCATCGGCGCCCGATTCGCCATCGACGACTTCGGCACCGGCTACGCCAGCTTCGGCCAGCTCGAGCGCTTGGGAGCGTCGAAGTTGAAGCTCGACCGCTCACTGGTGCAGCTGCTCGACGAGCCGGCGCCGCGCCCGTCGCTTCCCAAGGCGATGATCGCGCTGGGGCATTCACTGGGCATGGTGGTCACCGCCGAGGGCGTGGAGACGCAGGACCAGTTGCAGATGCTCGTGACGCAGGGTTGCGACTCGGTGCAGGGCTTCGCGGTGGGCAGGCCGGTGAGCCTTGCGCTGCTGGCTGCCGAACTCGGCCGCACCGAGATCAACGGGCGGAGCGTCAGTACCCGTTGACGGTGGACTGGAACTTCTGCATCAGATGCGGCCCGGCCTCGATGGGGTCGTAGCGCGGCTGCTGGTCGAGGCCGAGGCAGGTGGGTAGGCACTCGATCCGCGCGTCCCAGTTGGCGTTGTGAAAGAACGCGATCGACTGCCGCCGGCCATCGGGCACCTGCACCCTGTGCATCGTGGAACGCCAGCGATCGTTGGTCCAGCGGGCCATCGCATCGCCGAGGTTGACCACGAACGAGCCGGCGTCTGCGTGCACATCGTGCCATCGGCCGTCGGCACCCTCCACCTGCAGTCCGCCCTGCACCGGGTCGGCGAGCAGGATGGTGAGCGTGCCGTAGTCGGTGTGTGCGCTCGCGCCGAGCTGGCCCGGCGCCACGTGATCGCGAGGCGGGTAGTTCAACGCACGCATCGCGCTGGTGTGCCGGCCGATCATCGGATCGAAGTGACGCTCGGGCATGCCCAGAGCGGTGGCCATCAGGCGCAGCAGGCGAGCGGCGAGATCGCTGAGTGAGCGGAAGTAGTGCTCCCATGCAGGTTGCAGCTGCGGCACGGCGGGCGGCCACAGGTTGGCGGACCATGCGAACGCCTCATCGGGGTCGGTGATGGAGTGCGTCGGTCGATCGACCGGGCCGATCGCGAAGCTCTCCTTCAGATCGGGTGCGCCTCCCTTGCCCAATGACTTGGCCAGCGTCTCGCCGGCAATCGGCGAGTAGCCGTAGGGATAGCCGGGACGTGGCATCGCAACCTGCATCTTGCTGGCGAGCGGCAGGTCGAAGAACGTGCGCGCAGTGCTCCACGCAGCGTCGATCACGTGGCCGGGCACTCCATGGCCGACGATGGTGAGGAAGCCGGCCCGCTCGCACGCTTCGTCGATCGCCCCAGCCGCATGCGGGTCGTTCATGTCGACCACCGGCACCCAGTCGATCATGGTGTCGCTCCGGCGCGCAGCCAACGCCGCCAACGCGGATTCGCGACCTTCGGCCACACCTTCACGAACTGACCGCGCACACGCTGCACCTCGGCGCGTTGCGCATCGTGCAGTTGGCCCAGCGCGTAGCCGGCACGGCCTCCGACACCCTTGGCGGCGGCCAGCGTGCGCGCCGTGTCGGCGGCAATGGCGGCGTCCTGGTGCGTGCCCAGCAGCTCGGTCACCAGCGTGAGCTGCCCGGCGAGCTTCCTGGCCGGCTTGCCGAACACGGGCGCCAACGCGTCCGCTGCGTAACGGGCGTGCTTGGCCCGAATGCGTGCCGAGTGCCACGCGTCGTCGTGGCCGTGCTTGTGCAACGCACGAACCTCACGAGCCAACCGCTTCCAGGTGGCGCGCATCAGCGGCGGAAGCGCCTCGGCGGCGGGAGCGGCAGCTGCGGGCGAGAACTGAGGTGTTCGCGCAGCCTCGACGAGTGCGTCGAGCAGGGCCAGGTAGCGAGCCGAGCACATTGCGGTGTCGACCTGCGACGTCGCCTGCTGCTCGTGCGCGCCGAGCTCGCGGCGCACCACGGCTTCGGCGCTGCGAGCGCTCTTGTCGTCCATCGTGGCCAGGCCGGCCAGTAGGCGGGTCTCGAGCACTTCACGGTCGCGCGATGCTCCCAGCGCACCGGCGACCCAGGCGAGCTCTTCCCGAAGCGCGTCGGCCCACTCGGCGCTCATCAGCGGCGCGAACACCTTGAGGGCGCTGCGCAGCCGGCGCGCCGACACACGCATCTGGTGCACCGCGTCGGGTAGGCCTCGCCGCACGCCGAGGTCGCTGGCGATGAACGAGCTGACGTGACGGGTGATCAACGCCTGCAGAGCGTCGGCTGCTGGTTCGCGAGGCTGCACGCTCCGCGCAGCGGCGACGTCGGGGGGCTCGACAGCCCGCGGGCCGAGCGCACGCACGGCTTTCGATGCGAAGCCGCTCTCGACGGCGCCGGCGGCAACGAGCGCCGCGATCACCGGCTGCAGATCGTCGGCGGTGCGGCCATCGGCGGCCTCCACCTCCAGCTCGCGAAAGTGAGACTTGGCCGTGCCGTCGATGCTCACCGAGACACGATCGTCGGTCAGTTCGGCCAGCGCGCGGCCGTGCTCGTCGAAGACCAGCGAAGGCCGCCGTTCGGTGCGCAAGGTGGCCACGGCCAGCAGCGGCGCGCCGCGCGTGATGCCCAGCACCAGCGTCGTCAGCTCCACCGGCGGCGCATCGCGCGTGCGCAGCGGCAGCTGCACTTCGTCGCGGGTGGCCTCGTCGGCATGGGGCAGCTTCAGGTGCCAGCCGTCGTCGCCGCCACCGGTGCGCCGGCGCAGCGTGATGCGGTGGCGGGCGAGCCGCAGGTCGGCGGTGTCGTAGTAGGCGGCCGTGAGGCGCAAGGTGGGTTGCCGATGAACCTCGCCGATGCCGTTGCCCGCGCCGCTCAGCGATGGGAGGCGGAATCGGGCGGGCACGTCCAGCTTGCGCTCGATCTCCCGGTGCACGCGGGGTTCGGTCACGCCTGGACGGTACCCCAACCTGCCGGTTCGTCACACCTCGTGCAGCGATGTCGCGCCGGGGTGTCGCCAGCGCCGGATCGGTGTGGAACGATGCTCGCGTGCCGTCGGCCGGTCCGCCCGGTGAACCGTCGGCGGTCCTACCACTCAGGCAACGACGAGGCTCGCGATGAACTCAGCAGACAGCCACTTCCCTGGTGTGATCGTTCCTCTCGTCACTCCATTCCACGACGACGGCTCGCTCGCGCTGGAAGTGCTGCCGGCACTGGTCGAGTTCGTGCTCGGCGCAGGGGTCGCCGGCCTGGTGGTTGCCGGTACCACCGGCGAGGGCTATGCGCTCGACATGGCCGAGCGTGCCGACGTGCTGCGAACGGTGCTCGCCGTCACTCGTGGGCGCGTGCCCGTGCTTGCCGGTGTCGGCGGCACGGCGACGCGCGAAGCGGTGCTGCAGGCTCGCCTCGCCGTCGAGGCAGGCATGCAAGGCCTGATGCTCGCAGCTCCCGCGTACTGCCTCCCCACCGGCGACGAGCTGGGTCGCCACGTGCTGGCCGTGCTGAGGGCCACCGAACTGCCGACGGTGCTGTACGACTACCCGGCGCGCACGGGTGTGCCGTTCGACGTGACGGCGCTCGATCTCGTCGCCACCGATCCGATGATCGTCGGCATCAAGGAGGCAAGTGGCGACCTGTCGCGCATCTCTCTGCTGCGCGATCGCTACGGCGATCACCTGTCAGTGGTCTGTGGCAGCGACACCCTGGCGATGCACTACTTCGAGGCCGGCAGCGACTCGTGGATCGCCGGCTTCGCGAACGCGCTGCCGGCGGAGCACGTCGCGATGCTGGCTGCCGCGCGGCGCGGCGACATGTCTGCAGGCTGGCAGATGCAGCGTCGTCTGCTGCCGGTTCTCACCGACGTGGAGAGCGGCCACTACGTCGCTCGCACGCGTTGGTCGTTGATCGCCCGCGGCATTCCCGTCGGCCCGCCGCGCGCTCCGATGCAACCGCTCGGCGCAAGTGACGGCGCGGCGATGCGCGCGCACCTCGATGCCCTCGGATGCCTTCCGTCGTGACGTACACCGCAGTGCGCAGCGCCGATGTCGCAGTGATCGGTGGTGGCATCATCGGCAGATCCGTCGCGTCGTCTGCGGCGCGACGAGGCATGTCGGTCATCGTCGTCGAACCAGGTGCCGGTACCTTCGGTACGTCGTCCGCCAACGCCGGCCATCTCGTGCCCAGCCACGTCGTGCCCTTCGCGTCGCCCGGCATGGTGCGTGCCGGGTTGCGCAGCCTGCTCGTGCGCGACGGAGCCTTCGCCGTTGCTCCGCGAGCCGCCGCCGGTCTGGTGCCGTGGTTGTGGCGGTTTGCGCGCTGCAGCACCGCCGCCAACGTGCAGCGCGGCGTCCCTGTGCTGCGCCACCTGCTGCACACCACCGTGCAGGAGGTGCGACGGTTGGCGGAAGCCGGAGCGACGCTCGATCATCGCGACGGAGGCATCTTGCAGGTGTGCAGCACCGCTGCCGGGCTGCAGGCTCTGCGCCGCGAAGCCGACGAGTGGGGCCACTGGGGTGTACGCACCGAGGTGCTCGATTCGGCGGCGCTGCACGCGGCAGAGCCCTTGCTCACCACGGCTGCGATCGGGGCGGTGCGCCTGGTCGACGATGCCTGCTTCGACCCGGCCCTGCTGCTCGCGGCGGTCACCGAGGAAGGCCATCGGCACGGCGTGGTCTCGTACGACGCGCGGGCGGCCCGAATCGAGCCGAGGGGCGATCGATCGGCCCGCGTGCACATCTCGATGGGAGTGCTCGACGTGACCCGTGTGGTGGTGGCGGCAGGGGTGTGGACGCCAACGCTGTGCCGGCCGCTGGGGGCCCGGCTGCCGATCGCCTCAGCGCGCGGCAACAGCGTCACCCTGCCCGACGCGCCGAAGCCCAACAGCCCGATGCTGCTGCACGAGCAGCGATTGGCGCTCAGCCCGCTCACGCAGGGCCTGCGGGTCACCGGTGGCTACCGGCTCACACGCCACGAGGATCGAGCGGTGAGCTCGCTGCGCTCGCACGAGATCGTGCGGCGTGCCGGCCAAGTGCTCGACCTGCCCGTCGGCATGCAGCCCTCGAACGAGTGGACCGGCCTGCGACCGGCAACGCCCGATGGCCTGCCGATCGTCGGTGCGTTGCCCAACGCCCCGTGCGTGCTCGTCGCTTCCGGCCATGGCATGCTCGGGTCCAGCAGCGGGCCGGGTACCGGTGAAGTCGTCGCAGCGCTGCTCGCCGGTGACGAACTGCCCTTCGACCCGACAGTCGTCGCGCCAGGTCGGTTTGCACGGAAGGGGAGTGGTCGATGAGGACCGGCAAGGTGTTGCACTGCGTGGAGTCGCACACGGAGGGCATGCCCACTCGCGTGGTGGTGGGCGGTGTGGCCCCCATCCCGGGCGACACCATGGAAGCTCGTCGACAGTGGTTCATGGCCAACGCGGATGCGGTGCGCACGTTGCTGATGCACGAGCCGCGCGGCCACTCGGCGATGAGTGGCGCCATCCTGCAACCGGCCACACGACCCGACGCCGACTGGGGTGTGCTCTACATCGAGGTCACCGGCTGCTTGCCGATGTGCGGTCACGGCACCATCGGGGTGGCAACGGTACTGGTGGAGACCGGCATGGTGGCGGTCACCGAGCCCGTCACCACCATCCGGCTCGACACTCCGGCCGGTCTCGTCATCGCCGAGGTCGCGGTCGATGACGGCCGGGCGATGGCGGTCACCATTCGCAACGTCGCGTCGTTCGTCACGGCGCTCGATCGAACGGTCGAAGTGCCCGGCGTGGGTCCCGTTCGCTACGACATGGCCTTCGGTGGCAACTTCTACGCCATCGTCGAGCTCTCCGAAGTGGGGGTGCCGTACGGTCGGCAGCATGCGCGAGCGCTGCTCGACACCGGCATGGCGGTGCTCCGCGCGATCAACGCCACCGACCCCCCTGTGCACCCCGCCGAACCGGGCATCAACGGTTGTCACCACGTACAGCTGGTCGCCGAAGGGAGCGACGCGGTGCGCTCGCGTCACGCGATGGTGATCGCCCCCGGCTACTTCGACCGTTCGCCGTGCGGTACCGGCACCAGCGCGCGAGTGGCGCAGTTGCACGCTCGCGGCCTGCTGGCGCTGCACACCGACTTCGTCAACGAATCGCTGCTCGGTACTCATTTCGTGGGTCGTGCGGTGCAGACGACGCAGGTTGCCGGCATTCCCGCTGTCGTGCCCACCATCACCGGCCGCGCGTGGGTCACCGGTACATCGCAGCAGTTCCTCGACCAACGCGACCCGTTCCCGAACGGGTTCCTCCTGGAGTGAGCGACGGTTCGGCAAGACTGGCCGCATGTTCGTGCCCGACATCCTCACTGCACCGTTGCGTCGTACCGACGACCGCACCTCCGACTACCCGCTGCTCGACGATGGCCAGGTGCAGATCGGCATCTGGGAGTGTGCTGCGGGCACAGCCGGCGACCCGGGTGGCGACTACGACGAAACGATGTACATGGTGGCCGGTCGCCTCTCGGTGGCACACCCGCAGGTCATCTACGACGTTGCGCCGGGCACGCTGTGGGCCACGCCGCGCCACTGGGGCAGCGAGTGGCAGGTGCACCAGACCGTGCGCAAGCTGTACGTGATCGACCAGCGGCCGGGTGCGCCGGGCGTTGCCGCCCACCTGCCCAACGCACACACCGCGCCGCTCGGCGCGCCGGCGCCGCGGCCGGTGGTGCTGGCCGGTGACCCGCACGAGGCAACCGCCACCCTGTGGGCGCACAATCGACTGGAGACCGGCACGTGGGAGTGCACTCCGGGAGAGTTCCCGTTCCGCCGCGACGGCTATGACGAGGTGTTCTGCGTGCTCAGCGGCCATGCCACGATCCAGATCGACGGCACCGACGGGCCGGGACAATCGTTCGACCTGCGGCCCGGCAGCGTGCTGCTCACACCGGCCGGCCTCACCGGGCGGTGGCTGGTGCACGAGACGATTCGTAAGGCGTACACGATCGTGCACCGCTGAGCAGGCGTAGACTTCCGCCAATCTGATCGGGAGGTCCACACCTATGGGTTCCGGAGCAATCGCCGGCATTGTCGTTGCGGTCATCGTGCTGCTCACCATCCTCACCGGTTTGCGCACGGTGAACCAGGGCACCGTCGCCGTCACCACCATCTTCGGCAAGTACCGCCGCACCTTGCGCCCGGGCCTCAACGTGGTCGTGCCGTTCATCGAGAAGATCTTCCGTCGCATCAGCGTGCAGAACCGCGCCGTCGAGCTGCAGTTCCAGGCCATCACGTTCGACCAGGCCAACGTGTACTTCACCGCCATGATGGTGTACGGCGCCATCAGCGAGAGCGAAGACACCGTCAAGAACATCGCCTTCAAGTTCGTCAGTGAGAAGGACTTCCTCACCGCGCTGGTACGCAGCGTCGAGGGCAGCACACGCGGCTTCGTCGCCACCAAGCGTCAGGCCGAGATCCTGGTGCTGCGCGCCGAGATCGTGTCGGAGGTGAAGGAGAACCTCGACCACGTCATCGAGACGTGGGGTTTCCACCTCATCGACCTCCAGCTCAACGACATCACGTTCGATCAGGCCATCACCACCTCGATGGCGCAGGTGGTGGCCAGCAACAACTTGAAGGCCGCTGCCACCAACGAAGGCGACGCGCTGCTCATCCGCAAGACCAAGGAAGCCGAGGCGCTCGGCACCGCCGTGCGCATCGAGGCCGAGGCCGAACGCACCGCCGCTCAGCTGCGCGGCCAGGGTGTGGCGCTGTTCCGCGAAGAGGTGGCACGCGGCCTTGCCCAGGCAACGGATCGCGTGGATTCCTCGCTCATCCTGTTCTCGATGTGGACCGAGACCATCCGACAGATGGCCGAGGGTGGGAAGGGCAACGTGCTGTTCCTCGACGGCTCGCCCGAGGGGATGCAGAAGCAGATGCAAGACCTGATGGCGCTCGAGCAGCTCAACGTCGTGCAAGGCGCCCCGAAGCAATGACCAGCCTGCATTCGCGCCCCGTCACCGTGCGTCCCCGGCCCGAACTGCAGGCCCTCATCACGTCCGACCGCACGCTCGACCCCGGCGACACGCTGCCGGCCAAGTGGTACAACGACCCCGGCATCTGGCAGCGCGAACGCTGGCCCATCTTCGGCAGCAACTGGGTGCACGTCGCCTACGACCACCAGTTGCGCAACACCGGCGACTACGTCACCGAGAACCTGGCCGGATGGCCCATCTTCATCCGCCGCCGCGACGACGGCACGCTCTCCGCGTTCTACAACCTGTGCCCTCATCGTGCCGGCCCGCTGGTGTTCGAAGGCGAAGGGTGCTCGAAGAACCTGGTGTGCAAGTACCACGGCTGGGCGTTCAACGCCGAGGGAAAGCTGCTCAGCGCCCGCGACTTCGGCGCCGAGGCCCCCGACGACATGGATCTCACCGCCATCCAGGTCGCATCGTGGCGGGGGATGGTGTTCGTGTGCCTCAACCCGGCCATCGCGCCGCTGCACGAGTGGCTCGGCCAGTTCCCCAACGAGGTCGACGGTGTGCCGCTCGAGTCGTACCGCTTCCACAGCAAGAGCGTGCGTCACGTGGCGTGCAACTGGAAGACCTACGGCGACAACTTCCTCGAGGGGTACCACCTACCCACCACCCATCCGGCGATGAGCCGCGACGCCGACGCGCTGAACTACCAGGTGGTCTACAAGGGCGACCCGCGCTGGAACATCCACACGATGCCACCGCGCGACGAGAGCACGTTCGGAGTGTTCGGTTACTTCTGGCCCACGTTCGCGTTCGACGTGTTTCCCGGCGGGTTCGCGGTCGAGCGCTGGCTGCCGCGTGGCCACACGCACAGCGATCTGATCTTCGAGTACTTCTTCGCCGACGATGCGCACGGCGTGGAAGACATCGTGAAGTTCAGTGAAGAAGTGGCCGACGAGGACGCACGCATGTGCGAGCACGTGCAGCGCAACCTCGACGCCGGCAACTACGACACTGGCGTGCTGAGCCCGAAGTGGGAGTACCCGCTCGCCGTGTTCCACCACATGGTTCGCGACGCCGTCGGTCCGATCGACTGAGCGTGGCGAACACGGCACGGTTCCTCTGGCAGCGGCTGGAGAGCTACCACGGGTTGATCTACTTCGTCCCCGAAGCCGATCAGCACTACACCGCACTCGGGCTCGACCCCGGGATGATGGGCTACTTCGCCTCGCGGTCTGCGGCGATGGGGCCGGTACCGGCGGAGGTCGTCATCGCGACCTTCTACAACTTCGAGCCGTCACGTATCCGTGCGCTCGTTCCCCTGGCATGGCAACGCACCACGGCGCAGGCGTTGTGGCAGGCACGTGTCGCTGCTGCTGATGCAGCGCTCACCCGCCTGCTCGGCTCGCGCCTGCAGTCACCCGACATCGCCGAGGCCGCAGCCCTGCTGCGCGAACTGGTGGGTGAGTGTGCGCCCGAGGGCCGGCCGCTGTTCGCCGGGCACCTCGCACAGGCATGGCCCGACGAACCGCACCTCGCCCTGTGGCAGGCGATCACCCTGTTGCGCGAGTACCGCGGCGACGGCCACATCGCAGCCCTGACGGTCGAGGCCGTATCGGGCATCGAGGCGCTGGTCATCCACGGTGCCACCGGGTCGGTGCCTCCCGCGGTGCTGCAGGCCACGCGTGGCTGGAGCAACGAGGCATGGGCAGCGGCGGTCGAGCGGCTGCAGGCGCGCAACTGGCTGGACGACGACGGCGCGCTCACGCCCGCCGGCCAACAGCATCGCAACCGGGTCGAGCAGTACACCGACGAGCTCGCGGCAGCGCCGTGGCGTCGCCTCACCGAGGCCCAGGTCACCTGGTTGGGCGAGCTGGGCAAGGAACTGACCGGCGCCATCGTGGCGGCCGGCACCTTCCCGCACCGCTGACCGGCACAGACCGCTCAGACCTCGAATTCGGCCTCGAACCCCTCGCCGCCATCGGTGTCGAACCGCTCGCCGCCGGTGGCGTCACTGTCGGCGAAGTCGCCAGCGCCCTCACCGGCCTCGACGTCGAAGCTGTCCGTGGTGAAGTCCTGGGTGGTGACCGTTGACTGCTCGAACCCGTCGTCGCCGAAGCTGTCGACTGCTCCCTGCTCCTCGTCGCCACCCACGCTGTCGCCAGGGCTGGGGCCGGCCCCCTCGTCGCCGGAGGCGTTCGGTTCGATCTCGATCAGGTTCGGGTCGATGCCCAGGTCGTCGGTTGCTGCGGGTGCGTCGGGTGTGTTCGGTTCGATCTCGATCAGGTTCGGGTCGATGCCCAGGTCGTCGGTTGCTGCGGGTGCGTCGGGTGCGTCGGGCGTGTTCGGTTCGATCTCGATCAGGTCCTGGTCGATGCCGAAGTCGTCGACGGTGCCGAAGCTGTGCGACGGGTCCTGCTGCTTCGCCCGCAGCGTCAACACCTCGGCCTCGTCGCGGGCGGTCTTCGCCGCTGCGTCCACCCGCTCGACGCCCGCAACGCCGCGGGAGCGCAGGTCGATCGCGGCAGCCTCCAGCCGCTCGGCCTCCGTCATCTGCGTGCCGGCGTTGCGCATCACCCCCGCCGACCGCTCCATCTCGTCGGCCGCCTTCTCCTCCGCACCACTCCGTTCGAGGTGCTCGGTCACGGTGCCCGTGAGCGTCTCGACTCTCGCCACGTGCACCTTGGCCTGCTCGTCCGCCGCAGCGGCGGCGGCTTCCGCTGCCTCTGCCAGCGCGACCTGTCGTTGCGCGACCTCCATCATGCCGAGCGCCTCCTCGCGCAGTTCACTTGCCCCGGCGGTGTCGCCGGCGGCCTCCAACGCGTCGGCCTTCGTCAGCATCTCGCTCTGTTGGTCGGCAAGGGTGACCGCCCTGGTGCGGAACTCCTTCGCCTCGGCGCGAGCGAGCGTTGCCTCGTGCTCCGCGAGTTTGACGGCGCGGGATTCGGTGGTGTGCTCGATCCCCTCCGGCGTCACCTGCCGATGCGCTTCGTCGATCGAGTCCTGCCGTCGTCGGCCGGCGCGCTCCTCCATCGCTGCGGCCTCGGCCATCAGCTCGTCGGAGGTGTCGAACGGGTCGTCGAGGTGCGCTGGATCAGGTGCCATGTGGCGAAACCTACTCACTCCGGCGCTGCCCGTCACCGGGAGGATCCCCTGTACGCAACACCGAGCCTGTGTCGGCAACACAGCGGCACCAATTGGTCGGGGAGAGGAGACTCGAACTCCCGGCCTCCTGCTCCCAAAGCAGGCTGGAGCCGTTTCCGTTCGTGTTGCCCTGTGTTGCCTGATGCCGTAAAAGCCCAGCTGAGTAGGGGTGTTCGAGGACTACGCAGACGGGGCAGCACTCCGAAACAAAGGCCGGTGTGCGGCGGATTGATACATTCCTGATACATCGCTGGTAAACGGGCGAAGAGTTCTTGGCGATCACCGAGAGGTCGATCTAGGTGCGCCTGTGAACCGCCCCGGGATCGGTGACTGCTCCTTCCCTTGAGAGGATGGAGTCATGTCAGGAGCGAAGCGTGTCGGGAGGTACCCCGACGAGATGCGTGAGC
>Ga0209477_1000060_pt1 | contig 51508 bp, 47 predicted proteins | sample KloWWTupernatant_FD_187180 | JGI IMG/M metagenome (GOLD analysis project Ga0209477, IMG submission 187180) | Active sludge microbial communities from Klosterneuburg, Austria, studying microevolution and ecology of nitrifiers - Klosterneuburg... | ecosystem: Engineered > WWTP > Aerobic digester >...
CCACCCCACGCGGACACACCAGACCTTGGATCAAGCTGCGGTGGGCACTGGCCAGCTACGACGACCCACCCATCTGAGTGTTCCCTGACCCGGCCGGTGCATCATGCTGGGTTGCATGAGCGACACGACCATGGATCACGGCGCCAAGCAGCACGTCAAGGACGCACTTCTCGAGCGGGCCCGCGCGCAATTCGCGGCCTCGGAAGAGAGTGCGGAGGAGCATGAGTCGGCCGCCGAACTCGACCAGGACTCCTCCCTCTCCGTCGACGACCTCTCGCAGGCCGACGCTGCTGGCGGCCTCACCGAACTCTTCGAGGAGAGCGCCGCCAAGCAGCAGGCCGACATCGCCACGATCGAGGCCCTCGACATGGGGCCCAAGACCACTGTCAGCCCAGGTGCCATCGTCGGCTTCGACGGTGGCCGTTACCTCATCGGTGTCGTGGCCGATTCGGTCGAGGTCGACGGGGTGACCTACGAGGGGATCTCGAGCGACAGCCCCATCCACGCGGCCATCGAGGGACTGGCCCTCGGCGACTCCTTCACCTTCCGCGAGCGCACCCACACGATCGACTTCCTCGCCTGACCAGACTCGCTGGAACGCACCCTTGACCCTCACACTGTGTCAGGCAGTGCAGTGGTGATGTTCGCGCAAGAGCGTGGACACCACCCAACGCAGGAGACCTCATGCTGACCATCGGTGAGTTCGCCCTTCACGGCGGAGTGTCGGTGCGCATGCTCCGGCACTACGACGCTCTCGATCTGCTCGTGCCCGCGGCGGTCGATCCCCACAGTGGCTACCGGCACTACGAGCCAGCCCAGTTGGCCCGGCTCAACCGCTTGGTGACCCTCAAGGAACTCGGGTTCACCCTGGAGCAGATCGGCCCTGTGCTCGACGCCGACGTCTCGGCGCCCGACCTCCGGGCCATGCTCCTCATGCGGCGAGCCCAGATCGAGCAGCAGATGGCGCAGGACCGGGGCAAGCTCAGCGACATCGAGCGTCGCCTGCGAATGATCGAGGAGGAGAACCTCATGTCCGAATTGCAGTTCATCGAAAAGGCTTTGCCCGCAACGACTCTTGCCCAGCTCACGGCAGTCGTCGACGACGTCACCCAGATCGGTCCGACCATCGGTCCGATGTTCGAGCGCCTCGTCGGCGACATGATCGCCGTCGGCATCGATCCGGCCAGCCCGACGATCGCCTGGTACGACGCGGCCACCGAGGGCGACGGCATGCGCATCGCCGCCGGAGTCCCGGTGACCGACGCATCCCCGACGATCCCGGACACCGAGGAGGAGACTCTCCCGGCGGTGGATCGGGCTGTCACCGTCGTCCACCATGGCGACATGGCCTCGATCCAGAACACCTGGCAGCAACTCATGCGCTACTGCGCCGCTGCCGGTCTCTCCCCGAGCGGACGCTGCCGCGAGGTCTACCTGGCCACTCCGCTGGGTCGCGAGGACGCCTGGGTGACCGAACTCCAGCAGCCGGTCGCCTGAGCGGAGACCAACCCAACCACCGCGTATGCCGTGTGCACACCACAGTGGTGAGCACACGGCATACGACGTGGTTGGGGACTTGATCACCCCCACGCGGTCACCGGCCCGCTGATTGCGACCTACGGCGCAGTATGTGTCGTTCCAGCACCTACTGCGTCGTAGCGTGAGGTGGGTCAGGAGTGGATGTGGTCGCGCCAATCGTCTGGGACGCGCCCCTCGGGGCCAGGGACCGACTGGTCTTCGGGGCGACTCTGCGGATCGGCCAGGCGGGGGCCGAGGGCGCCCTTCTCGCGCTCGAAGTTCCAGAACCAGTCCTCACCCGGCTCGAAGCTCTGCATGATCGGGTGCCCGGTCTCACGGAAGTGGCCGGTCGCGTGCTGGCTCGGACTGGTGTCACAGCAGCCGATGTGCCCGCACTGGGCGCAGCGGCGCAAGTGCACCCACCAGCCTTCGCTGGAGAGGCACTCGACGCAGCCGGTGCCGGACGGACGGACGGTCGGGTCGATGCCTGCGGTCATGAACACCAGCCTGCCCGATCGCGACGCGCGATGGGAGGTCCAGCGGGAGGTCCTGCTGGAGGTCGAGCAGACTGATGGCATGGCCTCCGAGATCCTGTCTGCGCGTGACGTCGACTTCCTGCTCTTCGAGTGGCTGCGGTCCGAGGAACTCTTCGAGCGCGAGCCCTTTGCCCAGCACTCACGCGAGACCGCGGAGGCCGTGCTCGAACTCGCCGAGACCGTGGCGACCGAGCGTTTCGCGCCGCATGCCCGCGCGAACGACTTGCAGGAGCCCAGCTTCGACGGGACGACGGTCACCCTCATCCCCGAGGTGGGCACGGCGCTGAGGGCCTTTGCCGATGCGGGTTTCCTCACGGCCGGGGTGCCCGAGAGCCACGGCGGCGAGGGCGTGCCGACGAGCGTGGTCTCCGCCTGTCTCGCCTGGTTCCACGCGGCCAACACCGCGACCTCCGGCTACTCCCTGCTCAGCATGGCCGCGGCCAACCTCATCCGCACCCACGGCACGGACGAGCAGCGGCGACTCTTCGCCGAGCCACTGGCGCAGGGTCGCTTCACCGGCACCATGGCCCTGTCCGAGCCCGCGTCCGGGTCCAATCTCGCTGACCTGCTCACGCGAGCCATCCCCCAGGACGACGGGACCTATCGACTCTTCGGCCGCAAGATGTGGATCTCCGGCGGCGATCACGAGTTGGCGGACAACATCGTCCATCTCGTGTTGGCCCGCACCCCTGACGCCGCACCCGGCACCAAGGGCATCTCGATCTTCATTGTGCCGAAATGCCTTGTCGCAGAGGATGGTTCCCTCGGGGAGCGCAACGATGTCGTCCTCGCTGGCATCAACCACAAGATGGGCTCGCGGGGCACCGTCAACACCGCGCCCGTGCTCGGCGACGGAGCCCATCGGCCGGGGGGTGCAGCTGGCGCGGTCGGCTACCTCGTCGGCTCCATCGGCCAGGGGCTGCCAATCATGTTCTCGATGATGAACGAGGCGCGCCTCGGCGTCGGGATTGCCGGCACGGCTGTCGGCTACACCGGCTATCTGAAGTCCCTCGCCTATGCGCGCGAGCGCCTCCAGGGTCGGCCATTCGGTGCCAAGCCCACCGAGCCACAGGTCGCCCTGACCGAGCACCCCGATGTGCGGCGAATGTTGTTGGCGCAGAAGGCCTATGTCGAGGGCGCGCTCGCCCTCATGCTCTATTGCTCGCGCCTCGTCGACGATGCGCACTCCCTCGAAGGCGAGGCGGCCGACGAGGCACTCGCCCTGCTCGGCCTGCTCACCCCCATCGCCAAGAGCTTCCCCGCGCAGTGGTGCCTCGAGGCCAACAGCCTCGCCATCCAGGTCATGGGCGGCGCCGGCTACACACGCGACCACGATGTCGAGCAGCACTATCGCGACAACCGGCTCAACGCCATCCACGAGGGCACCCACGGCATCCAGGGCCTCGATCTGCTCGGCCGCAAGGTCCTCCTCGACGGCGGTCGGGCATTGGGTCTCCTCGTCGCCCGCATCCACGAAACCGCCGAACGAGCCACTGCTGCAGGCGAATCCGGCGAGGCGTATGCCGTGAGCCTCCTCGCGATGACGGCTCGCCTTCAGGAGGTGACGAGGCTGGCGGGAGAAGCCGGCGGTGGAGCCGACGTCCTGGCGGAGGCCACGGCATACCTCGAGGGAACCGGCCACCTCGTCATCGCCTGGCTGTGGCTCGAGCAATGGCTCGCTGCCCACGGCAAGGAGGGGGCCTTCTACGACGGGAAACGGGCGGCCACGGCCTACTTCTTCACGCGCGAGTTGCCCAAGGTCGGCCTGTGGTTCGACCTGGTCGCCGCGCACGACGGACTGACGACCCACCTCGACCCGGCGACACTCTGAAGGCTGGCACCCCGTTCGCAGAGACTGGCCAATGGCGCACCCATACCTACGCCACCAGCCAAACTCTGCGATGGGATTCGCAGACCCTGGCCAATGGCGCACCCATGCCTACGCCATTGGCCAACCTCTGCGAAGGGACTCGCAGACCCTGGCCAATGGCGCACCCATACCTACGCCACCAGCCAACCTCTGCGACCTATGGGTCGGTCATCTCGCCGCGGACGCCGAGCAGGCGCACCGCTCGTGGGTCCTCGAGTGCGTCATAGAGCGCCAACGCCGTGGCAGCGACGACGGCCGGGTCACTGGTGGGCGCGGGGAGTTTGCGTGAGCGCTGGTAGGTGAAGAACGGCTTGAAGCGCACCTTGAGGAAGACCCTCGCCACCTTGCGGCCAGCGGGCTCCCCGTCCGGTACGCCCGCAGTGTCCGCAGCCACGTCCTCGACCACCCGCTGGCTCAACTCGAGGAGGGCATCGGCGACCTCGTCTCGGGTCTCGAGGTCGCGCTGGTAGGTCGTCTCCCGGCCATGGGCGCGGGCAACCCAAGGACTGTCGTCCGGCCACGACCGCCCCTCGCCGCGACCCAGCGAAGAGACGTGCTGACCACCGACCTTGCCGAACTCGGTGACCAAGGATTCGACGGTCGCCACTGCGAGTTGCGCGACCGTCCCGATCCCGAGGTCGGCCAAGCGGGCAGCGATTCGCGGACCGACTCCCCACAGCGATTGGGTGTCGCGCTCGCCCATGACCTCGAGCCAGTTCTCGTGGGTGAGCCGAAAGACACCTGCGGGTTTGCCGAAGCCGGTCGCTGTCTTGGCCCGCACCAGGGTGTCACCGACCCCGACGGAGCAACTCAGACCCGAAGCCTCGAAGACCGCGGCCCGCGCGGCAGTCGCGAGTGTCATCGGGTCGACCGAGTCATCGACCTCGAAGCCCACGAAGGCCTCGTCCCACCCGAGCACCTCGACGACCGCACTGGGCATCGCCCGCAGTGCCGCCATCACCTGTGCCGAGGCCTTCTCGTAATGAGGGAAGTCGACCGGCAGGAAGACGGCCTCGGGACAACGCTTCTTGGCCAACTTCAATGCCACACCCGACCGAACGCCGAACGCCCGCGCCTCATACGACGCCGTGGAGACGACCGCACGCTCCGTGGGGTCACCCCGTCCGCCGACGACGACCGGCAGCCCGACGAGTTCCGGCCGACGCAGCAACTCCACCGCGACGAGAAACTGGTCCATGTCCACGTGGAGCACCCATCGAACCCGTTGCCCCTTGTTGGTCATGGGCTGAGGCTCTTCCCCGAGGCGAGGGCCGACGTGTAGGGCGAGCTGATGCGCTGGCCGTCAAGCAGCGTCGCCAGCCGCTCGGCTTCGACATCGAGCAGTGCACGCTCTCCGGACCTCAGATCGGGATCACACAGGACCACCCGAACGCGGTCTTGGTCGTCCATGACCCACGTCCCGACGATCCGCCCGTTGACCCATGCGGTCTGGGCGCCGTTGCCAGCGCTGTCGAAGAGCAAAGGCACGTATGACGGGTCGAGATAGAAGGCCCGATCTCGCCATCCCATCGTGGCCGGGTCCAAGGCCGGGAGCAGCGCAGCCCACGGTCCGACGTCGGCAGCATCGAGGTCGCGGAGATCGTCCTCAGGGGCAGACCAGCCGGGAGTGTCCCCCTCGAGCAGCACGGGTACGGCGTCGATGTCGGCCAGCGCCGTCCGGACGGCACCCTTGGTGGACCCGAGCCACCAGACGAGGTCGGCTTCTGTCCCGGGTCCAAAGGAACTCAGCCAGGCAGCAACCAGCACGGCATACCCCTCTCGCTCGCTGACGGGGGCGAGCGGTGCGCCAAGCCAGTGTTCGGGAGTGGTCCACAGGGGCGCCGGGCGGCGCCAGTCGCCGGCGTTCGGGCCACGCATGATGTGACCTGATGCGGATAGGAGCGCGAGCACCTGCGGAGTCAGGGCAGTCGTTGACTCCCAGGAACGACCCGTGCCGATCGGGACTCTTCGCGCCACCTCGGGCACTGCCGCTCCGATCTCCTTGCTGGACAGCGGAATACCGTCCGAAAGGGCCGCGAGGACGTCGCGCTGTAAACCGTCGATCCAGTCGTCCGGGTCGGGCGTGATGGCGTGATCTCGGAGGGTCTTGTGCAGCCCGGTGCGGGTCTGGGCTGCCACGCGGGCTCCGACGCTCGCGAGCGCGGCCGGGACGAGCGTCCGCGGGAAGGCAAAGACGGTGCGTCGCATCGCGAGCATCTTGACGAGAGAACGCTCCTCGTAGAGCGCCGCGTCGACATCGACGAGGGATGGCGCCTCCGTGCGGGCAGCGATGCCCAGATGCACGCTCGCCGGTTCGGTCGAATGCCAGGCGCTCATGGCCTTGGTGGCTGAGCTGATGTCGGGGTGACGATGGTCGGCGGCCAGCCCTTGGCGCACGGCGATCCGCGCGCGCCGCGTGGCGTCACTGATCACACTCACGCCGGGTCGGCTGGTTGGGCTCATGTCACTGGCGGGACTGGATGAGGGCTCGGGCGAGGACTGCAGCGCCGAGTGACGCTGCGCGATCACCCAATTCGGCCGCGACGACCTCAACCTCCATCCGCTGGGGCAGCCGCGCCGCCAAAGACCCCCGGAAAGGCCGGAGGTAGGTCTCGCCTGCCCCGATCAGGCCACCCCCGATGACGACGCGCTGAGTGCCCAAGGTCGTGAGGACGGGAGCGAGGGCGCCCGTGAGGTGGTCTATGGACTCCTGCCAGACCTGTGTCGCCAGGGCGTCTCCGCTGTCGACGAGCGCCGCGACGTGATCGGCCCCGATGGTCACGGCTTCGCCCTCGGAAGGTGCCGGGGACGACTGGCCGGCACCACGGCATACGAACTCGGCGGCGATGCCCCGGGCGGAAGCGACGGTTTCGAGACAGCCCAGCTGGCCGCAACCGCACCGGCGACCGTCGGGGACCACGACGATGTGTCCGAGTTCCCCGGTCCACGGGGTGCCGCTGACCACCGCGCCGCTCGACATCGCCGCGATCGCGAGACCGGTGCCGAGGGCAACGAAGACGACGTCATCGCAATCCTTGGCGGCCCCGTGGTGGTGTTCGCCCAGGAGGCCGGCGCGGACGTCGTGGCCGACTGCGACTGGGACGCCCAGCGCCGCCTCGACCATCGCCCGGATCGGCAGGTCCGTCCACCCGAGGTTCGCCGCCCACACGCCGACGCCCTCGTGGTCGTCGACGAGACCCGGGACGACGAGGCCGATGGCGCACCCTTCGCCGCCGATTGCGTGGACGATGTCCCGGATGGTCTCGACCATGGTGGTCGCCAGGTCCACCGGCGTGGTGCGGACGTGATCACGCAGGACCTGGCCGTCAGGCGCGACAAGCGCGACCTTGATGCGCGTGCCGCCGACATCGATGCCGATGACCGGCTGACCCTCTCCCATGAAGCGGATCCTAGTCGTCGCCGGGGTCGGGCGAGGATGGGGGGAATGCGCATTCCGGCGCTCGGCTCAGACGTCTAGGATTGCCGGCCATGGACGGGACCTGCTGCGCGGCACCGGGCGAGGACCCGCAGCCGGCAGCCCTGAGCGAGCGCCAATCGATGAAGCGCTCAGCCCTCGCCGGCGGGGGCGTCGACTTCGTCGCGTTGCCCGGGGGCTCCTTCCTCATGGGCTCGACCGACCCGGACGTCAACCGTGAGGACGGCGAGGGACCGATCCGAGAGGTGACCCTGTCGCCCTTTGCCATGGGACGGTTTCCCGTGACGAACGCCGAGTTCGCCGCCTTCGTTGCCGACACCGGATACCGCACCGGCGCTGAACGTCACGGGTGGTCTTACGTGTTCGCCAGTTTCCTCCCCACGACGGTGAGGCAGGTGTCGCGACGACCGCCGAGAACCCCGTGGTGGTGCGGCGTCGCCGGCGCGACGTGGGATGCACCCGAAGGCCCCGGCAGCACCGTTGACGACCGCGCGGACCACCCGGTGGTCCACGTCGACCACGACGACGCCCTCGCCTTCTGCGCCTGGGCCGGCACCCGCCGGCCGACCGAGGCCGAGTGGGAGTATGCCGCGCGCGGCGGTCTCGTGGGCGCCCGGTTTGCGTGGGGTGACGAACTCACCCCAGGTGGAGAGCACCGGTGCAACATCTGGCAGGGGACCTTCCCGACGCGCAACACCAGCGAAGACGGGTATGCCGGGACGGCACCTGTCGCTGCCTTCCCACCCAATGGCTTCGGCCTCTACGGGGTCGCCGGGAATGTGTGGGAGTGGTGCGCCGACTGGTGGGGCATCAGGCACCCGGAGACGCCGCTGGTCGACCCGACGGGTCCGGCAGAGGGCCGAGCCCGGGTCATGCGGGGAGGCTCCTACCTGTGCCATGACTCCTATTGCAATCGCTATCGGGTGGCCGCGCGCACGAGCAATGATCCACTGTCGAGCAGCGGGAACACCGGCTTCCGGCGCGCCATGAGCAGCCCATCTGTCCTGCAGGAGATTGGTGACGTGCGGGCCGAGACCTACGATGACGGAATGCGCATTCCGATCGGCGGCCTGTCCCCTGAAGGGCGACCCCATGGCTGAGGGTCGAGCGGCCACGCTGAGTGATGTGGCACGCGAGGCGGGGGTCTCCTTGGCCACAGCGTCGCGGGCCTACAACGGCAGCGATCGCGTCGTCGGGCGGGAGTTGCGCGAGCGTGTCCTCGCTGCCGCGGAACGCCTCAACTACATGGCCAACACGCCCGCGCAGGCGATGGCTCGCGGACGCAGCAATGTCATCGGGCTCGTCGTCCACGACATCGCCGATCCTTACTTCTCCGCCATTGCTGCCGGGTTGATGAAAGCGGCCGACAGCCACGGGCTGATCGTCACGGTGGGCAGCACGCTGCGCAACCCTTCGCGCGAAGTCGACTACGTCGACGCGCACCGCGGTTTACAGAGCCGGGCGATCATCCTCGCCGGGAGCAAGATCACCGAGGCCGGGGTGCAGCCACGACTGAGCAAGGCGGTCGAGGCGTTCAGCGCTCGAGGTGGTCGGGTCGTCTCCATCGGTCAGGCCCGGCCGGGGATCGACTCGGTCGTCGTCGCCAACAAGTCTGGGGCTGAGCGACTCGCGAAGGAGTTGCACAGCCTCGGCTACCGGCGCTTCGGCATCCTCGCCGGGCCGGACAACCTCCAAACCGCGCGCGATCGCGTTGCTGGCTTCGAGAACGGGCTTGCCGGGGGCGGACTCAAGCCAGCGGCCGTGCACCACGGCGATTTCACCCGCGACGGTGGGTATGCCGCGATGGCGGCACTCCTCGAGGGGGGCGAGGATCTTGACTGCGTCTTCGCGGCGAACGATGTCATGGCGGTCGGCGCGATTGCGGCCTGTCGAGACGCCGGGGTTCGCGTGCCGCACCACGTCGCCGTCGCGGGCTTCGACGACATCGCGACACTGCGGGACATCACACCAGGACTGACCACGGTTGCCCTGCCACTTGAGGACATGGGAGCGAGTGCGCTCGATCTCGTTCTGGCCGAGTGGAGTTCGACCCCCCGCCGCGGGAAGGTCGAGGGCCGGTTGATCGTTCGGGAGAGCACGCCCGGCCTCTGACCGGCTCGGTCGGCCCCACGGCGTACCAGGCACGCGCAGCCTCTGACAGGCCCGTCCGACGCCACGGCCGACGGCCGTCGGAGTCTCCCGTTCTCTTCCTCCTCTTGCGGTGCTGACGTCGCTTGCCCTACATTGTCGGAAAGCGCTTTCCAACCGGAGCGACGAAGACTGCAAAGGAGCAGACCATGACGACTCAGACCCCGAAGACCATCGGCATCATCATGAACGGCATCACCGGGCGCATGGGCTACCGCCAGCACCTCGTCCGCTCGATCCTCGAGATCCGCGACCAGGGCGGCGTCCTCCTCGCGGATGGCTCGCGGGTGCAGGTCGACCCGATCCTCGTCGGCCGCAACCTCGAGCGCATCAAGGAGATCGCGGACCGCCACGGCGTGACCCGCTACACGACCGACCTCGACGCCGCACTGGACAACCCGAACGACATCATCTACTTCGACGCTCAGCTGACCACCGTGCGCGAGGCCTCGATCCTCAAGGCCATCGCCGCCGGCAAGCACGTCTACACCGAGAAGCCGATCTCCGAGTCGCTCGAGGGTTCGCTCCGCCTCTCCGCCGCCGCGAAGGCAGCGGGCATCAAGGACGGCGTTGTCCACGACAAGCTCTACCTGCCGGGCCTGCTCAAGCTCAAGCGACTCATCGACTCCGGCTTCTTCGGCCGAATCCTCTCGGTGCGTGGCGAATTCGGCTACTGGGTCTTCGAGGGTGACTGGCAGCAGGCGCAGCGCCCCAGCTGGAACTACCGCTCCGAGGACGGCGGCGGCATGACCACCGACATGTTCTGCCACTGGAACTACGTCCTCGAAAACCTCTTCGGCCAGGTCGAGTCGGTCACCGCCAAGGTCGTCACGCACATCCCCGAGCGTTGGGATGAGAAGGGCCAGCCGTATGCCGCGACCGCGGATGACGCTGCCTACGGCATCTTCGAGCTCGAGGGCGGGATCATCGCCCAGATCAACTCCTCGTGGGCCACGCGTGTGCATCGCGATGAGCTCGTCGAGTTCCACGTCGACGGCACCCTCGGCAGCGCGGTTGCCGGCCTGCACAACTGCGTCATCCAGCACCGCACCGAGACACCGAAGCCGGTCTGGAACCCCGACCTGGTCGAGTCGACCAAGTTCCGCGACCAGTGGCACCCAGTGCCCGACAACGCCGTCTTCGACAACGGCTTCAAGGCCCAGTGGGAGCAGTACCTCCGCGCCATCGTCGGTGAGGGTGAGCACACCTACGACTTCATGGCCGGGGCTCGCGGCGTCCGTCTCGCCGAGGCCGGACTCCAGTCCTCGGCCGAGGGCCGACGAGTCGCCTTGTCCGAGATCCCGTTGGACGCCGAGACCGCAGCTGCTGCTGCAGCTCACGGCGAGCCCCTCGCCCTCGCCGGTCGGTGACGCCATGACCACCCTCAACCTGCCCCGTCCGGACGGCACATGGGAGACGCTGGACCTCCAGCCCCCCCGCGAGTGGCCGAGCCACGACGGCTTCACCTCCCGAGTCGCGTTCGGTGCCGCCCACGTCATCACCCGCGCCCTCGGCGACAACACCCCCGGGCAACCGGCCGATGTCGACTGGGACTCGACCCTCGCCTTCCGCGAGCACCTCTTCGCGCATGGGCTCGGTGTCGCCGAGGCCATGGACACCGCCCAGCGCGGCATGGGTCTGGACTGGGCCACGACCCAGGAGCTGATCTCGCGTTCGGCCGCGCAGGCCAAGGCTCACGGTGCCCGGATCGCGTCCGGCGCGGGCACCGACCACCTGGCCGCCGATGTCGACTCGGTCGATGAGGTGCTCGCCGGTTATGAGACCCAGCTCGAGTTCGTCGAGTCGACCGGGTCACAGGCGATCATCATGGCGAGCCGCCAATTGGCCCGTACGGCAACGACTTCCGAGGACTACTTCAAGGTCTATGACCGCCTCCTCACCCAGGCCGACCGCCCGGTCATCCTCCACTGGCTGGGGACGGCCTTCGACCCGGCGCTCGAGGGCTACTGGGGCAGCAACGACGTCGCGACCGCGACAGCGAACTTCCTCGAGCTCATCACCGCCCACTCGGCCAAGGTCGACGGCGTCAAGGTCTCGCTCCTCGACGCCGACCACGAGAAGGGCCTGCGTTCTGCCCTTCCCGACGGCGTGCGCCTCTACACCGGGGATGACTTCAACTACCCCGAACTCATCAAGGGTGACGGCGTCCACCACTCCGACGCCCTGCTCGGCATCTTCGCCGCCATCGCCCCGGCAGCCGGAGCGGCACTGGCCGCGCTCGACCGAGGCGACCACACGGCATACGACGCTCTCATGGAGCCGACCCTGCCGTTGGCGCGCCACATCTTCGCCGCGCCGACCTACTACTACAAGACGGGGATCGCCTTCCTGTCCTGGCTCAACGGTCACCAGCCCGGCTTCACGATGGTGGGTGGGCTGCAGAGTGCCCGGAGCGCCCTGCATCTGGCGCACCTGTTGCGCCTGGCCAACGACGCTGGCCTCCTCACCGCGCCGGACCTGGCCGCCCAGCGGATGCAGGCACTCCTCGCGACAGCAGGACTCGTCCGATGAGCGCCTTCGACCGGCTCTCGCTCAACCAGAAGACGACCAACTCATGGTCCCTGCCGGAGGCCATCGCCGGGTGTGTCCGCGCGGGCCTGCCGTCGATCGGTGTCTGGCGCGAGCCGCTGGTGGAGATCGGTGTGGACCGGGCGCGGGGGCTCCTCGACGATTCCGGGCTTCGGGTGTCATCACTCTGCCGCGGTGGATTCCTCACGGGCACAGGCGAATCCACTCGTCGTGAGGCCATCGCAAGCAACGTGGCCGCTATCGAGGAAGCCGCTGCCATCGGCACGGACTGCCTCGTCATGGTCGTCGGCGGCCTCCCCGAGGGCTCGCGTGACCTGCCCGGTGCTCGTGCCCGGATGCGCGAGGGCATCGCCACCCTGGCTCCCATCGCCGCCGACCACGGCGTGCGGCTGGCCCTCGAGCCGATGCACCCGATCTTCACCGCCGACCGTGGCGTGCTCGCCACCCTGGGCGAGGCGCTGGACATCGCCGAGGACTTCCCATCCGAGCAGGTCGGCGTCGTTGTCGACTCCTTCCACGTCTGGTGGGACCCGCAGCTCGAGGCCCAGGTCACGAGGGCCGGCGCGAGTGGCCGGATCGCGAGCTTCCAGGTCTGCGACTGGATCACCCCGCTGCCCGCCGACACCCTGCTCTCGCGCGGAATGATGGGCGACGGACACATCGACTTCCGCCACCACTTCGAGCTGGTCAGCGCGGCGGGTTACACAGGTGACATCGAGGTCGAGATCTTCAACGCGGACGTGTGGGCCGCCGACCCGGACGAGGTGCTCGAGACGATGAAGCAGCGCTATCTCGACTGTGTCGTGCCGGCGCCCGCGGCAGAACCCGTCGCCGTGGGCTGACGTGCGCGTCGTCATCGCGCCGGACTCCTTCAAGGGTTCGGTCACCGCCAGCCGAGCCGCAGCGATCCTGCGGCTCGGCTGGCTCGACGTGCGCCCCGACGACGAGGTCGTCTCGCTGCCGCTGGCCGACGGAGGCGAGGGCACTCTCGACGCGAGGGCTGCTGCCTCACCGGGCTCGCGGCTGATGAGCACCGACGTCGATGGACCCACTGGCCCGGCCGACGCACCGTGGCTGCTCCTGCCGGATGGCACCGCCGTCGTCGAACTCGCCTCTGCCTGCGGCCTTCCTTTGTGGCCAGCCCCTGATCCGTTCGGGGCCCACACCTTCGCGCTCGGTCAGGTGCTACTCGCGGCCGCCACCCATCCCGAGGTCGAACGTGTCGTCGTCGCGTTGGGTGGGTCGGCGAGCACCGACGGTGGCACGGGCGCGCTGTCGGCTCTCGGCGCGCAGTTCCTCCTCGCAAACGGTGACCGTATGCCGTGGGGTGCCTCCGCTCTCGGCTCCCTTTCGCGTGTGGACCAGTCCGGCCTGGTTCCGCCACCCAAGGGCGGGGTCGAGATCCTGTCCGATGTCGACGCGACTCTGCTCGGTCCCCTGGGCGCAGCCGGTCAGTTCGGTCCCCAGAAGGGTGCGACGCCGGCTGTTGTCGCAGCCCTCGAAGCGGGGCTCGCTCACCTGGCCGAGATCCTCGGCGGCGACCCAGACCAGGCCGGTGCGGGCGCGGCCGGCGGCACGGCATACGGGCTTGCGACGCTTTGGGGTGCCACCATGACGCCCGGCTCAGCCCGGATCGCCGATCTCGTCGGCCTGCCTGCGGCTCTGGACACAGCGGACGTGGTGATCGCGGGCGAGGGGCGTCTCGATGCCCAGAGTTTCCGCGGCAAGGTCGTGGGCCGGGTCAGTGAACTGGCCCGGGACAAGGGAGTTCGACTCCTGGCCTGTGTCGGCATGGCCGACCCGGAGGCCGCGGCACGGCTCGATGGGTACGTCGCGCTGGCCGATCTCGCTGGCTCGACGCAGGACGCCATGGCCCGCCCGGAGCACTGGCTCCGCGAAGCCGGCCGCCACCTCGCCCGCTCGTCCTGACCCTGAACGCCTGACCTCTTCCCGGCACCGCGCTACAGCGCAGTAAGTGCTGCTGGAACGACACTTACTGCGCCGTAGCGCGGTGGAGGTCAGAGCTGGATTCTGCACGAAGAGATGTGTCAGGTCCGGGAGAGCAGGGCCCTAGGTCTGGATGGATCAGGCCACCCGGACGTGCAGCCGCGGAGTCGCGACCACATCGGGGCGAGGCCGACCCTGGGCCGCACGATAGGAGGCCTCGAGGCGGGCAAGGACCGCACGGGGATCTTCGCCGATCCGGCGGGGCGTCACTCCAGCGACGATCACGGATCGACAGACAAGATCCGCATCGCGCTCGACGGTGACATCCCAGTCCTCGCCCGTGCTGTGCCATTGCTTGGAGTGGACCATCGCGGCCATGGCGACGTCGTCCCACCACAGATCAGGGCTGGTCAGCACGACGCCGTCGGGACCGTGGAGAACGGGATTGAGCATGGGCTCGGGCAGTACTTCAGAGGTCGCCACGAGATCTAGAAGCCGCATCTCCGGCACGGACCAAGCGCCGTCAGCGGCGGCGGCCAAACCCGGCCACAAGGCCGCAGCATCACGCGTGCGTAGTCGGGAGACCCATTCCGTCAACTCGTCCACAGTGGCCAGGCCCTTCTGCACCACCTCGATCAGAATCGCTTCACGCTGACCGCGGCCGCGGGATTCGACAGCTGCATCAACGGCTGCCCTCGCGGGCGAGGAGACGCGAATCGGACCAATGGTGCGGACATCCTTGTCGAGAAGTTGGGAGCGCCGGATCACGACGAAACCCGTGCGCCGGGCACGCACGGGAGGTGGGACGACGAGCCTGACCACTCGGTCCGTTGCACCGGCGGACACTCCGTACCAACGGATCGCGCTGGTGCCAGCGAGGGCCGCCTTGGGGCCAGCGTGCAGCAGTCCTGCAATCAGTCGTTGCCGATCAGTGGCAACTTCCGAACCCACCTTGTAGACGCACGGAAGCACCACGCGCCAGTCGCCTCCAGCGTGATGTCGGATGGCCGACTTGCTCACTCCGAGGTCGAGAAGCTGACGGCGAGTGACGAGCTGGTCCTGTTGGGCAAGCAGCGCACGCAACTCCTTGGTGAATTCCATGAGGCACAGGGTCGTCGGGCGGTCCGGGGTTGCGCGACCTCGTGCTCTCCCTTGTGGATGACACACCTTCAGCGACACGCCTGTGGACGAGAACTTCCGAGCCTTCGCTCGAGCTACGGCGCAGTAAGTGTCGCGCCAGCGACACTTACTGCGCCGTAGCCCGAAGTTTGAGAGGGGCCTTGCTGGACTGACCGACTGGCCGCCGACCAACACGCCAGCTGACCAACTGGCCAGTCCGGTGTGCGGCGGTCAGCGGGGGCCGTTCTCCTCGACGACGACGAGGTTGTTGCCGCGCATGGTGTACATGCGACCGTCCTCGTCGTTGTTGACGTGGCAACCGCTGTACCAGCCACCGTTGAGCTCCGGCACGACGACCGTCATCGCGAAGGTCTTGTGGTCAAAACGCATCAGCGTTGTGTCCGAGGCGCAGTAGACGCGGCCCTTGTTGGTGATCATCGAGGACCACTGCGGGCAGACTGACCGGTGATTGGCGGTGTGCACGATCTGACGCGTGCTGAGGTCGATGACGACGAAGCCACCCTTGAGGGTCATGACGTAGAGGTGCTTGCCCTGGGTCGCCATGGCTCCGATGCCGTACTCCTGACCGGTCTCGATCCGCCAGAGCTCGCGGCCGGCCACCGGGTCGAAGGCGACGACTGTGCCGCGCAATCCCTTGGCCTGGGCGTTGTCGCCGCCGAGGTAGGCGATGCCCTCGCGCGAGGTGACGGCACGCAGCATCTGCACGTTGTCGATCGGGTTGGGGAACTGGGTCGAGGCGCCGGTGGCCGGGTCGTAGGTCCACAGGGCGCCGCCACCCTCGGTGTCCGACTGGACCGCCACCAGGAGCAGCTTGTTGACCTCGTCCCACTCGGTGTCGAGCGGGCGGTTCTGCCAGCCGGGGAAGGCAGCCACCTGAGCTGCGGACTGGCCCGACGTCGGGTCGTAGCGCCAGATCCCCTGCGCGTTGTACTGCCCGGTGTAGAGGACACCGTTCAGCACCTCGGCGTCCTTGGCCTCTCCGGGCATGCGGAGGTAGGTCGTCTCACGCACCGGGCCGAGGGCGTGCCGGGCGATCGTGCCATTGCCACCCACATAGGCGAAGCCACCACCGGCGGCGATGCCCATGACGGCCTGCGGGTCGGCAGGCGCGCCGGCCTCGACGAGGTCGGTCGTGACGACGGTCCCGGTGGTGGGGTCCCACTCGGCGACGAAGCCGTAGCCCGACACCGCGAGAACATTGCCGGCCCGTACCTCTACGCCCCAGATCTCACCGAGCGACGGTCCCTGGTAAGGGACAGGGGAGACAGTGGCCGTCGACAACGAGAAGGCATCGACTGAGGTCTCGGTGGCGTAGTAGACGGAGTCGCCGGACGCGGCATACATCTTGGTGACCTTGCCGGTGAGCCGAGCCGAGCGATAGCTCGCCAGGTCCGCAAGGTCCATGACCGCCATCTTGGAGGGCTCGGTCCCACCGGCCGACCCGGCGACGAGCTTGTCGCCGACGATCGCGAGCTCGCGCATGCTCGGGTCCGGGATCATCTCGGCCGGCGTGACATTGCGGAACTTCTTGGTGGCGCGGTCGTAGGCGAAGAGTGAGGCGCGACTGGCGGAGCCACCTCCGCCGAGGGTGCTGCCACCGCCCCAGAAGACGGTGTCGTTCGTTGCGGCGACGGCTCGGGCGAGGGTCGCCGTCGCGTCGGGGTTGCCCAGGCTGGTGACCTGACCGGTGGTCGGGCTGTACTGCCAGAGCGCAGGTGGGGTCGAGCTGCCCCCACCGACGGCGAACAGGGTGCCGTCCGGGGCCACCGCGAGATCACGGACGTCACGGTCGACGATGCGCCCAATCGGGACGGCCGGTTGCGTGAGGTCGGAGAGGTCCCAGCGGTGCAGATTGGCCTGCGGCCCACCGCTCTTCTGGAGCACGCCCGCGTAGAGGTAGCGACCCGAAGGGTCGGCGGCGATGCCCTGGATGGCGTAGCCGGTGGTGAGGTTGGTGACACCGACGACCTTGCGCGTCGGGACATGGAAGGCGACGACGCGCGCCGGGAGGATGTTGCGCGAGCCGACATACAGGATGTCGCCCACGAGGACCGAGCTCATCAGCCCGAACTGGACCAGTGCCGGCCCGAGGTCGGTGACCGTGACGCGCGATGCGGGGGCGCCCGGAGCGGCGGCGGCAGCGCCATGAGCGGAGGCGCTGAAAGCGCTTTCCACACCGACAGCAAGACCGAGGGCGGCGCCTGCGCGCAGCAGACCCCGGCGGGAAGGCTGGAAGGTCGTCATTGACTTCTCCTTGTGCGTTGTTCGGCACCCGCTACGGCGCAGTAAGTGTCGCGCCAGCGACACTTACTGCGCCGTAGCGTGCATTCGGGGTGAGGTGGGGGATTGCGTATGCCGTGCGGCTGGGTTGTGCCGTGCGGCTGGGTTGTGCCGTACATGAGGTTGTGACGTGCGGTCGGGCTGTGTTGTGCGGACTGGCGGGTGCGGTGTCCGGGACCCGGGGGCTCAGGGCCGGCCCGGGTCCCGGACAGGAATCAGGCGGAGTTGCTGAGCAACTCCGGTTGGACCGGGCTGGCCAGGGGCTCGCCGGCAGCGACGCGCTCGAACTCGTCGAGGGCGTGGTCGATGAGCCGAGAGAGTTCCTCGCCGACCGAGCCCGCGATGTGCGGTGTGAGCAGCACGTTGGGCAGGTCATAGAGGGGCGAGTCCGCCGGGAGCACCTCGGGCTCGGTGACGTCGATGACGCCGTGGAGCCGTCCGGAGACCAACTCCTCCGTCAGGGCCTGACCGTCGACCAGGGCGCCCCGAGCGGTGTTGATGAAGACCGCACCGTCGCGCATCGAGGCCAACCGGCGACGGCTCACCATGCCCTTGGTCTCGGGGAGATCCGGGGCGTGGAGAGACACTGTGTCCGAGATCGTGAAGAGCTCGTCGAGCTCGACCAGCCGGACACCCAGGTGGTCCGCTTCCGCCTGCGAGACGTAAGGGTCGGACAGGACGACCTCGACATCGAACGGGCGGAGCAACTCGATGACCCGACGACCGATGCGAGAGGCACCGATGATGCCGACGACCCGGCGGTAGTTGCCCATGAACGGGTAGGGCTCGGCCCAGGGCTGCGCCGAACGGGTCTGCCGATAGGCACGGCTCGTCGAGAGCACCCGCTTCTGCGCGAAGAGGATTGCAGCGAGCGTGTATTCGGCCACCGGGATGGCGTTGTCGTCGACGCCCGAGGAGACCTCGATGCCACGGTCCCAGCAGGCCTGGGTGACGTAGTGCTTGACCGAACCGCCGGTGTGCAGGATGGCCCGCAGGTGCGGCATCCGGCGCAGGGCGTGCTCGTCGATGACCGGGGCACCCCATCCGGTGACGAGCACCTCGACCCGGCCGAGGTCGGCCACGTCGTCGAAGGAGGTGACGACCGATCCCGTGTCGATGTCAGCGATCCGCTCGAGGCGCTCGACGACCTCAGGGGTGGCGAAGTCGTGCCACACCGCCGGGGACATGGCGAGCTGGGTGCGCGGTCGGTGGTTCGAGGACTGAGTCCGGGAGTCTGACTGTGATTGGGAATGGTGGGCCTGCGTCTGGAGCTGGTCCTGGCTCAATCGATGGACCCCGCCGTCATACCGGAGCGCCAGAAGCGCTGGAGGGTGAGGAAGAGCAGGATCAACGGGATGATCGCGACGAGCGAACCGGTGATCGCCAGCAGGTAGTCCTCGGGGTGACCTTGCGACAGGGCCGTGGTGTTCCAGACATAGAGCCCGAGGTTGACCGGGTAGAGCTTGATGTCGGTCAACATGACGAGCGGGAGGAAGAAGCTGTTCCAGATCGCGGTGAACTGGAAGAGCAGGATCGTCACGAAGCCGGGCCGCACCATCGGGAAGGCGACCGACCAGAAGGTCCGGAACTCACCTGCCCCGTCGATCCGCGCCGCGTCGATGACTGCGTCGGGCACCGAGGCGTTGGTGAAGATCCGGGCCAGGTAGACACCGAACGGGAAGACCAGCCCGGGGAGGAACACACCCACGAAGGTGTCGGTCAGCCCCACCTTGGCGGCGAGCAGATAGGTCGGAAGAGCCAAGGCCGTGCTCGGGATCATGACCCCGATGAGGACGAGGCCGAAGACCTTCTCCTTGTGCTTGAAGTCGTATTTGGCGAAGGCATAGCCGGCCATCATGCTCACGAGAGCCGCGATGAAGGCTCCGCCCCCGGCATACGCCACGGTGTTGAAGATCCACCGCAGGTAGATGCCGTCCTGGACCTGGAAGAGGTAGGTCAGGTTGTCGAACAGGTTGAAGCTCTTGCCGGGCGCAAAGCCGTTGGTGCCGAACAGGTCTGTGAGGTTCTTGGTCGAGGCCATGGCCAGCCAGAGGGCCGGGATCACGGCATACGCGACTGCAACGAGGAGGACGGCATTGGCGAGGGTGCCGGACAACCACGCCGGGCGCTGACGGCCACCCTTGGGGCGGTCCGAGGAGCGCTCGGCGAAGGTGATGTCACCACCGGCCAGGCGGTCGGCCAGGGCCGCAGAAGAACTCCGGTCCGGCTTGGTGGCGGAGGTCTCCTCCGCAGACATCTTCAGGTCGATGGTGCTCATGCTTCACCTCGGTTGCCGAGTCGCATCACGACGAAGGAGAGACCGCCGGCGACGAGCGCGACGATGATCGAGGCCGCAGCCGCGAGCCCGTAGTCGTTGCGGTCGAAGGCGACGCTCTGGAGGAACATGTTGGGCGTCCAGGTGCTCGTGATCGAGGCCGAGGCCTGGTCGAGGATCTTGGGCTCGGTGAAGAGCTGGACGCCACCGATGGCCGTGAAGAGCGCGGCCATGACGACCGCCGGCCGGATGAGCGGCAGCTTGATCATCAACGCGACCTGCCACGGGCGGGCCCCGTCGACGACCGCCGCATCGACGACCTCGTCAGGCACCGACTGGAGCGCGGCGTAGAAGATGACGATGTTGTAGCCGAGCCACTGCCAGACGGCGATGTTGACGACCGAGAGGAGCGGGTTGGTCGTGGCCGGTCCACCGGGTCCGGTGGTGCCGAGCCACTCGATGACCGGGCTCAGTCCGGGGGTGTAGAGGTAGAGCCAGATCAGTGCGGCGATCAGGCCCGGGACGGCGTGGGGCAGGAAGAGGGTCAGCTGCGCTGCCTTCCTCCCCCACGCCAGTCCCGAGTCCAGGATGAGCGCCAGGAGCAGGGCCGCCGCCATGAGGAGGGGGACATAGATCGCGATGTATGCCGCGATGGTCCCGAATCCGCTGCGGAAGGCCGGGTCGCCGAGGGCGGCGACGTAGTTGCTGATGCCGACGAAGACCTGCTCCACGCCACCGAAACCCAGGCCGGACGTCTGCTCACTGAAGAGGCTGAGCCAGATCGAGTAGCCGAGCGGCGCGATCGTCACCAGCGTGAAGAGGACCAGGAACGGTGCCAGGAAGATCCCGGCAGCGCGCCGTTGTCGATGGACGAGGGGCATGGTCATGGCTTGTGCCCTTACTTGCCCACGGTGAGACCGCGAGCGGTCATGGCCTTGGTCGAGTCGGCCTGCACCTCAGCGAGCGTGGCGGAGAGGCTGCCACCGGAGGTCAGGACGCCCAGGCGGTCGATGATGGCCTTGTCGGTGGCCGACATCGCCGGGCCCCAGGACCAGCCGGCCGGGACCGACTCGTAGGCCTTGGCGCCGATGGCGAAGATGTCCTGGCCACCGTAGAAGTCGGTGTTGAAGGACTTCTTCGCGACGTCGACGAGCTTGGGCGAGGCGGGGTACATGCTGCTCGCGCCGGTGCCGTACCACGCAGCGATGCCGGTCGGGTCAGTGGTGATCCACTTGATGAATTCGGCTGCGGCAGCGGGGTTCTTGGCGCCCTTGGGGACGATGAAGGAGGAACCACCCCACATGGCGGAGGCGGACTTGCCATCCCAGCTCGGGAGTTCGGCGACGGCCCACTTGCCGCTCTGGTCCTTGACGGTCGCCTTGAGGCCACCGGCGCACCAGCTCGCGCAGACGTAGCCCATGACCTCGTTCTTCTGGACGCCCTGCCAGAACTCGTCAGCGTACATCGGGTAGGTCTTGACGAGGTCGTCCTTGACCAGGCCCTGCCAGTAGTCGGCGACCTTCTTCGAGGGGGCACTGTCGATGTCGACCGTCCAGGCGTTGCCCTTGGTGCCGAACCACTTGGCGCCGGCCTGCCAGGACAGGTCAGTCAGGAGGTTGGCGTCGCCGGTGAGGAAGGCGCCCGCGCGAGCGTTGGCGTCGGCGGCCTTGACCTTGCCGGCGAGGCTCTTGAACTCGTCCCACGTCTTGGCCGGGGTCAGGCCGTTCGCGTCGAAGAAGTCCTTGCGGTAGTAGTACATCATCGGCGCAGCGTCACGCGGGATGCCCCACGTCTTGTCGCCCAGGTTGACGAGCGACTGGATGGACTCCGGGAAGGTGTCCTTGACCAGCGCGCCGGCAGTGTCGGTCAGGTCCGTGGCCGCGCCGAGGCTGACGAGCTCGGGGAGGCGGGTGTATTCGGCCACCGCGGCGTCCGGGACGGCGCCCGACTTCACGGCGTTGGAGAGCTTGGCGTAGTAGTCCGGGCCGCCGGCCTGGGTCTCGAACTTCACGGTGATGTTGGGGTGGGAGTCGTTGAAGGCCTTGGCCACGGCGTCCGAGCCCTTGACGAAGGACCAGAAGGTCACCTCGCCCGAAGCCGGAGCGGCACTCGTGGGAGCGGCCGAGCTCTTCGCGGGGGTGGTCGAGTCCGCAGCGCTCGAGCCGCAGGCACCGAGGGCGGCGACCATGGTGAGCGAGGCGGTGACTGTGGCTGCCTTGCGCCAGTTCGTCATGGGAGTTCTCCGATCATTACAGCGTTGGAATGCGGTCAAGTGACATCATTCGATGTCACTTGACGATCTGTCAAGCCTTCATTCGAAGATTCCTCGATCACTTTCCGAGATTCTCTTCCCATCGACGGGTTAAGTGATATCGTTTCGCCCATGAACGACGACGTTGATGACCGGCCCAAGCTCCAGGCCGACGAACGCCACCGCGCCATTCTCGCGCTTGTGAACGAGCGCGGCAGTGTGACCGTGAAGGAGCTCGCCGAGCGCCTCGGAGTCGCCGCAGTGACCATTCGCGTCGACGTGCGTGAGTTGGCCCGCCGTGGCCTGCTCGGCCGGGTGCACGGAGGAGCAACCCGTATGCCGGGGGGCCCGGACACGACCATGCCCGCCTCCGCCTTTGCGCCCGCAACAAGCGCCGGGCCGCCGGCGCTCACGTCCGACCTGCCCGCCCTGCGCGGACTCGCCGTGCCACGCAATGGCGAGCGGACGGCATACACGATCGGTGTCATCGTCCCTCACGCCGCGTACTACTACCCGACCGTCGTCGCCGGCGCCCGCGAGGTCGCCGACCGCCTCGGGGCGCGGCTCGTCCTCGGTGTCTCGCAGAACGACATCGCCGAGGAACGTGCCCTCGTGGCCCGGATGCTCGACAACGGGGTCGACGGCCTCATCCTCGCGACGCGGCTCGACCCGCAGTCCAGCCCCGAGACCGAGTCGTGGCTGCGCTCGATCCCCGTGCCCGTCGTGCTCGCCGAACGGCGTGCTGGTCGTGATTCGGGTCGGGTCGAGTACGTCGCGACGGATCACGAGCAGGGCGCCTATGAGGCGGTCCGTCACCTGGCCGAGCTGGGGCATCACCGGATCGGCCTCCTGCAGTACGCAACGATCACCGCACCCCGATTGCGCACCGGCTATGACGCCGCGACCAAGGCGCTGGGTCTGGCGGATGCAGCGAGCGTGCTCATCGAGGAACTGCGCGACGACAGCCCTCAGGAGCTCGAGGCCAAGGCGGCGCTGATCGTCGAGCAGGTGCGCCAAGGTGCCCTGGATGCCCTCGTCGTCCACCACGACGTGGCTGCCCTGCCCCTGCTCGGGCGCCTTCGTCAGTCGGGCATCGACGTCCCCGGCGACCTGTCGGTCATCTCCTATGACGACGAGTTGGCCGCGATGGCCGACCCGCCCCTGACCGCCGTTGCGCCACCCCGCTCTGCCGTGGGCGAGCAGGCTGTCGAGATCCTCGTGCGCCGCCTGCAAGATCCCGGTCAGCCGCTCGCGCAGGTGCTGCTGCGTCCTGAGTTGCGGGTGCGCAGTACGTGCGCGCCTGCCCGGACGCACGACCTCGCCGTGCAGTGAGCAGCGATCTGGAGGGCCGGGGTGCGGTGGGCTGGGCCGCGGAGAGTTGGGCCGCGGAGAGTTGGGCCGCGCGACCCGGTCTGTGCTCCGTCACGCTGCGCCGGAAGTCTGCGTCTGAGGTGATCGCCATCGCTGCGGCGGCTGGCCTCCACAGCATCGAGTGGGGGGCGGATGTGCATGCACCACCCGGCGATCCGAGCAGCGCCGCCGACCGGGCTCGACTCGTCGAGCTGGGGGATCTCACTCGCGCCAGCGGCCTCCGGGTCGCCTCGCTCGGTAGTTACTGGCGAGCGGGCGTGACACCGTTGCCGGATCTCGTGGCGGCTGTCTCTTCGGCCACCGCGCTGGCCGCTCCTCGGGTGCGGGTCTGGGCCGGCGAGGTCGGCACCGCGGAGGCCGATGATGCCTTGTGGGACAAGGTCGTCCACGACCTGCGGGTGGCATCACGCCACGCAGCGGACCACGGGGTGGAGTTGTCCCTCGAGTTCCACCCCGACACCCTGACCGACTCGGTCGAGTCGACCATCGAGTTGCTCGAGCGCGTCGGGTCGTCCAACCTGCGCACCCACTGGCAACCCCGGCTGGACGAGGAGGTCGAAGCCTCGGTCGCAGGGCTCGAGCGACTCCTCCCCTGGCTCTCGGCCGTCCACGTCTTCTCCTGGTGGCCGGGTGCTCACCGGCTACCCCTCTCCGACCGCGCCCACCTCTGGTCCGCAGCCCTCGACCTGCTCATGCGCAGCGTGCCGCCATGCGACCTGCTCCTGGAGTTCGTCGAGCAGGACGACGTGCAGGCATTGGACCGCGACGCCCGCACCCTTCGCACTCTGCTCTCAGCCCGTCACCCACAGGAAGTGAACTGATGGAAGTTGTCATTTGCGATTCGGCCCAGGACATCGGTGCGTTGGGCGCCGACGCCATCGCCTCCGCGCTCAAGTCCAAGCCTGAGCCGGTCATCGGGCTGGCCACGGGATCGAGCCCTTTGGCGATCTATGCCGAGTTGAGCCGGCGCGTGGCAGACGGAGAACTGTCCTTCGCCGACGCCCTCGCCTTCACTCTGGACGAATACGTGGGCCTGCCCGCGGAGCACCCGGAGCGCTACCGCAACGTCATCCAGTCAGTCTTCGTCGACCACGTCGACATCGACCCAGCCCGGGTCCAGGGTCCCGACGGACTCGCCGACGACCTCGAAGCCGCCTGCACGGCATACGAATTGGCGATCCGCGATGCCGGAGGTGTCGACGTTCAGATCCTCGGAATCGGCACGGACGGCCACATCGCCTTCAACGAGCCGGGCTCGTCGCTCGCCTCACGCACGCGGATCAAGACGCTGACCAAGCAGACGCGTGAGGACAACGCGCGCTTCTTCGGCGATGACGTGAGCGCGGTGCCGGTGCACTGCCTGACTCAGGGCATCGGGACGATCATGGAGGCGCGACACATCGTGCTCGTGGCCACCGGTCGCGCCAAGGCCGAGGCGATCCACCAACTCGTCGAGGGCCCGATCTCGGCGCTGTGGCCGGCGACAATCCTGCAGATGCACCCGCACGTGACGGTGATCATCGACGCGGGCGCCGCGAGCCGCATCCAGTTGGGTGACTACTTCCGCGACACCTACGCGAACAAGCCCGCCTGGCAGGGATTCTGAGCTCGCGACCTCGTTGCCGCGAGGTGGCCCGAGTTGGCCCGAGTTGACGCAGGTCCCTTGGATTGAGGGGCGCTGTCCCGGTTGAGGGGCGTCCTTGCAGGGGCGCCCCTCAACGCGAAGGACGCCCCTCGTCGCAAAGGACCTGCGCCGTCAGTCCTCGGGGAGGGCGGCGAAGGTTGCCTTGGTCTCGTTGTACCAACCGAGCGCCTTCTTGGGGTGCAGCCAGCGCCACTTCATCTCCTTGGCAGCGGCCGCGTGCAGCGTGTCGCCGGCCTTGGTCGAGGCCTTGAGGTGCTGGTCCTGAGCGTTGATGACATCGTCCGCGGTCTCGCCGTGATGCGCGAGGTCGCAGGGGCCGCCGAGTTGCTGGCAGGTCATGGTCTTCATGAGTTGTCCTTCTCGGGTGAGGGGGTGGGGTGAGTGACCGAAGGGTGGGTGTCAGCGCCACGACGGCGCCGAAGAGTGGCGACAAGTTCGGGCTCGGCGCGGAAGTCGATCCGCTCGACCCGCCCGTCCGAGATCGTGAAGTCGAAGGCGACGCGTGGCGTCCCCCTGTCGAACCACGCTGCGCCGGGCCGTTCACCGACAAAGACAGCGAGGGCCGAGGCCGCCGCTCCGTTGAAGAAGGTGGCGACCTCACGTTGTCCGGCAATGAGTTCCGGCGTCCCCAGGGCGCGAGCCGCGGCGTCGCCGGCAATGACGGCATCCGGAGCCAGCAACTGGATCAGCCGCTCGAAGTCGCCCCCGCGTGCCGCCGTGACGAAGGCGTCAACGACCTCCCAATCGGCGAGCCGGTCCTCTGCCGCCGGAGCCGCGACCTTGGCCCGGGCCCGCGAGGCGAGCTTGCGCGCATTGGTCGGGGCGGTGTCGAGGAGTTCGGCGATCATCGGGAACTCGAAGCCGAAGCTGTCGTGGAGGATGAAGGCCACCCGCTCGGTCGGCGTGAGCCGATCGAGGACGACGTGGAGGGCGCTCGCGACCGTGTCGGCGAGGGCCACATGGTCGGCCGGGTCAGCAGCGATCCCGTATGCCGTGTGCGGGCGCACGTCGTGTGCGCCGCTCTCCCCGTGGTGGGGTCCGAAGGTCGAGGGCTCCAGCGAAAGGTCCTGCGCGGCAAGGGGGCTCGGTGTCTTGGCCTTGAGCCGATCGAGACAGAGGCGCACGGTCACGGTCGTGAGCCACGCGGGCAGGTTGTCGATCGTTCCTTCGTGACCGTGGAGTCGGAGCCATGCCTGCTGGGCGATGTCCTCGGCCTCCATGGGGTCGCCGAGCATGCGCGTGGCCAGCGCGACCAGACGGGGTCGCTCGGCAGCGAAGGCATCGGTGATGCTCATGGGCCCATCCTCTCCGTGTCAGCCGGTCGATCCGGTCAGTGTCAGCAGCCTCAGCGTCTGCCTTCACTCAACCTGACGACTCAGCCGCCGCGAGTGTGACAGGAGCTCTCAGGTCGAGTTTTCGCTGACCCCATGCAGGACCTCTCGAACGACCTCGAGCACCTCGGCCGGGTGGGTGAGGTGCACCGCATGCTCTGACTTGGGCCAACTCACCAGCCGCGCACCGAGGGCCTGGGCCAGCCGCTCGTGCGCCACCCGAGCGGGATCGCCGGGCTTCCGATCAGCGGTGACGATCACCGTCGGGACGCGGGGCACCTGAGCCACATCGAATCCAGCAGAGAGATCGCCGAGCCCTTTCACTGCCCGACCCAGACGATTGAGGTCCAGCCGGTTCATGGTCGCCAGCGCCGCCTGCACGTCCGGGCGGTCGCCGTGATGCTTCCCGACCCTCTTGGTCTGCAGCCGGAGCAATGCCCTGACAAGGCCACCGGCCAGCGGCAGGTTCGCGAAGCGGATCAGGCTTGTGGCCTGCTTCTCCACCTTCGCAGACAGCGCCGGATCGCTCACCGGCGTCGGATCGAGCAACACCAAGCCGGCCACATCCTCCGGATGATCACGTGCGAGGAGCAGCGCGACAGCCCCACCGAGGCTCTGGCCGACGACAGTGACCGGACCGACCCCCAGATCTAGCAGGGCCCCGTGGAGATCGTGGCCGGCATCCGCGAGCGCACCTTCGGTGTCCGACCCCTCGGTCCCCGCCCGGTCGATGAGCACCACGCGGGCACCGGGATCGGATCGCAGCCCCTCGACCAGCCCGGGAAAGAACCCGTCGACCGCCTCCGCGCCACCTGGCAGGAGCAGGACCGCTGGACCGGTGTCACCGATGACCTCACGCATGAGAGACATGGTCCTTCAGATGACGGCCCGTGTGGGTGTCCGAGGAGAGCAACTCCTCGACGGTGCCCGTGAACTGCACCCTCCCGCCGTCATGACCACCCTCGGGCCCGAGATCGATGACATGGTCGGCAGCAGCGATGACCTGCAGATCGTGCTCGATGACGACCACGGTCCGACCGCCCTCGACGATGTCCTTCAGGAGGGCGATCAGCCGGCCGGTGTCCTGGAGGTGCAGGCCGGTCGTGGGCTCGTCGAGGACGATGACCGACGCGTCATCGGTGAGTTCGCGCGCCAGCTTGAGGCGCTGGCGTTCGCCGCCGGAGAGGGTCGTGAGGTTCTGGCCGAGGGTGAGATAGCCCAGGCCGACCTGCACCGTGCGCTCCAGCAGGACGCGGAGTTTCTTGTCGGTGAAGACGTCGAGCGCCTGCTCCATCGTCAACTCGAAGACGTCGGCGATCGACAAGCCGTCGACCGTGTACTTGAGCACCCCGGCCCGGAAGCGCCGCCCCTGGCAGGTCTCGCACGGAGTCGTCACCGCGTCCGTGAAACCGAGATCAATGAACCGTATGCCGGTCCCTTCGCAATCCCGGCAGCCGCCATCGGAGTTGGTTGAGAAACTCCCCGCGGGCTGACCGGTGGCCTTGGCGAAGATGCGCCGGATCTCGTCGAGCATCCCGGTCCACGATGCGGGGGTCGATCGGCGCGACCCACGGATCGGTGACTGGTCGATGAGGACTGCCTCGAGCCCGGCGCGCTCCGCTGCGTCGGCCAGGTGCCCATGGATCAGGCTCGACTTCCCTGAACCCGCCACCCCGGTCACGACGGTGAGCACCCCAGTGGGGATCTCGACCGACACGTCCTTGAGGTTGTGCGTCGTGGCGTGGGCGATGCGGATCTGGCCGGTCGCGGTCCGGACGGGGACGCTCGACCGGCTCCCCGGCATACCGGATCGAAGGGCTCGCCCGGTGGGAGTGTCAGCGGCGCGCAGGTCGGCGAAGGTGCCCTGGAAGATCAACTCGCCACCCGCGCGTCCGGCGCCCGGGCCGATCTCGATGACCTGATCTGCCAGTGCCATGACGGCCGGATCATGCTCGACTACAAGCACCGTGTTTCCCTTGTCGCGCAACGTGATCAGCATCTGTCCGAGCCGATCGACATCGCGCGCGTGGAGCCCGGTCGTGGGCTCGTCGAAGACGTAGAGCATGTCGTTGAGGGTGCTGCCGAGGTGGCGGACCATCTTGACGCGCTGGGCCTCACCGCCGGAGAGCGTCGCGGTGTCTCGGGAAAGGTGGAGATAGCCGAGGCCGAGGTCGACGAGGCGACGCAACTGCGTCACCACATCCGCACCCAGGGGAGCGAGTGGCCCGAGATCCCAACCCGCGATGGCATCGGCGAGGTCGTTGACCTGCATTGCGTTGGCCTGCGCGAAGGTCACGCCGTGCAGAGTGGCCGTCCGAGCCGCTTCGTTGAGGCGGGTGCCCTCGCACTCCGAGCAGGGGCCCGTCGTGACGAGCCGCTCGTGGGCCGCCTTGGCCTCCCCCTTGAGCGACGCAGGGTCCTTGGTGAGCTCGATCCGGCGGAAGCGGACCAGCGCTCCCTCGTAGTGGCCGGGGAGAGCATGCGCTCCGGTGGGTTCGAACTCGCCGGGCTGAGCCTCGAGCAGACGGTGCCGCTCGCGCGCCGAATACTGCTCGAGCGGGAGGTCGAGATCGAAGAGCCCACTGTCGGCGAAGCGCCGCCAGGTGAGCTTGCCCGGCTGGTAGTCGGGGTGCCGGAAGGGACCCTCTCGCAGCGACCGCGACTCGTCGAGGAAGGCGTGGACGTCGAGCACCTTCTCCTGGCCCAGGCCGTGGCAGGTCGGGCACATGCCGGCCGGATCGTTGAAGGAGAAGGCATTCGAGTAGCCGATCGAGGGCTCGACCCCGCGCGACCACAGCATGCGGAGCCAATCCCCGATGCCGGTGATGGTGGCCAGCGTCGATCGAGGTCCGCCGATGAGACGGCGCTGGTCGATGACGATGCAGGCGCTCAGGTTGTCGAGACGATCGGCCTCGGGGCGGCCATAGGAGGGCAGGTAGTTCTGAGCAAAGGCGCTGAAGGTGGAGTTGACCTGGCGCTGAGCCTCGGCGGCGATCGTGTCGAAGACGAGGGAGGACTTGCCTGAGCCAGAGACGCCGGCGACGACGATGAGCGAGCGCTTGGGCAGGTCGAGGTCGAAGCCGGTCAGGTTGTTCTGGCGCAGCCCGCGCAGGCGGATCGTGTCGAGGTCCATGGGTGCCCTTCGAGTCGGAGCGCGGCGGTCGGCAACCACCCTGTCAGCGATCAGGTCGAGGCGACACCCGCCTCAGTCGGTCAGGAGGTCAGGCCGCGCGGCGAGAGCGCGAGGACCGGCGCTTCGGCTCCTCAGCCACGGGCTGAGCCACCTCGCCGGACGCCGCATCGTCATCCCACGTGTCGGTGCCGAGAGCATCGAGGCGGGACATCAACTCGGCGGCATCGCGGTGGCGGCCTTCGCGCTGGAGGACCCGGACCAGGAGGCGCATCATCGCCTCGTCCTTGGGGCGGCGCCTGATGACCCGACGGGCGGCCTGTTCGGCGACGGCCAGCCGGCCCACGGCATACGCCGCCTTGGCCAGCAGACGCTGGGCGGCGAGTTCGTCCGCGGTTCGCGGGGCCTTGGTGGTGAGCGGGCCCACGAGACGCAGGCACGCGGCATACCGGCCTTCAGCGAGGAAGCGTTCGGCGAGGGAGAGGCGCTGGTGAATGGTCATGACGCTGGCGTCAACGAACCTGACCCCTCGCTTGTTCCGGCGGCCGAGAGCCATTCCACTGGGTGGCCGGACCTGTGCATTGCTGCGCCCCGACGCAGCAATGCACACGCTCGGGTGACAGAGTCCTCCTGTGACTCCGGACCAGCGCGCAGGACATGGGCAACGCGTTGACGAGGCAGCGGCCCGGACCCTCCTCGCCCACCTCGGCGCGGCCCTGGTCGGTGCCGGGCAGCCGGTCCACGAGGTCGAGGACGATGTCGCCGAAGTGAGCACGGCCCTCGGCTTCCCTGATCTGCAGATCGCGGCGGCGCCGACCGGTGTGACCCTGTCGCTCTTCGTCGGCAGTCCGTCGACGTTCGTCGCCAATCCGGGATCGCTGCGACTCGACCAGGCCAGCGATGTCCGCGAGATCCGACACCTTCTCGTGCGTGGACGTCTGGACGCGGCGACTGCTCAGGCCAAACTGCTGGCGCTGCGCGACCAGCCACCCCGCCATTCGACGTGGCTGGCCAACATCGGCTGGGTCATCTGCGCCACGGGCATCGCGCTCATCCTGCAGCCGATGTGGTCGAGCGTGGCCATCGCGACCATCGGGGGCATCGCTGTGGTGGCCCTGGTGCGGCTGACCCAGCGCTTCACGCGAATGGCTGCTCTCCTCCCCGTCCTCGCCGCCTTCGTCGTGGCCTGCCTGGTCTTCGTGGCCGCTCGTCAGGGCTGGGTCGAGGCCCCGTTGCGGACTCTCCTGGCACCCCTGGCGGTGCTCCTGCCCGGGGCCCTCCTGGTCACCGCCATGGCCGAACTCGTCGCCGGGCACATGGTGGCGGGCACCTCACGGCTGGGCTATGGGCTGGTCCAGGTCCTGCTCTTCACGCTCGGGATCGCCGCTGCAGCGAAGCTCTTCCCGTTGGATGCGACCCAACTCGGCAATGTGCGAATCGACCAAATCGGTTGGTATGCCGCGCCGCTCGGTCTCGTGCTCGTCACCTTGGCCATTGGCTTGCTGGAGTCGCCACCGCCCCGACTGCTGCCGTGGATCTTCGTCGTCCTGTTGGCTGCCTTCTTCGCCCAGGTGCTGGGCCAGCACCTGGGCGGGGCGGTCGGAGGCGCACTGCTCGGCGCCATGGTCGCCACGTTGGGGAGCCATGCCGTCGAGTTGGTGGTGCCACGGTTGGCCCGGCTGGTGGTCTTCCTGCCGTCCTTCTGGCTGCTCGTGCCGGGGAGTCTGGGCGTGCTGGCCGCGACTCAGGTCGCCGTCGATCCGGAGGCTCACGCGGACGTGCTGGGCGTCGTCGCGATCGTTGCCGCCCTGGCCCTCGGCCTCCTCCTCGGCTCCGCAATCGCCCAGGCCATCGGCGGACTCCTGCGCAAGCAACACGCGCGCCGCCCCTCTCGGCGCTCGGGGAGTTGACGGGTCTCAGGAGATCCAGATCAGGCACACAGGTCCCTTTCGAGGAGCCTGGGACATGCTCAGGGCATGGTCAGCGCAGCGAAGAGTGGCCGACAGGTGAAGGGTCGGCATGGGCAACTCGTCCTCCTCGTGGCTGTCCTGACCTGCCTGTGGCTGGGCGCCTGCACCAGGCAGCCGACTGATCCGGATCTGCGCAACGGGCCTGTTGTGACGCCCTCGGGCGCCGTGATCCAGCGGGACCTCGAGTACGGTCCCACCTCCGATCAGCGCCTGGATGTCTACGCGCCGTCGGGCGCGCGGGCAGCCCCGATCCTCGTGATGGTCCACGGCGGAGGCTGGAGCCGCGGAGACAAGGCATCCGCCGGGGTGGTGAAGAAAAAGGTGGCCCACTACCTGCCCGCGGGGTATCTCGTCGTCTCCACCAACTACCGCCTCTCGCCTGCCGTCGATCCACTCACCGAGGCGCAGGACGTCGCCACCGCGATGGCGTTCGTGCAGACCCACGCCGCGGATTGGGGCGGTGACCCGAGCCGAATCGTGTTGATGGGTCACTCTGCCGGTGCTCACCTGGTGTCCCTGGTCACTGCCGACCCGTCCTATCGGGACCGAGCCGGGGCCACGCTCTGGCTCGGGACGGTTGCCCTGGACAGCGCCGCTTACGACGTCCCGCAGATCATGGCCATGGACCCGCATCTCGCGCTCTACGACGACGCTTTCGGTCACGACGTCGAGTTGCAACGCGCAGCCTCACCGACGTTGGTCACTTCGGGCACTCCCGCGCCGGTGCTGCTCGTCTGCGGCTCGAACCGCGTCGAGGCCTGTCAGCAAGCGGAGGACTTCGCGGCCGCCGTCAGATCACACGGATCCACCGCGACCGTCCTCCCGATGGATCTCTCCCACGGCGACATCAACAGTCAGGTCGGCCTCCCGGGCGAGTTGACGACCCAGGTGGACCGCTTCCTCCAGTCGCTCGGCCTGCCGACCTGACCGCGTGCCGCGTGCCGCGGGCCTGCGGGCCTGCGGGCCTGCGGGTCTGCCTCAGAGGGTGCCGGTGACGTGCTGCAACAACAGACTGGCGGATGCGACCGACACCCAGAGGATCCCTCCCAGCATGAGTGGCCGAAGTCCGGTCGATCGCAACTGCACCCATCGGATCGACAGACCGATCCCGGCCATCGCCACCGCGATGAGGAAGGTGCCCACGTGCAGCAGGGCGGGGTGCCAGGTCGCCGGGATGGCCCCGATGCTGTTGAGACCGGCGGCGAGAACGAAGCCGACGAGGAAGAGCGGGACCACCTTGCGCCACGGGAATCCCTGGGCACCGTCGGTTGTGGCAGAGGAGGTGGTGGCTGAGGAGGTGGTGCGTGAACGACGCGCGGCAAGCCACGCGAGCAACAGCGTGATCGGGATGATCATCAGCGACCGGGTGAGCTTGACGACGATTGCATGGGGCCCGGCGTCATCCCCGAAGCTGTTGGCGACAGCGACCACGGAAAACGTGTCGTTGACCGCTGTGCCGCTCCAGAGGCCGAAGGCCTCGCCACTCAACGCGAGCAGGTGCCCGACCACGGGGAAGGTCAGCACGGCCGCCACGTTGAAGGCAAAGATCGTGCCCAGGGCATAGGCCACGTGCTCGCTCCGGGGACGCATCACCGAGGTCACGGCGGCAATGGCCGATGCACCACAGATGCCGGTGCCGACCCCGATGAGCACCCGCAACTCGCGCTCGACCCCGAGCCAACGACCGACGAGCATCGCTCCGATGAGAGCGACGGCCAGCGTCCCCAGCATGACCGGAAGGGAACCCCCACCGACCTGCACCACCTGACGGAGCGACAAGCCCGTGCCGAGCACGACGATCGCCAACTGGAGCATGGTGCGTGATGCTTCGGCATATCCGGCCGATAGGGCAGAGGCCCGCAAGGCCGGCAGCAATGGCGTCAGCGCCATCCCGACCAGGATGGCGAACACCGGTGCTCCGATGATCGGCAGGAAGCGGCCGAGAACGGTTGCGACCAGGGCGACGGCCATGGTCACCAGCAGACCGGGCAGCACGTTCATGACCCATCGGGTGACGCCCGGGGCGGAAGCGTCGGCGGGCGTGCCCCCCGCCCTCACCTCGGGTGTCGCAGCAGGAGTCACGGCGTGTGTCGCGGTCATGACAGCAACTCTCCCGCTGGGAAGCGGCCGTCGGTAGTCGTGAAATCGGCATCCCGGACATATCCTGTGCATATGTCTGCATGGCCGGACCTCACGTCGCTCGAACTGCTCGTGGCGATCGCTGACCACGGCAGCGTCGGCGCAGCCGCCCGCGCGGTCGGCGTGGCCCAGCCGAACGCCACCCGATCCATCGGCCGACTCGAGCGCGCACTCGGCGTCGACCTCGTGGTGCGCTCGACCCGGGGGTCGACCCTGACCCCCGCAGGCATGACCATCGTCGAGTTGGCGCGGCGCATGCTCTCCGCGGCGACCGACTTCACTGAGACAGCCCGATCACTGCGCGCCGGCGAAGGAGCCACCCTGCGGGTCGCCGCGAGTCAGACGATCGCCGAACACCTGGTCCCCACCTGGCTGTCCGCGCTGCGCACATCGCATCCCCAGACAGCGGTCGAGCTGCACGTCCACAACTCCCACGACGTCGTGGACGATCTCAGGGCAGGCCGAGTGGGGCTCGGCTTCGTCGAGGACCCCACCGTGCCCGGAGACGTCCACAGCACGGTCGTCGCTCACGACCAGATGGTCCTGGTCGTGGCCCCGCACCACGTGTGGGCGACACGGCGCAAGCCGCTGACCCCGGAGGAGTTGGCCCGGACACCCCTCATCACTCGCGAAGCGGGTTCGGGGACCCGAGTCGCCCTCGATCGGGCCCTCGGCGTGGCCGTCACGCCTTATCTGGAACTGCCGAGCAATGCGGCCGTGCGCGTGAGTGTCGCCTCCGGCGCGGCTCCAGCCGTGCTCAGCCGGTTGGCGGTCGTGGATGCCATCGCCGTCGGGTCACTCGTCCCGGTCCCGCTCGCGCTCCGGCTGGACCGACCGCTGCGCGCCGTCTGGATTGGACAACGCCGGCTGTCGGGGGTCGCTGCCGATCTCGTGGCGATCGCCGGTCAGGCCGAGCGCGCGATCAGGTCACGCAGACCGGCGCACTGAGCGGCCTCGAGCCGTGTCGTCGTCGGCGTCCGTCCCTTCCCGGCGCCGTTCGTCGGGTCTTTTCGGTATGCCGTGTGCTCACCGTGGAGTTCGCGCCCCGCAGTCCAGATCAGTTCACTCAGTGAAGAAATAACTTCAGTGAATGAACTGTTGGGAGGGCCGTCCTTCTTCCAAGAAATTCAGGAGACCCCATCATGACCATCACCGCCATCGTCCTCTCAGCCCTGCTCATGTTCGCCTTCCTCGGTGCCGGCGTCGGCAAGCTGCGCCGTGCCGAGCCCGTCACCGGCACGCTCGAGAGTCTGGGCGTCACCCCTGGGCTGCAGCGCACCGTCGGCACCCTCGAGGTGATCGGAGCCATCGCGGTCCTCGTCGGCCTCTGGCTGCAGCCGCTCGGACTCGCGGCCGCCATCGGGCTGGTCCTGATGATGATCGGCGCCCTCGTCTTCCACGTCCGCGCCCGCGACACCTTCAAGGGCAGCGCTGGTGCCCTCTCCCTGCTCGTGCTCGGCGGGCTCGTCGTGGCCTTCCAGTTCGCCACTGCCTGAGTCGATGCTTCACTCAGGGAAGGAATATACTTCACTCAGTGAAGTGTTCCTCTGGTGACCAACTGATCGGAACCCTCTGATTGCCTCCGACACCTCGTCAGGGCACCACCCACTTCGTCGCTCGAAAGTCGGCAGCTCATGTCTCGCATTCCCTACAAGTGGCTCGTCGCCACCGCCTTCGTCCTCGGGCTCTTCCTCGAGATCTTGGACATGACGGTGCTGAACACGGCCCTGCCCATCCTCGGCGAGCACTTCCGTGCCGACACCGCCCAGCTGCAGTGGCTCATCACGGCCTACCTCGTCTCGCTGGCTGGGTTCATCCCGGCCTCCGGGTGGGTCGCCGACCGGTTCGGCGACAAGCGAACCTTCCTCTTCGCGCTCGCGGTCTACACCAGCGCCAACCTGTGGGCCGGCATCGCCGGCTCGGTCAATGAGCTCATCGCGGCTCGGGTGACCCAAGGCGTCGGCGGTGGCCTGCTCACCCCGGTCGGCACGGCCATGCTCTTCCGCGCCTTCCCCGCGAACGAACGAGCCCGCGCCTCGGCGATGCTCGCCATCCCGACCACCCTCGCTCCGATGCTCGGGCCCGTCCTCGGTGGCTGGCTCGCTGACAACATCTCGTGGCGGTGGGTCTTCTTCCTCAAGGTCCCCGTCGGCGTGATCGGGCTCCTCTTCAGCGCGCTCGTCCTCAAGCCCGGTGTGCGCACCGCGACGGGACGCTTCGACGTCATCGGCTTCGTCACCGGAGGCGCTGGCCTGGCCACCCTGCTCGTCGGGCTCGAACGCGGCGCCCGCGAGGGCTGGTCGGACACGACCACCCTCGTCCTGGTCGGCATCGGCGTGGCGCTTGGCGCAGTCTTCATCGTCACCGAGTCGCGGGTCGCCTCGCCCATGCTCGACCTCCGCCTGCTCAAGGACCGGATGTTCGCGCTGGGCAATGTGCTCATGCTTCCCGCAGCGGGCGCCTCGATGGGTGCGATGTTCGTCATCCCGATCCTCGTCCAGACCCAACGCGGTCTCTCGGCCACGGAGTCAGGTCTGCTCACGGCCTTCCAAGCCATTGGAATGCTCGCGGTCCTGCCCTTCACGAACCGCCTGTTCATGCGCTTCGGCCCACGCCGACTGCTCATCGGGGGCTTCACGGTGATCGCCGCCAGCCAGTTCGCGATGATGGCCCTTGGTCCCTCGACCAGCCTGAACCTGATCCGCGGCTCCATGTTCCTCATGGGCTTCGCCGGTGGCCTGGTCATGGTGCCCCTCCAGGCCGCGACGTTCTCGCAGATCAGTTTCGCCGCGACCGCTCGCGCCTCAGCACTGTTCTCCACGGCCCGTCAGGTTGCCGCCAGCGTTGGCGTGGCCATGATCGCCACGACCCTCACGGTCCGGACCAGCCAGCGACTGGGAGCCCTGGACCAGGGCGCGACGAGTGCCGCGACGACAGCTGCGCAGTTCGGGGCCTACCACGACGTCTTCCTCGTCAGTGGACTCATCGGCCTCTTCGGGGTCGCCCTGGCCCTGCTGATCCGTGACGCCGACGCCGCGGCCAGCCGCGCACCGGCAGCCACCACAGCAGACACGCCAACCGCCCTCACCGCCACCACCAGATCACCCCTGCCCATGCGGGCGAACGCTTCGGACGCGGTCGCCACGGAAGGATTGTCATGACCGACTACGGGCGCCCCCTCGAGTTCGGTTGGTTCGCCGGACCGGATGCCGGCGATGCCCGTGCGCTCCTCGACGCGGCACGCGTCGCGGACCGCGCCGGGCTCGACCTCATCGGAGTCCAGGACCACCCCTACAACGCAGGCCACCTGGACGCCTTCACCCTCCTGAGCGCGATGGCCGCGGTGACTGGAAACGTCAGGCTCTTCCCCGACGTCGCCAACCTCCCGCTCCGCGGGCCGGTGATGATCGGTCGCGCGATCTCCAGCCTCGACGTCCTCTCCCAGGGGCGGGCCGAGCTCGGCCTCGGGACCGGGGTCTTCTGGGACGGCATCGCCGCCCTGGGTGGGACACGGCTGAGCAAGGGCGAGTCCGTCGATGCGCTGGAGGAGGCGCTGACCCTCCTGAGGGGCTGGTTCGACGCCGGAGGTCGGCAGTCGCTGACCATGGCCGGATCGCACTACCCCGTGACGGGTGCGCACGCCGGACCGGCACCCGCCCATCGAGTGGGCATCTGGCTCGGAGCCCGCGGTCCGCGCATGCTCCACCTGCTCGGCACGTATGCCGACGGCTGGCTGCCCTCGCTCGCCTTCGTCCCGCCCGAGCAGCTCGCCGACCTGCACGCACGGATCGACGACGCGGCCCTGGCCGCTGGTCGCGCACCGTCGGACATCAACCGGATCTACAACGTGTGGGGCGCGCATTCCCCGCAGGACTGGGTCGAGATGCTCACCGAGTTCACCCTCGAGCACGGCATGAACTCCTACGTCTTCGGCGCACCCCCGACCGAGTCGGCACTGCGCACGATCGGCGAAGAGATCGCCCCCGCCGTCCGCGAAGCCGTGGCAACCGCCCGCGGCTGACCACGCACCCCTCCGAATCCAAACCACACAAACAGCCAACCCAACGAATCCAACGCAAGGAAGCCATCACCATGACCACGATCACCATGACCACGACCACCACCGAGCACGGCCTCGACATCGATCTGACCTTCGCCGACCCAGCGGACCAGGTCGCGATCGACCGGGCGGTCGACGGTTTGCGCAGCAAGGGGTATGCCGTGCACGTCGTGGACACGGCCGCCGAGGCCCGCGCGCTCATCGGCGAGATCCTGCCCACCGATGCGAGCGTCTTCACCAGCTCCAGCGAGACGCTTCGCCTGTCCGGGATCGACGCGGACATCAACGAATCCGGCCGCTTCAACGCCATGCGCCCGCACATCTTCGCGGCCGCGGCCGACGGCGCAACGCCCGACGACATGCGTCGCCTGGCCGCCGCCCCGGACTACGTCGTGGGCAGCGTCCACGCCGTCACCGAGGACGGCCGAATGCTGACCGCATCAGGCAGCGGCAGCCAACTCAGCCACTACAGCTACACCGCCGGGTCGGCGATCTTCGTGGTCGGCTCGCAGAAGATCGTCCCCGACGTCACCGAGGGGTTGCGCCGACTGGAGACCTACGCCTATCCGATGGAGGACAAGCGCTTCCGGGCCACCGTCGATGCGCCGGCGCAGCTCAACAAGATCCTCATCGTCAACGGCGAGATGTTCGATGGCCGCGTGGCGGTCGTCCTCGTCCGCGAGGCGATCGGCTTCTGATGGACAAAGATGGCGCTCGACCGCCCGGTCGAGCGCCATCCCGAGGAGAACACCAATGAGCGAACGTGAAGCCCGCCTGGCGGCTCTCGACGCCCTCGCGCGAGCCGGAATCGTCGTGCGTCACTTTCTCGACGACGTCGCCGATCGGCATGGGCTGAGTGGGCCACAGGCACGCCTGCTCACCGGGCTCGTCGAACCGATGCCCATGGCCGCGGCCGCAGCCGCAGCCGGGTGCGAACCCTCGCACCTGACCAGCATCGCCGGGCAGCTCGAGGAGGCTGGCCTGGTCCGGCGCGACGTCGACCCTCTGGACCGGCGGATCCGGCGGGTCCAGCTCACCCGCAAGGGCGCGCAGGTGCGCAAGCGAATGCTCGCCGAGTTGGAGACCGGCGCGCCGATCGTCCGGGACCTCGACGAGGACCAGGCGCGCCTCCTGGCCCAACTCCTCTGGCCGTCGCCCTGACGGACATGGCCTTCGAGGTGTCCTCGATATTCTGATCAACGGCGCGCCGGGCGGCGACCTCCCCGCTCGGCCCAGCGGCACGGCATACGAAATGGGGTTTGGCGACATGACCACTCGACAACTGGCCCGCGTCCACTCAGGTGATGGCTTCCATTGGGTCGGCGACGGCTTCTACGTGACCCAGCTGCTCCCCGGGAGTCCGGAGTTGCAGGCGGCGGCAGACCCGTTCCTGCTCATGGACTACAACCCGGTCCGGGAGTATCCCCCGACTGATCGTCAGCGCGGGGTCGGCCCGCACCCGCACCGCGGGTTCGAGACGGTGACCCTGGCCTTCGAAGGCGCTGTGCAACACCATGATTCGACCGGCGGCGGCGGGATCATCTACCCCGGCGACGCGCAGTGGATGACCGCCGCGAAGGGGATCCTGCACAAGGAGTACCACGAGAAGGAGTGGGCGGCGAAGGGCGGCCGCTTCCACATGATGCAGCTGTGGGTGAACCTCCCCAGCCGCGACAAGATGAGCGAGCCGGGCTACCAGGCCCTCACGGCGGAGTCGATGGGCAAGGTCAAGTTGCCCGGTGGCGGGACCGTCATTTTGTATGCCGGGGCGCTCGATGGGGCGGTCGGCCCGGCTCGCACGCACACCCCCATCGAACTGTGGGACGTCCACCTCGCCTCCGAGGAGACGGCAGAGTTGGCCGTCCCGGACGGCCACACCCTCCTGGTCTTCGTCCTCGACGGGGCTGTGGAGACCGACGGTGGGACGATCGGGCACGAGCAACTCGGGCTCTTCGAGCGGTCCGGTGACGTGCTGCGGTTGAGCGCCCCAGAATCAGGGGCTCGGGTGATCGTCCTGGGTGGGGAGCCGATCGGGGAGCCGGTGATCTTCTACGGGCCGTTCGCGATGAACACTCAGGCCGAGATCGTCCAGGCGATCGAGGACTTCAACGCCGGCACGTTCGGGCACCTCGTATGAGCACGGCCACCCCTCCCAACGCCGCCTCCGACCCCGGCTCGCGGGGCCGTGTCCCGGTCATCGGGGTGCTCGTCGGCAGCACCCGTCCCCCGCGGATCGGCCGCCAACTCGCGGATCAGATCACCGAGTTGGCCCGGCTGCGCTCCGAGGCCGACATCACCCTTGTCGATTTGCTCGACGTCGCCCTTCCGTGGCTGGACGAGCCCCAGATGCCCGCACGCGGCGACTACGCCCATGAGCACACCCGAGCGTGGAAGCGGATCGTCGACGGGCTCGACGCCGTCATCGTCGTCTCCCCGCAGTACAACGGCGGCTACCCCGCGCCCCTGAAGAACGCCATCGACACCCTGTATGCCGAGTGGCACGACAAGCCGGTCCTCCTCGTCACCTACGGCTATCACGGCGGGACGAGTGCGGCCGAGCAACTGAAGACCGTCTTCGGGGTCGTCAAGGCGAACCTGCTCCAGCCGGCGGTGAACATCACCGTGACCGATGCCGACAAGGACGCTGCTGGCCGGTTGACCAACCCGTGCGACCTCGTCGAACGCCATCGCGCCCAACTCGAGGTCGGCTTCGCCGCGATCCACACCGCACTCGGCTGCTGACCCGGACCCGGACGCGCTCATGATCGCCGCGAACTACCGCGACTCGGCCTTCGGGACCCCCGCGCGCGAGCCGGGCAACGCCTTCGCCTTCACCTATTTCGCTGCCCGACCGATCCCGCGTGACCTGGAGCCGGGCGCCAATGTCCTGGCGAGTTTGGCGCGCGCCGACGAAGCACTGGCCAGGTTGAACTCGATGGTGACCGGGCTGGCTGACCCGTTCTCGGTCGTCGAGGAGTTGCTCCTCCTGGAGGCGTTGGCCAGCACCCGCACCGACGGCATCTGGGTGAGCCGGGAGGAGGTGCTGCGGGGGGAGGCCGGCCCAGCCGCCACGTCTGAGGCTCAGAGGGAGGCCGTGCAGCAGGTGATCCAGCACGTCGAGGCCGCCAAGCATGCCTTCACGCTGCTCGGCGACCTGCCCATCATGCAGCGGATCATCCTGGGCACCCACGCCGTCCTGGTCCGGGACCTGCCCGACCCCCCGCGCTGGCCCGGTGAATATCGCACCTCACCGGTGTGGGTGGGCGAGCGCGATGCGACCCCGAGCAACGCCGAGTTCGTCGCCCCGTTGCACGACGAACTCCCCGCCCTGATGAACGACTGGGAGCACTTCGTCAACGAGGACGGGTGCCACTATCCGCCGCTGATTCAGGCGGCCCTGGCGCTCTACCAGTTCGAGACGATCCATCCCTTCATGGTCGGCAACGGCCGGGTCGGGCGGATCCTGGTGAACCTGCTCCTCGCCGAGAGGGGCCGGCTCAGCCACCCGGTCCTGACGCTGTCGACCGCAATCGAGAAGGACCGGTCGGGCTACCACGCCCGGCTGCAGACCGTCCGCGAGCGCGGCGAGGTCGAGCCGTGGCTCACGTATTTCCTCGACAACGTCATCCGCGCCGCAGAGACGGCGACCGCCACAGCACTCTCCCTCGGAGCCTGTGTCAGCGGCGACCTAGATTGAGACGTGTCGCCGCTGGCAGTAGCTGATTCTGAGACGCCTTGGTCCGCGCATTTTGAGACAAGCCACTCCCAGCCGAGTTACGGCAAGGACGCTTGTATGGCTTCGAAACGCCTGTGAGAGTCAGCAAGGTCACTGACCGTTCACCGGGTCTTACGACTGTGTGGCTTCAAGGACCGCGGTCAGCGCATCGTGGGCCGCCTTGAGAACCGCGATGCCGTCAGAACTTGGGATTGCCAATCCCTCCTCCACGAGGCGACTCGCTATCACGCGTTTCCCGGGCAGGGTGTAGCCGTTGGCCGCTGACCAGTCTTGGATCGTCCGCGACCAACTCACAGTGGGCTCATCAGGTAGGTCCGGTACGTCGGCGGGCGTGACGTCTGCTGCTCCGGTGCCCTCGTTGATGAACTTCGCCACAACCGTCTTCATCGCGTCAGCGTCGATCAAGTGCTCCAGCGTGAGAGCGCCCAGAGTCACGATGCGGCTCTCCGGCACACCCGCGTCAAGAAGGCTCTTGCGCAGGCCCGCACCCCCTGCATCACCATCAACGAGGAACGCGACACGGGCGCCGACTAAGTCCAGTTCGGGGTACATCGTCACAGGTACCTCCGACAGACCGGGCGCAACCTGGTAGTCCAGGTCATCCAGGCCGACGGCCTTCTTGACGAGGGAAGGCAGAAGAAGCATCTCTGTCGCACCTTCGGCGAGTACAACCTTTCGGGCTGCTGAGAAGGCCGCTGCTCCGGCTCCCATCGCCAGCATCAACGGTGAATAGCCAACCCCCTTTGTCCAGAAACTGCCTTCCACCAGGCTGCGCTGCCCGTTCTCAGGATCGGGGACAACAGCACGGATGTTGGTGCCCAGGTCTGGCGGTAGGCAGGCGGGTGAATGGGTCGTGTAGATGATCTTCGCAGCTCGAGTCTGTGTCATGAACTCGTTGACTAGGTCGGCTTGCGCGTCGATGTGCAAGTGCGTTTCGGCCTCGTCGATAAGCAGGATGGGTGGGAAGCCCTGATCCATCACTGTCAGGAAGGCGACAAGGGCAACGAACATCTGCACGCCCGCACTACGCTCGTGGAACTGGGTGATGGTGCGCCCATCCTGTTTGACGCGAATCTCAAGACTCGTGCCATTGATCTTTAGATGAGCCGAGATATTGGACTGGTTCCATACCTCCGAGAACTTCGTCTGCAGCGTCTGATTTGCCAACTCGATTAACGTTTCGCGAGCACCTTCGTCACCGTTAGTGAGCGTCGCCCATAGTGCATCAAGGGAGAGTTCGGCCATGGCGGCGATGTTCCGCAATGCCGCGGGAGGGTTCGCAACGCTCTCGGCTGTCAGCCCGTAGGCAGACGCCAGGAGACGGTCTTCCTCCGAAAACATGAGAATGTCGGGCGAGCGGTCGTACAACGCTTTGGCAACCTCATCCGAGGGGTCCGGCCTGTCCATCCACGCCTGTACCTGCTCGAGTCCGTCACGGACTGGACCCTTGAGACCAAACTCATCGAACTCCGCGAGCCAGGTGACCGGAGAGAGTTCGCGCAGTCGCGCTTCGATGTCTGGGCTCTCTACCTCAGCCACCGCCGCAAGTGCGGCCAGGAGACGGGATCTGAGCGATAGTCGTCGCTCATCGGCCCCGTCTTCTTCGTGATCCCCATCTATCTCGGCAACATCAAGGTCACCGCTGACTGAATCAGTTAAGGCGACGGTCAGCGCAGTCAGTGCCACCGCGAGCGTGGCGCGGTTCTTGCGAGGGACTGGGACTGCCGCTCGCCCTGTCTCGCCTTCTCCCGCAGTCCGCGACAGCCACAACTGGGTGGGCAGCACGTCCAGATCGAACTCAGCCAGGGCTGCTTTGTCCTCTTCGCTGAGGCGGTACTGGACCCGGACTACGACGTGGTCGTCGAGGACATCTCCCTGCACGCCTCGTGAACGCTGTGCGACAGTCAGGGACTCGCCATTGTCGATGTACGCCAGCGCGCGCAAGAGAGTGGTCTTACCCGCCTCGTTCGGCCCGACGATGGCTACGACCTTGTGGTCGAGGTTTATCTGGGCCTCAGCGAGTCGTCCGAACCCGCTGAACTCTGCCTTGGCGAGTCTCATGTAGTCATTGTCTCGTACGAGGCCGACAGACCCCGTTCCCGCATCGGCGTCGGCGGCGCTTGTTGGATGAACGCGGGGGTCCACATCAATCGGCCAAGTCACGGCGCGAGGAACCGCGGCGACTTCAGCTCGTCCACTCCGTCGGTTCGACCAGCAAGCACCGCGGAGCTACACCAGTACCTCGCGGCCTTGACGACGCACCTTGTGCAACGAGCGAGAGTTTGTCGTGTCGAGACCGTCGCCCCAAGCGTTCACGACCGGGACTACATGCTCGAGTCGGAATCCCCCTTGTGCCAGGCCTTGTCGGCATTTTGGCTTACGGTGCACGGGCACCAGTCACCGCCATCATCTCGGCACAACGGAGACTGCGCTTCGGCCACGGCCGCGCCACCGAAGCCTTGGACCGCGGGGCGCTTTCGGTAGGTGCCGTGACCACCGAAGTGCGCGACCTGGCGGCCTATCTGGCGGGCCACGGTGAGGAGGTCTGGCTTGAGAGTCCACCGGTCAGCGAAGGCGTAGCGGGTCCAGTTGCGGGACTTGTCTGCGGGGAAGCCGAGGGCTGCGCCGGCGTCGACCCAGTTCGTCACGTCGGTGCACATCCGGATAAGGATCATCGAAACGACGGCGCGCAGAATGCGCTGGTCAGGTCGAGCCGAGTGGCGAAGATGTTCAGGAAGGGCGCACGGCCAGACAAGTTGTGGGATGTCGTCGACGTCCCACCCGCGAGCATCGATGGGGTTGCCGTCCTCGCTGGTCAGTCGCCGCTTGATGAGTGTGTGCGCTCGGCCGTGCCGTCCGAGCAGGTCGTCGATGACAGGTCGCAGCGCGGCGGCTGGCTGGGTGATGCGGTCAAAGGTGTCGGCGTGGGGAACGCCAGTACCGGCGCCCCGAAGCCAGGCATCGAGTACGTCGGCGCTGGCTGTGGGAGTGCTTGCGGTGATGAGCGGCTCGACCGTCTCTAGCAGCCTCTCGATGACGTCGGGGTCACGCGGCGGGTTGGCCCAGCGGTGGGTGCGCCCCCATCCGTTCGCGTCGACCACGCCGAGTCTCACCGCGATCCCGATCGAGGACTGCCACGCGCGGAGCGTCTGAAGCGAAGTCCTGTCAATACCTGCGACCCGGCCTCGGCTACCGGCAACCAGAAGGGCGATTCGCCGCGCTCGTTGTGTGCGCGCCGCATCCGCTGCGGGCGTCTCTTGTCTGCTCAGGTCCGCCCCGCAGCTCTGACCATCCGGCATGGGCACCTGACAGCGCCGACCGTCGGGCGCGGCGGCCACTCGCATCGGGGCAGACCCATGGAACCGGTTGCCGAGTCCTGGAACCACGCCGCACTCCCTGCAGTGCCCTCGTAGGCCCACTTCGTGCCGAAGGCAGGTCGTGATCCAGGGGATGCGCCAGCTGGTTCGCCATGCGCCGTCGTCCTCGGTCAGGCATGACGGGCAGAACGTGGAGCCGGCCAGCCAGACCCACGATGAGTGAACGGCTGCCCGCGTTCCAGCGATCGGCCTGGCCTCCTGGAGTCCGCTCAGGTCGAACGCCAGCTGGTCATACGTCGCAAGCTGCATGTTCTCGACCTGGTGCGGCGCGAGCCCGAGGATCGGGGCGACGCGCTCGACGTGGCCTGGGCTCAAGCTCACGCCGAATCGACCCGGCCATCGGCCACGTTCGTCTCGCAGGCCGAGGTGGCTGCCCAGCCCGGCCAGGGTGGTGCCGTGCTGCGCTGCCCGCCTTGTGAGGTACGAAGGCCAACTCTCGTCGGGCAGTGGCTCGAGCGCGAGCGGGAGCCGGGTCACGCCGCTACCCACAACAAATGGCGATCAAGGGCCGCGCGCATTCCCGGTCCGTGGTCTCGGTCGAAGTGCTCGATGGTGCCGTCTCGCACGCTTGGTCGGACGTTGCTGGAGGTGTACGTACACGCCCACTGGTCCACCAGCCACGTTCGGACCGTGCGGACGTATGCAGATGGCTCGGCTGCGGTGGCCGCGAGGTAGGCATCCTCGTCATGGCAGACCTGTTCGCGATGCCGGTAGTCGACATCGTCGTGAAGCAGTTCAGCGGCAGCAGCCGCGCAGTGCCGCCAGAACTCCTCAGCGCGACCTTCGCGCTCCAGCTCAATGAGATGGGTCAAGAAGAGCTGCGCTGTCGCACGCCTGCGTCGCGTCGGTAACAGCTCGCGCGCGACCTGCAGCGGGTTGCCAGTGGCGCACATCCTCGCGCCGACAGCTGCGATCGCCCGGGCTTGTCGGATCTGCGCGCGATGAAGCAGATCCGACAGCCCCGGTACGAACAGGTACGTCGGCAGCAGGTGCGGGAAGGAATGGAGCGGCGGATTCGGACAAGCAAGCATGTGGGCGGGTCGAAGGTGCCTGATAGCTCGAGGGACGGGCCAATCGCCGAAGCCTTGGTAGTCCGGGTAGCCGTGCGCGAGAGTCTTCGCCACGGATCGACGAAACTCCTCAAGTACTTGCTCCGGAGGCCGGTGCACTTGCCGCTCCGGGTTCCTTCTCCGCAGTCCCATGGCTGAATTGAGTTGATCATGGAGCTCGTTGAAGAAGGCTGCGTTCTCTTCGGTCGGGCCCAGCCGTCTCAGCACTTCGTCCTGGGAGTCGCACACTGCGTCGTCGATCGCGCTGTCCTCCGCGCTGTCCGCGTGAACGACCAACGGGGTGCGATGTTGGGTGCACACGACGTGGACCTGGAGTCGCCAGCTGGATGCCCTGTACCCCGGGGCGCCCTCGACGCAGCCCGGGCACAGTCGGTCGCTGGTGGCCTTCACGAGCGGCCCGACTGCTGTGAGCGGGAGTCGAGACAGCGCCGAGGCGTTCGCGGGATTGAAGTGGTCGAATGAGCGGCACGCGAAGTTCAGCGCTGAGCCGTGGAAGGCACTGAGCTGCATTGACTGGATCTCGACGGGCTCAAGATTGACGACTCTCCCGGCGTCCCTGGCCGCTGCCTCGGACAGGGCGATCCCAGACCACCGGAAATGGCGGCGGTCGACTCGCGCAATCCCGTGGACCCGTTCCAAGACGCTGAGGGGCTGGACGCCGTAGATGTCCGCGACCCGCACGATGTAGCTGCGCCACCACTCGCCTGGCAGCGGTTCGACACGAAGCGGCAGTCGCGTGGTCACGGTGCCTCCGTCGAGGTCATCAGTGCGTGGGTGGCCTCGAGTGCAGGAACGTCGAGGTCGGTGTCGTTCCACACGGCATACGAAGCAGCGCGTTTGGCCCACTTCACTGCGAGGCCGGGTCTGCCGCGGCTCCCCTCGTGCAGGCAGCGAATCGCCCCTCGGGTGGTGAGTCGGATCGTCGCGCTCTCGCTTGGCAGAACGAGGCGTTCGCTCAGGCTGCGGCCCAGCATCTCCCAGTCGCCGACCGTGGCCGGGCTGGGGGGCTGCCAGTTCCCGACGTCGATCCACCGCGCTCCGCGGAGCCGGACCTGGTCGCCGGCAGAGCCGTGAAGGACTCCTGACTCGTCGAAGCCGGTTCCGACGAGGACGATGGTCGCGGGCAGGCCGGTGATGATGCCTTTGAGGACGTCGGCGAGGAGACGGGAGTCCTGACTTTGTCTTTCACCGATTCCGTGGCTGTCGTCGATGATGATGCCGCGCAGCCCGATGGCAGGTGCGAGCTTGCGGAGGGCGTGCAAGTAGTCGGCAGCGGTTGCACGCGGTGGTAGCGGCGGCAGCCCGATGAACGTCCAGATTGCCTTGAGCAGGGAGAGACCGCGTGCCAGTTTGGGTACCTCGACGTAGATCCAGGGGATGCTGCGGTCGAACTTTGGGTCGTCGGGCGCACGTCCGAGCCTGCTCCAGATGTCACGGGTCTCGCCGAAAGCGCACGTGAGCGCTGCGTGCGTCTTCCCGCTCAGGGGGTGCCCGCTGAGGATGACGCAGGTGGCGCTGCCGTAGGCAGAGTGGTCGTTCTCGAAGTGGGCGCGGGACACAGCTTCCCGCACGCTGCGGGTGTCCCTTGTCGAGATCGTCCCAATTTTCTCGTTGTAGACGTCGACGAGTTGCCTCAGCTCGTTGGTCACGACGGGGTGAGGCTGTGGTCTGGGGTTGTCAGAGAAGACCAGTGCAGGCCACTCGTCGATGTTCTGAGGCATGAGCCTCATTGCAGCCGCAGGGGTAGCTCTCATGCCAGACCCCAGCCCTCGTCATCGGCGGCCGTCTCGTCGAGGTCAGTGTCGAAGCTGATCTCCTCGTCGTAGTCGAACTCCTCGTCGTCATTGCGGGTGTCGGGGTACGTCTGTAGCTCCGGTTCCGTCTCGGGGACGGGCTCGGGTTCGGGGAAGGCCAGGGCGCGCACTTCCTCACTTGCCTGCTCGAGGTCGTGGGCGTAGGTCCGTTGTCGAGCGCCCTCGATGGCCGCATACCTGGCGTCTTGGCGGTCCGTGAAGACACCCTCGATCCATCGCGTCAGCAGGGCTGCCTCGCGCCGGTGCATTTCGGTATCAGTGAGGACTCTGCGGGTGTCCTGGTCCACGCCGTCAAGGGCGTGCGTTCTCACCAGCGAACTCATCGGGGCGATGCTTCCGTTGCGGTCAATGGCGCGCGGGATCATCATCCATCGGCGCTCAACGGGGTGGAGAAGGAAGATCCGCGTGGTGTCGAGGCGGTCGTAGAAGACCGTGAGAGGCCGGGCCCTGACGCCGATGCCGCGCATCACGACCGACCGCATCTGCTGGAGCTCACTGGAGTTGTAGGTGATGGTGTGCAGCTGAATCCCCTCAGGACTCAAGAGGCGTTCAGTGCGCTGGAGGCCTTTGAGAAAGCGCCATGGGTCTGTCGGTCGGTCGAGCTCACCGAAGGACGTCACGTAGTCGGCCCACACCATTGCTGGGCTCAAGGGTGTTGTTGACCCGTGGGCTTCGGTCAGGTTGCGGTGGCTCTCGTGCGCGTAGATGTCGATCGCGTACTCCCAGAGCATGTCCTGAAGATCCTGTGGCTTGATGGGCACAGCAAGCTCAAGTTCGGTGGGTCGGTTGAGCACGTTCTGGCCCTTGTGGATCGGCATGGTGCTCTCGACGTCGGCGATGACTCGGTGGATGGACTCAACGACTCCTTTGGTGTGACCACGTCGAGGCGGGCAGAAGACGACGTCGATCCCGCACTCGGCCGCAAAACCCAGGACGTGGTCGCTGGCGTTCTCCGACCCGTGGTCGAACACGATGGTGCTCGGGTGGATCGCGGGTTTGCGCCCGATGACCTTGGCCATGCTGGTCTTCTCACCCTCGGGGTCGTCGTTGACGACGACGAGCTTGGGGATGCCGTGCCACAGCTCGAGCTCGAAGGGGTAGCCAGCCCTGGTGACCGTAGGCCGGCCCATCTGAGCGATCAGGGCGCACACGTCGCGGGATGTGGCTGCGCCAACACAGACACGCAGAGCGACGAACCAGCGGGTGTAAACGTCGATGGCGCTGAGAACCACTGCCGGTACCAGGACACCGAGCGGGCCGAGGATGGCAACGGTCGTGGGTGTGGCATCGACTTGCACGAGCTCTCCGGGCCGGCTCACGCGCTGGGCCCCGTAGACGGCGACGGGCCTGCTTGCCTCGCTACGACGAGTCTTGGCCGGGTGGTGAAGCCCGCGCCCGCGAGACACCTCCCCGACCAGCACCCTCAACCGGTGGCGCGTGACGTCATCCGCCACCTCTGCTTGGTCGAGCCGGCTCCGGATCCGCACGAGCAGCTTGCGCTGACTCTTGCGCGGACGTTGGCTCTCTGCGTCGACCTCCTCACGGACGATCTCGATGACCGCCGCATCGAACTCGTCCAGCCGTTGGCCAACGGTTCGACGGTTGCCGTGGATGAGGAATTCCGGCCCTTCGCCGATGCGACCCACCTGCCGGTACAGGGCGGCTCGTGAGGCTCCGACCTCGCCAAGCGCCTTGAGTTCGCGACTCTTGGCGGCCAGCCGTTGAGGGAGCTTGGTGGTGTCTGGGTCGTAGTCGGGGTGGAGGACCCCGGCACGACGGTCGGCATCGGGGTTGCCTCGCGGTGAACCCGTGGCGACTTGCACCAGGTCGCGGTACCGCTTGAGGGTCTGGGCGCGTTCTTCCTCGGATAGCTCGGCAAGCAGCGGCGCAGGGTGCTCATCGAGAATGTCCGGTGTCGGTGCCGGTCGGTCCTTCAGGCTGGCTTTGGCAAGCGCGATCCATGAGATCCGGGAGCGGTGATCGCCATGGTCGATGCAGACGACAACGCGGCCGTTGTCGTCGCGTGTGATCCCGGTGACGATGCCCGAGTCTGGCTTCGCATCGACCGGGTGTCCCGTGCCGATCGGGTGGCGGCGGTGAACTGCCTTCACATGGCGTGTAGCCACGGGGCACCTCCCGAAGCCGGTTGGAACGTGACGGCGCTGTCCAGGTCAATGACTGAGTCGAGGCCGACGTGCACGTGACCGTGGGCGACAAGATCCCACAGCCGGACGAATCCTTGAGGCGGGCCGCCGAGGAGCTCGCTCGCACGTTGAATGTCGAGCTCTTCGGTGTTCTGGCGCAGCTGGCGAGAGGCAGCGAGGCGGTCCTGGCTGGTGTCGTGTCGACCGGCGTGCAGGAAGTTGAGGTTGCGCACCCTCTGGGCGGGCATTTCGGTCCGCACCTCGTAGCACCAGCCAGATGCCTTCGCTGTCGCTGCCGTCAGGCCCAGGATCGCTTTGAGCCGTGGGTCGTCGAGCTTGGTCTTCGTGGTCACGTCGACGAGAAGCATGCCTCCGTCCGCGCCGCGCAGGAGGAAGTCGGGTACGTGGCTGCGGATCCCGCTCGGCATCACCCACTCCAGGCGCAGCGGTTGCGTGGCCACCTGTGTCGGTTGTCGCGTCAACAGCAGGTCCCGCAGGTGGGTGAGTTCGTTGAAGCTCTCACACCACACAGCGCGGGCGTCGTGAGCCTGGCTCGGGACCACGACTTTGGAGATGTAGTTCGTCATCCCCTGGTGGGAGGCGGGCCGCCGTACGGGCAGCAGCTGATCAGGTACGAGCGAGCTCAGGGAGTCGACGCCCGCTGTCGCGACAACGGGTTCCTCGTCGGCAGTGAGCGTCACCAACGTGGCCGTCGCCGCCGCTGCCACCGACGCCCGGATCGTGCGCTCTTCGGCAACGTCCATCACCTCGGCCCAGTTCGCGGCGCGGCCCTCCAAGGGCGGGATGAAGCTTGTCCGTCGACCGAGCCTGTGGGGCACGCTTGGATGACGTGTGCGCATGAGTGAGTTCCTTTCGACGGGGAGCTCACCGTTGACGTAGGCACGCCGGGTCGCCACAATGGCAGCAGTCAGCCCCTCGGGGTTGGGTGTGAGAACTTGAGCGCGGCACAAGCCGCGATTCGCGTCGAAGCCGGGTAGCCGCCCGGCTTTCGTCGTGTCTGGGGGGTCACGGGCTCCCAGATGCGGCCCGAACGGACGTCACATGGCCCGCTCCTGCGGCAGGGCTTGGCTGAGGGCGGACTCGCCGACGGCACTGACGGTGCGCCCGGTGTCGGCCGCGACGGCAAAGAGCCGGCGGGCCACGTCTGGGGCAAGCCGCAGCTCGACGCGCACCGGGCAGTCGGTCGGGATCGCGTGCAGACGCGGACGACCGCGTCGGGCTTCGCCTGGCTGCTTCTCGACCACTTCGTCCTCCGGCACTCAACTCTCGTGTGAGGGGGCCAGAGGGTTTGTAGCCCGGTCTCGTCCGGTCGGTTGGTCAGGTCGCCCGGGTCATGTTTGATCCATCTGGGATCTGGTGTGACTCACCGATTTGTGAACATACCGGTATTCGTCACCATTGAAAAGGGGCCTACCGTGACTGCCCGAGCTGCTCCTCCAATGCCGTTGCCACTGCCTCGAACTCCTGCAGCGCGGCAGCGAGGTCCTCGACGATCTCGCGGGCCAGAACCTCGGGCGAGGGCAGGTTGTCGAGGTCCTCGAGGGACTCGTCGCGCAACCAGGTGATGTCGAGGTTGGCCTTGTCCCGGACCATGATCTCGTCATAGCTGAACGACTTCCATCGCTCGCCCTCCTCGCGCTGGCCGCGCCCACCCGGCTGGTATGCCGTGACGAAGTCGTCCAGGTCGGCTCGCCGGAGCGGGTTCTGCTTGAGGGTGAAGTGCTTGTTCGTCCGCAGGTCGTAGACCCA
>Ga0209477_1000061_pt1 | contig 51429 bp, 45 predicted proteins | sample KloWWTupernatant_FD_187180 | JGI IMG/M metagenome (GOLD analysis project Ga0209477, IMG submission 187180) | Active sludge microbial communities from Klosterneuburg, Austria, studying microevolution and ecology of nitrifiers - Klosterneuburg... | ecosystem: Engineered > WWTP > Aerobic digester >...
CATGGTATTCTCCCGGCATCATGGGTCCGTTTGCTTTTGTTCCATTTATGGAGTGTTATCATGGTATTGTAAGTATGGATCATATTATTCAGGGTGAATTGGAAATAGATGGAGTCAGTATTGATTTCAGTAATGGAAGAGGATATTTGGAAAAAGACTGGGGTCGTTCATTTCCGTCTGCTTATTTCTGGATGCAATCCAACCATTTCAGCGAAGCTGGTATTTCTTTGAAATGTTCTGTGGCAAAAATTCCGTGGGTAAGAAATTCTTTCGTTGGATTTATTGCAGGAGTGTGGTTAAAAGATCGGTTAATACGTTTCACTACGTACAACCAATCTAAACTACGAAAGTCATTCGCCAATGAAAAAGAAGTGGAGATTGTTTTAGAAAACAAAAACTATCTGTTGGAAATATTGGCTCACAGAGATGGTGCCACACAATTAGCTTCACCCATCAATGGCTTTATGAATGGTAGAATAGAAGAGAGTATGACTTCTTCCATTGCTGTAATGCTTACCGATAAAAAGAATAATAAAATACTATTAAGCGATACAGGCACAAATGCGGGACTTGAAGTGGCGGGTAATATTCAGGAAATTATGGTTTAGCTTTTTTCTTCTTTGGTTTTACCAGATCGTACGAATGGTCAATCCATTCTTTTAACTGTTTAGAAGAAACAGAACCATCTACAACAATTGTATTCCAATGTTTCTTGTTCATGTGGTATCCAGGAAGCACACAAGAAAATTCTTCTCGTAATTCAATTGCTTCATCCGGATCGCATTTTACATTAAATCGAAAATCAGTTCCATCAAGTCCGGTTAACAGAAAAATTTTACCCTCTACTTTCATAACAAGTGTTTCTGGACCGAAAGGAAATCCCTCTTCCACATCAGCTTTTGAAAGACAATAATTTCTAAGTGTTTCAATATTCATAATTATTCAATGATAGCCGTTGCTTCAATTTCTATTAAATATTCGGGAGCAATCAATCCTTTTACTTCAATCATGCTGGTACATGGCTTAATATCTTTAAAAAACTCGCCGTGAGCTTTTCCATATTCTTCCCAACGTTTGATATCTGTAACATACATTCTTGTTCGCACTACATCTTTTAAAGATGCCCCTGCTTTATGCAAAACCGTTTCAATTTTTTCAATAATGAATTTTGTTTGTGCATACGCATCATTCTTCCCTACCAGTAAACTATTTTCATCCACGGCTACGGTGCCGGTAACTTCTACAATATTTCCGATTTTCACTGCCCGGCTATAACCAACAATATCTTCCCATTTGGCGCCGGAAGAATAATTTATTCTTTGCATTTAACTAAGAGTTTTAAGGAGTGAAGGAGAAAAAGAGAGGAGACTCCTAACCAAAATTATTTTAATAAAATATAAAGTCATTAAAACACAAATAAATATTTAATTTAAGCACTATCCTCCTTGCCTCATTTTCTCTTTTAAACTCTTAGCCCTTAATTTCAATATTCTCTTCTTTGATCAACTGCTCACCATTCATCCGTAATAATATCTGTGCCACCGTTACCACATCTTTCTGACAATATGTAACGATACGTTCCAGATTTTTTTCTTTCCAATATACTTCCCACACCATGCTGCCATCAATATCATCTTTCGGCGTAGGCACTCCCAATACATGTGCTAACAAGTTCAGTGAAGTGAAACTTTTATAATCACCAAACTTCCACAGCTCTAATGTGTCATAATGGTTCACCTCCCACGGTTTTTTTCCGGAAATATTTAACAAAGAGGGAATAGTAATTCCGTGGATGATCATTCTCCGGCACAAATAAGGAAAATCAAATTCCTTTCCATTGTGAGCACAAAGAAACTTTGCTTCACCTGTTGCCCATTTATTCAACATATCAATAAAGTCTACTAATAATTTTTTTTCATCATCACCATAAAAGCTTTTTAATATTATTTTCCGCTGTTCCCCATTACCTTGTATCACTCCGCAACTGATACACACAATTTTTCCAAACTCTGCATAAATGCCGGCACGGGGATATAACGTTTCGTTTGTTTGCCCTTCATGGTATTTTACCAGCGAAGTAGATTTTGTGTCCCACAGTTTTTTCCAATCATCAGATAAATCTATATAAGATGGAGATTGCGGTACTGTTTCTATATCAAGAAACAAAATGTTGTGTAGTGGTAAGGCTGCCATAATTTATTTTCTTCCCTAAAAATAGAAAACCCCGGACAAACCGGGGCTACTACTTTCAGGTATTTCTTTTAAATATCAAAGGTATTTTTCTCCCATATTTCGCTTTACTTCAGCTACATAGTCTTTTATCTCCTGTTCCTTCTCTTTTTTGCATATTAATAAGACATCTTTTGTATCTACAACAATAAACTCATCAAGTCCTTGTAACAAAACAAGTTTGTTGTCTGGCACATGCACAATGCAGTTTTTTGCATCTACTGTCATTACCTTTTTTCCTACTACTGCATTTCCAAAATAATCTTTGTCTTTATTTTCCCATGCACTGTTCCATGTACCTAAATCACTCCAACCGAACGAACCAGGAATCAGGTAAACATTATCGGCTTTTTCCATTACGCCAAAGTCAATCGAAATATTAGTACACTGCGGATAAATTTCTTCCACCGCCTCTTTTTCCTGTGGCGTATTAAATTTATCCTTTTCAGCAACAAACACATCGTAAATTTCTGGCAAGTGCTTTTCCATTGCCGCCAATATGTTTTTTACTTTCCAGATAAAGATTCCTGCATTCCATAAAAAATCACCACTGGTAATAAATGTTTGTGCCAGTTCAAGATTAGGTTTTTCGGTAAATGTTTTTACTTTATAAATGTCTGGTGCGGCTGCTTTGGTTTCATGCTGAATATATCCGTAACCTGTGTTAGGATATGTTGGCTTGATACCTATCGTCACTAATGCATTCACACTCTCTACAAAACTCAATGCTTTTTTGGCTGTTTTAATAAACTCATCTGTTTCCAGCACCAGGTTATCGGCAGGCGCCGCTACCATCACCGCCTTAGGATCTTTATTCAATAATTTGAAAGCGATATATGCTATACATGGTGCGGTACTTTTTCTGGAAGGCTCTGCAAGTATATTTTCTTCTAAAAAATCCGGGAGTTGCTTTTTCACAATCTCCACATACTCCTGTGCCGTAACGATGTAAATATTTTCAGCCGGAACTAATTTACTGTATCGCTCAAAGGTTTGTTGAATCAGTGTTTTTCCTGTGCCGAGTATATCCAAAAATTGTTTAGGAAGGTCAGTTCTGCTCATCGGCCAGAAACGGCTGCCAATTCCTCCGGCCATTATTGCTACGTAGTGATGTTTATTCATACCCCTAAATCCCCTGAAGGGGACTTTATTTTACTAATATTAAAAAAGTCGTTTTCGTTTGCGAAGAATTTAAAAATTATATTAATCCTTCTCTTATTAAATCATGTAAATGCAAAATACCTTCATAATTTCCATTTGCTGTTACAGCCAATTGTGTTATTTCATTTTTGCGAAGCAGATTCAATGCATCAACTGCCAACTTATCCGGTTCTATCGTCTTCGGATTCGCAGTCATTATATCGCCAGCCTTTATTGAATCAATCGCTGTATTTTTTTCCAGCATTCTTCGTAAATCGCCATCGGTAATTATTCCTATTAATTTATTACCCGTATCAACCACCGCAGTAATTCCTAATCTTTTTTGTGTCATCTCTACAATCACTTCCTTTAATGATTGTGTTGGTAACACTTTTGGCTTTTCGTTGTTGTTTATCAGATCAGCCACTTTCAGGTACAATTTCTTACCTAACAATCCTCCGGGATGAAATTTTGCAAAATCATCGCTTTGAAATCCTTTTAATTCCATCAGGCAAACGGCCAGCGCATCACCCATTACCAATTGTGCAGTTGTACTCGTTGTTGGCGCCAGGTTATTCGGGCAGGCCTCCTGTTCTACAGTAGTATTTAAAATAATTGTTGAATTCTTCGCCAGATATGATTGAAGACTTCCAACCATTCCGATTATTATGTTACCAAAATTTCTAACGAGTGGAACTAATGCCTTTATCTCCGGGCTTTCACCGCTTTTGCTAATAATTAAAACAATGTCATCTTTCAGCACCATGCCTAAATCACCATGAATGGCATCTGCCGCATGCATAAAAATAGAAGGAGTTCCGGTTGAGTTCAGTGTAGCCACAATCTTTTGAGCAATTACTGCACTCTTTCCAATACCGCTAACCACCAATCGACCTTTACTATTGGCAATGGTATTTACAGCTTTTTCAAAATCATCATCAATAAAAGCAGATAGCCCTGTTATAGACTTTGCTTCTAACTCGACGGTTCTGAGTGCCACTTGTTTAATAGAATCAGACATGCTTGAAATTGCAACTGTAAATATAAAATACTAATGGCGGCAAATTTAGATGTTTTGAAATGAACTGATAGTTATGCAATCGTTAGAATTCAGTTCGTAGCTTTTTATACGTTTTATCAAGTTGAAATATTCGTAATCCCGATTTTATCGGAAAACGTTTGCTACATCTGCCCTATTCTAGAAAAATTGGTATAACTAATATTTATAAATGGTATAAATTCGCCAACTTCCGAAAATCCTCGGGAAGGGCTCTTAAACTGGAGAAGAACTTGTGATACCCCGGCCATTAAGACAGCAAAAACACTTAATTATCTTATAAAATTCAAACTGTGCAAAAAATATACTTGCACATGTTCCCGTAGTCGGGCAAAAAGAGGTATCTTAAATGAATATGTATTTATAAAGAAGGCTTAAGGAAATAAAAGAAAAATGGCAACATCAACAGCAAAGAAGCCTGCCCCAAAAAAGGCAAAGGCAAGTGAAGGAAAAACCACAAAAGCAAAATCAGCTACTACAGTAAAGCAAAGATTTGATCTTCACAAATCACTTCAAGAGCATTTTGGTTTCAACAAGTTTAAAGGCACTCAGGAAAAAGCAATTGAATCCTTAATGGCCGGACATGACACTTTTGTAATTATGCCAACCGGCGGAGGCAAAAGTCTTTGTTACCAGTTACCTGCCATCATAAGTGAAGGCGTTGCATTAATCGTTTCGCCATTAATCGCTTTGATGAAAAATCAAGTAGATCTTGTTCGTGGATATAGCAGCAACGATAATGTGGCTCATTTTCTAAATTCTACGCTTAATAAGAAAGAAATAAAAGAAGTACATGATGATTTGCTTTCTGGCAAAACAAAATTGCTTTATGTAGCTCCGGAAACAATGACCAAACAGGATAACATCGAATTTTTCGCTGATCTTAAAATATCATTCTTCGCAGTAGATGAAGCGCATTGTATTTCAGAATGGGGACATGATTTTCGTCCCGAGTACAGAAGACTCAGGGAAATGATGATTCAGATAAACCCTGATGCACCCGTAATTGCATTAACTGCTACTGCTACTCCAAAAGTGCAGAGTGATATTGTAAAGAATCTGGATCTACGCAAGCCTAATATTTTTATTTCTTCTTTTAATCGGGCCAATCTTTATTACGAAGTATTGCCAAAAATTAAAAAGACGCAAGTTGATGAAAACATTGTTCGCTTTGTAAAAAGCATGGGCAAAAAAAGCGGTATCATTTATACACTCAACCGTAAAACAACGGAAGAGCTGGCGGATATATTAATGGCCAATGGTATAAAAGCTGTTGCCTATCATGCAGGATTAGATAGCAAGTTAAGATCTCAACGACAGGATTTATTTCTGGGAGAAGAGATGCAGGTTATCTGCGCCACCATCGCCTTCGGTATGGGAATTGATAAGCCTGATATACGTTTTGTAATTCATTATAATATTCCAAAGTCAATTGAAAATTATTACCAGGAAACTGGCCGTGCAGGAAGAGATGGCTTGGAAGGAAAATGTATTCTATATTATTCGCATAAAGATGTAAGCAAACTGGAACACTTGATGCGAGACAAACCCCTTAGCGAAAGAGAAGTGGGAGCACAGCTAATAAATGAAACAGTTGCCTTTGCAGAAACAGGAGTGTGTCGTCGCAAATTATTGATGAGCTATTTCGGCGAAGATTACGAAAATGAAAATTGCGGACAGTGCGACAACTGTAAACATCCAAAAGAAAGAATAGAAGCAAAAGAAGAAGTAATCATCGCTTTAAAAGCAATCAAACAATTGGACGAACGTTTTGCAACAGACTATGTGGTTAAGATAATCAGTGGAAAGCTAACACCACAAATACAAATGTTTCGGCATGATGTGCTTAAATGTTTTGCCAGTGGAAACGATAAAGACAATCATTTCTGGAACTCATTGATACGGCAAATGATTTTGGAAGGAATGTTGAGAAAAGACATAGAAGAATATGGTGTATTAAAGTTTTCTAAGAATGCAGAGTCTTTTTTAAAAAAACCAAAGTCGTTCCAAATTGTTCTGAACAAGTTGTATGATGATGCAAATGCGGATGATGAAGAAGCAACTGAAACAACAACCGGAGCTACTGTTGATGAGACGTTGATGAAAATGTTGATGGAGCTTCGCCAAAAAGAAGCGAAGAAAAAAAATCTTCCGCCTTTTGTTATTTTTCTAGAGACTTCGTTGCAAGATATGTGCACTTTCTATCCTATTACGATGGAGGGGTTAGAAAAATGTCAAGGCGTAAGCAAGGGTAAGTCTATTAAATACGGCAAACCCTTTGTAGAGCTGATAAAACAATATGTAGAAGAAAACAATATAGAGCGACCCGATGATTTTGTGATGAAAAGTGTAATGAATAGGAGCGGCAGCAAGGTTTATATTATTCAGAATACTGATAAGAAAGTTTCGTTGGAAACCATTTCGAAGAACAAAGGGTGGAAAATGGATGAAATGCTGGAAGAAATGGAAACCATTGCCGCCAGCGGCACTAAACTAAACCTTGATTATGCCATAGATGAAATGCTGGACGAAGACGATCAGGATGAAATAATAGAATATTTTAAAAGCTGCGAAACCTCTTCATTGCAAGTGGCTCAGGATGAATTATCAGAGTATAATTTCAGCTGGGAGCAGTTAAAAATCATGCGGATCAAGTTTTTAAGCGAATATGGCATGTAGAATTAAACATTTAATCCATTTTGATGTGGATTTTTTGTGAATTCCTTCTATATTTGCAACCCCGAAGCACAAAAGCGAAGATAGGCTTCCACTTACCGGAGTAGATGTGTTTCAGGATGGTGCGGTAGCTCAGTTGGTAGAGCAATGGACTGAAAATCCATGTGTCGCCGGTTCAACCCCGGCCCACACCACCTTAAACCTCGACAGAAATGTTGGGGTTTTTTGTTAGATTCACCTTTAGGGATGATTTAAATTCAGATTTGTCAATCACCTTGCCGGTTTATCTCAACAGGATTGGTTATCGTCTTAATTGTTCCATCAAAGAATTGAATTTTAATTGATGACACTCTCATTTTTTCTATAACCTTAGAATAAAAAACATTTTCGAACTCATACGTCCCCGTTTTGCTATATTCAATAGGTCCTACGCCTTTAACGGTTTTAATTACTGCTCCGTTAAAACCATCCCGGACTGGATCGTCAACAGGGTTGAATGCTTTGAAACTAAACCAGATATATTTAATTTTTTTCTTGTAAGGGTTTATTATTGTAATATCAACATCAACAAAAGAAGAATATTCGGGGTAACTCCAAGACCATTCCCATAAAACAAGATTTTTTTCTCTAAACGCCTGAAGAGATTTATCTATTTCTTTATTTATTGAATCTATTCTATTTTGTACCCTTTTGTTTTCTTGGTTCTGATCGTCGACTCTTTTTTCAATTCTATTCAAATTTTCGGTTATTGCAATTTCAATTCTTTCTTCAACCGACGGTATCCTTTTTTTAATACTTTCTATTTTTTTATTTATTGATTCTTGATTTTGGTAATAAAATTTTTCAGAGTAATATATCTTATCATCAAAGAGTACAACATACCATTGCCTATGATTGTTAATACAAGTTGCTTCTTCTATAATAATAAACTCGTTCTGTTTGGGTTCGATTGCTGTTTTTAGGTCATAAACGCAGTTATTTGTGTCAATATTTGGATAAAGAAATGGTCTTAATAAACTGGATCGTATCTCTCCAATAATTACGTTTTCATTTTGACCTTTAACGGCATTCGTAACAAGCATACATAATGCTAAAAAATAAACTTTACCCATAAAAATGATTAGTGATGAAAATTACCATTTTTATTTAATTTTTAAGCTTGCCCTAAATTACATAGACAAAATGTAGCAAGTCAGATTCTGCTTTTAAGCATTACATACTCAACCGCCACTTCTGCTCCGACTTTCGCATTATGCTTTATCAAGGCAATATTTGCTTCCAGGCTTTCGCCTTTAGTATGTTCTGCTATGTATTGTAATAAGAACGGTGTTACATTTTTTCCGGTAATGCTTTTTTCTTTGGCTGCGTTCAATGCTTGTTGAATATGCACTTCCATTTCTGTGGCAGCTATTTCAAATTCTTCTGGAACAGGATTAGCAATTAATACCGATCCCTTCAAACCCATATTCCATTTTGCAGTCAGTAATGCAGCAATAGCTTTTGGTGTATCTAACCGAAGGGGAGAAGCAAATCCGCTTTTGCGAGAATAAAAACTTGGAAACTCATCTTGCCCATAAGTAACTACAGGAATGCCCATTGTTTCTAAATATTCTAATGTTAGTCCAATATCTAAAATAGATTTTACTCCGGCTGAAACAATAGCTACAGATGTTTGCGCCATTTCTGTAAGGTCAGCAGAAATATCCATTGTGTTCTCTGCTCCACGATGCACACCACCAATGCCGCCCGTTACAAATACTTTTATTCCGACCATCGCTGCTATGCGCATCGTTGCCGCAACAGTGGTTGCGCCGTATAAATTTTGACTGATAACATAGGGCATATCTCTCAAACTTACCTTCCACACATCTTTTTCATTTCCAAAATATTCAAGCTCTTCTTTAGTTAATCCTACATGACATTTCCCGTTCATGATAGCAATCGTTGCAGGCACAGCACCATTTTGCCGCACAACTTCTTCAACCGCTAATGCTGTTTCAATATTTTTCGGATAAGGCATTCCATGCGAAATAATGGTTGACTCTAATGCAACAACAGCTTTGTTCGCAGCTAGTGCTTCTTTTACTTCCGGATGTATTACTAAATAGTTGTTCATGAAGCAGGGTAATATTTAGCAACAAGACCTAATAATTTTTCTTGTGTAAGATGCGTTGCAATAGCACCGTTCACTTGCAATATTTCTGCTGATAAAGTATGCGCCAGTTTTAAACAATCAATATCTTCTTTGCCCAAATGCTTTCCCAGAATATAGCCCGATAAAGAGCCATCGCCTGCGCCAGTGCAGTCCACTACATTAATAGAAGGTGCATGTAGTGTTATAGATTTCTCTCTATTGTATAATGCGGAACCATGTTGGCCGTTATGCAACCAGATATTTTGTATTCCCCTGTTTAATAATTCTTCTATTTGGAGTTGAGTTAAAAACGATTTCTCTGTACATAGCACAGGCAGCTCATCTTCATTGGGTGTTATTAAATGAAGTCCATCAAGATTTACATCTCTGAATTTTTTTGCCGGCGGCACTGATACTGGTTCTATTACAAATGGGATTCCCGTTTCTTTACTAAATGCCAGTAACCATTCAGCAGTATCCACATTAATATTTGCATCTGCTAATAAATACGATGCGGTTCTCAATAAATCAATATGCTTTGATAAATGTTCCGGCGTTATTAAATGGTTGGCAGCATTCGTAAGAAAGGCAGTGTACAAAGAACCGTCTACATTTAATATGCCTGTATATTTTCCTGACAATCCTTTTCGGGTAATAGTAGCATCCAATTTTACACCAGCCTTGCTACAACTTTGTTTTAACCAATCGCCATCGCTATCATCACCCACAGCAGTTATTAATTGCACAGGCACATCGAACAGGGCAAGTTGATGAGCAATATTGCGACTTACACCTCCGGCGGTTTTGGTTACAGTAGCATCTGTGGTGGTGGATAGTAGTAATTCACTCGTAGCATGAAAGAGTTCATCAACCAAAGCAGCTCCAATACAAATAACAGGTTTTGACATGCTGCAAATGTAATGGCAAAGGTTTATTCTTCTTTCTTCTTCACTATTAAGAACCAATCATTGTCCAATGGCAGATAACCATAATCATAGCAATAGAAATAGGTCTTGTCGGTCTTAGTAGTGTAGAGATGGGTTATATATTTAAATTGAAAACCCATACGCATCAGTTTATCCCGGTTGGCTTTTGCGGTTTCTTCCTCTCCCAAAACAGACTCTAATACTTTCCTGTTTTTCAATAGTGCATTATTAATATTTCTCACCAAACTGCTGTGGCTTCCCTTTGCTTTTTGCTGGTTATTATAATTATTTCGGCAATAATCATCGCAGAATTTTTTGTCTACACGGCCTTTTAGTGCCTTATCGCAGGCCAGGCATTTTTTTGTATCAGATGCAGTCATAGCATGGGTTTCAGGCTATGAATATAAGAAAAACTATCCGTGTGCAAACGTTTATACATGTTTAGCTTCGGGAAGAAACGATTAATCTCCGGCTATCGCATCGCCACCATATCATCTTTGTGTTGTCAATCGGCAATGACGCTGGTTGGTTGAAATAAATTAAAAACCGCTTCCGCAATATCCGCCAGCTGGCGGAAACGGAGGCACAAAACGAAACATCATGTACGCATTAAAAAACAAAGTTCAATTGATTGGCAACCTGGGTAACACACCAGAAGTAAAAACATTCGACAGCGGTAAAAAAGTAGCCAACTTCCGCATGGCCACTAGCGAAGTGTATCGCAACGCTAAAGGCGAAAAAGTAAAAGAAACGCAATGGCACAACCTCGTTATGTGGGGTAAGCTAGCAGAGATTGCTGAAAAGTATTTAACCGTAGGTAAAGAAGTAGCCATCGAAGGCAAACTGGTAAACCGCCAGTATGATGATAAAGATGGCAATAAAAAATACTTTACCGAAATACAGGTAAGTGAATTGCTGATGCTTGGTAGTAACCCTGTAGAGGCATAATTTTTTTAGCCACGAATTACACTAATAACACGAAATAGAATATTCTTCTATTTAATGTGCAAAATGTAATTCGTGGCTTTCTTTTTTAAATAAAACCCATGACAGAAATTATATACAAAGAAGAAGTTTATGAAGCTGTTGGAGCTTGTATGGAGGTTTACAATTCACTTGGCTTTGGTTTTCTTGAAATAGTCTATAAAGACGCAATGGAAATTGAATTTGCTGAACAGGGAATTGAATATTACAGAGAAAAGGAGTATCCTATAATTTATAAAAGCAATAAACTAAGAAGGACATTCTTTGCAGATTTTGCTATCCATGATAAAATAATAGTTGAAGTAAAGGCCTGTGCAGACGGTATTCCCGAAGAATCTCTTGCGCAAACAATAAACTACCTGAAAGCTTCAAGAAACAAGGTTGGTCTTATCGTTAACTTCGGGAAAAGAAAACTGGAATACAAAAGAGTTATTTTCTGATTTGTATTTATTCGTGACATTCGTGTAATTCGTGGCTAAAAAATAATCTGTGACAACCTTCACCCCTGATACCGATAACAAAATGTTTCAACTGGCTATACAGCTAGTCAATCAAAGTAATCGTAATATATTTCTTACCGGTAAAGCCGGTACTGGCAAAACAACCTTTCTCAAATACATCCGCAATCATTGTCCTAAGCAAATGGCGGTAGTAGCACCAACGGGTGTAGCGGCTATTAATGCCGGCGGCGTTACTATTCATTCTTTTTTTCAATTACCATTAGAACCATTCTTTCCTGAGCCCAATACCCGTCATCAACTCATCAGCCGCTTACGATTCAACAGCGAAAAGAAAAAAATACTACAGGAATTAGAAATATTGGTGATAGACGAAATAAGTATGGTCCGTTGCGATATACTCGATGCCATTGATACTGTATTGCGGCATGTACGTCAACGCAATCAAATGTTTGGAGGCGTACAACTTTTATTTATTGGCGATATGTTACAGTTGCCACCCGTTATAAAAGATCAGGAGTGGAATCAATTGACGGAGTTTTACAGCGGTCATTATTTTTTCGACAGCCTTGTATTAAAAGAAGAACCACCTGTCTATATTGAGTTCAATAAAATATACCGCCAAAGCGATGAACGTTTTATTAATGTCCTCAATCAGGTTCGTAACAATGAACTGAATAATGAAGGTCTGGCAATTTTAGAAAGCCGTTATCAGCCGAGCTTCCGCCGGAATAAAAAAGACGGTTACATTATTCTTACCACTCATAATAATAAAGCCAACAGTATTAATATAGAAGAGCTGGCTGACATTAATAATAAAATATATTCTTACCAGGCCGAGGTCGTTGAAGAGTTTTCTGAAAGAGCTTTCCCTGCTGATGAATTGTTGCAATTAAAAGAAGGTGCACAGGTAATGTTTATCAGAAATGATTCTGCTGAAAATGGCAAACGTTTCTTTAATGGCAAAATCGGAACGGTGGCAAGGCTAGATGATGAAAAAATCTTTGTACAATGCGAGGATGAGCCGTATGAAATTGAAGTACAAAAAGAAAAATGGGAAAATATCCGCTATACATTAGATAAATCAACCCGTAAACTTGATTCTGAAGTACTGGGCTCATTTACTCAATTTCCTTTGCGGCTGGCATGGGCCATCACTATTCATAAAAGCCAGGGACTAACGTTTGAAAAAGCAATTATAGATGCAGGGGAAGCATTTGCACCCGGACAAGTGTATGTGGCATTAAGCCGCTGTACCAATCTGGAAGGAATGATATTGCAAAGCCGGGTTCGGTCAAATAGTCTCTTCAGCGATCAAAGAATTGTTGAATTTTCTCAGCGTAGTGCAACAAGCGGTCAGTTGGAAATGGAATTGGCTATTGCTAAAAAACAGTATCAACAGACCATTTTAAAATCTACGTTTGATTTTACAACCCAAATTGCCAGTATTAAAGAGTTATTTGAATACTTGATAGAACACAAATCCTCATTTAACGATGAAGCACTCTCCTGGACGGAAGAGATAATTTCAAAACTCTATTCTCTTCAGGAAACAGCAGCTAAATTTCAAACGCAATTACAATGGTTATTTCAGGAAGCGGAAATACCAGAAGAAAATAAGCCGTTGCAGGAAAGAATCGTTGCGGCTTCAAAATACTTTATTGCAGAACTAAGCTCCCTGATACAATTTATCAGCCAATCACCTACAATAACCGACAGCAGGCAAAATGCAAAGGAATATAACGAAGCAATGCGGGAGGTGTTTGCACAACTCTCCATGAAAAAATTTATGCTGGAAGGTTTCAGCATTCGGTTTGACATGGAAGCCTTTCATCAGCGTAAGCAAAAATTTGTGCTTCCATCCTTTACTGTAAACGCCTATGCAGGAGTCAATCAGCAAAGGTCAGATATCCCACATCCTGTTTTGCATCAACAATTAAGAAAAGTGAGGGAGCTTATATGTGTAAAGAAAGACCTGCCGATTTATATTGTTGCCGGTAGTAAAACCATTGATGAAATGGCCCAGTATCTCCCACACTCATTATCCGAGTTAAAAAAGATCAGTGGGTTTGGAGATGTAAAAATCAAACAATATGGCCAGCAGTTTCTAGATGTAATAGTAGCATACGCCGAAGCCAATAGTTTGATGTCTCTTATTCATGAAAAATCTATTAAGAAAGAACCAAAGGAAAAAACTGGTCCTATTAAAAAGAAAGGCGATACTTATGCCGAAACGTTTAAAATGTATAAAGAAAGGAAATCCATTGCTGAAATCGCCGAAGCAAGAAACCTTACTACAGGTACAATTGAAACACATCTTTCAAAGTTTGTGAGTAGCGGTGAAATAAAGATTGGTGAATTGATTACCCGGGAAAAACTGCTGATTATTGAATCCGCAGTAAAAGAACATGAAGGAGGTTCAATCACTTCTATAAAACAAAAAGTTGGCAACGATATTAGTTTTGGTGAGATACGATTGGTAATGGCTGGTCTTGGTATCAATTAAGAGCATATTAAACCTTTTGGTTTTATTCATTTCAAAGTCCACATTGTTTATTAATTATGCACATTTAACGGTTACAAATTTGTTACGTTAAACAATATATATATCTTTCTATCCGAATACTTACTTACCCCTTTATGGATACACTTACTGTCACTGCTTATCATGTTATAAGCAATCATAATTTTGCCGAAAGAAGGCAAAAGGTTTCTAATAATCAAAATGCATTATTTGCTTTGCGGTCTTATCAACCGGGAGAAGTAATTGCTGATTTTTCTGCAGGAACAATTTCTGCAGAGCCAACTTATCTCACTGTGCAAGTTGGTAACCGTAAGCATATAACATTGCAACCTGAGTTTCTGCAATACATCAATCATAGTTGTGATCCGAACGTTTTCTTCGATACGACTACTTTGCAATTGGTAGCATTAAAAGAAATTCACTCCGAAGACGAGTTTGTCTTTTTTTATCCTTCTGCAGAATGGAAAATGACACAGTCATTTGGTTGCTATTGCGGTAGCCCACGTTGCATTGGTAAAATAAGAGGGGCTTTTTATTTATCACCAGAAGTACAATCACAATATCGCTTCACCGATTTTATTCAACAACAACTGGTAAAGAAAGCGGCCAGACAAAAAGTAGCCTGATTTGTGATGAAGACAGCAGAAGCCACTAATTTATTAAAGCCTTACGTTGTTTGGGTGCTGGCACCGCATCTGGAATCAGACGATCCGAATATTCAACACTATTACGACTTTACACAAAGCATAAAGGAATACACACAGGTTTTTGAGGAATTAAAAACCGAGTGGAAGTGGCAACCCGTTACCATGGATAATTATAAAACTATTATCCATTCTATAGCTAAAAGTAAGAATGGCAAAACACCTTTGATACTTAACCTCTGTGATGGTGACGAAGTAAATGGCTGTCCGGGGGTTTCGGTAATTAAAGAATTAGACAAGCTTGGCTTAATATATACTGGTTCCGATGTTCATTTCTATAATATCACCACTTCAAAAGTGCCGATGAAAAAGGCTTTTGATAAAGCAGGTGTGGCCACGGCTAACTGGCGGGTGATAACGGATAAAAAAGGTTCTACCAAAGGAATTTGTAAAAGAGTGGGTACGCCAATCATTATCAAACCTGCTGTTTCCGGTGGTAGCATGGGTGTTTCAGTTAAGAATGTGGTACACACAGAAGAAGAACTTGCAAACCGTGTCGCAGAAATTTATAAAGGTTATCGTGGCTGGAACTTATTAGTAGATGGATTATTTGTAGAACAGTTTATAACTGGTCCAGAGTTCACCACTTTTATTACCGGCTCTGCCGATGATGAAGATAATTGTATTGTGTACGAACCGGTAAAAAGGGTTTTCCATGAATCTTTACCCGATGGCGAAAAGTTTTTATCATTCGATAGGCTTTGGGAAATATATGAAGATGAAACACCTATGCCGCAGAATGAAAATTTTTATAATTACAAACCCGTTGAGCCAGCATTGATACCTGCTTTAAAACAATTAAGCTTCGAAGCATATAAAGCCTGCGGAGGAAAGGGATATACAAGAATTGATATTCGCCAGGATGCCGCAACGGGAAAACTCTATATGCTCGAAGCAAATGCACAATGTGGACTAAGTGAAGATGAAGATTATACTTCTATCGGCGCCATTCTTAAAGTATCTAACGTTTCTTTTACCGAAGTGATTATTGAAATTTTGAAAGATGCTTTGAGAAGAAGTATAGTAACGAAAAAAATATTACATACCACAAAAGCCACTGTAAGCAACAAGTCTAAGAAAACAAGAATTTCCTGATTACATCTGCCGCAAAAAATCATTTACCTTATCTGGCGATAAGCCAGCATCCATACCGTTAGTAAGTTTTAAATAACCGCCATCACTTTTTACATATTGCACCACCGCTCTGCGATTTATGATATATGATTTATGGCTACGAAAGAAAACTGGAATTGGTGCTAGCATTTCCTCAAAGTGGCGCAGGTTGCGACTTGCTAACATCTTATTGCCGTTTGCCAGATGTATTTCACTGTAAGCAGCTTCCCCTTTTATCATAATAATCTCGGAAGGTTTAAAAAAATGAATAGTTTGTCCGCTAGGTACCGCAATCCGTTTGTCGTCCCAACTTCCTGTATTTGAAAGTGTTTCTTTAAGATTTTTAAGCTGCACCGCATTTTGTTTATCCCGCCGTTTGTTGTATCGCTGTACTGCTTCTTTAAGCTGGCCATGTTGTATAGGCTTTAATAAATAATCTATAGCAGAAAAGCGGAAAGCCTGCACTGCATATTCATTGTACGCTGTGGTAAAGATTACATTAAAGTTAATTTCATCCTCAGTAAAAAAATTAAGCAGCTCTAATCCGCTATGGCCAGGCATTTCAATATCTAAGAAAACAATATCAGGGTTATACTTTTTAATGGCCTTAATACCTGAAGGTAAATCTTCACATTCCGCTTCAATTGATAATTCGGGGCAATAGTCGGTAATGATAGTACTCAATAATTTGCGAGCCCGGGTTTCATCATCAATTATAATGCTTTTAATCATACGCTAAAATAAATGGTGGAGCTGGTTGAAAAATATTTTGTTTAGACTGTTTTTTTAAAGAGGGAATATACAATACCAGCAGCATCTTATTTAGCAGTAAGTTCAAAAGTAGCTCCACCTGGAAAAGCAGAATGGTTAGATGTAACAGGCTCGCCCTTTAGAGGTGTTAGAGTAACTTTAACACTCGTATTTCGATCAATCGGAGGTATTTAAAAAGTAAGTGTTCGACAGAGTCGGGTATAACAAAAATGCCCTTTCGTAAAAGGGCATTTTGCTTTGAGGAGAAAGGTTAATGGTTGTTACTTATTTTTTAAAAATCATTACTAATTTTTTCGCCCACTCATCGGCAGTTTTAAAGTCCGCTACTGGCATGTTCAGCCCATTTTCTTTGGTAGTCTCTTCTTTTCGTTCGTCCAAAAAAATGCTCATATTTTTTATACTCACAATTTTATTATCGGCCGTTGTGCCCTCAGCTACAAATACAATTGATACACCGCCAAAATCTTTTGGAGTATAGGTAGTATAATTATTGCCGCCATCATTCATTGGGCTCAGGTCTGCTTTTAGGCCTTTAGCATCTTCTTTAAGAATAGTGTACACCATCGCATCATATACGGCATCGTTTGCTTTTTTATAGACCGTTATAACCACTTTTGCTGTGTCTTCAAAAAACTTGGTAATACGTTTGCCAGCCTTTTCTTTTTCTCCATCTTTTTCAATAAAGCTTAGTTCGCTAATAACAGTTCCTGGGGCAGCATCTACCTCCGCATTAAAATTTATAGCCGCGGAGGTTTTTGTTTCCTTTTTGTCAGCTTCTTGTTTTTTATCGCCATCGCCACAAGAGATTATTGTAAGTGATAAACTTAGAAGAAAAAGCCAAAAAAACCTTTTCATGTTTGTTGATTTTACGTTTATTGTAGATTATAGTTTGCTGAATAATTGCACCTTACCATCTATATCTGCTGAAGCGGTAAGTAATAAACGACCCTTTTTACCACTTACATAGATGTATAATTTATCGCCATCCTCCATTTTAATAGTGGTAATTACATTTTTACTCAGGCGATACGAACCACCGCTGCCCGCATTGTATACCGTTACTTCATCGCCGCTATCATTTTTTATTTTTATATCATACTTATCTGCGACTACAGAAATAGGGGGGCATGAATTGGTAGATATTGTGTTAGCGAACACTGTTCCGGTAATTAAAAAGACAAAAGCTGCTGCTGCAATAATTTTTTTCATAATTTATTTTTTTAGTTTTTATACGGTGAAAATTGAGCTCTTTTATTGACAAAATTTTTTGGCTAAGTGCTTTTTATGACGAGCATCGTATGACCACTGAGTTATTATCTCATCAATGTTCCCTTAATTTATAATTGTTTTTTTACGGCTTCTTCACTATCAGGGGCCATGTTCATTTCCATTTCTGTTACAGGATTTGCTATTAAGGGGCAAATATATTGGGTGGTATTAAATCTAAATACTCTCCTTTTGTCAAAGCCGATTTTCGTTTTACGTAGACATAATATTTTGTTTGTACTAAGAAATAAATATAAAAAAGTCCATTTGGTATTAGAAAACTATTAATAGTTATACGCTGTATTCATTATTTAGATAATTTCATGCCGTATGAAAGTTTGTGTCCTTCAACCCGATTATTCCACTACTGGTGTAGATTATAAAAACTACGATCCGCCAAGGGACCTTTCTCCATTGTTGCCAGATGATGAAGTACACAATGTCTTTCTCAATAAACTCACTACCTACAAGCAACTAAAAGACCTCAGCAAACAGGGTTATGATATTTTCGTAAACCTCTGCGAGGGTTATCTGGAGTGGGAAATACCAAGTATTGACGTTATCTATACACTGGAATTATTAAACATTCCATTCACCGGACCAACAACAAAGCTGTACGATCCGCCCAAAGAATTGATGAAGTACCTGGCTTTTTGTGAAGGTGTAAAAACTCCCGGTTATGTTATCATTAATCAATTGAACGATGTGGATGAAGCGGTAAATAATTTATCATTTCCATTATTTGTAAAACCATCTAAAGCTGGCGATAGTTTGGGGGTAGATGAATTGTCGTTGGTTAATAATAAAATTGAACTGCAACAAAAATGCATCAGCATATTAGATGAGTTTGGTCCGCTCCTGGTAGAAGAATATATAGCGGGAAGAGAATTCACTGTACTTGTTGCTGCCAATAATGATATTCATACTTGTACTGTATTTCGTCCGGTTGAATATCTATTTCCCGAAGGGAGAGAATATAAAACCTATGCATTAAAGACCTCAGAACTACACCCTGATTGTAATGTTCCCTGTAACGACCCAGTATTAGACAAACAACTTCGTTTAGCAACTGAAAAAATATTCAAAGGTTTCAACGGAGTTGGATATGGCCGTTTAGATTTTCGGGTGAATGATAAAAATGAAATCTACTTTCTCGAGATCAACTTTACTTGTTCTGTTTTTTATACTGATGGTTATGAAGGTTCGGCAGATTATATTTTAAAACATGATGGAATCGGTAAAGTTGGTTTCTTAAAACACATCATTGCCGAAGGCATTGCCCGTCACAAGCGAAAGAAAAAACCTTTTATCATGAAAGGAAATTCTATTGCAGGTTATGGGATTTATGCCAGCAGGGATATTAATAAAGGCGAAATGATTTTTAAAGGTGAAGGCCGGGCACAACGCATCATCACCAAAAGGTTTGTAGAAAAGAATTGGAACGAAGATGAGAAAATGCATTTCCGTCGCTATGCCTATCCTGTAAGCGATGAGCTATTTATTCTCTGGGATGATGATCCTTCTGAGTGGGCGCCACAAAATCATAGTTGCGAACCCAACACCGTTTTTGATGGGTTAAATGTGCTTTCACTACGAAATATTGCCGAAAATGAGGAATTAACCCTCGATTATGCCCAATTTCTTGATGAAAACATGGAACCCTTTCAGTGCCAGTGCGGTACGGTGTCATGCCGAGGTTTGGTCGCCGGGGCACCCGGAAACTCCTTAACTTTGCGGGAACAATCCCAACCCAGGTTAAACTAACCCGCCTGCTTACGGTCTTACTTCCCTTCCATTGAATTCTGTTTTTCCCATGATATGTTCATGGTATTGAATGATTTATCTAAAAGATGAGCTATGTCCCGTTTTGCTATACTCAAGCAAATTATGTTACAACACCGCTACCGTTTGGTAGTTACTTATATCCTTTTCTCACTTGAAATGGTGGGCAACTTACTACGTCCATTATTTCTTGGAATAGCCATTAACGATCTGCTTAAAGGAAGTTACCGTGGGTTGATTTTACTGTGCGGAGTACATCTTGTATGGTTGATTATCGGAACCATCCGACATCGGTTAGATACAAGAACTTATTCAGCAATTTATACATCACTCGTTACAAAATTTCTTTCCCGCAGGTATAACAAAGCAGATGTTTCAAAAATTAGTGCACATTCCACATTGGCAAGGGAGTTTGTAGACTTTTTAGAATTCGATCTGGTATATGTAATGGAAGCGGTTTTTAGTATTGTAGGCTCTTTGTTGCTTTTGTTTTTCTATGATACATCGGTTGTATTGGTTTGCCTGGGCATACTATTGCCCGTTATTGCTTTCAGTTATTTCTATGGGAAGAAAATGAATAACCTGAACAAGCAAAAGAATGATGAGCTGGAAAAACAGGTTGATACTATTACCTCTGGTAATAACATTCTCATTAAAGAACATTATGACAATTTAAGAAAATGGCAGGTACGAATCAGCGATCAAGAAGCCTGGAACTTTGGTTTAATGGAAATACTGGTGATGATTGTTATGGGTTTATCATTGCTGATTACCAATAAAACAATGGGTGCTGGAATTGAAGCCGGAAGTTTAGTTGGTATTTATAGTTATATACAGCGTTTTGTTTCGGGTTTAGATACCATTCCCTACACCGTACAACGCCTTTCTTCTTTAAATGATATAACCAGAAGAATTGAATTACATGAAGATGATTTGGTAAAACCAATTATAAAAGAAGTTGCCTGATGCGTTATTAAAAAGGCCGAGATAATCACTCACTTTATTTCATTGCCTTTAATACTAGCTTGCTTCCATTATCCAGAGCCTTTTTAGCAGCAGCATCAATTTTTCCATCAAACTTACCATCAATTTTTGGTTGTGCTTTTACTGATCCATCTGCCAAACTTTTCAAAAGCATATTTGCTTCTATCGTAAAGGAAGTGGCTGCGTTCGGGTCTGCATTCTTTACTACTTTTAGCAGGCCTCCAACTTTGCTACTGCTTTTAATCCTTATAAATGTAGTGACGAGTGAATAATCACATTGCGAATTTCTTGCCTCCTCTTCTGAAGAAACAGCAACGGCTTCTACTTTTTCTCCAATTAAAATACCGGCAAGATATTGTTGTAATTCAGCCGTGCTAACCTGTTCGTCTCCTGTAGGAACCAATACACCAATCCTTATTTTTCCTGCTGCTTTGGGTTCATTTGCAGCTGGCCTGTCATCATCATCACTTTTATTCTTATACTGGTTAATCATGTCGTTAACATCAAACTTGTCTTGTAGATCCTGCTCATTTTTTGTTTCTGTATAACCGATTGGGATCTCAAACAGCATGGAATCAATCTTAGCCGTTGTCAATTCGAGAGTTTCTAAATTGGTTTCAAACTTGCTGGTGCTAGCCTTGCCATCTCCCATGATAATTGTCGTTGTTTCTATAAGCGGAAATCCAAGTTTCCCTTTTCCACGGCGTCGGGTAACGAACTTATCTTTACAATCCGGCTTGAGACTTCCGTTCTCCTGCGGATTGCTATGTCTTTTGTAATTGACAGGACAATTGAACTGTGGAAGATCAATATACCAACCATCTGTTTTAATAAGTATGCTGTCTTTCATAGTACATGCATTAGAAGATGGTACCATTTTGTTCGACGTCCATACATGGCGGGCATTAAAACCATACATTTTTTTCCTCTCACCAGTATCAGTAATACTATAAGAAATATAAATTATGCCGCCTTTTTGAATTGTAGTAACCTTTGGTTGAGTCTTGGTTTTGGGAGCTGTTTTTACATCTTCATCAATTATTTCTTCATCGTCTTTTGCAAATGGTTCTATATAGTAAAGTTTTTTCTTTTCGTTGATCTTAATAGTGCGTTGAAGGTCGCATTGTTCAATGGTTATTGGCTGCGCAGGCATTCCCATCATACTGCCGGGCTCAGTTCTTTTACGCATTGCTTTAACATAAATAGTTGACTCGGTTTTCATTCCCATCAAGCTGGTAGACTGGCGAAGTTTGTATTGCTGGGCGTTTGCATTGTTGTTTGAATTCACCCCTACAAAAATCAATACAACAAAAAATAAGATTAGCCTTTTCATTCTGATAATGTTTAATAACTAATAATGGTATAATTGCCTAAATAAAGTTAGGTGTTCGCCATTAATATTGTGCTGAGCAAAATCAGGAAAGAAATTACTACCTCCCCATAAATACCATTAGTATTTGCACATCGCTGGGGTTAATACCTGAGATCCGGCTGGCCTGACCTAAAGTGCGGGGTTTTATTTTGGAAAGCTTTTCTCTTGCTTCGTTTCCGAGAGAAACGATTTTTTTATAGTCAAATGTTTCGGGGATCTCTAATTCTTCCAGTTGGGACATTCTTTGTACTAATTCTTTTTCCTTTTGAATATATGTATCATATTTCACCTGGATAGAAGCTTGTTCCAATGTTTCAGTGGAATAACTTTTTAAAACATCCTTCAGTTTAGGTAAGGCATCTGCAAATTCATCCAGTTCTACGTCGGGGCGAAGTAATATTTTTTGTGCTTTTTGTCTTTCAGAAATTGGTGAAGAGTTTATTGCCGTAAAATATTCATTGATCTCTGACGGCTCTACTGCAAAGTCTTTAAGAATCAATTTTATTTTATCTACTCCATTTCTTTTGATGATTACTTTATCCATTCTTTCTTGCGATGCAAGACCAAGGCGATAACTTAATTCTGTCAATCGCAGATCTGCATTATCCTGACGAAGCAATGTTCTAAACTCTGCTCTAGATGTAAACATCCGGTATGGCTCATCTGTTCCTTTACTTATTAAATCGTCAATGAGAACACCGATGTATGCCTCACTTCTTTTCAATACAACCGGCTCTAAGTTTCTTGCTTTTTGATGTGCGTTGATTCCCGCCATCAACCCCTGACAAGCTGCTTCTTCATATCCAGTTGTTCCATTTATCTGTCCGGCAAAAAATAAATTTTTTATTCCTTTTGTTTCCAGCGTATAACGGAGTTGTGTAGGCGGAAAATAATCATACTCAATCGCATAACCCGGACGGAACATTTTCACCTTCTCAAACCCCACTATTTTACGAAGAGCTTCGTATTGTGTTTCTTCTGGTAATGAGGTAGAGAAGCCATTCACATATATCTCCACCGTATTCCATCCTTCTGGCTCTACAAAAAGCTGGTGTCTGTCTCTTTCTGCAAAGCGGTTGATCTTATCTTCTATACTTGGGCAATACCGGGGACCCGTTCCATCTATTCTACCCGCAAACATTGGGCTTCTGTCAAAGCCTGTCTTTAAAACATCATGAACCGCCTGATTAGTGTAGGTAATCCAGCAACTTCTTTGCACTTTGGGTTTCTCCGTTTCCAGGTATGAAAAGCCGACAACTTCATCATCTCCCTTCTGCTCTTCCATTTTAGAATAATCCAGACTTCTTCCATCAATTCTTGGTGGCGTACCCGTTTTTAAACGGTCGCTTTCAAACCCAAGAGAAACCAATTGCTCGGTTATTCCCGTGGCTGCCCTTTCCGCCATTCTTCCACCACCAAAGTTCTTTTCTCCAATATGGACTATTCCATTAAGGAATGTTCCATTGGTAAGTACAACTGCTTTTGCTTTTATCTCATGGCCCAATCCGGTTACCACTCCTTCGCATTTGCCATCTTTTATTAGAAGACCCTTCACCATGTCCTGGTAAAAATCAAGGTTCGGAGTATTCTCAAGCATCTCTCTCCATTTTAAATGAAAGAGCATCCTATCATTCTGTGCCCTTGGGCTCCACATGGCAGGGCCTTTACTCCTGTTCAACATCCTGAACTGGATAGTAGAAAGATCAGTCACAATCCCCGAATAGCCGCCCATAGCATCTATTTCCCTTACAATTTGACCTTTAGCAATACCCCCCATAGCAGGGTTACAGCTCATTTGGGCAATGGTCTGCATATTCATTGTTACCAAAAGGGTTTGGGAACCAAGATTTGCCGCAGCTGCTGCAGCTTCACAACCAGCATGGCCAGCACCTACTACTATTACATCATATTGGGGAAACATGTCGGCAAAGGTATCTTCTTATACCGATTATACATCCGTAATAGCCCAATTTCATTGGCCTAAACGGCTGTTATATCGGCATAATAACACAAAAAATGGAGTGCTTTATAACTATAAATGGTATTATTTGCTTTGCTTACCTATGTTTTTGTAGAAATCAATTTCCTTTTTTACTTCATCTATGCTTCTCCCGCTATTTAATAATTCAAATTCAAAAGCAGAATAACCCTTTATCATTTCCAGATATTCGCTATGATCCCTGATAAATAATTGCTGGGCTTCCGTACTAACAAAATCAGACACTTCAATCTCATCAATTTTTGAAAGCAATTTTGAACAAACAGCATAATTCGTCTTCTCTAAAAGTTCTTTGAAATAGTTTTTAGCCTTTAAAATATCAAGCCCATTCCCGCGGTCTTTATTTAGCTGAAATTTCTCTACTCTTATATTGGTAAAGTTCCAGCACATTTTTAATTCTTCCTCATTGGCAAAATCAAAGTAGGTTACAGGAATAACATGGTCAAACTGCCACTTCTTTCCAAAATTATCCCAGCCGAGATCTCCTGTAAACTGATATTCGAACCATTGTCTTAAGTTTTTAATATCCAATCCAAAATAAGGGGCATAAAATGGGCAAGGGGATTCTTCAAGTACATACCTCCTGTAATTAATCTGCCACTTTCTCTTTTCTCTGAACTTTAGTAAAGCTGGAGTTACTTCTTTGGGAGAGGCTTGCTTTTTACGGGGCATATTTTAGTTTTCACAAAGATAATGGTTTCACGGGACACTGTTTCAGGCTGAAACAGTGTCCCGTGAAACTTATTTAAAGTATTTCAGTAGATAAAAGTCCTCTTTTTCCCTCATTTCCGCCTTTTCACCCTTTGTTTTATCTCCAAAACCACACAAATGCAATGCTCCGTGAAATATAACCCTGTGTATTTCAGATTTAAAGGAAGTTCTGAGAGCTTTAGCATTATCCCTTACCCTATCGATACTAATATAAATCTCTGCAATGATATCTTCTGCTTCGGAAAGGTCGAAGGTGATAATATCTGTATAGAAGTCATGATTCAAAAACTGTTTATTTATTTCAAGCAACGCTTTATCTGATACAAAAATATAATTGATAGATGCTAAGCTTTTCCGTTCATGCCTGAAGACTGATTCAATAAACTTTTTTAAACCAGACCTATTCGACAGTGAAATTTGTACGTTCTGATAAAAGAAATAAACTTTTGGTTTTGAAGGCATAATTTCAAAATTCGTAAAGAAAAACAACCTAACAAGGATAGCTTTGCAAAATAATTGAATAAATGATAGTTAGGCTTTCAGATTTAAAACCAGGACAGGTAGGTATAATAAAAGAATTCAATAACAATGACTTGTTTTTGAAACTCATGGAAATGGGGTGTGTACCGGGTGAAGAAATTGAACTTGAAAAAATTGCTCCTCTTGGTGATCCAATTTGTGTAAACGTTGCCGGATATCATTTAAGTTTAAGAATTAATGAAGCTGAACATATTCTTGTTGAATTAAATAATTGATTATCAATCATTTACATGAAAATAGGCCTATATTTCGGATCCTTTAACCCTGTTCATGTCGGCCATCTGATTATTGCAAACCATATTCTGAATGAAACAGAGATTGAAAAAATTTGGTTTGTTGTATCCCCACAAAACCCCTTCAAAGAAGAGTCAACCCTTTTAAACGAATATCATCGATTGCACCTTGTAAAGGCAGCAATAGAAAATGATATTAGAATGTGGGCTTCTGATATTGAGTTTAGTTTACCAAAGCCTTCTTATACAACCAATACTCTTGTATATCTAAAAGAAAAACATCCGGAACATGAATTCTGCATCATTATGGGAAGCGACAGTTTTCAAAACCTACATAAATGGAAAAATGCGGAAGTTATAATTAACAATTACAACATCTATGTTTATCTCCGCCCCGGCTTTGATGTTGACAATACAGTAAACGCAAGGCTACATATTGTTGAAGCTCCTTTACTGCAACTTTCGTCTACACAAATACGTAAGTCCTTAAAAGAAGGGAAATCCGTTAGATACCAAGTTCCAGATTCAGTAAGAGAAGAAATAGAGAAAGGCGGATATTATAAAAAATAGGTTAGAAAATATATCCCAAAAGCAGGCACCCTGCCACAATAATAGGCGCTGGAAGACGGGTAAATTGTAACAGGGAAAAAGTACCCATCATGGTCAAAATATTAATGGAAGTGCTAATCATCTTTTCATCTGAAAATGAAATGTCTTTCATAATATAAAAAGTAGAGGCAATCATTATTCCCACAACGGCAGCATTAATTCCCTCTAACGATCGGTACACTGCGGCATATTTCTTCATGTTATTCCAGATTGGAAAAAAGAATAATACCAACAATGCACTGGGTAAAAAAATGGCAATCATTCCAATTAAACAACCAAGAACCTGCATCTTGTAACCCATATCTTTTAGTGCCATACCTCCGGTAAAAGACGCAATAGAAAATACTGGCCCCGGAACCGCTCTTACTATTCCCATTCCCGTATATAAACTTTCTTCATCAATTTGAACCGCATTCGGATTTTTGTCTTTAACGTTTTCTGGTCTAACACTCCATTGTTCATACATCATTGGAATTAAAACCTGTCCACCACCAAACACAAGGCTTCCCATACGATAGGTATTCTCAAAAAGGTTAATGGGTTTTCTATCCGGCCATTCCTGCTTTCTGGCCATTTCACTAATAAATCCTGCAGCAAGGAAAATAATACCGAAAAGCCAGAAATTCCACCACTTAATTTTTCTTGGTTTCTGTTCGGTCTGTGGAATACGAGTCATACTGAAATTTGTAGCTATTCCTCCGACAAGTATTAATGTTGGAATTACCCACGGTTGACCAAAAAGAAAATAAGTTGCCGTAGCCCCTACAAACATTATTATCCAAGTAATCAAATTCTTAATAGCCACAGTAAAAGTTATAAATGCAGCATAAGCCAAAAAACCAACAGCCATTGGGGCTATGAATTTAAAAATATCGGTGCCAAGTTCTTTTTTATCTATGTATTGAAGTAAAAAAGAAAGGCCACCCATAATAATACTAGCTGGCAAAATCCAAACAAGCAGGGTTACTACAGCTAAAGGGACTCCACCTCGTTTATACCCTATTAAGGTAATCGTTTGAGTGGATGAAGCACCCGGAAGCAACTGACAAAAAGCATTATACTCCATTAGTTCTTCCTTTGTAACATATGGCTTTTGCTGAACAAATGTTTTCATCATCATTCCTAAATGAGCCTGTGGACCGCCAAACGCAGTAACGCTTTGTAATAAAACAGCTTTCAGAAATGATAAATGACGATGTAGCATTGAACTTTAAATATAAATAAAATTGCTTAAGGAGTAAACCAACAAACAAAGACACAAAACAAGTAAATTCATAAAAAATTTGATATGACACATAGAATGATTTTTTTTCCGATTATACTGCTTTCAACAATTGTCTTTGCTCAAAATGATAATAGTACGCTGAAAGGAAAAGCTGCAACTGCAGCAGATAAAATAGAATCCAAGTGCATTGAGTGGCGGAGAGATTTTCATCAACACCCCGAGTTGGGCAACAATGAAAAAAGAACAGCAGCTATTGTAACCGCTCATCTAAAAAAATTAGGCATAGAAACAAAAGAAGGAGTCGGTAAAACCGGTGTGGTTGGTATTTTGAAAGGGGGAAAACCCGGACCTTGTATTGCACTAAGAGCCGATATGGACGGTCTACCAATTGTGGAAAGGGTTAATCTTCCTTTTGCCTCAAAAATAAAAACAACATATAACGGACAGGACGTTGGTGCTATGCATGCCTGTGGACATGACACACATGTTGCTATTTTAATGAGTGTGGCCGAAATTCTTTCAGGAATGAAAAACGACATAAAAGGAACAATCAAGTTTATTTTTCAGCCTGCAGAGGAGGGTCCGCCGGAAGGTGAAGAAGGCGGAGCAGCATTAATGGTAAAAGAAGGAGTAATGGAAAATCCTAAAGTAGATGTGATATTTGGATTACATATTGAATCGAACATTGAATCTGGAACGATAGAATATAAACCTGGTTCATTCATGGCATCATCCGATTGGTTTACCATAAAAGTAAAAGGTAAAGGAAGTCATGGTTCGCAGCCATGGTTAGGAGTTGATCCGATTCAAATATCCGCACAAATTATTGCGGGTCTTCAATCCATTGTAAGCCGTCAAACAGAACTAACGAAAGCTCCGCTTGTAATTACGGTTGGAAAAATTAATGGTGGCGTAAGAAGCAATATCATTCCAGAAGAATGTGAAATGAACGGAACCATCCGCACATTGGATAATGCAATGCAACAGGAGGTACACAAAAAAATAAAACTAACGGCCGAAAAAATTGCTGAAGCCTCTGGAGCAACTGCAGAAGTGGTGATTGATACAAAAACATTGGTTACTTATAATACACCTGAATTGGTGAAGAAAATGATTCCTTCTTTGCAATCTGCCGCTGGCATCAATAATGTAAAAGAAAGAGAATGGGTAACCGGTGCTGAAGACTTTTCTTTTTACGGAACCAAAGCTCCATCCTTCTTTTTTTATCTTGGTGGAATGAAAAAGGGGCAAGACCCAAAAACCGCAGCGCCACACCATACTGCCGATTTTCAAATTGATGAAAGTGGAATGAAAACAGGTATAAAAGCATTTTGTGATTTGGTTTTTGATTATATGAATAACCCCATGTAAAATACTTTTATTATGACACTCATAATTCCCTAAGGGGTGGTGTAAAAATTTCTTACCGGCTAAATTAAACAGACCTAATAACCGACAGATGAAAAAAATATTTATTGCCCTTTTTTTTGCTTTGCCAATAATAGCAGCATCGCAAAAAACGGATAAAAAACTACTAGCCAAACTCACCGAAACAATTAAAGGCTTTAATGGCGATATTGGCATCTATGTAAAAAATCTAAGAACAGGAAAAACGGTTTCCATTAATGCTGATACCCTTTTCCCTACTGCAAGTATTGTAAAAGTGCCGATACTGCTTGGCATCATGGATAAAATAGAAAAAGGAGAATTAAAATATGATCAGCAACTAACTTATAAAGACTCCTTGTTGTATGAAGGTTCGGATATTCTCGGCTCGTTTAAAAACGATGAAAAAATTCTGCTGAAAAAAGTAATAATGTTGATGCTTACTACCAGCGATAACACGGCCAGTCTCTGGCTACAAAGTCTGGCCGGAAAAGGAACAAGGATAAATGAAATATTAGATAGTCTTGGGTTGGTAAGTACAAGAGTTAATTCAAGAACTCCGGGAAGGGAAACAAACAGAACACAATATGGCTGGGGCCAAACCACTCCATTCGAAATGGCATCCATTTTTGAAAAAATTTATAAAAAAGAAATAATTTCCCCGGCTGCTTGTGAAAGAATGATGCGCTGTCTTGGTAGAAACTATTGGGATGAAGATGAGGCCATTTCGCAAATACCGCCGATCATAGAAGTGTTTAGTAAAAATGGTTGTGTGAACGCATCAAGAAGCGAGGTGTTGCTGGTGAATGCACCTAACAACCCGTATATCTTTTGCATTTTTACCAAAAACAATAAAGATGTTAGCTGGACGCATGAAAATGAAGCATGGGCGATGGCAAGAAATATTTCGGCAACACTTTGGAGTTATTTTGAACCAAAAGCTAAATGAGACTCCACAAAGAATTATACTTATTTAAAAATCTGATAGACTATCCAACTCATTACATACGCCAACCCCGTCATATAAATTAATTGTATAATAGGCCATTTCCATGTTTTGGTTTCTTTTTTTACAATTACCAATGTACTCATACATTGCATAGCAAAAACATAGAAGATCATTAGGGATAAACCGGATGCAAGATTAAACACCGGTGTTCCATCTGGTCGCTTTGCAGCTTTCATTTTTTCTTTTAGAACCAATCCATCTGCATCATCATCGCCGACACTATATAACGTTGCCATTGTGCCAACAAAAACTTCTCTTGCTGCAAAAGAGGTAATTAAAGCAATACCGATTTTCCAATCGTAACCAAGCGGCGTAATAACCGGTTCTATTGTTTTACCCAGAATTCCGGCATATGAACTTTCCAATTTAGCAGTACTGAGTTCTTTGTTTAATTGAGCATGATTTGCTCCCGGCTGTGTTTTTAACTGTTCGTAGCGTTCCGTTACCCTTTGCATACTTCTTCCAGGGCCAAAAGATGAAAGACCCCAAAGTATTAAACTAATGACCATGATAACTTTTCCCGCATCAAACACAAAGATCTTTGCCTTACTAATCATAGTTGGAATTAAATTATTCCATCTTGGTGAACGATAGGTTGGCAATTCAAGAATGAAAAAACTTCTCTCCTTTATATTAATAAACCATTTAGCCACATAAGAAACAATCAACGCCATTACTAAACCTAACAGATACAAACCCATCATCACCAACCCCTGCACACCTAAAAACCCAAGCAAATATGTTTTAGGAATTACAAGACCGATAAGAATAGTATAAACAGGAAGCCTTGCAGAACAACTCATGAGTGGTGTAATGAGTATTGTCAGTAGTCGCTCTTTTCTATTCTCAATATTTCTTGCACTCATAATGGCGGGCACTGCACAAGCAAAGCCACTAATCATTGGCATTACACTTTTTCCATTCAGACCTACGCTTCGCATTAATCTGTCGGACAGAAAACTGATTCGAGCCATGTAACCAGTATCTTCTAACAAAGTAATTAGTCCAAACAAAATCATTATCTGCGGAACGAACACAAGAATACCACTAAGCCCAGCAAGCACACCGTTTATTAATAAATCTGTCCATCTGTTATCTGGAAGCACAGAAGACAAACCACCGCTTAACTCAGCAAACCCGATTTCAATCCAATCCATTGGGTATTGTGCAATCCAGAAAACGCATTGAAATAATAAAAACAAAACCGCTAATAAAATAACATAACCCCAAACACGGTGTAGTAACAAATTATCAAGCCGCTCAGTAAATATTTTCTTTTGCAGCGGATCTGGCTCTGAAACCGCCTGCTGCATTATATGTTTAATTCTTCCATAACGCATCAGAATTTCTTCCGCCTGTGTTTTGGTTGGATTGAAATTATTCTTCTCCTCAACTTTTTCGATAGTCTCTTGCTCGTTCTTTGGCAGATCAAACGATTCATGATTTATTAAATAATGAATAGCTGTGTAATCGCTTAATGATGGAAAGGCGTTCTGTATATCTTCAATAGCAGCTGGGGCTAACGATTTATTGTTTACAAAATCTCTTGCCGGTGACTTATATAAATTTTGGGCTGTTTGTTCTATTGCTTTTTTCAGGCCATCAATTCCTTTATTTTTTCTTGGCGAAACAGGGACAACGGGAACACCTAATTCTCTTTCTAATGCATCTGTGTCAATTTTTATTCCCTTTCTCTTTGCCATATCCATCATCGTCAAAGCAATTACAACAGGCACTTTTAAATCAATGATCTGTGTACAAAAAAGAAGGTTTCTCTTTAGGTTACTGGCATCGGCCACAACAACAACAACATCTGCTTTAATTTCATTATCCTGATTCAGCAAAACTTTATAACTCACCCATTCATCCATACGTTTGGGGTAGAGACTATATGTTCCGGGTAAATCAATTACTTCCGCCTTCAAAGAAGTTGAAAGAACAGTTGTTCCTGTCTTTTTATCAACCGTTACACCAGGAAAATTTCCTACTTGCTGATTTAAGCCGGTTAAACAGTTGAAAAGTGAACTTTTTCCACTGTTTGGGTTTCCTACAAGGGCAATATGTAATCGTTCTTTTTTCAATTAATCTGTTGCAAAAAAGCCGAATAGTGGCTCTATTTGGGCAAATGTAAACTGCCGAAAGTAACCAACCTTACGATTTGCGATTTTTGAACTGCAATATCCGGAAAAGAATGACCGAATTATGAACTTACTCCGCATAAAAAACCTGCAGCATTGATACCTTTGCAGCTCAATAGAAAAAAAACATGAACTCTTCTTCATTAAAATATGTCATGCCTCTTTGTCTTATCGTTGCCTGCTCATCACCCAAAAAAGGAACAGTTACAAAATCGAACATCAATGTGATTGATAGTTTAAAAACCCATATTTCCTATTTGGCAGACGATAAGCTGGAAGGAAGAAGAACTGGAACAAATGGTGAAAGATTGGCGGTAGAATATATTACCAAAAAATTTATAGAGATTGGTCTGGAGCCAAAAGGAACAGAATACTATCCTCAGTCTTTTATTATAAATGATGGGAAAAAAATTGATTCTATTACAGAATTAATAATTAATGGAAACAAAATTTTGTTGGGCAAAGAGTTCTTTCCCTTTCCCTATAGCCCCACAATCAAAATAGAGGCCCTTCCATCTATTGCTGTACAAGAAGCAGATATGCCCTGGTTTTTTGATTTAAAAGAAACATTGGAAGACAATAAAAATAACCCTCATTTTGATGTGCCTGATTATATTTATACGAATGTTAAAAAAGCAAAAGACAGAGGTGCGGCAGCCGTTATTCTGTATAACACTTCTTCAATTGAAGATAAATTGGCTTTTAATGAAAAGGATAAATCTGAACCATTAAGCATTCCGATGATGTATGTTTCAAAAGAAATAGCAAAAAAATATTTCGAAGATGCAACAGCAACTTTAGACGTAAAATTGAGGATAGGTATCAGTGAAAAAAACAGACTTGGCCATAATGTAGTTGGCTATATTAATAATAATGCCCCTACAACAGTAATACTTGGTGCACACTTCGATCATCTTGGCTATGGAGAAGATGGCAACTCAATGATAAGAACTGGCGAGATGAATATACATAACGGAGCAGATGATAATGCAAGTGGAACGGCTGCATTAATTGAACTGGCAAGAAAACTAAAAGGGTCTGATGCAAAAAACAACAACTATCTATTTATCGCTTTTTCCGGTGAAGAACTGGGCCTTTTTGGTTCAAAATATTATGTTGATAACCCGACTATTGATTTAAAGAACGCCAACTACATGATAAATATGGATATGGTTGGAAGATTAAACGACAGCAGTAATACAATCACAGTTGGCGGATATGGCACATCTCCTTCTTGGGGCGACTATTATACATCATATGCACTGCAAGGACGGAAACAAGAGTTGTATATTAAAATAGACAGCAGCGGTTCTGGTCCAAGTGATCATACTTCTTTTTATAGAAAAGACATTCCGGTTTTATTCTATTTCACAGGTTTACATTCTGACTACCATAAACCGTCGGATGATGCAGATAAGGTTAATTACAAAGGCGAAGAAAAAATTATAGAGCACATTTATACTATTATTGAAGCCTTTGATAAAAGTCCAAAACTTTCTTTCGCCAAAACAAGAGAAGCACAAACAACTACTTCAGCAAGATTTAGTGTCTCTATGGGTATAATGCCAGATTACACATATAGTGGAAGCGGCGTAAAAGCAGATGGTGTTTCGGATGGCAAACCAGCAATAAAAGCTGGTCTTAGGGCTGGTGATATTATAATTAAAATGGGTGATAACAATATAGCTTCATTGGAAAATTATATGCAAGCCTTGGGCAAGTTTAAGAAAGGAGACAAAGTGAAAGTAAAATATAAAAGAGGAACCGAAGAGTTAGAAACCATAGTTGAATTCTAATTTGTAATTTTAAATATGGCCGAACGAAATTCAAAATTAGCTCTCGATAACAAAGATCTGGCTGATGCCTTTTTTGAAGACTCCCGTTTGTTGGGAATTATGGCACCGGTTAAAGATTATCAATTCTGTTGGCACCTCAATAATAATATAGGTCTTGACTTCAGGGTAAATAATGAAATAGAAATAAAATGGTTGAAGAAAAGGCGTTGGTATTATTTCTCTGTGTACGAATATGAAGAGCCAACAAGATTTTTATCACATTACGTTTACAACACCCAATTTGACGGTGAATATTTATTGCCCGAATTTAAACACCTAGATTTTCTTTGGTTGATGAAGGGCGATGAGGTAAGTGACGAATCGCTCCAAGAAACAATTCAAACAATACGTTCTATCAACAGTGTGCAATTGGTTACAGAACTTGCAGTTAGCCAGATTAAAAATAAAGAGAATCTTATCTTTTAAAACTTTGCGTATGTGGCAAGAAACAGAAAACAAGTTGTATAAAAAATTTCAGTTCAAAAATTTCAGCGAAGCCTTTGCGTTTATGACAAGAGTTGCCATTGAAGCAGAAAAAATGGATCACCATCCTTTGTGGACCAATGTATACAACTCCGTTGAGATATGGCTAAGCACTCATGATGCTGGTGATGTTGTAACAGAAAAAGATAAAACACTTTCTAAAAAAATTGATGCGTTGATTACGTTATAAAAATCTGCATGGCAATCACTTCCACTATATTAATGGTTAGGCCGGCCGCATTTGGCTTTAATGCCGAAACGGCAGCGAATAACTTCTTTCAATCAAATCCGAATATTGGAAAAGAAGAGTTACAGCAAAAAGCTTTAAATGAATTTGATAACATGGTTGCCACGTTGCGGAAACATGGTGTAACAATTGTAGTAATCCAAGACACCGAAACCCCCGCAAAACCAGATGCCATATTTCCGAACAACTGGTTGAGCACTTCTCCAAACGGAACAGTAACTGTATATCCCATGTTTGCACCAAACAGGAGAATAGAAAAACGAGAAGATATTGTTCAGCAACTTTCAAAAGATTTTACGGTAACCAATTTGCAGGACTGGAGTGAATATGAAGTAGAAGGACGATTTCTAGAAGGAACCGGAAGTATGATTGTTGACCATGAAAACGCAATGATCTACGCAGCTATATCTGAAAGAACTAATCTTTCTGTATTGGAAAAATTTGCAGCAACCAACAATTACCAGGCGGTCGTATTTTTGGCAACGGATAAAGATGGTCATCCTATTTATCATACCAATGTAATGATGGCACTCGGCGAAGAGTTTTGTGTGCTATGCGAAGAAGCTATAGAAGAAGAATGGGAATTAATTGCAGTTCGTCAACTATTGGAATCAACCAACCATGCAATTATTCCTATCACCAGAGAACAGATGTGTTCATTTGCCGGAAATATGCTGGAAGTTAAAAATGATAAAGAAGAACATCTGCTTGTTATGAGCCAGTCGGCATTTGATTCTTTACGAAAAGAACAAAAGAATATGTTGGAAGCTTATGCAACATTACTACCAATTCCTGTTCCTACAATTGAACAGGTAGAAGGTGGAAGTGTTCGTTGTATGATGGCGGAAATTTTTCTACAGAAAAAATAAACACTTCACTTTTTTCTACAATTTTATTGAATTGTCATGTTTCCGTAATCACTTATAATACGAGTCTATTTATACAGTTTAATCTCCTTTCAAAAAAGTTTGGCAAAGTCTTTGGATTAGTACGTTTCTAATTTTAAAAAATGTACTAATTATGAAAAAGCAAATTTCTTTTCTATTTATTTTATTGGCAATCAGCACTTCAGCAGTTGTGGCGCAAAAATCATCCGCTATTCTAAGAGGTGGTGTAAACCTGGCAAATGTTTCCACTCAAAGTGATGGTACTGCAGACGAAGCAAATATTTTGACAACATTTCAGGTAGGGATAATTGGCGATCTGCCTATTACTTCTTTCTTATATATACAACCGGGATTATTATTTACTGGTAAGGGTTCTAAGGCTCAATCAGGAGAACCTTCTGATGCAAACTATTTCAGATCCGAAGTAAACCCCTATTATATTGAAGTACCCGTAAACCTTGTACTTAAAGCGCCGATAGGTGGTGGTGCAAAATTCTTTGCCGGTGCCGGCCCTTATGTTGCAATTGGTATTGCGGGCAACAGAAAACTAGATTATAAAATTGCCAATGTTGCATTTAGCAGAAAAGATAAAATTGAATTTTCTAACGATGACCCTACAACAGGAGGAGAAGAAGGAGCTGGCTTCGGCATCTTAAAAAGATTTGATTACGGACTAAACGGAACAGTGGGTATAGAGGGTAAAAATGTAAGTATTTCTGCAAACTATGGATTAGGATTAGCAAAATTACAAAGTGGTACAACCAATGGTGAAGACAACAATAATAAACACCGGGTGCTAAGTTTTACTATTGGTTTCAGGCTATAAATTGGAATGGATATAAAATAAAAAGCGGTACAATGTTGTGCCGCTTTTTTGTTTATAATATGGCTTGTTAACGAAGAGGTTTTTACAAACTATTTAAGATGTCTTCTGAATTGATCTAAAAGAAAATCATACTTAATTCTTGACGCTGTTGAAGTTGAATTTAGTATGACACATTCAATTGACCTACCCTTCAGTTGTATTATAAATGCCGTTTCAGGCCCAAGCTTATTGATTGCTGAATATTTTATTCCTTGCTGCTCAATATAGTTTATAAATGATTTTGCAGTACTATTGATGGCAGAGTAACCAAGCAATAAAATAGTCGTTAGCTCAGGGTGGTTTTTAATTATGGAAACGATGTCTTGATACTTAGTAATCTTGATGTTAGTATCTAGGGCACTTTTGCCCTTCCTTTCAATTTCCAAACCTAAATTTTGTACTCCTATTTTCAACTTTTTCATTATTTCAAATCTCTCCTGAACCGCCTTTGATTTATTATCTGTCTTTGTCCATTTTAAAGATTCTCCTGCTAAATCGGCTAAAATTTTCCAGAATCTATTGCGAAGAGTAGGATAAAAAAAAGGGTATGCGCATTTGCTGTGATGGGGCGGGAAGCTTCCAAGAATTAAACTTCGCATTGTAGGAACATCCTTATACCAATTTGGATGTTCTTCCTTATTCCAATCCGCATTCATATGTGCTTTATTTTTTGCTTGCTTAAATAATCAGAAAATCATTTCACAAAAACCCTTTTCTCTCCCTCCGCAATCATCTCACCAACCGGTTCTGCAAATAATTCCAACTTGTGTTCTAATAATAATTTCTTTACAACATCCACCTCTTCTTTCTTCACACTAAATAATAATCCGCCATTTGTTTGTGGGTCGGGCAACAAAGTAAATGCTTCCATTACATTAACCCCCTTTTCAAACTTTACTTTATCACTGTAAGCATTCCAATTTCTTGTTGTAGCATCAGGAAAAATGCGTTGGGCAATGTATTCCTTTACTCCGGCAGCTATTGGTAATTTATCATAATAAATTTCTGCACTCAATCCGCTTCCTTCTGTCATTTCAATTAAATGGCCGAGTAGTCCAAAGCCTGTTACATCCGTCATGGCGGTTACTCCTTTTATTTTTCCTAACTCTTCTCCAATTATATTCAACGCTGCCATTTGCTGAATCATTAATGGCAAGTGTTCTTCTTTTAGTAATCCTCTTTTTTGTGCAGTCGATAAAACACCAACACCGAGTGGCTTGGTAATAAATAATAAATCGCCTTCTTGTGCAGTGTTATTCTTCTTTAAATTCTCAATTGGTACAATACCTGTTACAGCCAACCCAAATATCGGTTCCTGTGAATCAATGCTATGACCGCCGGCCAATGGAATACCTGCTTCTGCACAAATGGTTCTTCCGCCTTCAATTAATTTTTGTGCTAGTTCAACTGGCAGTTTTTCAACCGGCCAACCAAGTATGGCGATTGCCATCAATGGTCTTCCACCCATGGCATACACATCACTAATAGAATTTGCTGCTGCGATTCTTCCAAAATCAAATGCATCATCTACAATCGGCATAAAAAAATCAGTGGTAGAAATTAATGCTGTGCCGTTTCCCAAATCATATACTGCCGCATCGTCTTTACTGTGGTTGCCAACCAATAAGTTTTTATTGTCAGGTAAAGCGAAACTGCTTTTCAATATTTCATCCAGCACTTTTGGTGCAATCTTGCAACCACATCCAGCGCCGTGAGAATATTGAGTGAGTTTTATAAAATCATTCATTCCTCAAATCTCGGTATTGTTAGGAAGATAACCGATCTAAAAGCGATAGTTATTTTTTCTTACGCCTAAACACTATCCCTGAGTTTTTTTGAAAGTCGGAGCTGAAACGAAGATTATACACTTCTTCTCCATCATGCACAACTAATAAACCTGTATTGGGCGGATATTTTCCAAGGTTTTCTGCAAATAAAACAAGACTAAAGTCTTCGATATCGGGAGAAATATAAATCGTTTTTTTGATGGCACTTGCTTTTAATCCCTGCTTTGCCATTAATACTTCGCCATTTAAAAATACACTTACCGTGTCGCCATCTATTTCTCCGTTGTCGTACAATGTTAATACAAGGCTGTCTGATTTGTAATTTACTTCTTGTGTAAACTCAGATTTTCTTCCCGCAATAACCGCTGCACTATAAGTAATTTGTTCTATTGTTTTCTTTGGAACAATAACAGGTGTTATTGCCGCTACTGGTTTTGTTTCCTGCTTTTCTATTGCAGTAGGTTTTGTAAGACTGGCAGTTGTGTTTTTTTCTTCTGCAATTATTTCAGTTTTATTTTTCGGAATAACTTCATTTTTAGCAACTGATTTTTCTACCGGTATAGTCTTTGTTTCTTTTTGTAATTCAACGGGTTGGGTCGTTGTTTTAGCAACAATTTGAGTGCTGCCTTGCTTTGGACTCTCGTTGCTTTGTACGGTTGTGTTTTTTACAACTGCTTTGTTTGTTTTATCAACTTGCAATTCTTTTTGGGCAACAACTTTTTCTTGTTGCGTCGGTACGGTTTCTTTTTTCGCAACGGTGTTCATAACAACCGCCATTTCATCTGTTTGCTTTGCAGGAGTAATTATATTCAACTCGGTTTTGGCATTTGTTGCTGAAGGTTTTACCGCAATACCATTCTGCGGAATCTCGTTCGTTTTCGTTTTGGGTAATTCGTCAACCGCTTTTGTAATCGACGGTAACTCTTCTTTTACAATCTCTGTATTGATAAGGATGGGTTTGCTCACTGCCGCCATGGTGCCGGCATGTTGCGTAAGCTCATTATCAATTTCTTTATAAGAAGTTTTAGTTTTTTCTGGTTTCGCAATTTTTACAATAGGTATTCCTTCTTCTCTTTCTTTATAAAAAACAATATTGTTTGCCAGTTTTAATTCTTCTAGATGTGGAAATATTTTGGAGGCCGTTAAATCCTTTTCTTCTTCCAGATCTACTTTTCCTGTAACCGCATAATATTTTTTGGTGGCATTTGTTTTCCAGGTTCCTTCCAGTTGCCAAATGCTATCTATTTTATTTCTTCTAAATGTGCTGGTTACTTTTACTCCTTTATCAAGCTTGGTAGGAAAATTAAAAGCAATGATCTCGTCGTCCTCTACTTCACATACATCTCCTTCAATAGTTCCCTTTACTCTTTTTATTACATAGTACAGTACCTCATCAACGATGAACTCACTTCTTGAATAACCATAAACTTTGCCCCTATATTCGGTGAGAGCAATTTCGAAAGATTGATCTTTTCTTACGGTTGTGCTGTCATTGCTGATGGCTCCCGTCCAAAGTCCGGTCAACGATTGACCATAAAAGAAAACAGGTGATAATAAAAGGATGATTAAAAGCTTAAGGGCTTTGTTGTTGCAGTTGGGACAAACGGATAAGCTGATTGGCATTTTCAGGAGTTACGGATTTACATTGGATTGTATGTAATAACGCATTTATCTCCTTCCGATTGTGCAAAGATTTGAAATAATGCTTGTCGTAGTATTTAAGCAAAATATCGAAACTTTCGGCTTTTTTGCCCTCATTTAGCATCGAAATAGCCATTTTTGTGTTCAAATTGCCTAATTTTTTAGAAATCCGATTAATCGCATCTGTCACTTTTTCAGGATCCAATACGCCATATTCCAGCACAATTTGCTTCAACCTTTCCTCAAACGGTATATCCAGAAAATAAACTGGTGATTGACGCATTTGGTCCCATAAATCTTTTGGAATATTTACCAAGCCAATCCGCTGCGATTCATCTTCGAGCCAAAGAGGTGAATGGTGAATAGTGAATGGTGAATAGGGCCCTTTAGATTCAGATAGATTCCTTTTTGGGGTTTCAATTTTTCTTAGCTCAAATGAAAGCAGGTTTTCAAACATTTCTTGTCCGGGCTGTTTGGGTAAGCCAATATTTCCAAACGCCGATCCTTTATGATTTGCAAGACCTTCAAGGTCAACAACCGCTTCTCCCTTTTCTTTTAATGATTTTAGTAAGCCAGTTTTCCCCGATCCAGTGTAGCCGCCAACAATTTTTAAGTCGAAAGGAATTTTAAAAGTATCTAAAACATAGTTACGGTATTTTTTATAACCTCCATCTAACGTAAATACTTTGAATCCGTATAAATCAAGCAACCAGGCAATGGCTGCACTTCGCATTCCACCCCGCCAACAGTGAATCAATACGCATTTGGCAATTGTTTGTTGCTCATTGTTTATTGCCAGTTGCCTATTGCTTATTATCTCCTCAACCTCTTCAACCATCCTTCTCATCTTCGGACCAAAATAATCCAAGCCACTCTTTATTGCTTGTTCACGGCTTTGTTGTTTGTAGGTTGTACCAACAACTTTTCTTTCTTCATCAGAAAATAATGGAAAAGAGTTTGCTCCAGGAATATGTGCATGTAAATATTCTCCCGGGCTTCTTACATCAAGCACCGGATATTCTTTAGCCAATGCAAGAAATTGTTCGATATCTATTTTTTGTACTGCCATATACCAATTACTCAATTAGCAAATTAGTTAATTTGAAGGTGATGATTGTCTTTAAAATAAAAAAGCTGCTCTATAAAATGAGCAGCTTGTATTAAATTATCAAATCGGCTAACCGCTAAATTTGCAAATTATCTATTCATACTTGCTAAAAACTCTTCATTACTCTTTGTTCCCTTCATTCTATTCTGCAACTCTCTCATCGCCTCTTCCACATTCATATCAGTAAGGAAAACACGGAGTAAGTTCATACGCTGTAATACCTCTTTATCTAATAAAAGATCATCACGGCGAGTTGAGGATGCAACAAGGTCAATGGCTGGATAAATACGTTTGTTAGATAAACGACGCTCCAATTGTAATTCCATGTTACCGGTTCCTTTGAATTCCTCAAAAATTACCTCATCCATCTTACTTCCTGTATCAACTAAAGCAGTTGCTATAATTGTTAATGATCCACCATGTTCAATTTTTCTTGCTGCACCAAAAAATTGTTTTGGTTTCTGCATTGCATTTGCTTCTACACCACCAGATAATACCTTTCCAGATGATGGAGCAACTGTATTATGAGCTCTTGCTAAACGGGTAATTGAATCTAATAGTATCACCACATCATGACCACACTCTACTAAGCGTTTTGCTTTTTGTAAAGCAATGGTAGAAACTTTTACATGTTTCTCTGCAGGCTCGTCAAATGTAGAAGCAATAACTTCTGCTTTTACACTTCTTTCCATATCTGTTACCTCTTCCGGACGTTCGTCTACTAACACTACCATTAAGTAACACTCCGGATGATTAGCTGCAATTGCGTTGGCAACTGCTTTCAACAACATCGTTTTACCTGTTTTTGGCTGAGCTACTATCAAACCTCTTTGTCCCTTACCTATTGGTGTAAACAAATCCATTATTCTGGTAGAATAATCTGAAGGAGTTGTAAATAGATTTAATTTCTCGTACGGAAACAAAGGAGTAAGATAATCAAACGGTACTCTATCTCTTACTTCTTCAGGGCTCTTACCGTTGATTGTATCAACTTTTAAAAGTGCAAAATATTTTTCTCCTTCTTTGGGAGGACGAACAGCTCCGTGAACAGTGTCTCCTGTTTTTAACCCAAACAATTTTATTTGTGATGGAGAAACATACACATCATCGGGTGATGATAGATAGTTATAATCAGATGAACGAAGGAAGCCATAACCATCAGGCATCATTTCCAAAACTCCTTCACCCAATATAACTCCGTCAAATTCTATATTAAATTGTGGTTGTTGTTCTCTTCGTGGAGGATAGTGTTTGTTCTGTCCAGCTCCAGAAGGGTTCTCTGCTGACTGCTGATTTCCCGGATCTTCATTCTCTTTTAAAATAGCTTGTGCAAGTTGAGTGTCGAGTGTTTTTATTACTTGCTCGGTTTCTTCTGTTTGAGGTTGGCTACTTTCTTCCTGAGTTACTTCGGATTCTTTTTCCTCTACCTTTTTACGGGTCCTTTTTACAGGGGCTTTATCATCTTTTTTTATTGGCATATCGGATCTTTTAATAATAGTTTTATTGGGTTGGCTTTCCACTTCTGCTTCTTCGCTACCTGTGCTGGTAGTTACTTTAATAATTTTTTTCTTTTTACCATCACCTTTTGGTTCAGCAATTTTTGAGTCAGTTATTGCTTGGCTGTCAAGAATTTTAAAAACTAAATCCTGTTTATTTAATTTTTTTGCATGCGGAATTTTTAACTGTTCAGCTATATCAAGTAGTTCTGGAACGAGCATGTCGTTCAATTGTAAAATATCGTACATATAATCATCTTGAATTAATCACAACTAGGAGTCGCTAATCTGAAAAAACTGAATTTGTTTGAATTTATGTTGAATGAAAACGGCGGGTAAATGATGAGTCAAACGCCTGGGAGAACTGTACTTATCTGCCTGTTTCCAATGCAATTATACGCTGAATTCGGCAAAATCAAAAATTTTTGCCTTTTTTCCTTATTTACAGACCTGCGGCCTTACTTATTTCCAACATACGGTCAATGGGCCTTTTTGCCGCTAATCTCAACTCTTCATCCATATTTATTTCCGGCGTTTCATACTCCATACAGAGGTATAATTTTTCCAGAGAGTTTAATTTCATATGAGGACAATCGTTGCAGGCACAGCTATTATTGGGTGGAGCAGGTATAAAAGTCTTATCTGGAGAAGCCTTCATCATCTGGTGTAAAATACCTGTTTCAGTCGCTACAATAAATTCTGTTGCTGAGTCTGTTTGTGAATATTTAAGTAAACCAGTGGTAGATCCTATAAAATCTGCAATTCTTAAAATTGGATCTTCGCATTCTGGATGTGCAATCAGTTTTGCATTAGGATGTCTAATTTTTAACTTAGTAATTTTTTCCAGACTAAAAATTTCATGCACCATGCAGGCTCCGTTCCAAAGCAACATATTTCTTCCTGTTACTTTGTTGATATAGGCCCCAAGATTTTTATCTGGTGCAAAAATTATAGGTTGATCTTCTGGAAAACTTTCAACAATAATTTTTGCATTACTACTTGTGCAAATAACATCGCTTAAAGCTTTGATACCAGCACTGCAGTTGATATAGCTCACTACTTTGTGATCTGGATGTAATTCTTTGAATTTTTTAAAGAGTGTTGGTGGACAACTATCGCTGAGAGAGCAACCAGCTTTTAAATCTGGAATAACTACTTTCTTGGAAGGATTAAGAATTTTTGCTGTTTCAGCCATGAAATGCACTCCGGCAAAAACAATCATATCCGCTGTGGTTTGCTCTGCTTGCTGAGCCAAACCTAAACTATCTCCGATGTAATCTGCCACATCCTGAATATCCGGCTCCTGGTAGTAATGCGCCAACACTACTGCATTTTTTTCTTTTTTCAATCTTTCGATTGCGGCAAACAAATCCAGCGTAGGATCCAGATCTATATCCAGAAAACCTCTCTTTTCAACATTTGCTTTTGCGGTATCCAGTGTTTCGTTGTTCATCACAAATTCATTTCGGTTCAGCAATATTCCATCAACAAATTCAAATTCTAAAAACTATTTTTTTTATTTCAACCCTAAATACAATAATAGTAATAATACATTTTTATAAAAAAGAGTATATTATTATTACAGCTGTGGATTAGTGGATAAACTCTTTTACAAATTTAGTTAATTAGAGTAATTAACATTTAAAGGAAGGTAATGCACATAAACTATTGTTGATACAATTGAATTCCTTTAGGATGTCCACATATATGTTAATTACTAATTGTATAAACTTTATTTTCAAATTTTAAAAATTCAATGTTAATGAACAAAGGATAGTTGGTGCAGATGTTGGTGTAAATCTATAATCCGGGCTGTAAGCACTATTTAAATTCCAATCATGCAGTTTCATATCCACGTTTCACAACAGCATTATCCACAGTTTTTTTATGTTGCCAACATGCTGATGGGGAGAAAAAGTATAAAACATACATCAAAAAACCATCAAAACAAATTGATATACGGAAAAATGAATCTGCCAGAAAGGTTTAAATTTACACTCTTCATATATTATTAATAGAATTATTGAAACTTTTAAAAATTGCTGTATGATTAAGTACTTAAAACACCTCTTAGTTGGATTTTGTTTATTAATAATAACAATGGCCAGGGCTGATGAAGGCATGTGGCTGCCGCAGTTATTAGCACAACTGAATGAAAAGCAGATGAAAAGTATGGGGATGAAGATAAGTGCCAGTGATATATATAATATTAATAAAGGAAGCCTGAAAGATGCAATCGTAAGCTTTGGTGGTTTTTGTACAGGGGAGGTTATTTCCTCAAAAGGATTAGTACTTACTAATCACCATTGTGGTTTTGATGCTATTCAAAATCATTCAACACTGGATAATAATTATATAAGGGATGGCTTTTGGGCAAGAAATAATGGAGAAGAAATTCCTAATAAAGGCCTGTTTGTAACATTTATTGTAAGAATTGATGATGTAAGTAAAAAAGTATTGGCAGGGGTTAATGGCTCAATGAGTGAAAGTGAAAGACAATCTACGATTGATAAAAATATAGCAGCTTTAAGAAAAGAAACAAAGCAAGAAAACTATCAGGACAATTTTGTAAGAGCATTTTTTGAAGGCAATCAGTATTTCTTATTCGTAACAGAAACGTACAGAGATATACGTTTAGTAGGAGCTCCTCCATCTTCTGTAGGTAATTTTGGAAAAGATTCTGATAACTGGATGTGGCCAAGGCATACCGGAGATTTTTCTATGTTTCGTATTTATGCTGGTAAAGACAATAAACCGGCGGAGTATTCAGCCGACAATATTCCATACACCCCCAAAAAATCTTTATCCATTTCATTAGACGGTGTTGCTGAAAATGATTTTACGATGGTGTTTGGTTTTCCAGGAAGAACGATGCAGTACTTACATTCATCCGCAGTAGATCAGACGGTAAGAGTAAACGATCCTATTAAAATTGCTATCCGTGATAAAGCATTAGCCGTGATAGATGCTTATATGCGGAAAGACGAAACAATAAAAATTCAATATGCTTCTAAATACGCAGGTATTAGTAATTCCTGGAAAAAATGGCAAGGAGAAGTGTTGGGTTTAACAAAGACGGATGCAGTAGGAAAGAAGAAAGCCTACGAAGCAACATTTCAAAAAAGAGTAAACGCAAATCCGGAATGGAAAAATAAATACGGTTCATTATTAGCAGATATACAATCGGCCTACGATGAGTTGGAACCCCTGGGCCGTTCCAGAGATGTATTTAATGAAGTGTTTAGTAAGATAGAGTTGTTTACAATAATTGGTCAGCTAAATACATTGGCAAGTGCACAAGGAAAAAATAATTATGACGCCACACTAAAAAGAGTAAAAGAAAGGTTAGAGGATTTGTACAAAGAGTATAATGCCGAAGTAGATGAAAAACTTTTTGCAGTGCTGATGGAAATGTTTTATGAAGATCAGCAAAGAGGAATGATACCCGAAACATTAGCAGACATAGTAAAAAAAGGAGATAATGATTTTTCTAAAATTGCAAAACAGGTTTATGATAACACAAGCCTAGATAATGGCGAAAAAACGTTGGCTGCAGTAGATAAAGACACAAAAGAGTTATTAGAAAATTATAGAAAAGACAAAGCAACAGAGTTGTATGCAGCACTTGTAACCAACTATTCAGATAATGTTTCTAAAAAACTAAACGAAGTGCAAAACCGCATTAACCAATTACAACGAACGTATATGCAGGCGCAAATGGATGTGTTTAAAGAAAAGACATTTTATCCTGATGCAAACAGTACGCTGCGGGTTACTTATGGAAATGTAAAAGGATACAACCCCAGAGATGCAGTGAAATATGATTATTATACTTACCTGGATGGAATAATGGAAAAATACAAACCCGGTGATTATGAATTTGATGTTCCGGAAAAAATAAGAACGTTGTATAAAAACAAGGATTTTGGACAGTATGGGAAAAATGGAAAAATGCCCGTTTGTTTCATAGCCATGAACCATACAACCGGAGGAAATTCCGGAAGCCCGGCTTTGGACGCCTACGGAAACTTAGTAGGGCTCAACTTCGACAGGGCCTGGGAAGGCACCATGAGTGATATTAATTACGACCCATCAATATGCCGCAACATAATGGTAGACATTCGTTATGTGCTGTTTATAGTGGATAAATACGCCGGGGCCGGCCACCTTGTAAAGGAGATGAAGCTGGTTCATCCAAAAAGAAAGTAAAAGACGCCAGAAAAAGCTGATAATTGATTGAATCAGGCTATTGTCCGATAGCCCTGATTTTCAACCAACTTATTCGGTAATTACTCACTACTTTTCCCCAAAAGCCCTATTTTTGCCATCCTTTTAAAAAAGCTAATACTGTACATATGTCGATGTCTATAATGCAAACGATCAGAGAGAAAGGTGCTAAAGTTACCGTTGTGGTGATCGCTATTGCCCTCCTTGGATTTATTTTGACCGATTATTTTTCCGGAAAAGGTCGTGGCGGTTTTACCGGTGGTGCTAAAACCATTGGAAAAGTAAATGGCAAAGCTGTAAACTACGAAGCGTTTAACAAACGAGTGGAGTTGATGGAAAATAATATGAAACAACAAGGCTATCCATCCTCGCCAGCCCTAACACAACAAGCGGTAGATCAAACCTGGAATCAGGAAATTGGCCGTATATTATTATCACAGGAAATTGATAAACTGGGTATCCGTATCAGTAAGAAAGAGTTGGGCGACATTCTTTATGGACCCAATGCTCCGCAGGATTTAAAACAACAGTTTTCTGATCCTACAACAGGACAATATAATGCAGTGTCGGCAAAGCAGAACATTGATGAAATGCTGAAGAAAGGAACACAAGAACAAAAGGACAATATCAGTAACTATATTACCGATTTGGAAGAGCAGCGTAAACAAGAAAAATATGTAGCACTTCTTGCAAATACAATTAATTATCCTCGTTGGTTTATTGAGAAACAAAATGCTGATAACAGTCAGATGGCAAAAGTGTCGTTAGTAAGAGAAGTGTATACAAGCATTCCTGATAGCACAGTTAAAATTGACGACAAAGAAATCGCTGCATATATTAATAAGCATAAAGATGATTTTAAGCAGGAAGAAAGCCGCGGGATTCAATATGTAACTTTTAGTGCAGCACCAAGTGCCGCTGATAGTGCAGAAACGCAAAAAAATCTTATGCTGTTAAAAGAAGAGTTCCAGACTACAACCGATATGGAGCAATTTCTTGCTGCCGAAGGAGCTAATGGTTATTATAACGGCTATATTAATGGCAAAACAATTCAGATTGCTGCTAAGGATTCAATATTCAGAACACCAGTAGGTCAAGTGTACGGTCCATATTTAGATGGCGGAAGCTATGTAATGGCAAAAGTAGAAGGCGCAAGACAAATGCCCGATACTGTAAAGGTTCGACACATACTTGTAGCAACCATGCAAAGGGATCCACAAAGCGGACAAACTTATCCTGTAAGAGATTCTGTAACGGCTAAGAATAGAGCAGACAGTATACAAATGGCAATACGCAATGGATCAAATTTTGACTCTTTGGTTATAAGCCTTTCTGATGATCCGGGAAGCAAGGACAAGGGCGGTCTGTATGAAAGCGTTGTTTCGGGTCAAATGGTTTCTCCTTGGAATGATTTTATATTTTTAAATCCTCCCGGTAGTAAAGCTGTAGTGAAAACAGAATTTGGTTATCACTATACGGAAATAGTTTCTCAAAAAGGCGGTGGCATGGGTTATAAGATTGCTTATTTACCAAAGGAAATTATTGCTAGCCAAGAAACAGACAGTAAAGCTCAAAACGATGCGAATGCTTTTGCAGGCGATAGCCGCAACCAAAAGTCGTTTGATGAAACATTCGAAAAAAACTGGAAACCAAAAGGCTATGTAAAAGGAATTGCTTCTGATATAAAAAGAGTTGGTGGCAATGTAATGGGCCTTGGTTACTCAAGACAGTTTGTAAGAAATATTTATGATGCAAGTGCTGGTGATGTATTAAAACCAGAACGCATAGATGATAGTTATGTAGTAGCTGTTGTGGTGGAAGTGTTGAAAGAAGGAACACAAAGTGTTGCAAAGGCGAGACCACAGGTAGAGCCGTTACTGATGAATAAAAAGAAAGCAGAATTAATAAAGAAAAAAATTGGCAACATAACGACATTAGAAGCTGCATCAACGGCATTAAATAACAGTCCTATACAAACAGTTGACAGCGTACGCATGTCATCTAGATCTGGCGCAACAGCTCTTTCTTTTGAACCAAGAATTACTGGTGCCGCATTTAACCCAGCAAATAAGGGTAAAATAGTTATGGAAGCATTAGAAGGAAATAGCGGTGTGTATGTTATAAGAGTAGATGAAGTTTCCGCAACTCCGGTAACGGATGGTAATGTGGTAGACCAGCGTAAGGCCCTAAGTGCACAAGCCAAACAAATGGTTGGTAATCCACAGGCCCCTGGTTTTCCCGTTAATGCTTTAAGAAAAGCAGCAACGATTACTGATAAACGTTCTGATCGATATTAAGATACAATCAACCAAAACCAACTGTAATCCCATTCTGCTATAAGCTGGATGGGATTTTTCTTTTGCCGAAGTCGCAAACACAGCCCAGCGATATATATTACTTTTACATATCCATAATTAAGTATTGAATGAGCGAACAGTTTGTAAATAAAGTGGCAGAAAGCGGATTGATAACAATTGATCTGGAAAAATATATTCCTAAAGGCGAGAATATAGTTTTTGACCTAAAGGAATATCTTTTTATGGAAATGATATTGAAGGAAAAAGATTTTAGGGCTTCGCTGAAAGAAACTGATTGGGAAATATTCAGCAATAAGAATGTCGCTATTATTTGTTCTGTGGATGCAATTATTCCTGTTTGGGCTTATATGTTGGTAGTTTCTTACTTACAACCTGTGGCTAAAGAAATAATAATGGGCAATGAACAAGAGTTGGCCAAGAAACTATTTGTTCGGAATATTGAAGCAATTGATATCAATGAGTTTACAGATAAAAGAATTGTAATAAAAGGCTGCGGCGAAACACCTATTGCAGATTTTGCTTACATGGAAATTACAAAGCGATTATTACCAGTAGTAAAAAGTATTATGTATGGAGAGCCTTGCAGCACAGTTCCCGTTTATAAGAAAAGGTAACAATCAAAACCAACCCCTTCTTCTAAACAACCCGATCATCGCAACAGGAATTACTAACATAATACAAACGGCTACCCAAAAGCCATATTGATTATTGAGAAAAGGAATGCTTGTAAAATTCATTCCGAAAATACCGCCAATTACTGTTGCCGGTGCCAACAAGCAGGTTACAACCGCCATCACCTTCATCACCTCATTCATTTTTAAGTTTACATTATTAATATGCAAGTCTTGCAGGCTCATCATAATATCCCGATAGTTCTCCACTAATTCACTAGCTTGTATAATATGATCATAAACGTCTTTATAATACTTAGTATGCCGATCTTCTAATAAGTCACTATCGCTTCGTAAAAAACCATTGACAACTTCACGAACAGGAGAAAAGTTTCTTTTTAAAATAATAAGCTCTTTGCGCAAATGAGTTATATGCGACAAAGCTCTTGTGCTACCTGCTGCTACCTCTTCTTCCACGTCTTCAATTCTGTCGCCAAGCTTTTCCATTATAATAAAATAATGATCAACAATCATATCTAGCAACATATAGCACAAATAATCGGCACCCCGCTGTCGTAGTTTTCCCCCACTGGTTTTCATTTTTTCTCTTAGCGAATTAAAAACATCCCGGTTGGCATCTTCCTGAAAACTAATTACAACATTTTTACCAAGAATAATACTGATCTGCTCTTGCTCTACAGCAAAAGAATCTTCATTATAGTAAAGCATATTTAACAGGCAAAAAATACTATTGTCAGCCTCATCTAATTTTGGCCGTTGGTTAATACTCAGAATATCTTCTATAACCAATGGGTGTATTTCATAATGATTACAGATGGCTTCCACATCACTTTTACGAAGACCATCAATGTTGATCCAGGAGGTGCGACCACTATTCTTATAGGCAAAACATTCATCGATACTGGTTAGATTTATTGCTTCAAGATGATCGGCGTCGTAATCGTATACGGAAATATTAATTTCTTTTGCTTCCGTCCGATGGGGAACAATTGTTGGATTTACCGACAAAATTTCTTTTGTACGCTTTGGCGCAAAAAGCTTTGGTATATCAAAAAGATATTTTAAATATTTATCCGGGCGAAGGTCATCTAATTTCATAAAAGGAAAGTTAGGAAAACTACCGGATATATTCATGAATAAGCGATTCGCATGCAGTTACATTTTCGGAATCATAATCTGCGAATCGCTTTATCTCTTTGTGTTTGTTATCGGCGAGTTGATCGGAACAGCGTTCCGATGACCAGCTAATACAAAAAACTACCGGACATATTGATTAATAAGTGACTCATATGCACTTATATTGTCCGGATCATAATCGGCAAATCGTTTTATTTCTCTGCCTTTATTATTGGTAAATATTATTAGTGGAATTGTAATAAACCGGAATTGATTTTGCACATCAGCAATCTGTGTAAGCGGCACATGTACCTGCGGCCAGTTCATTTTTTCGTATGCGACAGCTTTTAACCATTGGTCTTTCTTTTCATCAATAGAAATACTTATAATTTTTAAACCTGTGCCATTATATTTTTTCTCAATTACTTTTAGCAATGGAACTTCTTTGCGGCAAGGAGTACACCAACTGGCCCAAAAGACAAGCATATTTATTGTAGCGGTAGTATCAACAATTGAAAGAGAAGTGTTTTCCGGCGTTAACAGTAAAAGGTTGGGGAGCGGCGCATTATCATCGGACCTTATGGCAATGTATTTTTTAAAAGCAACGCCTTCTTTAGATTGTTGCACATCAGTATTGAACAACGAAAGAAAACTTTTTAATTCAGTTTTAGAATATTGCTCTCCGGAATGGTAAATACTTTCCAACAGAAAAAAAGAAAAAGGATTATGCTGTATAGTCTTTTTAAAAGCAGCAATCTTCTGCAACCGCTTTACAGAATCAAGATTTCCAACCCAGCCAAAATCAAGAAACTGGTTG
>Ga0209477_1000062_pt1 | contig 51247 bp, 48 predicted proteins | sample KloWWTupernatant_FD_187180 | JGI IMG/M metagenome (GOLD analysis project Ga0209477, IMG submission 187180) | Active sludge microbial communities from Klosterneuburg, Austria, studying microevolution and ecology of nitrifiers - Klosterneuburg... | ecosystem: Engineered > WWTP > Aerobic digester >...
ATGACTCGTTCTCGGCATGTAGCTCGGCGCGGCTCGCCGCGCAACCTACGACTCAGGAGACCGGCCGCCCGCCAAAGCGCGGGCGACCATGGTGTCTAGCCGGGCAGGTCAGCGGCGCGCGCGATCGCGAACAGGCCGGTGGCAGCCGAGTCGCGATCGGCGACCTTGCCGCGTACGCCGAGACGGTGCATCGCCCTCGCGTAGCGAGCGGCGAGGATCGATCGCGCGACCAACGTCGGCGTCAGGTCGTGCGGGCACCAGCCCGTCGCGTCGCGGACCTCGGTACCGATCAACAGTCCGGAGAGGTAGGCCGGCAGCTGGTGCGTCGCCAGGCCGCCGAGCAGCGCCTCGCTGTGCGCGGCGCACAGCTGGTGAGCGAGCGCAGAGGGCTGCGCGGCCGCGTGGTCTACCCCCACGTCGAAGGCGTGCAGCGCTTCGGCCTGGTGCTTCGGCGAATCGTCGGGATCGCCGCAGGCGGCGGCAAGCGCCGAGTGCCGACACAACAGCGCATAGATCTCGCCGGTCATGTAGCTGCGCAACGCGACGATGCGACGGTCGCGCACCTCGACCCAGCGGCAGTGCGTGCCAGGGACCACGAAGAGCGCGTCGCGCCCGTGCAGCGCACCGAAGACCTGGGTCTCGCCGCCGTGCATGACGTCGGGCGACCCGGTGTGGCCGCGCGCAACGAGGCCCGGAACGATCCTGAACGTCCGGCCGGCCAGATCGTCGACCACCGTGAGCCGCCCGGCCAGCGCGTCGCGGCCGGCCGGCGCGCGCACGAGCCCGGCTTCGCGCCAGCCGCCGCGGCTACCGATCATGCCGCAGGCGATCACCGGCAGCTTCGGTTCGCGCTCGATCCAGCCTGCGCACAGCGTCTCGAACGCCTCGCGAAAGCGGCCGTCCGGCACCGACAGCACGCCAGCTGCGGATTCGCGGCGCTCCAGCACGCGGCCGTCGGCGTCGAAGAGCCAGGCCCGCAGGGCAGCGGAGCCCCAGTCGAGGCCGATCAACGCGGGCTGGCCGTCTCGACCGACGGTTTCCGGTCCTCCGGACGAAGGCGATGCAACCATGCCGCGAGTATGCACGAGCGTCGGGTTGGTATCATCCCGGCCATTCCATGACGCTCACCGAACTCAAGTACATCGTGGCGGTGGCGCGCGAGCGCCACTTCGGAAAGGCTGCCGAAGCCTGCTTCGTCAGCCAACCGACGCTGTCGGTCGCGATCAAGAAGCTCGAGGAAGAGCTCGGCGTGCAGCTGTTCGAGCGCGGCGGCGGCGAGATCGGCGTCACGCCGGTGGGCGAGCAGGTCGTCGAACAGGCGCAGCGCGTGCTCGAGCAGACCAACGCGATCCGCGAAATTGCCGAACAGGGCAAGGATCCGCTCGTCGGCCCGCTGCGCGTCGGCGTCATCTACACGATCGGCCCCTACCTGCTGCCGGAGCTGGTCCCGAACATGATCGCCGACGCGCCGCAGATGCCCCTGCTGCTGCAGGAGAACTTCACCGTCAAGCTCCTGGAGTTGCTCCGCCAGGGCGACATCGACATTGCGATCGTCGCCGAGCCCTTTCCCGACCACGGGCTGGTCACGCTCGGCGTGTACGACGAGCCCTTCGTGGTTGCAGTGCCGAGGCAGCACCCGTGGGCGAGGCGCAAGTCGATCCTCTCGACCGAACTGAAGGAGCAGACGATGCTTCTCCTCGGCTCGGGCCATTGCTTCCGCGACCAGGTGCTCGAGGTCTGTCCGGAGTTGTCGCGCTACTCGCAGGCGAGCGCCGGGATCCAGAAGACCTTCGAAGGTTCTTCGCTCGAGACGATCCGCCACATGGTCGCGTCGGGGATCGGCGTCACCGTGTTGCCGTGGACCGCCTGCGCGAGGCCGCGCGAGGACGACCTGCTGCGTTACATCCCGTTCGACGCGCCGGTGCCGCACCGGCGCGTATCGCTTGCCTGGCGCAAGAGCTTCACGCGCACGCCCGCGATCGAAGCGCTACGCAACGCCATCCTGAAGTCGGGACTGGCCGGCGCGACCAAGCTGCGGGGCGAGCGTCCCGTCTTCCACTGACCGGCAGCGCGCGACCGGTCACCATCCAGCGAGCCGACCATGAGCGAGAAACCCCGTTATCCGACGATCGAGGAAACCATCGGCCGGACGCCCCTGGTGCGGCTGCAGCGCATCCCGGGCGCCGACTGCGAGCGACGCGGCAACGTGCTGCTCGGCAAGATGGAGGGCAACAATCCGGCCGGGTCGGTCAAGGACCGGCCGGCGCTCGCGATGATCGCGCGCGCCGAGGCGCGCGGCGAGATCCGTCCTGGCGATACGCTGATCGAGGCGACTTCGGGCAACACCGGGATCGGCCTGGCGATGGCAGCCGCCTTGCGGGGCTATCGCATGGTGCTGATCATGCCCGACAACCTGTCGCTGGAGCGCCGGCAGTCGATGAAGGCGTATGGCGCCGAGTTGATCCTGGTGACGCAGGCGCAGGGCATGGAGGGGGCGCGCGACCTCGCGGACCAGATGCAGCGCGACGGCCGCGGTCGCGTGCTCGACCAGTTCTCGAACGACGACAACTGGGCAGCGCACTACGAGACGACCGGCCCCGAGATCTGGGACGACACGCTTGGCCAGGTCACGCACTTCGTCTCGGCGATGGGAACGACCGGCACGATCACGGGGGTGTCGCGCTACCTGAAGGAGCGCAATCCGGCGGTCTGCATCATCGGCGCCCAGCCCGCCGAGGGCTCGTCGATTCCGGGCATCCGCAAGTGGCCCGAGGCCTACATGCCGAAGATCTACAGGCATGCGCGGGTCGACCGGCTCGAATCGGTGACGCAGGCCGACGCGGAGACGATGGCGCGGCGACTGGCGGTCGAGGAGGGGATGTTCAGCGGCATCTCTGCCGCCGGCGCCTGCTGCATCGCGCTGCGGCTGGCGGAAGAAGTCGAGAACGCGACGATCGTCTTCGTCGTCTGCGACCGGGGCGATCGCTACCTGTCGACCGGCGTCTTTCCCGGCTGATCGCGCCGGCGCGCCAGCGGCACGTCTCTTCGTTGCGCGCCGCCGGCCCCTCCACGATGAACGCCGACCACGCTCCGCTGCGCGCCGTGCTGCTGCTGGTCGGCGCATGCGTGTCGTTCGCGCTGCTCGACAGCGTTGCGAAGCACCTGTCGCAGACCCACCACCCGCTGCTGGTCGCCTGGGCGCGCTACGTCTTCCACGTCCTCGTGATGGCCGCGTTGTTCCTGCCGCGCATGGGGCGCTCTCTGTGGCGCACGCGGCGCCTGTCGTTGCAGATCGCACGCGGCGTGTGCCTCGGGATGTCGTCGGTGTGCTTCTTTGCCAGCATTGCGTACCTGCCGCTGGCCGAGGCGACGGCAATCGTTTCGATCGTTCCCATCCTGGTGACCGTCGGCGCGGTTGCGCTGATGCACGAGCGGGCCCCGCGCGGCACCTGGCTGTCGCTGGCGGTAAGCTTCGCGGGAGTGTTGCTGATCGCGAGGCCAGGCGGCGCGCTGTTCGGGTGGCCGGCCGTGCTGCCGCTGCTGGCTGCGCTGTTCATCGTCGGTTACCAGCTGCTCACGCGCAGACTGTCCGGGGTCGACAACGGGCTGGCGACGCTGTTCATCGGCGCCGTGGTCGCCGCGGTCATGCTGGCCGCGGTTGCCCCCGGCCGCTGGCAGTTGCCGAACGACTGGGTGCAGGGCCTTCTCTTCGCGTCGACGGGCGTCATCGGCGCGTTCGGCCACCTGCTGCTCGTGCGCGCGTACGAGCACGGGTCCGCAGCCGCGCTCGCGCCGTTCAGCTACACGCACTCCGTGATGGCGGTCGTCTTCGGCCTGGTGATCTTCGGCCAGTTTCCGGACGCGATCTCGATGGTCGGGATCGTGTTGATCGTGGCGACCGGCGTGGCGATGGCGGTGATGCGCAAGGTCGACGCGAGGCCGATCGAGGACTGAATCCGTATGCGCCGTGCCCGGCTTGCGAAGGTGCCCGCGTCCTAGCGGCGGGCCGCGAGCGCGCGCGCCAGTTCGTAGACCGCCATCGCGTAGAAGCTCGAGCGGTTGTAGCGCGTGATGGTGAAGAAGTTCTGTGCGCCGAGGTAGTAGCTCGGCGCGTCGTCGCCGTTCGGCAGGTCGATCAACGCCAGTGGCATCTCGACGGAGACCGGCTCGGCGCTGGCCACCCCGTACTCGGCGAGTTCTCCGATCGTGAACCGCGGACGGATGCCTGCTTCGACCAGGGGCGCGAGCCGGCTCTCGCTGTCGAACAGCATCTCGAAGCGCACCGGTTCGCCGGTGCGCCAGCCGTGTTCGGCCAGGAAGCTCGCGACGCTGCCGATCGCATCGGCAGGATTCGACCGAAGGTCGATCTCGCCGTCGCCGTCGAGGTCGACGGCGAAACGCCGGATGCTCCCCGGCATGAACTGCGGCAGACCGATCGCGCCGGCGAACGAGCCGCGCACCGCGAACACGTCGAGGTTCGATTCTCGGCTGTACAGCAGGTAGTGCTCGAGCTCGCTGCGGAAGTAGTCGGCACGCCGCGGGTAGTCGAAGGCCAGCGTCGTCAGCACGTCGAGCACGCGGAAGTCGCCGGTGTTGCGCCCGTAGATCGTCTCGACGCCGATGATCGCGACCACGATCTCGGGTGGGACGCCGAACCGCTGCGCCGCGAGTTCGAGCCACGGCTCGTGTTCTCGCCAGAAGCGAAGCCCCTCCCGGATCCGCAGCCCGTCGAGGAAGCGCGACCGATAAGACTGCCAGGATCGCTTGAAGCCGGACGGTGCGGGCGACATCAGCCGCACTGCGTCGTCGTTGCGGCGCACCTGCTCGAACATTTCGAGCAGCTCGGCCTCGATGAAGCCGTGCTGCTCGACCATCTCGGCGACGAACGCGCTGACCTCGGGCCGGGTAGCGTAGTTGATGGACGGCGCGGTGGCCGTCGCCTCCGGCGGCCGCTTCGCGCGCCGCTGCGCGTCGGCAGTGCCGGGGGCGGCCGCAACGGCGACGACCAGCGCGGCAAGCAGCGCCGCGCAACTACGAGCGAGAGGACGGTGGAGATGAGGGGCGGGGAAGGACGCAGGCGGCTTCACGGCTTGAATGCTTGCACGGACTTGCGCAAGTGTCGCACGGCGGCCCGGTCGGGCGCCGTGTCCGCGTAGCGCAGCCGTTCGTAGGCGGCGACGATGCGCCGCGCTTCGACGAGCTGGTGTTCGTCGAGCGTGCGCGAAATTCGCGCGAGGTAGCGCGACGCGGTCTCGTGCCGGCTGCGCGCGAGCCCGATCGCCGCCAGCCTGGCGCAGAACGACTCGTAGGCCTGCACGACCGGGTCGCGCGGCAGGTGCGGACGCAGCGTGAGAAGCGCGGCGACGCCGATCAGCGCGGCGAGAACGGCGGCCAGCACCGCGGCGAGCTGGCGCCAGTCGCCGGCCGATATGCCGAAGCGGCTCAGCAGGCTCTCCTGCCTGCTGCGGTCGTAGGACAGGATCCACTGGTTCCAGGCGTTGCCGATCGCGTCGAGGTTGAACCACAGCCGCTGCGCCATCGACCGTGCGCGCTCGGCGGCGTCGCTCGCCGAGCCGGTCGGCGTGAGGCGCACGCCGCGCTCGATGCGCTGCGGCGCGACGGCGGCGGTCGGGTCGACGCGAGTCCAGCCGCGGCCCGCGAGCCAGACCTCGGACCACGCGTGCGCGTCGGCCTGCCGGACCTGCCAGTAGCCGTCGACCGGGTTGCGCTCGCCGCCCTGGTAGCCGGTGACGATGCGGGCCGGGATGCCGGCGGCGCGCATCAGCACCGCGAAAGCGCTGGCATAGTGTTCGCAGAAGCCGGCACGGGTGCCGAACAGGAAGTCGTCGACGCTGTCGCGGCCCAGAAGCGGCGGCTGGAGGGTGTAGCGGAACGGTTCGCCGCGGAACATCGCCAGCGCGCGACCGACCAGTCGCTCGTCTGCCCCCGGCCCGTCGCCCGCCTCGCTGCGCCAGCGCGAGGCCAGTCCGACGGCGCGCGGGTTGTAGCCCGCCGGCAGCGCGAGCCATTCCTGCAGCGACGTTGCGTTCGCGTCCGGATCCGCGCGAAAGTCCGTGTTCGAGACCAGCGCCAGGCGCACGCGCTGGTTGATCGCGCCGCGTGCCACGAGTTGCAGGTCCGGCCGCAGCGAGGCCTCGATCGAGTCCGACTGCGCGCGCATCGGCAGGTCGAGCGCGAACAGCCAGTTCCGGCCGGTCGGCTCCTGCGTGACCGTGTAGCGGATCGTCGCGCCGTCATCGGCAAACTCCACGCGCGGGGCGCGCGACGGCAGGTCCCGGCCGGCGCGCCAGGCCTTGCCGTCGAAGCTCCCGAACACCGGTCCGCGCCAGTACAGCTGCGCCGTAGGTGGAATCGCTCCGTCGAACAGCACCCGGAAGGCGATGTCGTCGGATTCGGAGAGCTGTGCGATGTTGCCCGGCGTCATCGCGTCGGACAGTCCGGTGCGGGCGCGATGCGCATCGGACGGCAGTCCCCAGAGCGGACCTCCGAAACGGGGAAACAGGAGGAAGATTGCCGCCGCGATCGGCAGGGCCTGCGCGACCATCATGCCGACGCTGCGCAGGCGTCGCCCGATCGGCGTTTCGTGATGGCGGAACTGCATCGTCAGCATTGCGGCCAGCAACCCGTACAAAGCCAGTCCGACGATGGCGGCAGTCGTCATCGACTGCGAGTGGAAGAACGCGGCGAGCAGAAGGAAGAAGCAGAGGTAGATCACGACGAACAGGTCGCGACGCGCCCGCATCTCCATCAGCTTCAGGCCGAGGAAGAGCACCAGCAGCGCGACCCCGGGCTCGCGGCCGAAAACGGTCTGGTAGTGCGCATAGACGGCCGCCGAGCACGCGATCGCGGCGACCCAGCGTACCGACGCACGCGGCAGCCAGCGACCCGACAGGACCAGCGCAAGACGCCAGAGGAAGAGCACGAAGAACCCGGCGCCGATCCACCATGGGAGGTGCATCGCGTGCGGCAGCACCGACAGCGCGACGGGCGCCATCAGGAACAGCGTCTCGCGCCGTTCGCGTTCCCACTGCGCGCCCAGCGTGCCGCCAAGCGCGCGCAACGAGTAATGCAGTCCGAGTGCCATGGTCGTCGGGACGCGCGGCTCACGCACCCCAGGTGGCGAGCGCCTCGAGGCAGCGCGTGCGGTGCGCCGGGCCCAGGTCGGTGGCGATGCGCGTACCCGGAAGCGCCAACTCGTAGCGCACGCCGGCCGAATCGGCATCGAGCACCCAGCGCGTGAGCCGCGACAGGCGCGCCTCGGCGTCCATCGACGCCGGCATGTCCGCCCAGTCGAGCGACAGTTCGCCGAGGTCGCCGCCGTCGAACTGCTTGGTGATCAGGCCATCCGACGCAGTGCGTGCGATCGCCTTCCACGCAATCAGCCGCGGCGGATCGCCGGCGGCGTAGGGCCGCAGGGCGGCAATGTCGTCGTGGCCCTGGCCTCGCGCCGTCCCTTCGCCGCTGGCCGCCGAACGCGCCGGCAACGGCGGCGCCGGTGTTTCGGGTGTCGGATAGACCAGCACGCGAAGCGCGGGGTGCCAACGCGACCACGCGCGCCACAGGCCGAGCGGGAAGGTGGTCGACAGCGTCAGCCTCGGGACCTGCATCCAGCCGCGCTGTACGGTCGGCAGCGCGATCGCGACGAAATGCTCGGCGCCGGGTGCCACGTCGAAGTGCTCGGGCTGTGCCATGCCCGGCGTGTTCAGGCTCAGTGCGAAGCGTTCGTGACCGGTCTCGTTTCGCGCGAGCAGCGTGAACTCGGCGAGCTGGCCCGCGAAGACCGGCTCGGCGCGACCCGCGCGAAGCGTGAGGGTCGCCAGGTTGCGGAACGTGTGCAGCATGCCGACGACCGCGATCGCCGCGACCAGGAAGGTCAGCGCGTATCCGAGCGACAGCTGGTAGTTGATCGCCGTGACGAGCATGGTCACGACGACCGCCGCAAACAGCAGGCCTGCGCGCGTCGGCAGCATGAACACGTTGCGTCGCGTCAGGCAGTGGTCCCCGGCGCGCGGGCGGGTTCGGCCGGGAAACAGGTCGATCAGGCGCTGGTACAGCGGCCCCGCAGGCGCGTCGACGCGCGCCGCGACGACCTCCGCTGCGGGCGGTGGGGCGTCGACGCGTTGCGCCGCGGCGCTCACGGCACCGCCACCGCCTTCAGCAGCTCGGCCACCATTTCGGCGCGCGCGCGGTGCGAGACGTTGCCGCCCTTGGCAGGTCGCAGCCGGTGCCCGGCGACCGCGGTCAGCACCGCCTGAACGTCGTCGGGAAGGACGTGATTGCGGCCGTCGAGAAGCGCCCAAGCCCGCGCGGCTTGCAGCAGCGCCAGTCCGGCGCGCGGGCTCAGCCCCTCCGACAATGCCGGGCTGCGGCGGCTGTGCGTGAGCAGGCCCTGGACGTAATCCAGCAGCGCCGGCGCACAGCGGATCTCGCGCACGAGGCGCTGAGCGGCTTGCAGCTGCGAGGGGTCCATCTTCGGCGGCAGGCGCTCGAGCATCGCACGCCGATCGTCACCTTCGAGCAGTGCGCGTTCGGACTTGGTGTCCGGATAACCGAGTTCGATGCACATCAGGAATCGATCGAGCTGCGATTCGGGCAGCGGGAAGGTGCCGATCTGGTCCTGCGGATTCTGGGTCGCGATGACGAAGAACGGTTCGGGCAGCGGCAGCGTCCTGCCGTCGATCGAGACATGGCGCTCTTCCATGGCCTCGAGCAGCGCCGACTGGGTCTTCGGCGACGCGCGGTTGATCTCGTCGGCGAGCAGCACCTGCGAAAACACCGGTCCGGGGTGGAAGACGAACTGTGCCTTGTCGCGATCGAACACCGACAGGCCGACGATGTCGGCCGGCAACAGGTCGTTGGTGAACTGCACGCGCTTGAACTGCAGGCCGAGCGACATCGACAGTGCATGGGCCAGCGTGGTCTTGCCGACGCCGGGAAGGTCTTCGATCAGCAGGTGGCCGCGGGCGAGCAGACAGGCGAGAGCGAGCTTGATCTGTGGCTGCTTGCCCACGACGACGGCGCCGACCTGTGCGGCGACCGTCTGGATCCGCTCGAGCATGGGGAGCCTGGGAGTCGTGGGGTCCGGCCGAGTGTAAACGAAGGGATTGCCCCGTCCGCGTGATCCAGTTGCCGGTTTGGACGATCGGCGCCTCGCGCCGATAATCGGAGTCGGGCCGCTGGCGAGCGGTCCGCCGGCGGGCGACGATGCCGTGGCCGGCAGCGTCGTCGAACAACGGAGGGATCGCGATGTCAGCAGTACCGCAGGGCGCGCCGTCGGCGCAGGGCGAGGCGCTAGTCACCGTCGCGAGCGACGGCGACGTCGTGCGCCTGACGCTGAACCGGCCCGCGCAATTCAACGCGCTGTCGGAAGACCTGATGCGTGCGTTGCAGGCCGAGCTGGAGCGGATCGCCGCCGATCCGGGTGCGCGCGTCGTCGTGCTGGGCGGGGCCGGCAAGGCATTCTGCGCCGGTCACGACCTGCGCGAGATGCGCGCGAAGCCGTCCCACGATTACTACCGGGCGCTGTTCGCGCAGTGCGCGCGGCTGATGGTGACGATCCAGCAGTTGCCGCAGCCGGTGATCGCGCGCGTGCACGGCATCGCGACCGCCGCCGGGTGCCAGCTCGTCGCGATGTGCGATCTGGCCGTGGCCAGCGCGGACGCACGATTCGCCGTGTCCGGCGTCAACCTCGGCCTGTTCTGCTCGACGCCGGCGGTCGCGCTGTCGCGCAATCTGTCGCGCAAGGCCGCCTTCGAGATGCTGGTGACCGGCGAATTCATCGACGCGCAGGCCGCGGTCGCCAGGGGGCTCGTGAACCGCGTCGTTGCAGCGGACGCGCTCGACGCCGAGGTCGACCGGCTGGCGGCGTCGATCTGCGCGAAGCCGGCGGTGGCGATCGCCGCCGGAAAGGGACTGTTCTATCGGCAGCTCGAAATGGGCATCGATGCCGCCTACCAGCTGGCCGGCCAGACGATGGCCTGCAACATGATGGACGACTCCGCGCTCGAGGGCGTCCAGGCCTTCATCGAGAAGCGATCGCCGCGCTGGAACTGACGGCTTTGCTGCATCGCAGCGTAGGCGGTGGTCCGCGGCTATCTCCTTTTTAGAATCCTGAAGCAAGGAATATTGAATTTCGTTGCCCGGCATGATCGCTGCTAGCGTGCGGCGGTCAGCGCTGCCGCTGCGGTGCGCGCTGTGTTTCGCGATACCAACACGGAGGCAGGCATGGCCAGGTTCACACGGAAGTTCGCCGGCATCACTGCGCTGGCGATCGGCATCGCCCAGGTCGGCCCCGCGGCGTATGCCGCAGGGCCGCTCCAGAAGCTCGGCAAGGCCGAAGGCCGGGTCGACATCGTTGCATGGCCCGGCTACATCGAGCGTGGCGAGACCGACAAGAAGTTCGACTGGGTGACCGATTTCGAGAAGAAGACCGGCTGCAAGGTCAACGTGAAGACCGCCGGCACCTCGGACGAGATGGTCGCGCTGATGAACGAGGGCGGGTTCGACCTGGTCACGGCGTCGGGCGACGCGAGCCTGCGGCTGATCGCCGGCAAGCGCGCGCAGCCGGTGAACGTCAACCTGATCCCGAGCTACAAGAACGTCGATCCGCGCCTGCAGAAGGCGCCGTGGCACTACGTGAACAACACCCATTACGGCACGCCTTACCAATGGGGCTACAACGTGCTGATGTACAACACCAACGTCTTCAAGGGCCAGGCCCCCGACTCGTGGAAGGTCGTGTTCGAGGAGATGGCGCTGCCCGACGGCAAGCCGAACAAGGGCCGGGTGCAGGCCTTCGACGGGCCGATCTACATCGCCGACGCGGCGCTGTACCTGATGGCGACCAGACCCGAACTCGGCATCAAGGACCCCTACGAGCTCAACGAGGCCCAGTACAAGGCGGCACTCGAGCTGCTGCGCAAGCAGCGCCAGCTGGTCGGCCGCTACTGGCACGACGCGTTCGTGCAGATCGACGACTTCACCAACGAAGGCGTCGTCGCATCGTCCTCGTGGGGCTTCCAGGCCAACGTGCTGAAATCGAAGAAGGCGCCGATCGCCACGGTCGTGCCCAGGGAAGGGGCGACCGGCTGGGCCGACACGACGATGCTGCACGCCGAGGCCAAGCACCCGAACTGCGCGTACCTGTGGATGGAGCACTCGCTGAACAAGAAGTTGCAGGGCGACCTGTCGGCCTGGTTCGGTTCGGTGCCGGTCGTGCTCGAGGCCTGCAAGGGCAACCCGCTGCTGGGCGAGAAGGGCTGCGAGAACAACGGCCTCGGCGCGTTCGAGAAGATCCGCTTCTGGAAGACGCCTGTCGCGAAGTGCGCGTCGCAGAACAACCAGTGCGTGCCGTACCACCGCTGGGTGACCGACTACATCGCGGTGCTCGGCGGCCGCTGAGCCGCGGGCGCACCCCGGCCCGCTGGCCGGCGTGCGCCGGCTTGCGCACGACACGGACGCGCACGCGATGACGGCTGCAGTCACGCTCGACGCGGTCAGCTGCGAGTTCGGCGCCGGGGCCGGCGCCGTGCGCGCAGTCGACCGGGTCGACCTCACGATCGAGGCCGGCGAGTTCTTCACGTTGCTGGGACCCTCGGGATCGGGCAAGACGACGTGCCTGAGGATGATCGGCGGGTTCACGCTGCCGACGACCGGCCGCGTCCTGATCGACGGCCGCGACGTCACCTTGCTGCCGCCCTACGCGCGGCCAGTGAACACCGTCTTCCAGGACTACGCGCTGTTCCCCCACATGTGCATCCGCGACAACGTCGCCTACGGGCTGATGGTGCGCGGCGTCGCGAAGTCCGAGCGCTACGCGAAGGCCGCGCGGATGCTCGAACTGGTGCGCCTTCCCGAAGTCGGCGACAGACGGCCTGCGCAGCTGTCGGGAGGCCAGCGCCAGCGCGTCGCACTGGCTCGCGCGCTGATCAACGAGCCGCGCGTGCTGCTTCTCGACGAGCCGCTGGGCGCGCTGGACCTGAAGCTGCGCGAGCAGATGCAGAGCGAACTGAAGGCGCTCCAGCGCAAGCTCGGGATCACCTTCCTGTTCATCACGCACGACCAGCACGAGGCGCTGTCGATGAGCGACCGCATTGGCGTCTTCCACGATGGGCGCCTCGAGCAGGTCGGTTCGCCGCAGCAGGTCTACGACTCGCCGCGCACGCGGTTCGTGGCCGAGTTCGTCGGCGCGGCCAACGTGCTCGACGGGGAGGCCGCGCGGGCGCTTGCGGCCGGCGCGCCGTGCGCGATGCTGCGCCCGGAGCGGGTGTGCGTCGGCGAACCCCAGGGTGCGCGGCTGAGCGGCACGGTCGTCGACGCACAGTACTTCGGCGCGTTCTACCGGATCCGTGCCGACGTCGGCGCGACGCTGCTCTCGGTCGACCTTCCGCCCGCCGATGCTCCACGAGCGAGGCCGGGACAACGGGTGCACCTGCACTGGAACGCCGACGCCGTGCACGCGCTGCAGGAGGCGCCGTGACGCGGGGCGCCGTGCCGGGTCCGCGACCGTCGCAGCAGGCCCTGCCCCGAGAGGCGCGGCGATGAGTGCCGCAGTACTGGCGCCGCCGCCGCGCCTCGGGCGACGGCTGTCGGACCTGGTCATGGGGCGGCGCGCGCTGCTGCTGTTGCTGCTGCTCGCGCCGCCCCTGCTGTGGCTCGGCGTCATCTACCTCGGGTCGCTGTTCACGCTGCTCGCCAACAGCTTCCTGAAGCTCGACGAGTTCAGCGGGCTGGTCGTTCCCGAGTTCACGCTGCAGAACTTCGCCGAGATCTTCGCGCCGGCGAACCTCGACGCGGTCCGGCGCACGGTGACGATGGCCCTGTCGGTGACGCTGGCATGCGCCCTGATCGCCTTTCCGCTGGCCTGGTACATGGCACGCTACGCGAGCGGGTCTCTCAAGGCGCTGCTCTACATCGCGGTCATGTTGCCGCTGTGGTCGAGCTACCTCGTGCGGCTGTACGCATGGAAGCTGCTGCTGGCAAAGGAGGGCGCGGTGTCGTGGGTGTTCGAACGCCTGCACCTGGGCTGGATGCTCGACGCGGTGCTGTCGATTCCGGGAATCGGCGGGAGCTCGCTGTCGTTCTCGGCGCTCGGTACGTTCCTGGTGTTCGTCTACCTGTGGCTGCCGTTCATGATCCTGCCGATCCAGGCGGCGATCGAGCGGATTCCGACCTCGTACATCGAGGCGTCCGGCGACCTGGGCGCGTCGCCGCGCGACACGCTCAGGCGCGTGATCGTCCCGCTGGCGATGCCCGGCATCGCGGCGGGTTCGATCTTCACGTTCTCGCTGACGCTGGGGGACTACATCGTGCCGCAGGTGATCGGCGACTCGACGCTCTACATCGGCCAGGTCGTCTACCGCCAGCAGGGTGTCGCGGGCAACCTGCCGTTCGCTGCCGCGTTCTCGACCGTCCCGATCGTGGTGATCGCGGTGTACCTGCGGCTGGCGCGGCGGCTGGGGGCGTTCGATGCACTCTGAAGCGGCGCCCCCCGTCGCCGCGGTGGCCGGGGCGCGGAGCCCGCGCATCGGCGGTAGCGCGTCGGCCTCGCTGCGGCTGGCTGCGCTGGCGGCGATCCTGTTCCTGCACGTGCCGCTGGCGCTGATCGTCGTCTACGCATTCAGCGCCGAAGAGAAGTCATACGTCTTCCCGCCGCCCGGATTGACCGCCCGGTGGTTCGCGGCCGCGTGGGAGCGCGACGACGTCTGGCGGGCGATCCGCCTGTCGCTGCAGGTGGCGACGTGGTCGACCGCGATCGCATTGGTGCTCGGAACGCTGGCCGCCGCGGCGCTGGCGCGCGCGCGCTTCTTCGGCCGCGACGCGATCTCGCTGCTGATCATCCTGCCGATCGCGCTGCCCGGCGTCGTGACCGGCATCGCACTGCGATCGGCCTTCCACACGTTCGCAATCCCGTTCAGTTTCTGGACGATCGTGATCGGCCACGCGACCTTCTGCGTGGTCGTCGTCTACAACAACGCGGTGGCGAGGTTGCGTCGCACGAGCCCGTCGTTGATCGAAGCGTCGATGGACCTCGGCGCCGACGCGTTCCAGACCTTCCGCCACGTGATTCTTCCCAACCTCGCGAGCGCGTTGCTGGCGGGCGGCCTGCTGGCGTTCGCGCTCTCGTTCGACGAGGTCATCGTGACGACGTTCACGGCTGGCCAGCAGACCACGCTGCCGATCTGGATGCTGCAGGAGCTGGTGCGGCCGCGCCAGCGCCCGGTGACCAACGTCGTCGCGGTGGTGATCATCGCGCTGACCTTCATGCCGATCGTGCTCGCGTACTACCTGACGCGCGCCGACGAGCCCGGCGCCGCGGGGCGCTGAGCGGTCGGTGCGGATCCCGAAGGAAACCGGAGGTGACCGAAATGGGCGACAACAAGGCAGCGTTCCTCACGTATCCGACCGAGCTGCTGATCGATGGCCAGTTCGTCGCCGGCGAAGGGGACGCCGAGCGGGTACTGAATCCGGCCACCGGGGAATTGCTGGTCGAGGTGCGCGAGGCGTCCTTCGAGCAGATCAACCGAGCCGTCTCGGCGGCCAGCCGCGCGTTCGAGTCCTGGTCCGAGACGACGCCTTCGGACCGCTCGAGGATGCTGCTCAGGCTCGCAGACGCGATCGAGGAACGCGCGGCGGAGTTCGCGCGCCTGGAGTCCCTGAATTGTGGCAAGCCGTATGCGCGCGCGCTGGGCGACGAGATCCCGGCGATTGCCGACTGCTTCCGCTTCTTCGCCGGCGCGGCGCGCTGCATGGGGGGCGCCGCCACCAACGAGTACCTCGCCGGCCACACCAGCATGATCCGGCGCGACCCCGTCGGCGTCGTGGCGTCGATCGCGCCATGGAACTATCCGCTGATGATGGCCGCGTGGAAGTCGGCACCCGCGCTGGCCGCCGGCAACTGCGTCGTGCTCAAGCCGTCGGAGCAGACGCCGCTGACCGCGCTGCTGCTGGCACGCCTGGCCGCCGGGATCTTCCCCAGGGGCGTGTTCAACGTCATCTGCGGGCGTGGTCCGACCGTCGGACAGCCGCTCGTCGAGCATCCGCTGGTGCGCATGGTGTCGCTGACCGGCGACGTCGCGACCGGCAAGAAGATCCTGCAGGCGGCGTCGGCGACGCTCAAGCGCACGCACCTCGAACTCGGCGGCAAGGCGCCGGTCATCGTGTTCGACGACGCCGACCTCGCCGAGGTGGTCGACGGCATCCGCACGTTCGGCTATTACAACGCCGGGCAGGACTGCACGGCGGCCTGCCGAGTCTACGCGAGCGCCAGGGTCTACGACCGTTTCGTCGCCGACCTGAGCACGGCGGTCGGCACCATCCGCATGGGCTCGCAGGACGAACCCGAAGTCGAGATCGGGCCGTTGATCAGCGACCGCCAGCGCAACCGTGTCGCGAGCTTCGTCGAACGCGCGTCGATGGTCGGGCACATGGAGGTCACCACGGGCGGCAGGGTGCGCGCCGGCTCGGGTTTCTTCTACGAGCCGACGGTGATCGCCGGCGCGCGGCAGGACGACGAGATCGTCGCGCGCGAGGTGTTCGGGCCGGTGGTGTCGGTGACGCGTTTCGGCGACGACGAACAGGCGATCGCGTGGGCCAACGACTCCGACTACGGGCTGTCGTCGTCGGTCTGGACGAAGGACGTCGCCCGCGCGATGCGCGTCGCGAAGAAGCTGCAGTACGGCTGCACGTGGATCAACACGCACTTCATGCTGGTCAGCGAGATGCCGCACGGGGGCATGAAGGCGTCGGGTTACGGGAAGGACATGTCGATGTACGCACTCGAGGACTACACCGTCGTGCGGCACGTGATGGCGCGGCTCTGAGCAACGGGTCGCGCGCGCCGGCCAGGCTGCGCGCGCCTCAGGCGGGCGGCGCGGTGCGGCGTTGTCGGCTGCGCGACTGCTCGCGAGCGAGCTCGATGAACTCCGAGACGGGATCTTTCACGGCGGAGCCGCGCCGCCACACCAGGCCGACGTCGACGGTCGGGAGGTCGTCGCGCAACTTGCGCACGTCGACGTGCTGCGCATCGAGCGTCCAGGGCCGGTACAGGAAGTCGGGAAGGACCGCGATGCCGACGCCCGCGCCGACCAGCGAGCGCACCGCTTCGAGCGACGAAGTCTTCAGCAGGACGCGCGGCTTCAGGCCGTAACGCGCCCAGACGGCGCGCATGATCTCCTCGATGCGCTCTGCGGCCAGCACGATCTGCTCGTGCGCCGCGCAGTCGACGAGCGACACCTCGTCGCGCGCCGACAGCGGGTGGTTGCCGGGCAGCCAGACGCGATTCGGCGAACGCGTCAGCGTCTCGGACACCAGAGCCTGGCGCTCCGACAGCGCGTTCGAGATCATGATCGCGACGTCCACCTCGCCGTTGACCAGCAGGTGCTCGAGGAACGGGGGCTCCTCTTCGATGACCTGGACCGTGACGTCGGGGCAGACGCGCCGGAAGCGCGTCAGCAGCTCGGCGAGGTAGTAGCCGGCAACGAGGCTGGTCACGCCGATCGAAAGCGAGCCGGTGAGCGCCTGCGGCTGCGCGTGCAGCAGCCGCGTCGCGTCGGCCACCGTCGCTAGCACGCGCCGGGCGCTGGCGAGGAAACGGTGTCCGTCGGCGGTGAGCAGCATCCCCTTCGTGCTGCGCTCGAACAGCTTCACGCCGAGGTCTTCCTCGAGTTCGAGGATCGACTTGGTGATCGCCGATTGCGCGATGTTGAGCATGCGCGCCGCCGCCGCGACCGACGACGACTCGGCGACGCCGATGAAGTATCGGAACTGGCGAAGCGTGACGTTGCGCTTCACCGGCTCAGTCCCAGTCGGCGTCGAGCAGATCGCGCAGCGTCTCGACGCGGCGGGCACCGAGCTTGCGTGCCAGTCGCTGCTCGATCTCGGCGATGATCTGCGCGCCGATGCGATTCACCTGCCGGCCACGTTCGGTGTACGCGACGCGCTTGGAATTGCGACGCTGCGGATCGTCGAGCACCTCGAGGATACCGCGTCGCACCAGTTCGCCGACCGTGCGATGGACGGCCTGCCGCGAGATCGCCAGCCGTCGTGCGAGTTCGGCCATGCTCATCGGCTTGCCTCCCATGTGCGCGAGCAGCCGGCTCTGTGCCGGGGTGATGTACGCATGTTCGCTCGCCCGCACGCCCTTCATGATCTCGCGGGCGAACCAGTCCGAGCGGGCGAGCAACGACTGTTTGAGGTTGGCGGACATGCGCGGGTGTCCCGGGTCGCCCCGTCGGCGGTGGGTTCGGCGGCGAGGGTCGACGACGATGATGAACGCCGCAAGGCTTTGCGTCAACCATGTTGACAAGATAACGCTGGCGCATCAGACTCCGGGTCGTCAACGTTATTGACGATCGGCGCCTGCCGTGCGCGATTGGCAGATTCCGAACTCCCTATAATCGGCGTTTTCCCGTACCGAGATGTGAGGCTCCGATGAAGATCCTGGTCGCCGTGAAGCGGGTGGTGGACTACAACGTGAAGGTGCGCGTGAAGGGCGACCAGAGCGGTGTGGACATTGCCAACGTGAAGATGTCGATGAATCCGTTCGACGAGATCGCGGTGGAGGAGGCGGTGCGGCTGAAGGAGAAGGGGGTGGCGAGCGAGATCGTCGCGGTGTCGTGCGGGGTGCAGGCGTGCCAGGAGACGCTGCGCACGGCGATGGCGATCGGGGCGGACCGCGGGATCCTGGTGCAGACCGACGCGGAACTGCAGCCGCTGGCGGTGGCGAAGCTCCTCAAGGCGCTGGTGGACAAGGAGCAGCCGGGGCTGGTGATCCTGGGCAAGCAGGCGATCGACGACGACGCGAACCAGACCGGGCAGATGCTGGCGGCGCTGGCCGAGTTGGCGCAGGCGACGTTCGCCTCGAAGGTCGAGGTTGCCGACGGCAAGGCCTCGGTGACGCGGGAGGTCGACGGGGGTCTGGAGACGATTGCGATCACGCTGCCGGCGGTGGTGACTACGGACCTGAGGTTGAACGAGCCGAGGTACGTGACGCTGCCCAACATCATGAAGGCGAAGAAGAAGCAGCTCGACGTGGTCACGCCGCAGGAGCTGGGGGTGGACGTGGCGCCGCGGCTCAAGACGCTGAAGGTGAGCGAGCCGCCGGGGCGCAAGGCGGGGGTGAAGGTGCCCGACGTGGCGACGCTGGTGGCGAAGCTGAAGAACGAAGCCAAAGTGATCTGAAGGGGTAAGCGAGATGGCAGCACTGGTGGTGGCCGAGCACGACAACGCCGAGCTCAAGCCGGCGACGCTGAACACGATTGCCGCCGCGGCCCAGGCGGGCGGCGAGGTGACGGTGCTGGTGGCCGGCGGCGGCTGCGCGGCGGTGGCGCAGGCGGCGGCGCAGGCGATGGGGGTGGCGAAGGTGCTGCTGGCCGATGCGCCGCAGCTGGCCGATCAGCTGGCCGAGAACGTCGCGGCGCAGGTGCTGGCGGTGGCGGGGGGGTTCACGCACATCCTGGCGCCGGCGACCGCGCACGGCAAGAACGTGGCGCCGCGGGTGGCGGCGAAGCTGGACGTGGCGCAGATCTCCGACGTGATCGGGGTGGAGTCGGCCGACACGTTCACGCGGCCGATCTACGCGGGCAACGCGATCGCGACGGTGCAGAGTGCCGATCCGGTGAAGGTGATCACGGTGCGCACGACCGGCTTCGATGCGGTGGCGGCCAGCGGGGGCTCGGCACCGATCGAGAACGTCGCGGCGGTGGCCGACTCGGGCAAGTCGAGCTTCGTGGGGCGCGAGATCGCGAAAAGCGACCGGCCCGAGCTGACCGCGGCGAAGATCGTCGTCTCGGGCGGGCGCGGCATGGGCAGCGCGGAGAACTTCCACATCCTCGAGCCGCTGGCCGACCGGCTGGGCGCGGCGCTGGGCGCCAGCCGCGCGGCGGTGGACGCGGGGTATGCGCCCAACGACTGGCAGGTCGGGCAGACCGGCAAGATCGTGGCGCCGCAGCTTTACGTGGCGGTGGGCATCTCGGGGGCGATCCAGCACCTGGCGGGGATGAAGGACAGCAAGGTGATCGTGGCGATCAACAAGGACGAGGAGGCGCCGATCTTCGGGGTCGCCGACTACGGGCTCGTCGCCGACCTGTTCACCGCGGTGCCCGAACTCGTCAGGGAACTGGGCTGACGCGCGGCAAGCGCACGGTCACGGAGGAGAAGCCGCCATGGCGTACGTCGCACCGCTGAAGGACATGCTGTTCGCGCTTCGGCAACTGGCCGGCATCGACGACGTGGCGTCGCTGCCCGGCTTCGCCGACGCCGGATACGACACCGCGCAGGCGGTCCTCGAGGAGTGCGCGAAGTTCAACGAAGGCGTCGTCGCGCCGCTCAATCGCAGCGGCGACGTCGAGCCCTCGACGCTCTCCGATGGGGTGGTGACGACATCGGCCGGCTTTGGCGAGGCGTTCCGCCAGTTCGCCGACGGCGGCTGGCAGGGTATTCAGCACCCCGTGGAGTTCGGCGGCCAGGGGTTGCCGAAGCTGATCGCGACGCCGTGCATCGAGATGCTCAACTCGGCGAACCTGTCGTTCGCGCTGTGCCCACTGCTCACCGACGGCGCGATCGAAGCGCTGCTGGTGGCCGGCTCGCAGGCGCAGAAGCAGCTGTTCGTGCCGAACCTGATCTCCGGCTCGTGGACCGGCACGATGAACCTGACCGAGCCGCAGGCCGGCTCGGACCTCGCGCTGGTGCGCGCGCGGGCGGTTCCGCAGGCGGACGGCACGTACCGGGTCTTCGGCCAGAAGATCTTCATCACGTTCGGCGAGCACGACATGGCCGACAACATCGTGCACCTGGTGCTGGCGCGCACGCCGGACGCGCCCGAAGGGGTGAAGGGCATCTCGCTGTTCGTGGTGCCGAAGTTCCTCGTCGACGCCGGCGGCGAGCGGGGCCGGCGCAACGACGTCTGGTGCGCGTCGATCGAGCACAAGCTCGGCATAAAGGCCAGCCCGACCGCGGTGCTGCTGTATGGCGACGACAAGGGCGACGTCGGCGCCGGCGCGATCGGCTACCTGGTCGGCGAGGAGAACCGCGGCCTCGAGTACATGTTCGTGATGATGAACGCGGCGCGCTTCGCGGTCGGCTTGCAGGGCGTCGCCGTGGCCGAGCGCGCCTACCAGCACGCGGTCGCTTACGCGAGGGACCGCGTGCAGAGCCGCGACGTCGCCGGCTCGAGCGGGCCGGTCGCGATCATCCGGCACCCGGACGTGCGACGCATGCTGATGACGATGCGCGCGCACACCGAGGCGGCGCGCGCGCTCGCATACGTGGCCGCCGCCGCTTCCGACGCCGGGCACCACGCGGCAGACGATGCGGCGCGTCGCGAGAACATGGCGGTCTACGAGTTCCTGGTTCCGGTCGTCAAGGGTTGGTCGACCGAGATGTCGCTCGAAGTGACCTCGCTCGGCGTCCAGGTGCACGGTGGCATGGGATTCATCGAGGAGACCGGCGCCGCGCAGTACTACCGCGATGCGCGGATCCTCACCATCTACGAAGGAACGACCGCGATCCAGGCCAACGATCTGGTCGGTCGCAAGACCGCGCGCGACGGCGGAGCGGTCGCGCGCGCGCTGATCGCGCGAGTGCGCGAGACCGCGGCGCAGCTGAGGGCACGAGGCGGCACCGACCTGACGGCGATCGCGACGCGGCTGTCGGCGGGAAGCGCCGCGCTCGAGGAGGCGGTCGACTTCGTGGTCCGCGGCATGAAGGCAGAAGTGCGCGCGGTGTTCGCGGGCAGCGTGCCGTACCTGAAACTGGCCGGTGTGGTGCTGTCGGGCTGGCAGATGGCGCGCGCGGCGCTGGCCGCCGACGGGATGCTGAAGGCGGGTGAAGGCGACGCCCGGTTCCTTGCCGCGAAGATTGCGACGGCGCGCTTTCATGCCGACCACATCCTCAGCCAGGCCGACGCGCTGAGATCGGCCGCGATCGACGGCGCGCCCGGCGTGCTCGCGATGCCCGAGTCGGCGTTCTGACGGATGGCGACGCCACGCGCGGCGCACCGCACCGCGTGCAGCAAGCGACCGGTGCCTGCCGTCAGTTGACCTGATTCGGCGGCTTCGCGGCCTCGCAGTCGGGATGGTCGTTCCAGCGACCCCGGCAGAAACGCAGGCGCACGCGCTCGTTGCAGACCACGCGGGCCAGCAGCGACTGGTCGCCGCACTGGGCCGCCTGCAATGGCGCGAGCCGGTCGCCGGTGCGCGCCTGCAGTTGCGGGCGTGTGCTGGCGGCTACGGCGGGCGCCGGTTGGGGTTCGGACGGCGGCGCCTTTGGCGGCGCAGGAGGCTGCGACACTGCCGCGGGGGACGTTGCCGCATCCGGACGGGCGTCGGGTTGCGCGGACGCCGGCGGCGGTTGCGCCGCGACGATGCCCGCGCCGGGTTCCGGCCGGCGCAGGTGCCGAAAGCGCGCATCGTCGCCGGACTCGGGCGGCGGGGGGGCAGGCGCAGGGCGCGCGGTTCGTTCGAAGCCTGGGGGCACCAGGGGCATCGACCGGTGCACGGCATAGATCGCCAACGCGCCAGCCGCGGAAATCAGCGATGTCGCGGCCACCGCCGCCGTCACGCGACGCCAATCGACCCGTGTCGCCGGCGCCTGCAGCACAAGGACCTGCCGCAAGTCCCCGGAACGATCGTCGTCGCCGCCGACATCCGCTCTTGCTCCGGCCGACTCGCCCAAGCCGACGCCACAGGCGTCGCACTGGCGGGCGCCGGCCGCGTTCTGCGCGCCGCATCGGGGGCAGGGTGCCGTAGCCGTCATGGTCGAGTGCTTGGTGGACGGCCAGCATACAACGCCCTTCGGGCCCCCGACGTCGGTGAGTCCGGTTCGACGCACGCGTATGCACACCGATTCACGAGTTCCGCGTATACTGGCTGAATATACAGTCTATGACGATCGGCCGTGCCAACCAATAGCCTGTCCACTCCGGTGCGTGGTCGCGGCGCGACGTCGAACCCGCCGCACCGCTTCGCCCGCCAGCAGCGCGAAGAGGTCGATGACGGGTGGGGGCGCGACGACGCACGGCACGCACTTCGCACCGAGGTCCGCGAGGAGCGGGTCCGTTCGGTGATCGTCCGGAACGATTCGCCCGACCTGCAGTTCAACCTTTCGATCAACCCGTACCGCGGCTGCGAACACGGCTGCGTCTACTGCTACGCCAGGCCGAACCACGCCTACGTCGGGCTGTCGCCGGGCTTCGACTTCGAATCCCGGCTGTTCGTCAAGCGCGACGCTCCCGAGCGCCTTCGCGAAGAACTCGCTGCCGCCAGCTATCGCTGCGAGCCGATCAACCTGGGGTCTGCCACCGACGCGTACCAGCCGATCGAACGTCGGTACGCGCTGACGCGCGCGCTGATCGAGGTGATGGCCGAGTTCCGGCAACCGTTCACGATCGTGACCAAGTCGTCGCTGGTCGAGCGCGACGTCGACCTGCTGGCGCCGTTGGCGCGGGACGGGCTGGTGGGTGTCTTCGTCACGCTCACGACGCTCGACGCCGATCTGGCGCGCCGCTGGGAGCCGCGCGCCGCAGCGCCCTGGCGTCGCCTGCAGACGATGCGCAGGCTGCGCGAGGCGGGCGTTCCGGTCGGTGTCTCGCTCGCCCCGATCGTGCCGTTCCTGAACGAGCCCGAGATCGAGCGGCTCCTTGCCGAGGCGCACGAGGCCGGTGCGCAGACTGCGTTCTATCAGGTGCTCAGGCTGCCCCGGGAGTTGCGCGAACTGTTCGTCGAGTGGCTCGAAGCGCACTATCCGGACCGTGCACGCCGCGTGCTGCGGCGCCTGTCCGAGATGCGCGGCGGCAGCGACGAACGGATGCGCCTGAACGATCCGGAATTCTTCAGCCGGATGCGCGGCCGCGGTGCCTGGGCAGAACTGATCCGGCTCCGCTTCGACCTGGCCGTGCGCAAGCTCGGCCTCGACCGGCAGCGGATGGCACTCAGAACCGATCTGTTCCGGCGCCCGGGCGACGATCGCCAGCTGGGCCTGTTCTGACGGCGCCGGCGCGCCGGATGGCCGGGCGGCGCCCGGCAGGGCGCCACTGCGCGGCGATTGCCGGGCATGCGGGTCCAGGCTATAATTTGCGGTTTTCCGATTACGGAACGAAGGACACGGATATGGTCGTTATCCGACTGACTCGCGGCGGCGCCAAGAAGCGTCCCTTCTATCACATCGTGGCCGCGCACAAGCAGGTGCGTCGCGACGGCCAGTTCATCGAGCGGCTCGGGTATTACAACCCGATCGCGACCGCCAACGAAGTGGGGCTGAACCTGGCCCTCGAGCGCGTCGATTTCTGGAAGCAGCAGGGCGCAGTGCTGTCGCCGACGGTCGCGCGTCTCGTGAAGGAACAGGCAGGCAAGCAGCCGGTCGCGGCCTGAACGCGCCGGCCAAAGACGATCCGGCCGCGCGTTCCACCGACGGGCCGGAAGAGCTCCCCGCCGACGCAGTCGCGGTCGGCCGGGTGGCTGGAGCCTGGGGCGTGCGAGGCTGGCTGCGCGTCGTCCCCTTCAACGATCCCCTCGATTCGATCCTCACTGCACAGCCGCGCTGGTGGCTGCGCGGGCCGCACGCTAGCCACATGATCGAGATCGAGGAGGCGCGCGCGCACCGCGACGAGATCGTCGCGAAGGCGACCGGACTCGACGATCGCGACCGCGCGCAGGCCCTGAAGGGCTGCGAAGTGCTGATCGGCCGTTCGGCGTTTCCGCGCGCACGGGAGGGCGAGGTCTACTGGGTCGACCTGATCGGTTGCGCCGTGAGCAATCCGGCGGGCGAGTCGCTCGGCGTGGTGGCGGCGGTCGAAGAGTTCGGCGCGCACCCGGTGCTGCGGCTCGAGGCGGTCGGCGAGGCTGGCCGGGCCACCGTCGGGCGCCTGATTCCCTTCGTCCCCGAGTACGTGCTAGAGATCGACCTCGCCGGTCGCCGCATCGTCGCCGACTGGGGACTCGACTACTGAACCGAAAGCCATGCGCATCGACGCGGTCACGCTCTTCCCGGACATGTTCGACGCGGTCACCCGCTTCGGCATCACCGCGAGGGCGCACGAGCGGGGCTTGTGGTCGCTCGGCTGCCGGAATCCGCGCGATTTCGCCACCGATGCCTACCGCCGCGTCGATGATCGCCCCTACGGAGGCGGACCGGGCATGGTGATGCTGGCGCAGCCGCTGGCCGACGCGATCGCGGCAGCGCGCGAAGGCGGGCCGGCCGGGAGGCCGGTGATCGCGTTGTCTCCGCAGGGGCCTCGGCTGGACGATGGGCGGGTGCGCGAACTCGCGGGCGGCCCCGGCATGATCCTGGTGGCGGGTCGCTACGAGGCGATCGACCAACGGTTGCTCGATCGTCACGTCGACGAGGAGATCTCGATCGGCGACTTCGTCGTCTCGGGGGGCGAACTGCCGGCGATGATGCTGATCGACGCCGTGGTGCGCCAGTTGCCGGGGGCGATGAACGACGCACAGTCGGCGGCCTGCGATTCGTTCGCCGACGGCCTGCTCGACTGCCCACACTACACGCGTCCCGAGGTCTTCGAAGGCATCCCGGTGCCCGACGTCCTGTTGTCGGGGCATCACGCGCACATCGCGCGCTGGCGTCGCGACCAGGCGCTTCGCGCGACGCTGCAGCGTCGCCCGGACCTGATCGCACGGGCCCGCGCGCAGGGTAGGCTGAGCGTCGAAGACGAGCGGACGCTCGCGTCGCTGTTGGCAGCGGGGCAGGAAAAGGCTTAAAATGCAAGGCTTTGCGGAAATCCGCATCAACCCCATCCTCTGCCCGGCGACAGCCCGGTCAGGCGCTCGTGGCCCGCGTGCCGCCAGCGCCGGTTGCAGCGCCCCGGCGCTCGCGACGCCCCGGAAAACAAGAGACGGCGCACGATGGACCCAGGAGCATCCGGCATGGATCTGATCCAGCAACTCGAGCAGGAAGAGATTTCCCGGCTCGCCAAGAGCATCCCCGAGTTCGCCCCGGGCGACACGGTGGTCGTCAGCGTCAACGTCGTCGAGGGCAACCGCAAGCGCGTGCAGGCCTACGAGGGCGTGGTGATCGCGCGTCGCAACCGCGGGTTGAACTCGTCGTTCATCGTCCGCAAGATCTCGTCGGGCGAGGGCGTCGAGCGCACGTTCCAGCTCTATTCGCCGCTGATCGCGAGTATCGAGGTGAAGCGCCGTGGCGACGTGCGCCGCGCCAAGCTGTACTACCTGCGTAGCCGCTCGGGCAAGTCGGCGCGCATCAAGGAAAAGCTGCCGGGCAAGTCGGTCCGCGCCGGCGGCGCCACGGGCGCCTGAGGATGCACCTGAGGGGTATGCCTGAGGGGTATACCTGAGGGGTATACCTGAGGGGTGCGCAGGATAGGGAGCGCCTGGAGAACAGGGGGGCCGTGAGAGTCACCTGAGACGCACCTGAGACGCACCTGAGAGGCGCCGGAGGGCGGCGCCGGAGAATCCGGCGGCGAATGCCGCGGCGACGGGAACTGGCGCGAGCCGGGCTCGGAGTACGGCGCGAAACGGTGCGCGAGACCCACGACAGGGCGCATGACTGCGCCCTGTCGCACTTTCCGGTTCAAGGACATGAAGTCGGTCGATGCGGGCAGCGGGGTCGAGCAGGGCAACAGCGTGTGGACGCAGTTGCCGCGCTTCGATCCGCGCGAGATGCCGATCGCGGCCACCGACGAGTCCTTGCCGGCCGTGCACCCCGAGCGGCTCGACCCGGATGCGCTGCGCAGCCGCTTCGCGCGGCCGCCGGCCTGGGAGCCGGAGCAGACCGACGATCGCTTCCGCATCGACCAGTCCGACCCGCGGGATGCCGCGGTGCTCGTGCCCATCGTCGCGCACGCGGCCGGCACGACCGTGCTGTTGACGCAACGCACCTTGCACCTCAGGCATCACTCGGGCCAGGTGGCGTTTCCAGGCGGGCGCGTCGAGGCCGGCGATCCGTCGCCGGTCGACGCGGCACTGCGCGAGGCGCACGAGGAAGTGGGCCTGGCACCGTCGCGCGTCGAGGTGATCGGCCGCCTCCCCGAATACCTGACCGGCACCGGTTTCCGCGTGACCCCGGTGGTCGGTCTGATCCTTCCCGGCTTCGAGCCGCGACCCGATCCCACCGAGGTCGCGCAGGTCTTCGAGGTGCCGCTCGCCTTCCTGATGGATCCGCGCCATCACCAGCGTCGCAGCGTGCGCATGGACGCCGGCGAGCGCCTGTTCTTCGCGATGCCTTACCGCGCGCCCGGCGCGGTCGACGAGCACTTCATCTGGGGCGCCACCGCGGCAATGCTGCGAAACCTGTATCGTCTGCTCGTCGCCTGAGCCGACCGATCTGGACCGGGATGGGATTCGTCGCACTGATCTTCGCGCTGCTGATCGAGCAGGGACGGCCGCTGCCGGGCGACAACTACGTTCACCGGATGGCCACGTCGCTGGCCGACCTGGTGCGCGGCGCCACCGACGCCGGCGAGCGCCAGCACGGGGTGTACGGATGGATCGCCGTCGTCGCCACCGGCGTGATCGGCGTCGCGCTGCTCGAGTGGCTGGCGGCGCTGGCCCATCCACTGGCGCTGTTCGTCGTGCACGTCGCGGTGCTGTACCTGACCGTGGGCTTCCGCCAGTTCAGCCACGCGTTCACCGAGATCCAGATCGCACTGGCGAGCGACGACGCCGACGGCGCCCGGCGCGTGCTCGAGCGCTGGCTGAAGCAGACCGATCCCGACGACCTGGCCGACCGGCCGCGACGCGAGACGCCGGTCAACGAGGTGTGCCGGCAGGCGATCGCGCATGCGCTGGTGGCCGCGCATCGCCACGTCTTCGGCCCGCTGTTCTGGTACATCCTGCTGCCCGGCGCGGTGGGACCGGTGCTCTATCGCTTCGCGGAGTTGCTGGCGCGGCGCTGGGGCAGCGCGGTGGCCGAGGGGGCCGGACGCGTCGTGGAGCCCTACGGGTACTTCGCTTCGCGTGCGTACCGCGCAATCGACTGGCTGCCGGCCCGCCTGTCGGCGGCGGGGTTCGCGATCGTCGGCAACTTCGAGGATGCCGTGTATTGCTGGCGCGGTGCCGTCGCCGCCGGGACGACCGACGACCAGCGCCCGCTATTGCTCGCGGCCGGTGGCGGCGCGCTCGGCCTGCGCGTGGCCGAGCCTTCGCTCGAGGCGCGCTGGGCGGCCGGTGAGCAGGGCTTCGAGTGGCAGGGGGCCGAGCCCGACGCCAGCGGCCTGCGCAGCTCGGTCGGCCTGGTCTGGCGCTCGGTCGTGCTCTGGATCAGCCTGTTCGCGATGTTGACCATCGCCGCCTGGCTCGGGGGCTGACCGCGCACGTTCGCACGTTCTCAGTCCGCCTCGTCGCCGATGCGGACGTACAGGCGATGGCGTTGCGCGTCGATCTCGCCACGCTCGGCCGCGTCGCGGATCGCGCAACCGGGCTCGTCGCGGTGGCGGCAGTTGTTGAAACGGCAGCGCCCGAGCAGCGGGACGAACTCGCGCATCGCGTGCATGCGCTGGGATTCCGAGAGGTGCGCGAGCCCGAAACTCTGGAAGCCCGGCGTGTCGACGATGCGTGCGTCGGTGGCGACCTGCGCCGGGAGCTCGAACATCCGGCTGAAGGTCGTCGTGTGGCGGCCGCTCGACAGCGCTGCCGAGATCGCCTGCGTGCGCAGGTCGGCGTCGGGCACCAGCGTGTTGACCAGCGTCGACTTGCCCATGCCGGACTGGCCGATCAACAGCGTGGTGCGCCGCGCGAGCCAGTCGCGCAGCGCGGCGCGTGCGGCGTCCGGCTGAGTGCGCGCGGCGATCTCGAACACCCGGTAGCCGAGCGCGCGATACACCGCGATCCGTGGCGCGATCGCGCGCGTCGCTTCGGCGAGATCGGACTTGTTGACGATCAGTGCCGCTTCGATCCCGGCCGTCTCGATCGCGATCAGCATCCGCAGCAGTAGCGCTTCCGAGAACGGCGGGTCGCCGGCGACGACGACGCCAGCCTGGTCGACGTTGGCTGCGAGCAGCTTGCTGCGCCAGCGGTCGCTGCGCTGCAGCGTCGTGCGCCTCGGGCACAGGGACTCGATCACGGCCTGGTCAGGGCCGAGCAGGCGCACTTCGACCTCGTCGCCGACGCACACGTCGGTGCGCTTGCCGCGCGTGACCGCGACGCGTTCGGGCCAGGCGCCGGTGCGCGATCGGACGTAGAACTGGCGGCCGAAGCTGGCTGCGACCAGCGCAGGCTCAGTTGCCGCCGCGGCCGAAGACGGCATCGCTCTTGGCCGCGCAGATGAAGTCGTTCTCGGAGATGCCCCGCACCGAGTGCGTGTTGAAGCGAACGGTGCACCGGTTGTAGCCGACCGTGAGCTCGGGATGGTGGTCCTCGCCGTGCACCATCCAGGCGAGCGCGTTCACGAACGCGATCGTGTCGTAGTAGTCGCGGAACGCGTAGCTGCGCTCGAGCGCGCCGTCGCGCAGGCTCCAGCCGGCAAGCTCCGTGAGCTGCACCTCGATCTCGGTGACCGTGTAGGCGCGGTCGCCTTCCATCGGACGCGACCGGCGCGCCAGCAGCTGCTGGCGGCGGATGGGGGCTTTCATCAGGAGCCTTGCAGGCGGCCGATCCGCAACGACGCGGGCGGATGGGAATCGTAGAACGCCGAGTGCACCGGGTCGGGTGTCAGGGTCGACGCATTGTCTTCGTAGAGCTTGACCAGCGCGCTGACCAGGTCCTGAGCGCGCGCGTGCGCGGCCGCGAACGCGTCGGCCTCGAACTCGTGACGACGCGACGCCCAGCTGGCCAACGGTTGCAGCACGAACGTGAACACCGGCAGCGCCAGGACGAACAGCACGAGCGCGACAGCGTCGAACTCGCCGGCGCCGGGCGTCACGCCGAGGCCCTGGTAGAACCATGCCTGGCCCGACAGCCAGCCGAGCAGCCACAGTCCGGCGAGGCTGGCGGCGAACATCAGTGCGATCCGCTTGAGCACGTGCCGGCGGCTGAAGTGGCCGAGCTCGTGCGCAAGCACCGCTTCGACCTCGTCGGGTTCGAGCCGCGCCAGCAGCGTGTCGAAGAAGACGATGCGCTTGCTGCGGCCCAGCCCCGTGAAGTATGCGTTGCCGTGCGCGGACCGACGACTGCCGTCCATCACGAACAGGCCCCTGGACGCGAAGCCGCATCGGGCCAGCAGTGCCTCGACGCGCTGGCGCACGGCGCCGTCTGCGAGCGGTTCGAAGCGATTGAACATCGGTGCGATGACGGTCGGGTACAGCACCAGGATGGCAAGGTTGAACGCGACCCAGGCACCCCAGGCCCACAGCCACCAGAGCCCGCCCGCGCTGCGCATCAGCCACAGCACGAGCGCGAGCAAGGGCAGTCCGAGCGCCGAGGCGACGGCCGCTCCCTTGAGCGCGTCGCTGGTGAACAGGCGCGGCGTCATTCGATTGAAGCCGAAGCGCTGCTCGAGCCGGAACTGCCGGTACCACGCGACGGGCAGGTCGACCAGCGCGCCGATCAGCGCGACCGCCGCGACGAAGGCGATCTGTCGTGCGAACGGCCGTTGCGGAAGCCACTGTGCGAGCACGTCGAGCAGCCACTGCAGGCCGCCGAACAGCGTGAAGCCGAGCAGCAGCATCGCGCCGATCACCGTCTCGACCATGCCGAGCCGAACCCGCGCGACCGTGTAGTCCGCCGCCCGGCGATGCGCTTGAAGCGTGATGCGACCTGCGAAGTCGGCCGGCACGGCGTCGCGATGTCGCGAAACGTGCCGCACCTGGCGCGTGGCCAGCCAGAAGCGCACCGCGATGGAGAGCGTCAGCGCGGCGGCGAACAGTACGGAGAAGACGGCGGCGGTCAAGGCGAACGCTGTGCGAAAATCGGTGACGGAGAAAAAAATTATGTCACAGCAGACCGTGCCGGCCGATCCTGTCCCCGCAACCGGGGAGGGATCCGCCGCGCCGCGCCGGCCGGACGAGTCGCTGCTCGTATGGGTGGACATGGAGATGACCGGGCTGAACCCGGTCGTCGACCGCATCATCGAGGTGGCGATCGTGGTCACCGACGACTCGTTGAACGTCGTCGCTCAGAGCGAAGCCATCGCGATTCGTCAGCCGGCCGCGGTGCTCGACGCCATGGACCAGTGGAACCGCGCGACACACGGCCGTTCCGGGCTGGTCGACCGGGTCGTCGTGTCGCCGTGGACCGAGGCCAGCGCCGAGCAGGCGCTGCTCGACTTCCTGGCCCCGCTGGTGCCGAGCGGCAAGTCGCCGATGTGCGGCAACTCGATCTGCCAGGACCGCCGCTTCATGGCGCGATACATGCCCCGGCTCGAAGCGCACTTCCACTACCGCAACATCGACGTCAGCACGCTCAAGGAATTGAGCAGACGCTGGCGTCCGGACGTCGCGAAGGCCTTCGTCAAGCGCAGCGCCCACACGGCGCTGGCCGACATCGCGGAGTCGATCGACGAACTGCGCCACTATCGCGACCGGTTCCTGGCGGCGACGCCCGTCGCCTGACCGGTGCCGGTGGCGCGCCACACGCGCGCGAGGAGCGTCGCGAGGCACGCTGCCGCGAGCGCCAGGCTCGAGCCGGCGGCGATCCAGAAGCCGCGCGCGCCCGCGACCTCGGCGGCCCATGTGTGCGTCGAAGTGCCGACGACGAACGCCAGCCACCAGCCGCCACCCAATCCCACGCCCCACAGGCTGAACACGTAGACCAGCATCGGCAGCGTCGTGATCCGGTAGGCGCGCAGGATGAACGAGCACATCGCCTGCACCGCATCGAACAGCTGGAACATCGCGACCAGCGCGAGCAACGGCACGGCGGCAGCGACCAGCACGGGATCGGTGGTGTAGATCGCCGCGAGCCGCTCGCGCAGCACGAACAGCGCGATGCCTATGGCTGCCGCGCACGCCAGCGCGATCCGGATTCCCGCCCACGCGCGCTCGCGCGCCTCGCCGGCTCGGGCGGCGCCGAGCGACTGCGCGACGAGCACGCCGGTGGCCGTCCCCAGCGCGAGCGGAAGCATGTAGACCAGCGCGGCGAGGTTCGCCGCGATCTGGTGGCTCGCCGCGGTCGTCGCACCGAGCCGGGCGAGGAACACCGCCATGAACGTGAACGACGTGACCTCGACGAGATAGGTGGCGCCGATCGGAAGCCCGAGCGCGAGCAGGCCGCGCAGCCGTGCGACGTCCGGCCGTCCGGGCCATCCGCCGACCACGCCGAGCCGGCGGTAGAGCGGCTCGACGCGCAGCGCGGCGAGCGCCAGCAGCAACGACAGCCACGCCAGGATCGCGGTCGCCACGCCGCATCCCGCGCCGCCGAGGGCCGGAACGACGACCGTGTCGCCCGCGTGCCAGCCGTTCATGAACAACGCATTCAGCGGCACCTTGAGCACGGCGCCTGCGAGGTTGATCGCCATGACGGCGTTGGGACGCGCGATCGCGTTCGACAGCGCATGGAAGACGCGGAAGAACAGCGCCGCCGGCAGTCCGGCCGCGGTCGCCCAAAGGTAGGTGCGGGCCATCGCCGCGACTTCCGGCGGCGGCGCGCTGAGGGCGAGCCACAGGTCGCTCGCCGCGAGCGCCGCGCAGCCGGGGACCGACAGCATCAGTGCGAGCCACGCCGCCTGGTGCGTCTCCGGCCCGATCTGTTCGAGGCGGCGCGCGCCGTAGTGCTGCGCGACGATGGGGCTCAGCGCGAGGAGCACGCCCATGAGCCCGATGTAGACGCTGACGTAGATGCTGGCGCCGAGGCCGACCGCCGCGACGTCGACCGCCGACAGGCGGCCGGCCATGATCGTGTCGATCACGCCGTTCAGCATGACCGCGAGCTGGCCGATGAAGACCGGCCACGCCAGCTTCAGGATGTCCTTCGTCATCGACCGGTGGGCGCGCGCCGGCCGGCTTCCCGTTCGTAGAGCCTGAATCGCTCGTCTCGGTCGCTGCGTCGCTGGCCCTGCCAGCGCAGCGTCCAGCCCGGCTGCGGGTTGGCAACGGTGCGCGCCATCGGCCCGTCGTCCTGGATCAGCAGCCAGTCACAGCGCTCGCCGCGGTCGGCGAAGCGCAGGTGCGCGAAGTAGTGGAAGCTCGCGCGCGGCGCGCGCTCGAGGTCCTGCGTGGTCACGCAGCCGTCGCGGGAGTCGAATGCCGAGGCGAGCTGCGTCGCGACCTCACGATACGTGTTGCGTTCGTTGAAGACCGGCAGCCACAGCGTCATCAGCAGGAACCACGCCAGCACCAGGCCGCCGCACGACAGCGCCATCGCACGCCAGATCATGCGCGGCTGGCGCGACGCGCGCCAGCGCACCAGCAGCAGCCAGGCGAGCGTCGCCAGGCCGCCGAGCACGATCTCGGCGACGATCCAGTCGGGCGTGAAGCCGGGCGCGATCCGGCTCGCCCGGTACGCCATGCGCGGCGGAAAGCCGGTCATCAGCGCGACCCAGTACGCCCAGATCACGATGCCGAACAGCGAGAAGCTGGCGACGGCGAACCAGTCGATCAGGCTGACGATGCCGCGCTTGAGCGTCGGCAACCCGACCGCCGCCAGCATCGCCAGCGGCACCGTCACCGGCAGCAGCCAGGTCTCGGCACCCGAAGGCGAGACCAGCGCGCGCAGCGCGAGGGCGCCGGCGGTCAGCATCGGAAGGGCGACGGCGGGCTCGCCCCAGCGGCCGCGCCACCGCCACGCCGCCCACAGCGCGACCGGCCATGCCGGCCAGAAGAACCACGGCGCGGTGCGAGCGAAGTAGAACAGCGAGTCGACGGTCGGCCCGGAGATCGAGCCGAGGTTCCACGTGGCCCAGTCGCGCAGGTGGCCGCGCCCGACCTCGCCGCCCGCGGCCAGCAGCAGCGGCCAGGGGAGTGCGCCGGCGATCGCGACCGCCACGGCGATCGGCAGCACGCGCCATCCGACGAACCGATAGGCGCGGGAGGCCAGCGGCAGGACGACCAGGACCAGCAGCAGTGCAGCGGCCGTGCCGGCGCCGCGGCTGGCGAGCGTGGCGGCGATCGCCGCGCCTGCGACCGCCGCGCCGATCGCCGGTCGATCGAGAGCCAGCGTGCAGCCGAACAGGAACGCTGCGATCCACGCCACCTGCGCAGGGTCGCCCGTCGTCTCGTGCATGCGCACGATCAGCCCGAAGGTGGCCATCAGCACCAGCAGGCCGGAGTCGGCAATCGCCCGACCGTAGTCGACCTGCGACGCGGACGCGCCGAACGGGTCGGACGGCTGAACTCCGGGCCTGCGCGCCAGGCCGTAGGCCGTGTACCAGACCAGCACCAGCGCGAGCGTCAGCAGTGCGACGACCGCGAGGCGCACGCCGCCGTGCTCTCCGAACACGGGCGCCACGGCACCGCCGAGCAGCGCGGCGATCCAGAACGGCAGCGGCCCTTCGGAGGCCATCGACAGGTTGGCGATGTTGGGCATCAGCCAGTCGCTCGCGTCGCCGCGCATCATCGACAAGGCGATGCCGAAGCCGGCGGCGTCCTGCGTGCGCCACGGATCGCGGCCGATGAAGCCCGGCAGCGTGTAGAGCGCGCACAGCAGCAGCAGGCCCCATCGCGGCAGCTTGCCTGCTTCGAGCTCGGTGACGATGAACGGTTTCATGCGCGCCGGCGAGGGCACCCGTCGCGGCCAGCCGTGCGGCGGGCGTTGGAGCGGGCGATGTGCACTGCGGGGCAGGCGGATCGCCGGCCTGCGCGAAACGATAAATCAAAAAAGGCAGCGGGCGCTGCCTTTCCGGGCGGCACCGGAACGGTTCCGGCGCCGCGGCCGTCGACGTCGACGGCGATCTGGGGATCGCCGCGGTGGCGATCCACCGCGGGAGGGGCCTACTTCGCGCCGCGGGCGAACTTCTGGCGGAACTTCTCGACCCGGCCGGTCTCGATGATCCGCTGCTGCGCACCGGTGTAGAACGGGTGCGACTCGGACGTCACGTCGAGCTTGACCAGCGGGTACTCCTTCCCGTCGTCCATCTTGACTTTCTCGCGCGTGGCGACCGTCGATTTCGTGACGAACTTGAAGCCGTTCGACATGTCCATGAAGACGACTTCACGGTAGTCGGGGTGGATGCCTTGTTTCATGTCGGGATCTCCGAATTCCGGTTGCCGGCGTCGGCCGGCACGATGTACGTAAGCCCGGGGGTCGACAGCAAAGCCTTGAATTGTAAGCGTTTGGCGGGCACGGGCGCAAGCCGGCCGCGGACTCAGCTGCCGCGGCGCATCATGTCGAAGAATTCCTGGTTGCTCTTGGTCTGGCGCACCTTGTCGAGCAGGAACTCCATCGCCTCGAGCTCGTCCATGTCGTGCAGCAGCTTGCGCAGGATCCAGATCTTCTGCAGCACCTCGGCCTTGATCAGCAACTCCTCGCGGCGCGTGCCCGAGCGATTGATGTCGATCGCGGGGTAGACGCGCTTCTCCATCATCCGGCGGTTCAGGTGCAACTCCATGTTGCCGGTGCCCTTGAACTCCTCGTAGATCACCTCGTCCATCCGGCTGCCGGTGTCGATCAGCGCAGTGGCGATGATGGTGAGCGAGCCGCCTTCCTCGATGTTGCGCGCGGCGCCGAAGAAGCGCTTCGGTCGCTGAAGTGCGTTGGCGTCGACGCCGCCGGTCAGCACCTTGCCCGAAGCGGGCACGACGGTGTTGTACGCGCGCGCCAGGCGGGTGATCGAATCGAGCAGGATGACGACGTCCTTCTTGTGCTCGACCAGCCGCTTGGCTTTCTCGATCACCATTTCGGCGACCTGCACGTGTCGCGTGGCCGGTTCGTCGAAGGTCGACGCGACCACCTCGCCGCGCACCGAGCGGGTCATCTCGGTGACCTCCTCGGGACGCTCGTCGATCAGCATCACGATCAGCACGACGTCGGGGTGGTTGGAGGTGATCGCGTGCGCGATGTGCTGCATCAGCACCGTCTTGCCGGCCTTCGGCGGCGCGACGATCAGTCCGCGCTGGCCCTTGCCGATCGGGGCGATCATGTCGATGATCCGCCCGGTGATGTTCTCCTCGGCCTTGATGTCCCGCTCGAGCACCATCGGCTTGTTCGGGTGCAGCGGCGTGAGGTTCTCGAACAGGATCTTGTTCTTGCTCGCCTCGGGCGGCTCGCCGTTGATCTTGTCGACCTTCACCAGCGCGAAGTAGCGCTCGCCTTCCTTCGGCGTGCGCACCTCGCCCTCGATCGAGTCGCCGGTGTGCAGGTTGAAGCGGCGGATCTGCGACGGCGAGATGTAGATGTCGTCGGTGCTCGCCAGGTACGAGGTCTCGGGAGAGCGCAGGAAGCCGAAGCCGTCGGGCAGCACTTCGAGGCAACCGTCGCCGAAGATCGTCTCCCCGGTCTTGGCCTTGCGCTTGAGGATCGCGAACATCAGCTCCTGCTTGCGCATGCGCTGGGGGCTCTCGATCTCGAGGCCGGTGGCCATCTCGATCAGCTGCGAGACGTGCAGCGACTTCAATTCGGACAGGTGCATCGGGTGGTTCTCCCCGCAGGGGGCTGTGCTGCGAACGGACGGAAATCAGGGGCGCGGCTGGCGGGCCGCTGGAGGTTCGGATCGGGGTGCGGGCGGGTGAAGCCCGTGGACGGCGGGGGCGGGACTTGCGGTCGACGGATCGGTCTCCGCGGCCCGCCCCGGCGTCAGCCGCCGGCAGCCGGGAGGCGCGAACGGCAGAGCCGCGCGAACCCTCGGGCGGCTGGAAGCTTACAACGAATCAGAGATGGCTGTCCAGAAACAGCGTCAGTTGCGATTTCGAAAGCGCGCCGACCTTGGTGTCGACCACGGCGCCGTTCCGGAACAGCATCAGCGTGGGGATGCCGCGGATGCCGTACTTGGCCGGCACCGACTGGTTTTCGTCGACGTTGACCTTGACGACCTGCAGCTTGCCCGCGTAGTCGCGCGACACCTCGTCGAGGATCGGGGCGATCATCTTGCACGGGCCGCACCATTCGGCCCAGTAATCGACGAGCACCGGCTCGTCGGACTTCAGTACGTCCTGCTCGAACGTTGCGTCGGATACGTGCTTGATGGTCATTTCTGCTCCTGCAAGTCCGGCAAACATAGCACAGCGGCCGCCGCCTCCGGCGGGTCGGGGCGAGGCGCCGCGGGTGCGGCTGATAGAATCGCCGCGGGCGGGCCTCCCCGCAGTGCGGCGTGGTCAACCTGGTCAGGTCCGGAAGGAAGCAGCCACAGCCATTCCCCGTGCGTGCCGGGGTCCCGGCTCGCCCACCCGATCCACCTCGCCGGTCGCCGATGCCATGACCCACCAGGTGCTAGCCCGCAAGTGGCGGCCGCGCGATTTCGATTCGCTGGTCGGCCAGGACCACGTCGTGCGCGCGCTCTCCCACGCGCTGGCGACGCAGCGGCTGCATCACGCGTACCTGTTCACGGGCACCCGCGGCGTGGGCAAGACCACGATCGCCCGGATCCTGGCCAAGGCGCTGAACTGCGAGACCGGCGTGAGCGCGCGTCCCTGCGGACGGTGCCCCGCTTGCACGGGCATCGACGCCGGCCGCTTCGTCGACTGCATCGAGCTCGACGCGGCCTCGAACCGCGGCGTCGAGGAGATGACGCAGCTGCTCGAGAACGCGGTCTATGCGCCGACGGCCGGGCGCTACAAGGTCTACGTGATCGACGAGGTCCACATGCTGTCGACGCACGCGTTCAACGCGATGCTGAAGACGCTCGAGGAACCGCCGCCTCACGTCGTGTTCGTGCTCGCGACCACGGATCCGCAGCGGGTGCCGGTCACGGTGCTGTCGCGCTGCCTGCAGTTCAACCTGAAGAACATGCCGCCGGCTGCGGTGGCCTCGCACCTGGCCACGGTGCTGGCGGCCGAGGGCGTCGAGCACGACCGCGGTGCGCTCGATCGGATCGGGCGCGCGGCCGGGGGCAGCATGCGCGATGCGCTGTCGCTGCTCGACCAGGCGATCGCGTTCGGAGGCGGCGAAGTGCGCGAACCGGCGGTGCGCGAGATGCTCGGCGTCGTCGACGCGGCCTGGCTGGTGCGCATCCTCGACGCGCTGGTGGCTGGCGACGGCCCGGCGCTGGTCGCACTGGCCGACGAGATGCTCAGTGGCAACGCGCCGTTCGAGCGCACGCTGGCGGACCTTGCCGCGCTGCTGCAGCGGATCGCGCTGGCACAGGTCGGCGCCATCGGCGACGCCGACGATCCCGAGACGCTGAGGCGGCTGGCGGCGTCGGTCGCTGCGGAGGACCTGCAGGTCTGGTACCAGATCGTGATCCACGGCGCGCGCGACCTGCCGCTGGCACCCGACGCCCACGCGGGCTTCACGATGGTGCTGTTGCGCCTGCTCGCGTTCCGCCCGGAAGAAGGCGACGCTGTCGCGCGCGAACCGGCGGGCCACGCCGCCGGGGCGGGAGGGCAGTCGCCGCGCGCTGCAGCGGCAGGACCGGCTGCGCTGCACGCGGTCATCGCCTCGCGCAACAGCGCCTCCGCGACGCGGACACCGGCCGGCGACTGCCCGCGGGCGCCGGCAGGCGGCACGCCACAGGCCGCGGCAGCGGTTCGTTCTGCGGCCGCTGCGGCGCCGCGGGCACCGTTCGACGGCGACTGGCCGGCGCTGGCCGCGCAGCTGCAGGTCGGCGGCTTCGTGCAGCAGTTCATGCACCAGAGCGAACTGATCGAGGCCGACGGGTTGCGCTTGCGAGTGCGTGTGCCGATCCGGCTGCTCGCCGAGGCATCGACGGTCAATCGCGTTCGCGAAGCGCTGGGCGCGCACTTCGGCGCCCCGGTGCGCATCGAGGTCGAGGTCGGTCGCGTCGGGTCCGCCACCGTCGCGGCGGCATCGGAGCGCGGACGTGCCGAGCGCCAGGCGCGCGCGCAGGCGTCGATCGAGGCCGATCCGTTCGTCCGCACGCTGATCGACGATTTCGACGGGGCGATCGTGCCGGGGTCCGTGCGTCCGGTCGGCGATCGCGCCCCCACTTCTGGAGAGGGTGAATGATGAAGCAACAGCTCGCGGGACTGATGAAGCAGGCCCAGCAGATGCAGGAGAACATGAAGCGGATGCAGGAGCAGCTCGCCCAGGTCGAGGTCGAGGGCCAGTCGGGCGCGGGGCTCGTCAAGGTGACGATCACCTGCCGCAACGACGTCAAGCGCATCGCGATCGATCCGGGCCTGCTCGCCGACGACAAGGACATGCTCGAGGACCTGATCGTCGCGGCGATGAACGACGCGCTGCGCAAGGCCGAGCAGACCGCTTCCGAGAGGATGGGGTCGGTCACGGCCGGCCTGCCGCTGCCGCCCGGCTTCAAGATGCCGTTCTAGCCGCGCGTCGTCGGCGATGGGACTCCGCTTCCGTTCGCGCCTGCGGCCGCGTCGGTCGGCGGCGCTCCGGGACGCCGGGCGGGCGCTGCGCCCGGCGTGTGCGGGTTGCGGGCGCTCGGGCGCCCGGGGCGACGGCGGCGTCGGTCGGTGCTGCGCACCGACGTCCCTGCGCTGCTCGACCTCGGGGTCGTGCGGCGCAACTCGCTGCGCTCGCTTCGCGAGCTCCGCTCGGACAGGGCGCCGCAAGTCAGAAGTACGAGGCGCGCTTCGCGCGCCGACCCCGAGGCTGCGCTGCTCGGCGCCGCCGACATCGCCCCGGGCGCCCGAGCGCGCGCAACCCGCACACGCCGGGCGCAGCGCCCGCCCGGCGTCCCGGAGCGCCGCCGACCGCCGCTCTGTCGGCGTCAGCGGTGTTCGAAGCGAAGATGGGGCCGCTTCCCGCGACCGCCACGACGGTGTCTGCAAAGGCGCGGGCATGCGCACGGCCCGCGCGCATGCCTGCGCCTTTGCTCGCGTGCGGCGAGGCTGACGTGAAGGCGCCGGCGCCGCTCGAGGCGCTCACCGTGGCGCTCAGGCGCCTGCCCGGCGTCGGGGCGAAGTCCGCGCAACGTTTCGCGTATCACCTGCTCCAGCACGATCGCGACGGTGCCGCGATGCTGGCGCGGGCGCTGGCCGACGCCGCGGCGCGCGTGCGCCACTGCACGCGCTGCAACACCTTCACCGAGCTCGAGGTCTGCGAGACCTGCTCGTCGCCAAGGCGCGATCCGTCGCTGTTGTGCGTGGTCGAGACGCCGGCCGACCAGCTGACCATCGAGCAGACGTCGAGCTATGGCGGCCTGTACTTCGTGCTGATGGGGCGGCTGTCGCCGCTGGACGGCGTCGGCCCCAAGCAGATCGGGCTCGACCGCCTGCTCGCGCGAGTCGCCGACCCGGCGGTGCGAGAGGTGATCCTGGCGACGAACTTCACGCAGGAGGGCGAGGCGACCGCGCACTACATCGGGGAGTTGATGCGCGCGCGCGGGCTCCGGGTGACGCGGCTGGCGCGGGGCGTGCCCGTCGGCAGCGAGCTCGAGTACGTCGACCCGAGCACGATCGCGCAGGCGCTGCGCGATCGTCGCACCGTCGGCGACGGCGCCGAACCCGCGCGGGGAGAGCCCGGCCGGTGAGCGCCGGAAAGCCCTCGGCGATCGACCGGCCCGCTTCGGGTCCGCTCGCCGGCTTGCGCGTGCTCGAACTCGGGCAGTTGATCGCCGGGCCTTTCGCCGGGCGAATGATGGCGGACTTCGGTGCCGACGTGATCAAGGTCGAGCCGCCGGCTCGCGACGGCCACGAAGGCGGCGACCCGCTGCGCAAGTGGCGAAAGCTGCATCCCGACGACCAGTCGGGTACGTCGCTGTGGTGGTACGTGCAGGGGCGCAACAAGCGCTCGGTCACGCTGGACCTGCGGATGGCTGCCGGTCAGCGGATCGCCCGCGAGCTGGCCGCGTGCAGCGACATCGTCATCGAGAACTTCCGGCCCGGCGCCCTCGAGAAGTGGGGCCTCGGCTACGACGCGCTGGCGCGCGGCAACCCGGGCCTGATCCTGGTCCGGCTGTCCGGTTACGGGCAAACCGGTCCGTACCGCGACCGGCCCGGCTTCGGCGCGATCGCCGAGTCGATGGGCGGCATGCGTTACGTCACCGGCTTCCCGGACCGGCCGCCCGTGAGGATGAACCTGTCGATCGGCGATTCGCTTGCGGCGCTGCACGGCGTGATTGGCGCGCTGATGGCGCTGCACCAGCGACGCCAGACCGGCCTGGGCCAGGTGATCGACGTCGCGCTCTACGAGGCAGTGTTCAACATGATGGAGAGCACGCTGCCGGAGTTCGACCGCTACGGCCTGGTGCGCGAGCGCACCGGCACGAACCTGACCGGCATCGTGCCGTCGAACACCTACCCGACCGCCGACGGTCGCCACATCGTCATTGGCGGCAACGGCGATTCGATTTTCAAGCGCCTGATGCGCGCGATCGGGCGAGCCGACCTGGCAGACGCTGCGGCGCTTGCCGACAACGCCGGCCGGGCCGCACACGCTCGGGAGATCGACGACGCGATCGCCGCCTGGACCTCGGCGCACACGCTGGACGAGGGCCTGGACGCGATGGCGCGCGCCGACGTCCCGAGCGGGCGCATCTACAGCGTTGCCGACATGGTGAACGACCCGCAGTACATCGCGCGCGCGATGATCGAGCGGGTCCGCCTGCCCGACGGGACCCCGCTCGCCGTGCCAGCGGTGGTGCCGAAGCTCTCTCGGTCGCCTGGTGCGACGCGGTGGGTCGGGCCGGCGCTGGGGGAGCACACCGACGAGGTGCTGGCCGGCCTCGGCTACGACGCGGCGGCAATCGCGGCATTGCGCGCCGACGGGGTGGTCTGATCGGGTTTTCGGCACTGCCGCGCGATGCGCGCATCGGGTAATCTGGCGGCCGAATCGCGAACGACCCCGGCCGTGCGCCGGAACACCCCGAACGAGGAGAAACGACATGCGCAGACGCATCCTGACCGCCGTCATGGCCGGCGTCGTCGCCGCCGGGTTGCCGCTCGCTGCCGGCGCACAGGCGCCCGAGAAGCAGAAGCTCACGATCGCGGTCGGCGGCAAGGCGGCGTTCTACTACCTTCCGCTGACGATCGCGGAGCAGCGCGGCTACTTCAAGGAAGAGGGCCTGAACGTCGAGATCGTCGACTTCGCAGGCGGTTCGGCCGCGCTGCGTGCCGTGGTCGGCGGCTCGGCCGACGTCGTGTCGGGTGCCTACGAGCACACGATCAACCTGCAGGCCAACAGGCAGTTCTTCACGGCGTTCGTCCTGCAGGGGCGCGCGCCGGCGATTTCGCTCGGCGTTTCGAGCAAGGCGAAGTACCAGTCGCCGGCCGACCTCAAGGGGATGAAGATCGGCGTGTCGGCGCCGGGTTCGTCGACCAACATGATGGTCACGTACTTCCTGACCAAGAACGGCATGAAGGCCTCCGACGTGTCGTTCATCGGCGTCGGCACGGGCAACGCGGCGCTCGCCGCGATCAGGTCAGGGCAGATCGACGCGCTCTCGAACGTCGACCCGGTGATGACGATGCTCGAGCAGAAGGGCGACGTGAAGATCATCGCCGATACGCGCACGCTGGAGGGCACGAACAAGGTCTTCGGCGGCCCGATGCCGGCCGGCTGCCTGTACGCGCCGGAGGACTTCGTGAAGAAGAACCCGAACACCGTGCAGGCGCTGACCAACGCGATGGTCAAGGCGCTGAGGTGGCTGCAGCAGGCCGGCCCCTCGGACATCATCAGGACCGTGCCCGAGGCTTACCTGCTCGGCGACCGGGGCTTGTACCTCGCCTCGTACAACAACGTGAAGGATGCGGTGAGCCCCGACGGCCTGATCCCGGAGGTCGGCGCGAAGACCACGCTGAAGGCGATGGCCAGCTTCAATCCGAAGGTCAAGGCGGGCGAGATCGACCTCTCGCGCACCTACACCAACGAGTTCACGCGCAAGGCGCTCGCGAAGATCCGGTGAGCGAAGCGGCTCGAGGCGTCGCGGCACCCGGCCACGTGGCGGCGCCCGCGCTCGCGCTGGAGGGCATCACCTGCACCTTCGTGTCGCGCGATGACCCGTCGCAGCGTTACACGGCGGTCCGCGACGTCACCTTGCGCGTGGCGCCGGGCGAGTTCGTGTCGGTGGTCGGGCCGACCGGCTGCGGCAAGTCGACGCTTCTCAACGTCGGCGCGGGATTGCTCGAGCCGTCCGCGGGCCGGGTCGACGTCTTTGGGCACCGGCTCGCCGGGATCAACGCGCGCGCCGGCTACATGTTCCAGGCCGACGCGCTGATGCCGTGGCGCGACGCGCTAGGGAACGTGACCGCCGGCCTGCAGTTCCGCGGCGTCCCCGACGCCGACGCGCGTCGCCAGGGCGAGGAATGGCTCGCGCGCGTCGGCCTGGCTGGCTTCGGCGACCGGTATCCGCACCAGCTCTCGGGTGGCATGCGCAAGCGTGCCGCGCTCGCGCAGACGCTGATCCTCGACCCCGACATCATCCTGATGGACGAACCGTTCTCGGCGCTCGACATCCAGACGCGCCAGCTGATGGAGAATGAAGTGCTGGAGCTGTGGGCGGCGCGGCGCAAGGCGGTGTTGTTCATCACCCACGACCTCGACGAGGCGATCGCGATGAGCGATCGCGTCGTCGTGCTGTCGGCCGGCCCCGGCTCGCACCCGATCGGCGAGTTCGTCGTCGACCTGCCGAGGCCGCGCGACGTTGCCGAGATCCGCACGCAGCCGCGGTTCATCGACCTGCACGAGCGGATCTGGGCGGTCCTGCGCGAAGAAGTCCTCAAGGGCTACGCGCAGCAGAAGCGTGCGGCGTGACGCACGCCGGCCACGCGATGTCCGCAGTGCGATGCGAACCGGGCGGCACGAACGCCGCCGCGCGACCCCGGCGATGAAGACCTCGCGACTCAGGCTGCGCATCTACCAGCTGCTCGTGCTGGCGTTCTTCCTGGGCAGCTGGCACGTGCTGACGAGTCCGACGCTGCTGCCGCCGTTGTACTTCTCGAATCCCGACCAGGCGGCGTTCTTCTTCGGAGAGCCATGGAAGGTGTTCGTGCGGGTCGTCGAGTGGTTCGTCACCGGCGAGATCTTCATGCACCTCGGCGTGACGATGTTCGAGACGGTTGCCGCGTTCGCGATCGGCACCGTCGGCGGGCTCGCGATCGGCATGTGGCTCGCGCTCAGCCCGACCGCGTCGGCGGTCTTCGACCCGTACGTCAAGGCGGCCAACTCGATGCCGCGCGTGATCCTGGCGCCCATCTTCTCGATCTGGTTCGGCCTGGGCGTGTGGTCGAAGGTGGCGCTCGGGTTCACGCTGGTGTTCTTCATCGTGTTCTTCAACGTGTACCAGGGCGTTCGCGAGGTCAGCCCGAACGTGCTGGCGAACGCGCGGATGCTCGGCGCGACGAAGCGCCAGCTGCTGCGCCACGTCTACCTGCCCAGCGCGATGAGCTGGGTGTTCTCGAGCCTGCACACGTCGGTGGGACTGGCCTTCGTCGGCGCGGTGGTCGGCGAGTACCTCGGTTCGGCGCGCGGCGTCGGCTACCTGATCCTGCAGGCCGAGGGCACGTTCGACATCAACACGGTGTTCGCGGGCATCGTCGTGCTGACCGTGTTCGCGCTGATGCTCGACGCGCTGGTCGGGGCGATCGAAAAGCGGCTGATGAAGTGGCAGCCGCGGCAGGGCGAGACCGAAAAGCTCTGACGATCGGGGGCGGCCGCGCCTGCGTCGACGCGGGCGCCCGGGGGCGAGGCGGCACGCCAGATGCTACAATTCGACGGTTTATCCGAAGCCCACCGGTTAGCGCCTTCCCTCCCATTTCCACTCTGCGGACCCGACCGACGCCGGCGGGTCGCGGACGCCGCACCCCCGCCGGGACTCCACCGGGCCGGGCGCGTCGGCACAGGGTGCACCGGTGAATTCCGCAGGAGTTGCCGTTGTCGCCCGACGAGAAAGACGCCCCCGCCCGACAGCAAGGTGTGGGCCTCATCCCCGAGTACGCGCCCGCCGTGCTGGCGCTCGCCGACGGCACCGTGTTCCGGGGCCGCTCGTTCGGCGCACCAGTGCTCGCGGCCGGCGAGGTCGTCTTCAACACCGCGATGACCGGGTACCAGGAAATCCTGACCGATCCCAGCTACTGCCGGCAGATCGTCACGCTGACGTATCCGCACATCGGCAACTGCGGCGCGAATCCAGAGGACGTCGAGGCGTCGACGATCCACGCCGCGGGGCTGGTCGTCAAGGACGTGCCGCGCCGGCTGTCGAATTGGCGCAGCGCAGAACCGCTCGACGGCTACCTTCAGCGCGAAGGCGTGCCGGCGATCGCCGGCATCGACACGCGCAGGCTCACGCGGTTGCTGCGCGACCGCGGTGCCCAGAACGGCTGCCTGGTCGCCGCCGCGCGGCCCGGCGACGCGATCGACGAACGGGCGGCGATCGACGCGGCGCGCGCCTTCCCGGGGCTGGCCGGCATGGACCTCGCAAGGGTGGTCTCGACGCGCGAACCGTACCACTGGACCGAGGGATCGTGGCGGCTCGGCGCCGGTTTCGTGTCGCAGTCGGCGAGACGCTTTCGCGTCGTCGTCTACGACTACGGCGTCAAGCGCAACATCCTGCGGCTGCTGGCCGATCGCGGCTGCGAGTTGATCGTGCTGCCGGCGCAGGCGAGCGCCGCCGACGCGCTCGCCCAGCGTCCCGACGGCATCTTCCTGTCCAACGGCCCCGGCGACCCCGAGCCCTGCGACTACGCGATCGCCGCCACGCGCGAGCTGATCGATCGCGGGTTGCCGACCTTCGGCATCTGCCTCGGCCACCAGATCCTGGGGCTCGCTTCCGGCGCGCGCACGATCAAGATGAAGTTCGGCCACCACGGTGCGAACCACCCGGTCCGCAACCTCGACACCGGGCAGGTGCACATCACCAGCCAGAACCACGGGTTCGCGGTCGACCCGTCGTCGCTGCCCGCCAACCTGCGGGTGACGCACGTCTCGCTGTTCGACGGCTCGATCCAGGGGCTCGAGCGGACCGACCGGCCGGCGTTCTGCTTCCAGGGTCACCCCGAGGCGAGCCCGGGGCCGCAGGACATCCACTACCTGTTCGACCGCTTCGTCGCGTCGATGGACGCGACGCGCTCGGCGAGCGCACCGGCCGTCGCGCGTCGCGCCCAGTGACCGCCGCACCATGCCCAAGCGCACCGACCTCCAGAGCATCCTGATCATCGGCGCCGGCCCGATCGTCATCGGCCAGGCGTGCGAATTCGACTACTCCGGCGCGCAGGCCTGCAAGGCGCTGCGGCAGGAGGGCTTCCGCGTCGTCCTGGTCAACAGCAATCCGGCGACGATCATGACCGACCCGGAGACCGCCGACGTCACCTACATCGAACCGATCACCTGGCAGTTCGTCGAGCGCATCATCGACAAGGAGCGTCCCGACGCGATCCTGCCGACGATGGGCGGGCAGACCGCGCTGAACTGCGCGCTCGACCTGCACCGCCACGGCGTGCTGAAGAAGTACGGCGTCGAGCTGATCGGCGCCTCGCCCGAGGCGATCGACAAGGCCGAGGACCGGCTGAAGTTCAAGGACGCGATGACGAAGATCGGCCTGGGCTCGGCGCGATCGGCGATCGCGCATTCGCTCGACGAGGCCTGGGCGGCGCAGAAGAACATCGGCTTCCCGGTCATCATCCGGCCGAGCTTCACGCTCGGCGGCACCGGCGGCGGCATCGCCTACAACGGCGAGGAATTCGAGACGATCTGCAAGCGCGGGCTCGAGGCCTCGCCGACCAGCGAGCTGCTGATCGAGGAGTCGCTGATCGGCTGGAAGGAATTCGAGATGGAGGTCGTGCGCGACCGCGCCGACAACTGCATCATCGTCTGCTCGATCGAGAACTTCGACCCGATGGGCGTGCACACCGGTGACTCGATCACGGTGGCTCCGGCGCAGACGCTGACCGACCGCGAGTACCAGCTGATGCGCAACGCGTCGATCGCGATCCTGCGCGAGATCGGCGTCGAGACCGGCGGCTCGAACGTGCAGTTCGCGATCAACCCCGCCGACGGCCGGATGATCGTGATCGAGATGAACCCTCGGGTGTCGCGCTCGTCGGCGCTCGCATCCAAGGCGACCGGCTTTCCGATCGCGAAGATCGCCGCCAAGCTGGCGGTCGGCTACACGCTCGACGAACTGCGCAACGACATCACCGGCGGCGCGACGCCGGCCGCGTTCGAGCCGACGATCGACTACGTGGTGACGAAGATCCCGCGCTTCGCGTTCGAGAAGTTCCCGCTGGCCGATTCGCGCCTGACCACGCAGATGAAGTCGGTCGGCGAGGTGATGGCGATCGGCCGCACCTTCCAGGAGAGCTTCCAGAAGGCGCTGCGCGGGCTCGAGACCGGCATCGACGGGATGGACGAGCGCAGCGCCGACCGCGACGAGATCGCCACCGAGCTCGGCGAGCCGGGGCCCGAGCGCGTGCTCTACGTCGGCGACGCGTTCCGCGTCGGCATGAGCGTCGAGGAGATCCACGAGGAGTCGGGCATCGATCCGTGGTTCCTCGCGCAGGTCGAGGAGATCGTCGCCACCGAACGCAAGCTCGCCGGCCGGCGCCTCGACGACCTGTCGAAGGACGAGCTGCGCTGGCTGAAGGCCGGCGGCTTCTCCGACCGACGCCTCGCGCGGCTGCTCGACACCAATCCGGACGCGGTGCGTGCGCGCCGCTGGGCGCTCGGCGTGCGCCCGGTCTACAAGCGTGTCGACACCTGTGCGGCCGAGTTCGCGACCGACACTGCCTACATGTACTCGACCTACGAGGACGAGGACGAGGCGCATCCGACCGACCGGCGCAAGGTCATGGTGCTCGGCGGCGGTCCGAACCGCATCGGGCAGGGGATCGAGTTCGACTACTGCTGCGTGCACGCGGCGTTCGCGCTGCGCGACGACGGCTACGAGACGATCATGGTCAACTGCAACCCCGAGACCGTCTCGACCGACTACGACACGTCCGACCGCCTGTACTTCGAGCCGCTGACGCTCGAGGACGTACTCGAGATCGTCGCGATCGAGAAGCCGATGGGCGTCATCGTCCAGTACGGAGGACAGACGCCGTTGAAGCTGGCGCTGGCGCTCGAGGCCAACGGCGTGCCGATCGTCGGCACCTCGCCCGAATCGATCGACGTCGCCGAGGACCGCGAGCGATTCCAGAAGCTGCTGCACGAGCTCGGCCTTAAGCAGCCTCCGAACCGCACTGCGCGCACCGAGGCGCAGGCGCTCGAACTGGCCGGCGAGATCGGCTATCCGCTGGTGGTGCGCCCGAGCTACGTGCTCGGCGGCCGCGCGATGGAGATCGTGCACGAGCAGAAGGACCTCGAGCGCTACATGCGCGAGGCGGTCAAGGTGTCCGAGGACAGCCCGGTGCTGCTCGACCGCTTCCTGAACGACGCGATCGAGGTCGACGTCGACTGCCTGTCCGACGGCGAACAGGTCTTCATCGGTGGCGTGATGGAGCACATCGAGCAGGCCGGCGTGCATTCGGGCGACTCGGCGTGCTCGCTGCCGCCGCATTCGCTGTCGCCGAAAATGGTGGCCGAGTTGAAGCGGCAGACCGCGCTGATGGCGCGGGCGCTGAAGGTTTGCGGACTGATGAACGTGCAGTTCGCGATCCAGCGCGACGCGGGCCCGGCCGGCGCGGGCGCCGCACCGGGCAACGGCGACGGCACCGTCTACGTGCTCGAGGTCAATCCGCGCGCTTCGCGCACCGTCCCGTACGTGTCGAAGGCCACGGGCCTGCAGCTCGCGAAGATCGCCGCGCGCTGCATGGTCGGACGCAGCCTGGCCGAGCAGGGCGTGACCCGCGAGGTCGTGCCGAAGTACTTCTCGGTCAAGGAGGCGGTGTTCCCGTTCGTCAAGTTCCCGGGCGTCGACACGATTCTCGGCCCCGAGATGAAGTCCACCGGCGAGGTGATGGGGATCGGGCTGACGTTCGGGGAGGCGTTCGTGAAGTCGCAGCTGGGTGCCGGCGTCAGGCTGCCCGAGTCTGGAACGGTGTTCATCTCGGTGAAGAACGCCGACAAGCCGAAGGCGGTCGCCATCGCGCGCACGCTGCACGAGATGGGCTTCGCGCTGGTGGCCACGAAGGGCACTGCGGCGGCGATCACGGCGGCGGGCCTGCCGGTGACGCCGGTCAACAAGGTGCAGGAGGGGCGTCCGCACGTGGTCGACCTGCTGAAGAACGGCGAGGTGTCGCTGGTGCTGAATTCGGTCGAGGAGAAGCGCGGCGCGATCGTCGATTCGCGCTCGATCCGCACGACCGCGCTGGCGCAGCGCGTGACCTATTACACGACGATCGCCGGCGCGCTCGCCGCCGTCGAGGGCATGCGCTCGCTCGCAAGGCTCGACGTGTACTCGCTGCAGGAATTGCACGCCGGGTTGTAGCCCCGCGCCGGGGCGTGGGCGCGCGGCGCGTTTTGCGTTAGAGTTGCGCTGACAGACGGACCGCCCGGCCTCGCCGCCCGGCGGTCCGAGTCTTTTTGGAGCGACCCGCGCGCGCCTCGCCGTGCGCCGAGAACCCGAGGTACCCGATGGCAACGATTCCGCTCACCCGACGCGGCGCCGAACTGCTCAAGGAAGAGCTGCAGCGCCTGAAGTCGGTCGAACGCCCCGCCGTGATCAACGCGATCGCCGAGGCGCGGGCACAGGGCGACCTGTCCGAGAACGCCGAGTACGACGCCGCGCGCGAGCGCCAGGGGTTCGTCGAGGGAAGGATCGCCGACCTCGAAACCAAACTCGCCAACGCCCAGGTGATCGACCCGAGGCTCCTCGACGCCGACGGTCGCGTGGTGTTCGGCGCCACCGTCGCTCTCGAGGACCTGGAGTCCGGCGAAAAGGTGCGCTACCAGATCGTCGGCGACGACGAGGCCGACATCAAGGCGGGCAAGATCTCGGTGTCGAGCCCGATCGCACGCGCGCTGATCGGCCGCAGCGCCGGTGACACCGCCGAGGTCCGCGCGCCCGGCGGTGTGCGCGAGTACGACATCCTGGACGTGCGCTACGAGTAGCGATCAGGCCTTCTTGGCGCGCGCACGCGTGCCCGCCTTGACGCTGGGCCCCGAGCGTCCGGAGATGTGGCTCGGGCCCTGCGTGGCCGGACTGGCGTCGCCGTGGTGCGCGGTCACCCGCGCCCGCGCACCGACCGCCGTGCGCTTGCCCTTGGTGCCGAGCGGTTCCGGCTTGCCAGCCACCTTGCGTGCGACTGCGGATTTTTTCGCGGCACCGGCCCGGGTGGTCTTGGCCGGCTGCGGTGCCTTCTCGACCTTCATTGCCTTCATCGGTTTCCTCGCTTTCTGCGGCTTGCGCCGGGTGCTGGCGCCGGTGGCCGCCAGTTTCTTGGGGACGTGGGGGCCCCGCGGGCGCTTGCGCTCGGCGGTGTCCTCGATGGGTTTCGGGCGGTACACGATCAGCAGCTTGCCGATCGACTGGACGGCGGCGCAGCCGAGCGCCGAGCAGATCTCGGTAAGCAGCGCCTGGCGCTGTGCGCGGTCGTCGCCGAGCACGCGGATCTTGATCAGTTCGTGGGCGTCGAGCGCACGGTCCGCCTCGGCCAGCACCGCCCGGCTCAGTCCGGATTCGCCGATCATGACCACCGGGTCGAGGTGGTGGGCGCGCGCCCGCAAGGCCTTGCGGTCGGCGGGCGTCAGCGCGATCGGCAGCGGAAACGGGGTGGTGGTCATGGTGTCGCGGGTCGTGGTCGACTGGCCGTCGGGCGGCGGAAGTTGCAAGTGTGGGCTGCGGACCCATCTGCGCGCAAGCAGGGAGGGGCCGGGGACATGAGCAAGCGCAAGAAGGTCAACCGCGCGTGGCTGGCGCAGCACATCGACGATCCCTACGTGAGGCTCGCGCAGAAGCACGCCTACCGGTCGCGCGCGGCATTCAAGCTGGTCGAGATCGATGCGCAGGACCGGCTGATACGGCCCGGCATCGTCGTGGTCGATCTCGGCTCGGCGCCAGGGGCCTGGAGCCAGGTGCTGCGCGAGCGACTCGCCCGGCCGGCCGCGGCCGGGGGCGGCATCGACGGCCGGATCGTGGCGCTCGACCTGATTCCGATGGACCCGATCCCGGACGTGGTTTTCCTGCAAGGCGACTTCCGGGACGACCAGACGCTTCGACAACTGGAGGAGGCGCTTGGCGGGGCGAAGCTGGACCTTGTGGTTTCCGACATGGCCCCCAACCTGAGCGGCATCGCCGCGGCCGACGCCGCGAGGATGAGTGACCTGGTCGAACTGGCGGTGGCGTTCGCGCTGGCGCACCTGAAGCCCGATGGTGCGCTGTTGGTGAAATGCTTCCACGGCAGCGGGTACAGCCAGGTCGTAGAGTTGTTCAAGCGCAGCTTCGTGCGGGTGGCGGTGCGCAAGCCGAAGGCTTCGCGCGATCGTTCGGCCGAGACCTATCTGCTGGGACGCTCGCCCAGGGCGGGCACGGTCGCCGGGGCTGCTTGAAAGGAAGCCGCGCCTCGGATGACCCATGGAAATCAATGGCTTATGGATGTCCTTGGTCCGGGCCGGGTCCGCCAAAGGGCGTAGAATGAATCGGATGGAACAAGGCAATCGAGCGGGCACGGTGCCCGAAGGAGCAGGTGAGTGAACAACGTGTTCTCCAAGGCGGCGATCTGGCTGGTGATCGCGCTGGTCCTGTTCACCGTGTTCAAGCAGTTCGACACGCGCCAGGCGCGCGGCGCCGACATGCCCTATTCGCAGTTCATGGCCGAGGCACGCGACGGGCGGATCGACGCGGTCGTCGTCGACGGGCGCACGCTTCGGGCACGGACGAAGGACGGCCGCAACGTCGTCGTCTTCTCGCCGAGCGACATCTGGATGGTCGGCGACCTGATGAAGTACGGCGTGCAGGTCAACGCCAAGCCCGAGGAAGAGCAGTCGATGCTGCTCAACATCTTCGTGTCGTGGTTCCCGATGTTGCTGCTGATCGGCGTCTGGGTGTTCTTCATGCGGCAGATGCAGGGCGGCGGTCGCGGCGGCGCGTTCTCGTTCGGCAAGTCGCGCGCGCGCATGCTCGACGAGAGCAACAACACGGTCACTTTTGCCGACGTCGCCGGCTGCGACGAGGCCAAGGAGGAAGTGCAGGAGCTGGTCGACTTCCTGCGCGACCCGTCGAAGTTCCAGAAGCTCGGCGGGCGGATACCGCGGGGCGTGTTGATGGTCGGCTCGCCCGGCACCGGCAAGACGTTGCTCGCCAAGGCGATCGCCGGCGAGGCGAAAGTGCCGTTCTTCTCGATTTCGGGTTCCGATTTCGTCGAGATGTTCGTCGGCGTCGGCGCGGCGCGCGTGCGCGACATGTTCGAGCAGGCCAAGAAGCACGCGCCGTGCATCATCTTCATCGACGAGATCGACGCGGTCGGCCGCCAGCGAGGGGCTGGCCTGGGCGG